>Ga0207748_1000165_pt1 | contig 65872 bp, 49 predicted proteins | sample HigsolmetaGSP13D_FD_184841 | JGI IMG/M metagenome (GOLD analysis project Ga0207748, IMG submission 184841) | High solid enriched microbial communities from the Joint BioEnergy Institute, USA - SP1-3-D (SPAdes) | ecosystem: Engineered > Bioreactor > SSF (Solid state fermentation) > Aerobic >...
GGGGGGGGGGGGGGGAGCTTTACATTAGACCGTCGTTTCTCGGAAGCAACCTCACATTACTTGTACTATCTTAGGTGGCTAACTCTGCGGAGAAGCATGCAGGGATATGCAAGCGTTTGCGGGGAAGACGCTGGCTGTCTCCGCCTTTGTCCTTTTTGCTCAGGGATACTTCACGGTGGTCCTTCTGCTCTGCAATGGGAGAATCTGCAGGACATAACATGCATGCAAACCGTCCCGTAGCACCAGAACGACAGTCGGCTGGATGCACAGATGGAATCTCCTTGCTGCCACAGCATCTGCTGTTGTAGCCTCCCACTGTAACCCTGCTCTGGCGGCTGCCTGGCCAGAGAAAGGTGACTGTGTCCGTTATCAGCCAGGCGGGAGAGGGCACCCATCATCACGTTTCCCAGCCCTCTTTCTCTCCCTCCCTGCCTCCCTCCCCCCCTCTCTCTCTCTTCGTCACCTGTTATTCACAAGGACTGTGTCCTGTCAAGTTGCCTTGCTCCCTAAAACTCCATACTCATCACAAAGTCTTTCCTGATCCCTCAGTCTGCTTCGTCCCCGCCAGCCAGCCCGCACACCGGCTCCCCTGTTGCTTTTCCGCCAAGCGGCCGAGGTGGCTGCCACAGTCCCGGTTCTTCTGGCCATGCCCTGGATCCTTCACTGAGCAAGAAAATCACTCATCATCACCCGAGAGCCTCCGTGTCCCCTTATGCCATTTCCTCGTCCACACTCTGGTTGACAGAACCGCGAATCTGGACAAGATCACCGATTGATCGCACTGTATAGAAGCCTGTACCTCGTTGCTGGAGTCCGTGATCAAGTCCCCTGGATCCTTGTCTGTCTTTCTGGACTAGCTCTTTGGTCTGCCGCCTCGACCTCAGTTTGGAGATGTCAGTCATTCTAGCAGCTGCTTATCTCCTTGGACGTTAATCCTGCTATGCCGCGCGTCCCTTTCTAGGAGTGCCTCCCTTTGATTCAGACGACAGGTCCTGCGTACACATAAGATGCAAGCTCCGCTTGGATGGCCGCTGGCAGTGTGAAATTGCGCATGCAATCCGTTTTTGACCCGTCAAGTGTATCCGGACTTGAGAGGAAGGTAGTCGAATCGCGACTGACAGTGCACCATGCCCTTTTCGCCGAAGAAAGATGTGGTAATCGACTTGGTCACGACCACTCTCAGTGATGTCCCTACGTACAAGAAAAGGAGGTCCAGCTCAGATGCGGTAGTATATCCGCGGAGGCGAGCCACTATCGCCGTACGTATGCCATATGCTGTCGGCTTCTACTGGAGGTACTGACCATGTGCATGACAGTGTGAGATTTGCCGGTCACGCAAGTCAAGATGTGATGGAACGCGGCCGAAATGCCGGCTTTGTACGGAACTCAATGCAGAGTGCATCTATAGAGAACCCGGTATTAAGCTGGATGCAGGCGACAAACTCATCCTTGAACGTTTGACAAGAATCGAAGGACTCCTACAGTCGAGCTTGATTGGGAAGACCGCTCAACTTGAACCGTCTACTACTACTCCTCCAGCTGCCAGTAACGACACAAATCGCGGCGGTGAGGATCTCGTAACCAAGGCATCTAACGCAGTCACGAACCAAGGGGATATGTCGGCCGTTGAACTGGGCCCCTGGGTAAGCCCTCCTGCTAATATCTCAGTTATGCCCAAAGTGCATACGACGCCTGCGCTGCACCTTTTACAGTGGCCCCTGATCCGGGATCTGGTCTCTCGCCCATACGATCCCCAGAACCTGCTGCAGCTCGAAATGTCCCGAGAACCGCTGCGGATGAGATCTACTGTAAGCTTGGATCTGTCCGACGCGGAAATGTATGTCCACGCCTTTTTCGAGAGAGCCAACGTCTGGTACGCCTGCGTGAATCCGTATACCTGGACACGGTATTACAGAACTGCTCTTTCGCAAGGTTTCAGGGAAGGGCCTGAGAGCTGTATTGTCCTGTTAGTTTTGGCCCTCGGAAGTGCCAGCATGGGGGGAAGCATCTCACGTATTCCTCCAGACCAAGAACCGCCAGGCATGACATATTTTGCGGCTGCTTGGAGCCTCTTGCCATCTCTCATGATGCGAAACTCGGTACTCTCAGCGCAATGCATGCTTCTAGCTTCAGCATACCTGTTCTATCTGGTTCGCCCGCTAGAAGCTTGGACGTTATTGTCAAATATCAGCGTCAAATTGCAATTGTTACTTGGAAGCCCTGGGCGAGTTCCACCCCATTGGAGAGAAATGTGTGCACGGGTCTATTGGAATACGCTTCTCTTTGAAAGTGATTTGCTGGCTGAATTAGACCTACCACAATCGGGAATTGTGCAGTTCGAGGAAAGTGCGGATCTTCCCGGAGGGTTTGAAGAAGAAGAGTATGATGATGATGATTATGACGACGACGACGATGATGATGACGACGATGGTGACGACGACGAACCGGTCGGTCGTGACGAACTCTGGTATTTCCTCTCTGGAATCGCCTTGAGAAGATTGCTCAATCGAGTCAGCCACATGATCTACCAAAAAGACAGCCCACTCACCGTCGGTTCGCTCGAACCGATTGTCTCAGAGTTGGATTTTCAGCTTTCCCAGTGGTATGAAAGCCTTCCTCTTCCTGTACGATTCCCTCATACGCGCACCCCGCTGTCGGATCCAGTCCAGACAGTCTTGAGACATCGTTATTTCGCATGCCGAACTATAATCTACCGTCCGTATATTCAAATTGTATTGGAGAACGAACAAGCAGCAATGGACCAAGTCGTCCGGGAGAACTGCCGGCGGTGCTTGGACGCTGCCATACGTCAGCTCGAGCACATCACTACTCACCATGCTGGCCATCTCCCGTACCTTTGGCAAGGTGCTTTGTCGATGGTCTCTCAGACACTATTGATCATGGGAGCAAGTATGTCACCCGCACTCTCGCCATTACTGCCGCCCCCGATACAGCTGGATGCGATGATCTCGGCTGTCGTGGCTGAGGTGGAGAGGTATGCTCATCTCGCCCCGAGCCTGAGGCTATCAGCAGAAATCATTCGCGAAGCTGAAGAGCGACGTCAGATATTTCTACGAACAGCTGGTGTACGGGTTTGACATGTTGATATGAAAGGATTCGCGAGGCCGACATGTGGCTTTGCCTGGCATGGCACGTCCTTTTGGCCAGAGCAGACTTTTTTCGTACTGCCCTCATGAAGAAAAGATCCTGTTGAAAATACATGATATGAAATGGAAGGTTGTCTGAAAGATTCTGGAAGAGGTACCTGAGAACATACACTATCGCTTTCTGATATTATGATTTGCAATGTGAAAGTGATCACCACACTGTCAGATGACTTTCTTCCTAGTATATATATATAATAATATGAATTTTGGCTTTCTACTTTCGGACAGGCTGGGCTCTTAGTTTCATTTCCAGATCAACATGCCGTCTCACTGTCCTAGTACAATTCGTTGTAACTCGCAGATTCCCCAGCTACTACATCCATGTAGTCAATTCTTTCCTGGTCGTTCCGTGCATCGAACATCCACTCATTTTCTTCAGCGGGAGTTCCGCAACCTTTTGATGGGACAAGATCGTCAATGCATCTTTCCTTCACAGTTTCAACCTCTCTCATGGACAACTTTGGAAGTAAATTGCATAGTGTACTGCCCGCTCTCTTGACAGACGTACTCAACTTGTGGATTTTGGGGAAAAAGCTAATGTTCTTTTACAGGGCGAGCGAAGAGCTAATGAAAGAAGTAGCATTTCAATGACTTTATATTTACATTATCTCTTAACAGATATACTTACTACATCAAATGTATTGGGAATCTGCATCATGTAGATAGACTCTTGTGGGCTGCAGTAGTGCGTTCGTTGGTACTTTGGGAGCTAGAAGTTCCTCAATTGAAAGTAATCCGAGTAGTATGTGATATCTGCGTCAGACAAGTCCTGACATTGCCAACTGATGGGGAAATTTTTTTCAACCCTTCCAAATGCGGGTCTGCGCGATCTTTTTTTAAAAAAAAAAAAGTAGGAGAAGGCGATTAAAGCTGAATATAGATCGTGAAAGAATAGATGAACAGGGTAATTGACAGGATTGTGCAGGCAGCCTAATGCAACAGGTAAACTATTGAACATGGTAATGTCTACATGTTACAAATAGAATAAAATAAGCATAAATCGCTCGATTTGGACACATTGCCAGAAGTGGGCGACCCGGAATTGACCAAATATAGACAGAAAGTCGCGATGTGTAGATAACAAATATGAATAGAATGGCAGTGCACAAACGCGAAGAAATACTGTGAGAAGGGGGTATGGATCACAAGCCAACTGCCACGGAACTACAGCTGCTCCAGAAAATTATTGCAATGGAAAGGACAGTAAAATTTAGAAAAAAAAAAAAAAAAGAGGGTAAAAAAACAGGCTGCCATTCCATTTGGTAATTTAGAATAGGATGGTAGTCTTAGGATCATGGTATCACAAAAAAAATCAATGGAGTTAAAAATAATAATCATGGTACTCATTCAACGTTATTCGCAGTCGCAAAAGTGTCGTTTAAGTTGGACTTTTTAAATCAAAACCCATTCACTACCTCGTTTAATGAACTTATCCAGCATCATGCTAACATCATTGAGGGCAAAACGACAAACATAGAAGCCGAAGAACTCAGCGGCATGCCGCGTGCTAAGCTCCAGGCCGACAAGCGTCGGCGAGGAATGCTTGAGCCCCGGATCTTCAACCTGTCGAGCAATTTGATCTAATCGGGTTAGTTATGACGTCTTGGTTTGTCTTCTCACCGCGCGAGGGAGAAAGAACTCACCCAGCACCTGTACGGCATCGAACAGCCTTGCCAAAGCACCCATGTAGGTTGCATTGGGTCCAGTAAACTGGAGCTGTGTTACGTCCCTCTTGGCGACACGAGTGCTTGGCGTTGCAGTCATAGGTAGCGTACTCATTGTCAGGTTATCTTTACCACTTTCTTTCGAACTGGATAAAGTCGTCGCATTAAGTCCAGAATTCTTGGATCTTAGCTTCCGCCAAGACGTCAGGTATGACTTTCCTGATCCGCTAGAAGTTTTTAGTGACGATGACTCCGAAGCTTGGGCCGCGTCCTCTGAGGCGGCTGTGGATTTGAAAAGTTGCATAGAGCCTTGAACCCCTACTTCGTTGCCTAGCTTCTTCGACAAAGATGCCTGTACTTGATCAAGAACGTTCTCTAGTGACTGCATCTCCTCAAGAACAGCGTCGGCATCATAGGTGTCAACCTGGGCAAGTTTGAGCAACGCGGCAGTCAACAAGTCGCAATTTGATACCTTCTCCTCCACGGCCTTGATTTTGACATTCTTGACACGCCAGACATCCCTCGGAACAAATAGCTTTGTTGACAAATATCCACCGCGAGGGTGAGCGATAGTCTGATAGAGGCATCTCATGAGCCAGAAAGGGCGGAGAAGAAAAGATTCTGGGCACGGCTCCAGAGGTATAGGAGCATTGGCAGCCATTGGATTAGGCGAACCCGGGCTGGTTGGCGAGTGAATATTGCTATCGAAGAGATATAGACCGCCTGTCGGCAGACCATTCGGAGTGAAGTGGGCCCCGGTTGGTGTCGGCAGGTTGGGAACAACGCCAGTTGGCATTCCTTTCTGCAAGTCTAAACTGGGAAATGTAATGCTTGAAGGAGTACCTGGAGAATCTGTCGAGACTTCAGGAGTCGAGATCGACATGTTTCTGGCTCGAAGCGCTCTCAAACTTGATGATGAGACGTTTTTCCTTAATTTCTCGGGGCCTGAAGGCAGTCTACCAATCGGGCGAGAGGGCGAAGGTGCACCGGAGCGGCCGAAATCATCACTATCTCGGGTCGCGAATTTTGTCAGCGGTACAGCTGTCGGAGATTCGCCAGCGAATGAGTCAATTGAACCATTCCTCCCATAGAGAGTTCTCGTATAAGGCGTCCGCGACTCGTTGCTCGGTGAGACAGGAAAGCTAGTTTTTGGTTCATCCCTCGGAGGCGGTGGTGGCGGGCTCGCCGCAGGCATTGATGGAGGCTCCGTTTTGGGTGCCTGTGAGCCAGCTGGTACCCGGGTGTTGGTTTCAATTTTGAGCTCCTTCGGGTTCTGCCCTGACAGTCGTCTTGCTCTCACGCCTCCACCAGGTGAGCCGAAGGTAGATGGTGACGGTGCAGACTGCAGAGGAAGAGTAGGGGGACTGGATGAAGGTATTGGTGGAGGTGGTAACGTTGAAACTGGCGGGGGAGGAGGCAGCTTTTTCGATTGCATCTTCGAGTCCAATGAAGGGAGTACGATGCCTTCTGCAAGCGTCGACAGGGAAGCCCCAGCTGTAGTCGTATTTGATGCAACTGAGCTCCCCCAAGTCCTGCCGGAAAAGCTACTTGAATCTGATTGTCGGGGCAGTGCCGACTTGGACTGTAGATCGAATTCAAAGTCGTCCATCACGTAGCCCTTTGTCATCTCCTCCAGTAACCGCTCTTCCTCCTCGGCCTCCTCGTCCACATAGTCGGAGTCAAGAGCGTCCGAATGCCCAAGCATGGTCTCCTCTTCGATACGTCGTTTCTCTCGACCGCGCGCCATTGCAACCTGAGCTTCCCGCTCGGCCTCTCTAGCTCTTTGCTTTGCTAATTGGACATTTCTGCGGGCGTTGTATACGACATCGTCATCGTCATCGTCATCATCATCATCCAGGAACCCATCATATGCATCTGTCGCAGGTTCCAAGCCTTCATCGTAAGCAGCCTCGACGGCTGCATCCAAGGCAGCATCAAATTCGGCCTCGGTTGCATTACTATTAGCACGACTTTGCCTTCGGCGCAAGTACAGCGACGACATTTTGGAAAGAGTTGAGGAAGGAGACGAGGCGCCAGATTCATCAATGGTATCGAGCCATGATGTTGATTCATTACTGACATCCCGCACTTGTTGATTCGAACGAGAATGTTGTAACTGGTAATGGGATAGATGGTTGGCACGGTCTGTTCGCTCAAACGATGCGCCAGGGGAATACGGCCTTCGAGGAGAAAGCGGGCTTGGCATATAGCAATCCTCAGAAAGAGGCGCTGGGTTCAGCGAATGCTCAGATCGAACTTCATGCTTATTGGAGTCGGACCGAGAGTGGAAGGTCGGTCGCTCAGACTTCGGCGACGAAGCCATGTATCGTAGGTCTTCGTCGAATGCAGAAGGTAACAGTGACTGACGCCGTGGCGGGATCCGTGAAGGTGCCAAAATGCGAGGCTCTCCAGCTCCTGACGAATGAGAAGACTTGTTGATGATTTGTGCAGCTGTATCAGTCTCAATTCTGGCAGCGTCCCCTTCGTCGCCTTCAAACGACTGGAAAGCATCACCGGCAAAAGATTGCCCGCTGAGAGGTCTCTCAGGAAGAGCTTTGCCATCGCTTTGCTGGGATGAAAGATCTAACTGCCGAAGTTCATTGATTCGACTTATGTAGGTATTGCGCTACAGAAGTCAGTCCCTGAAACGCCGTGAGGACCTCGAAAAGAAAAATAGGGGAACTTACGATCTCCTGAAGCTTCAACTTCTCGTCATCGCCTCCATTGCTACGTTGCATTACTAGCTGCAGCAAGTGGCAGGCATCACTGTAAGCTTCGATGGCGCCTTCGAAGTTTGCCGCGTTATCGAGAAGCACGGCCGTGTTCGCCTTTTGCAGCGCTTTCGACAGCATTGCTTTCTGCGACGGGATTCGGTGTTGCCGGTCACGATCTTTTTCCTTGCCTGTCGACGACCTTGAACTGGCCCCAGTTGTATCTCCGCTAATACTTCCTTTCGTGTTTTCCCCCCGGCTATGCGGATACAATACCCTAGAAGCACGGTCCCCGCTACGATCCAAATTGTGGTCAGTGTGCGCTGATGGGTCCTGTACTGTCTCTACACGCTGGAACTCCGTACCAAGATTCGGAGCAGCACTTCCAACGACAGGCTCACCAACAGTACCTTGCGGATTGCGCCCGGTGCCAGCTTCTGGAGTTCTCCTACAAGAGTGGTCCTCAAAGTAGTCAATAGGTGTCGAAGACGGAGCTGAAGTTGTGATATCAAAAGAAGCAATCAAATCAATAGAAGGATTAAATGACGGCGAGAAGGTCGGTGGAGTTTTGACTTCTGGAGGAAGAATAGAGTGCTGGGAAACCTTCCGCGGTGAGTCCCTAAGTGTGCTCAAAACGCTCTTGCTCGAGGGCGACTGAGAATGTGTGAGGTTCCTCGGCGGACTCCAGGACTCAATGAGTGATCCGACACTTGATTTTCTTGAGAATCCACCACGACTCTTGTTTGCGGACTGTGGTGGACTCCTGCTAGAGGTTGTCGATTGAGACCAACGGTTTATACTGCCGACGCCGTCTTTGATACCACCAGCACTGCTCGAACGGTTGTGAGCAGTGCTTGTGCTCCTTTCCAAGGCTGTCTCCGAAGTAACGGGCGTCAGAGCGCCGAGTCTGGTGTCGGGTTCTACAGGACTCGTGTTTCCCCCTTTGACGAAGGTATTCCGTGAAGCCGGACGAGACGAATGAGAAGCGGCTCGATGGACAGTGACGATAGACGAAGATGTGGCGGAATTGGACCTTGATGTTCGACGTCTGTGAGAAGAGCTAGGTGTAGCATTCGACGTCGAGTAATGCAGCATCTCTGCGGAGCGCGCAGTCAAGAAAGGTGGATTGGACTAGCGAATAACGCCGATTGAGAGCGCAGCGGTTGGGTCGGTTTTTCAGACCAACCGTCTTGCAGACAACAGGCGACGCATAAAAGCCGGGATGGTGACGTTGGTCCTCTGATGAACAGGAATAGCGGTAACTTGAGACCGTAGTTCTATCCCACAATCTAGGGAGTCGCGCGGCTTCGAATTGAGCTTAATCCCTTAAGGCGCTCGGATAGTAATAGTAGCTGCAAACTACGCAAGTGGCCCGATGTAGGATACCTGCAGGGCCGTGCACGACCGAAAAGCGTCCCTGTCCGAATCAGGACGTCACTGTCGACACCGTTTCCTGGATCTCGCAGGTTCGCTAGTCGACGTCGGGATATCGGACGGGCCGCTGCCTTGCAAAGACAATCAATGAGAGATGCAAGGCGTCCTATGATATTAATGATAATCGACGCGAGCGATCGAAGTCAAACAGATTGAATCAGTCACAGGTAACTGAAAAACGAGACAGGGAGGGCAGAAAGACGATCTTGAACGAAGGAAGCCGTAATAAAGACCCGCCAGAGCAAAGGCAATAGGGAGACTTGATAATAAACGAACACGATGATGTGGACAAGATGGGTCCGGGGTACCTGTTTCAAGGGTTCAAGACAGCATAAGCACGGGTGAGGTGCTACAGCCGCGAGGAAAAGCGAAGACTGGTGAAACACTCCAGGCCGCGAGTTGTCGCGCTCATTGTCCGATAACCATGAGGAGCTTGCGGTCGGGTCGTATGAATGTAAAGGAGGGCTGGAGGCTTTCCGTGCGATTTGGCGGAAGGGCCCTTATGCTCGTCTTCCCCTGCCCTCTTCGCGCGCGATGCTTTCTCGGTACGGTCTCTGCGTGCAGCTCTCTTCCGTCTGCCGGCACATGCGCATCGCCTTTCAATTCATGCCACAACCATCAGAATATTCCAGCCTCTTGTCCGGGTATTCCGATCGGAGCAGGGCGACGACCAACAAAAGGAGGAACGGCGCAATGGTACCGTCACGGTCTATTAAAAGACTTGCAGTGAGGACCGTGAGAATGGTGGGAATGAAGACTCGGAGAACAGATAGCACGAGCAGTTCCACACAACGGATGACCAAGGGAATGTACGACCGTTCCGCCGGACGGGCAGTGTCTGTGCGATATATGCCAGGCAGGCTGTTGATCCGGAGGTTTCTCGGTTCGTCAAGTGGACGTTCCCCGGATCGCAGCAAAAGGAGGTTGATAATAAGGAGAGGACGGATGCAGCAGGAAAAGCACCAAGGTTCCCTGGGGGTTCTAGGGAGAGCAGGCCCGTTGAGAAGAGAGATCGAATGAAATAATAAGAACAGGGAAGGGGTCAGAGGGTGGGGAAGGGCAAGCAGAGCGGCTGGCGGAGGGAAAGGGGGCGAGCACTCCTTGCTCTCGCATGTCCTGTTTAGCAGCACGTCGCTGAGAGTCTGGAGCGGGTGTCGCGCCGTCGGAAGCGGCTCGACCTCGCCCCATCGCACCCGTGCCCCCCATCCCGCGGCGCGCCATGCGGTGGAGAGGACGGGGCGTCCAGAAGACAAGAGAAGCCTCCCCCTTCGAGCCCCTGGATGCGGCGACGCGGCGGAGGCATGGCGCACCCAGCACGCCCGGGTGTCCGGTCCATGCCTGCTGGACATGTATCATCAGGATGGGTGTCGACCTTGGGAGCCACCCATGAGGTACCTAGGCCGTAACCCGATCCGAGCGGTCGATCACGGCAGAACCGCCCCTCCCCCTCCCAGATAGGTACATGTATGAGCACGTTTCAGCCGCTATAAGGTCCGAGAAGCTGCTATCGGAGGGGCGAATTCAACGAGAAGCGCATCATAGATACGCTCTACAGCGAGCCCGCCAAATATCCAGACTGCAGTGGAACGAACTCATGTCAGCCTTGATTAAGGAACATGACGAAAACGCCGTCCGGTTTTACATGAGGAATATTCAAGGAAACACCGAATTGAGTGTAGGGAATCCTTCGAACTAGGTCAGCGGGACGTTCGCCGGACGGGATCTCAGTGCCGTTGATTACATGAACGATTAAACACATCAAGTGGCTTTAATCGGAACTAGGGATGCAGGACTCCAGACTCTCCCGGTTTCATGAACATCGGTTCCCACCTCCTCTCACTCATCCTCCTCGCTTGTGGCTTCAATATTCTTCTTTGCTAAAGTTGCATTCCTTTGGGTCTCCTGTGGACCTCCATGGTCGGCATTTCTCCCTCTATCAATATCACCCTTGTCTCTAGGTTCGCTAGCAGTCCTGGAGTAATCTGGACGAGGTAATGACTCTCCCTTCTTGCCGAGCGCAGACTCAATTTCAGGAAGCAGACTGACAAGTGTAGCGAACTGGTCTACTGGCATGGAGATTCCCTGAAGGAGAACACGATGGTTAGAATCAATTTCCCTACATACGGCAAATTCATGAACGTGAGATAAACCAGTCTAACCTTCTTTCCAGGTAGCTCATTTCCGTCTTTTTCATAATATTCTCTGATATTGACCATAGTCCTCCCCTTAAACGAGGAGACCGTAACCCGCCGGAGCCTTGATATTTCCCAATATACGTCGCCGTTTGAATCTATTTTGCCGGCTCCGCCCGACAAAGTCCGCAAGGTTTTATTGTCTGAGCAATTCGTGGAGCTTGGTTTCACTTCTGTCCTGGCCTTTTTTGGGCGGCTATGGTCGTCGCTGTCGTCGATGAAACCATCATCTGACTCATCGACAGCTTGAGATTGGCGTTTCTTGGATTTCGAAGCCATCGCTGATGAAGAAAGCCCGTGAAGGATGAATTTGGCGACAATTGAACTATACTGGTAGAGGGATATATGAAGGGATTGAGGAGAAGATGTCCTGCAAGATCACAACAAAAAGGAGATGACCGTTGTTAAGGGTGGTCAGGCAGAGTTCAGTCTCATTGAATCACGACACGGGACGCGATGAGCGCGTCACTGGACACGTGACGATAGAAGTGATAAGAGAACTTTACTATTAGGTAGCGGACGGCCCCGCCTGGGCCTCTTGATAATATCTCAAGTGGACCTTCCAAGAACCTTATCACAAAGGCAGCCAATGCTCCCCATCTTTGACTATATCTAGCAACAGATATCTGATGCTAGATGTCTTGCTGATTCTACTAGTAAAAGCAGCTGTGGGAATCTGAGGTCTGAAGGTGCACAATAGTGCATTTTGAGGAACCCCGTATTCGAAGTCTGAGTTCAAGGTATGCAATTTTGACCTCTATTTTCTCCAGCAAAGCATAAACACTTGACATGAGTCTACTCTTAGATACTTTGTATGACTATTTCCAAAGTCCATGTTCGACATACAAGCCCTGTAGCAACTGTTAAGTCAAAGGAGTAAGCTCTTTGGAAGTACCCGCTGCAGTGAAGATCATTAAAGTTGCACACATAGCAGCGAAGGCTTTGCTTCTCCATTGTCCAAGGTGCCCCTCGAAGATCATCGTTGAGCGATGACCATCTGGAATAATGACGCGACAATGAAAAACCGTAAGAATAAGAATTTCGGTCGAGATGTACATACATTGACAAATACAAATAGCAGCATTTGTCCCTTGAAACCCGACGCGTGACGGAACTCCAGAAAAGAAAGCCGAGAGACGGTTGAATGGTTAGAATACTGAAACAGAAGACATTATGTATCTAAGTTCCTGCAGGTTCTTCCGGTAGTCTGAATTTTATTGCATCATGTCAAATTACTCGAGATGCAACGACCTTTATGCTGCGATCGCCATCTGGGAAGAATATTATTACCACCGTGGAATAGAACGTCTATTATAGAGTAGCCGCCTTAATAGCCTGTAAAAGAAGGGCAAAGATGAAGCCCCGAGCGACTATATCAACTTGAAGGCAGTCAAAAACTTTTCCAAGTGCTTCCCCACTTGCAGCGGCCCCCATAACGCTCCGTAGAGCCTGGGGCATGCCCCTCTGGACAAGCAGCTTTCGGGCAGTCACCCTCAGCTTCTCTTTCTCGGCTTCTGTCGGCGGGGGAGGCCATGACTTTAGCTCCTCTTCTGTAGGTAGAGAACTCTCGCGCAGTTTCCTAAGATGAGCTGCAATTGCTTCATCAGACGTGTAGGCGTCAATCATGGATTCCTGAAGCAGAACACGAATCGCCTCTAGATTGGGATTCCCAGGACGAAGAATGTACGATTTCGCAGCGTTCAAAATTGTCCGTCGAATGTTCCAGGCAGAGGATAAAGTATACAGTTCGTTGATAACTGCGAATATCAGCTCTACTGCCATTCGAGTCTCTTCTTCAGTGATAGGACTACTCGGTCCTCCTGCAACATTCGGTGAAGTGGTTGGTTGTGGAGTCGTCAGTCTTAAGTCATTCTCGTAAGGGCAAGAACTGGCTTCTATAGGATTTTCTGGCTTCGCTCCACTGACCGAATGAGGATTTTTTAAACCAGCATAATCATCCGGTATAGAGCTTGGGGGTGGCGGAAGATTCATTGTCTCCGCGTCCAATTCAGGCAGACTTGTATTGCCGCTTATAATAGCACTTTGACATGGAGTTTGTCCCATTCTGACCTCCTCGTAGCTCGATGGCGGAAATGAATGTGATCTATTCGAGAGCGAGCCTTGTTTGTCTCCTAGCAATCGCTGGGATATCTGAGCCTCGTTTATTCCTCTATCCAGCTCCGACAGGGTCGTAGAGCTCCCAAAGGTTTTGCCGTCCTCAGATGCTCGGCGAAGTTCTTCCTGTGAGCTGTTCCCGATCGATGCATCCCACAAGTGCCAACTCTTCACTCTCCCTGTAGACGAGCTAGATTTCTTGTTTGCCCCACCAACACTGCCAAATACGCTACTGACTCCGCCGAATACGGCCTTGCTACTTTCGGCTACCCCCTTGGGGGCGCTGGTTAGAACATCCAGAACACCTTTCCCCACAGTTTCCAATGAAGTGTGGCCTGGGAATGAAAATGTAGCTCTTGCGGGAACTCCTGCAGGAGGGGGGCCTACACTTCTGTCCTTTTCGAGGAATCGCCTCATACGCTCACTTTCCGCGAGTGGTTCATGTTGAAGAGCATCTCGAAGGTATCGTTCGAGGTTTTGCCTCAGAACCTGCTTTGTCTGTCCTTTCCACACAGGCAACGTGGGATACTTGTCCATGAAACTATGGATGTGATGGAGTCTCGAAATTGGTCCCAACGCGTCATGGAGGGATTCGAAGTCGGCATATTTCCTGAAAATCATCCACCCAGGGTGACGTGAAGAAGCCGGCTCAATCTGGAGTGAGTAATCTATTGTAGGCTTTGTGCGAATGATCCCTTTATCGCCGGGTTCGGACCCATCGTCTATCAATACAGAAGCACCGTGAAGAGTCAAGGGCGGTGTGGACTCTGGTGTCGGTGCAGTTGATTGGGGCTGCAGAGCTGTGGGCGTCGGCGATGATAGAAGTTGGTCAAAATTTGTGAAACTCGTCCTCTCCTTGTAGACTGGCCGATCGCTTTCTCGTGGGCTTGGCATCGTTCCAGCAGATCCAGTATCACCTGTCTCGCTTTCGGCAGGATCTCCAATCTTCCCACTGTCTGAAGATGTCGCGGTAACGACCCCTTCTGTAGTTGTATTGGAAACTGATTCTCCACTTTCACTCCGTGTTACCTGCCGCTCACTCCTTCGCAGCGCATCTTCATTGGCGATCATCTCACTCAAACGCTTTGTTTCGATAATTGCCTCTATCGTGGCTTCATCTGGTTGTGCGGACCGTTCCTTTTGAGTGTTTGAGGGAAACTGGAAATCGCAGTGAGAACTTTCCGACGATCTCTGTGGCGCAATGCCTTCGCTAACAGAAGCTGAGTCAGAAGCCTTATTCTGGTCCTTACGCGCCCCTTCAACACCAGCATCGATGGCATTCATTATTTCAGGTTCGCCTTCTTGGAAAAGAGAGATAATCCAACTATTGATGAATTCAGGACGCGAACAGCTATTAATGGTAGATTCCAAGACAACCCCTGAAAATATCTCTCGAAGGAAGTTCCTCACCGGTTGACATGCATAGGCTTTAGAGTCAAGGAAGTTAGACAGAATATCGTCTGCGATCATGTTGAGCTTCTTCCGCTGCTGCTTCACAGACAAGACATTGGCTAGGCTGCTTTCTGGAAAATCTTCCAGATACTTTTTGATAGCTCTTTCGGGTGTCACCAGACTTGAAGTTGTCTCAAGAGCCGTGGAGAGTTCGCTCAGAAATACAATGACCATTGACGAAGAGTTCGTGAGGAATTGTAAGAAGGTATCCGCAGGTCGTTTACGAGAGAGATGAGACGATACAGAGACGATAAAGCCAGTCAAAATTCTCCGACAAGAGAGAGGAAAGGTTGATTCCGAAGGTAAAATCCGCGCATACCAACAACTATTCTCCCGGTCAGCCCATGACATGCCATGAGAGGTGCAAACTTACTTAACATAGTTATTGATTATTGCATCCGTGAGCGACGTTAGAGCAGCGGCTGTCGCAGGCCGAAATCTGGAGTAATTCAAGTCGATATCTAATTCCTCCTCTGCCGCCCTCGGACCAGTGGTGTCATCAGCACCGTCTTTAGCAGACCTCCGAAGCTGCCAATCAAGTAATCTGTTGGCTACCTCCAGGCCCAGCTCTTTCCTCCTGTGTTTTCTAGTATCTGAGCCATTATCCGGTGAGCCACTGTACGTTCCTTCCCAAGAAGCATGTAAGACGATGCCCGCGACAAGTCCGATCAGTAGCAGTCCAAATCTGCCAAGTAGGACAAACGTGGCAACTGCTAAACCAGCAAAGACGGCAAGAAGGGCTTCATTGCTGGCATTTGAGAAGAAGTGGAGGATATGGTCGGCAAGGGGTTGGGGCCGTGCGGAATCAGATGTTTGCTTGTTGAAGTGCTCACTGTTCTGCCTCGTCAAGTCGGTTTCAGGGGCGGGTCTCTCCGTCTGTCGAGCCTGGCCGGACAGAACGGCGGCCTCAATGGAGCCGTCCATGGTCGTCGCATCGGAAATTATTTTCAACTGTAGCAGGATCAGGTCGGATAATTCATATTAAATCAAAAGGGATTGGGTATTCCGCGGCCCTGAATTAGGAGCGTTGGGCAAGGCGAGGTGACGTTGGACTGCGCGAGAACATGTAAATGGAAAGTTGTCGATGTTCCAGAACTTTGGCGGCTCACCCTCTCCTTGTTTGGGTGCAAGTCGCATTCGCCAAACTTCAGACGGCAATGAGGTGACTGCCATGCCTTAGTGCAAGCAAAGTTTGATTTACGTCAACTTTTTCTCTTTTCTCCTTGGGGAAAAGAAATCTTTCTAAAGGCAGCTGTTCTCATGGCTTTCTTTTTGGCATTATCTGACCGCTAACCCGTACGTCTCCTGGTTGCTGCCATCTAGGCTGGCGGTCCTACATAGCTAAGTACCTTGATAGTAGATAGTCGTTACATACAAGCTCATGATAGTACGTTACTGCCATAGATTTGAATTTGAGATGCAAGAAATGCTAGTCTATATAGAACACGGAAATAATTGATAAGATCATGAATGTACCCATTCATCATTTCCTCGCCTGCTTTGTCAGGTCGGCGAGGCATCTAAAGCAACCTGAATGGGGCTTAAATCTCCGCTATCCGAGTGAATCCAGGCATTCAAAGAGCATGCATTCATGCCAGATGCAAAGAAGATGGCGGGTCCTGAAACTGCGGCAATCCAAGACTTCAGAATGTCACCATAGATCAGAATTTCGAGCACGTCATTCTCCGGACTCCCTTAGTATCAAATTACTGAGAGACAACAAAGGACCCCAGACTCGGTCCTTTCTGAAGCGATTCCAGTCAATGCCGGGGTCTTGCCAATCTTACCTGTCGACTTCGGCCTTCAATTTCGAGCCAGCCCCAATTGGTTCAATGAGGATCAAAGATCTCAATTGTTGCGTTTTATATATGAGATAGTTACAACCATCCTGGAGTCACTTAAAATCAACGCATGAGGTGCAATTACCACCCCGTTGCATGAAGTTGAGACGCCATGAAAAGTAAATTTTGAATTTAAATAACAGGGTGCAACCTCGCACCTACAACTTCTTTCTCAGTATCGTAAATTGCAAACTTTGTTGGGGGGAGGGGGAATGTACAAGATAGGACTTTGTCGTATTCCCCTGGGCCTTCGAACCTTCTGCCCTACTGGAGTTTTGGAGCATAGCAATCAATAGTTGTCGATGACAAGTACTGGACAGATAATTGAACCATAAGCAGGCCAGGCAGAGCATGATTTGTAACACATTGTCACATTCGTAGTATTATTATTATTGGATGGCCGATGTGACCAAGATGCACAAGGGGAGACGATTAGGAGAAAATTTTTCAGTAGTATGGAGTACACTGGCAGAGAATTCTGTAGTTAAAGTACTGAAAACGCTAAAGCACCTCAGCGAGCCCCCGGGCCGGGTTATCCTTTAACCGAACGATAATTGTCACTATTCCTGTTTAAGCTCACCCCCTTTTTCCAAGCCACTGGACAGTGCCCAAGTGGAGAGTACGGAGTACAGTACACTCTCTACTAAGGTAACAGTATGTACCTACTGCATCGCGACTTGAGAAGAAAATATAGCGGCGTCATAGATGACATCGGATAAGAACAGTTGATATAATACGTAGTAGGTGAACCTCCAAAACTTGGGAGCCAGATATCGAGTTGAGTAAGAACGACTGGTGCTATGTTCTATATTTCAGATCTTGTTTGCACACCCAACTCGATGACCAACCCAGGACCTGACAAATCCATAGCCGTATCTGTTACGACAACTGCCGTCAAGAAAAGCATATATATAAAATCTTTTAGAACCAGTTAAAATTGACTTCATTATTTCAAACGATCCTCTCTCAATAATACCCAATAAATATTTGGGGAACAACTACCACTTACAGAAGGGCTTCTGATGAGAACGGGCTCCAGTACGCATATCGCTTGAACATAATGACCCGTTTAAAAGATCATATCGAAGTCCTTCTTCTGGATACTGGATAGATCATCAAAGAAGGCTCAATAGGTTCAATCCTATAGGGATAGCCAGATTGTACAGTACATACGCCTGTGCTACAGCCATTTTCTTCAGTCCTTGTTAAAATGCTTCTCTAACAAGTCTGCTACTGTTCTTTCGTCTATGACGGACAATTACCGCACATTTTCCAAATTCAAAAGAAAATTTGCGGACTATGGTAAATCACACAAACAATCATCGTCATCCGAGTAACGAACTTGAAAATAGAGGGGGAAAAAGTTGCCTCAAGGACCACAGACATACCAAGACAGAAAGGGAAACTGAGTTAACCGCGGCGCCTGCGCCTGCGCGTCCTGGACAGCATTTGGGAGAGCATAAAATGGTTCACATCCTCGTCAGCCCAGTAAGAAAGATGGCTGGCGATGCTAGCAATCAATGATATATCGAAAGCCCCCCTGCAACTCATCTAATCAGCAGTCCATCCTCCAGAAATGATACACCTACTTAGGGATCTGGAGCCTGCTCGGAATATGCAGGATAGTCTCTTACTCTTGCACGCTGTAGTCCACTCGCCCATTAGAATTCAAGGCCCTCACTTTGGCCTCCTCATTTTTGATTTTTTTCGCACGCTCTTCAGCTTCCAACCATTCAAGAGCATTCTCGGAAGCTTCTGAGGCCCCCCTCCTTTGGCTAGTTCTCTTTTTCCGGAAGCCTTCAAAAAGCGTCTCCAATTCCGTGTCAATCAGGGTCTGTGAGTTTTCTTCGTCTTTCCTGGAATTAACCTCCTTGGAACTAGAATGGTCGCGTCCATTGCTCGAGGGTTCTGAATTCGTAGTGACTTTAGTCTGTTGTGAATGCGAAACGCTAGAGCTTGACGATGCCTGAGATGGCGTATCCTCCGCGCTCAGCCCCAGACTTCGGTTCAGCAGACTGCTAGCGACGCCAGACGTGAAATTGGTCCAGAGAGATCCCACACTTTGACCAACACGAGTGCTAATATTCGAAAGGCTTTGACCTGATGCTGTCCATATACTCTTTTTGACAGATGGCAAAGGCTGTGGCTTGAGCGCAGCCATAGCAGGCGATATCAGCGGCTCAAGACGATAACTTACCGGATCAGAAGGATGAAAGATATTATACAGCTGTGCACACTTGGGGGAAGACACAGTGGGGGACACACAGTCAAAAGCACGCCCCGAGGCTACATTTGTGGGACGATCTGCAGAAGCCGGTGTGCCAATAAAGGACTGACGCTCACCGTCGAAGTCAAGAGGATTTTGAATAGACTCTGCGCCCACAATTGAGCGCCCAGCGATAGTTTTCCCTTTTAACATTTGAAAGAGAGCAATAGGTGAACCCAAGCAGAAGAACTCCTCGCATTCAAAATCGAGAGGGAAGGAGCCTACCTCTCGTGATTGTGTATCGGATTTGTTTCTAGTCGTAGTACCCGTACGTTGAGCGGATGCCGGATTGCTCGGTTGCTGACACAGAATGTCGAAGAGGATGGCACTCCCAAGTGAATGGCCACAAAGACTGACGGAACCTCGGAAAGATGGGTTGCGTTTCTTGAAAAGGTTATAAATCCGATTGCATTCCTGTTGGACTATAGCTGCAATATGCTCACGATAGGCACTTTGATAGAGGAGCACATCCATTGCCAAATCAGAAATGAGATTTCGAACTGCGGGAACACCCTCGAGCGTGATATCGGCTAGACTGGGGTACTGGTCATCTTCAGCGGCAAGGTTATCGGCGTCAGCAAGGTCAAGCTCCCTGCGGCTCTGCCTAATTTTTTGCATCGGAAAATCAAGCAGATGCCGCCAACACCTAACTCGTATCTGTTTGTTAGCCAGCTGTCAGAACGGGAAGATATCCAAAATAGATGCTGGACAAGATCAACGTGAAAAAGTGAGGTTCTTACACAGGCAGAACTTGGACTCGACAGTTTTTGCTGCTGTCGGCAAATGAGGAATTAAGTGCCTGTAAATCAGGCGAAGCAGCATACACGCTCTTCATGGTCTTTCGCAAGACATTTACATCATGCACAAAATTCATACTCTCTAGTCGCAGCCCGAGCCGCTGACCGATCCCATGTGTGACAAGAACTAGGTGATCGATCTCCCTTCCTCTTTCCTCGCCATCGGCCTCACTTGAGTCCTCCATCTCCTTTTCCTCCTGCCTACGGGCTGCTTCTTCAATCTCGGCGGTATCACGTTGCTCACCAGTCAATGATGACATTTTCTCAAACGTTCTATGCTGTTCTTCCGTAGCATTCTCTATCTGTGACACTTGGTCACCGGGAGTAAAGGCAGACAGAGAGTCCGGCGCAGACTTCCGTTTGGGCTTTGCAGAATCTCTTTCAGAAACCCCAACCGAAAACCCTTCCCTTGGTTTTCCCTGACCATGAGACTTCAGGTCACTACCTCTAGTTTCAGTCGTCTCTTTAGGCCGCTTCACCTCAGTGAAACCGCGAACAACTTTTGTGCCAGGAACACCTCCAAATCTTTGATATACTGTACTGCTCATGCGGGACATAAAGTCGTCGTAAGTCAACCATGCTGTCGACGAATCGTGATAAGTCACAGTGCAGTTCATATAAGCACCAAAGAGGCGATAACTTTGAGGCTCATTTACGGGAGTAGACGCTGAATCTGCGGCAGCATGTTCGGCATTGTAGGAAGAGTCCGCAGCCCTGAGCTGAGACGTACCCGGAAGCCAGCTGGAATTATCAGTGGACTTCCCTGACTCACTTGTATTCGATGTTGATGGAGGCCGGGACTTTGACTTCTGTTGGTCATGGAATCGCCACGGTTTCACCTTAAGGAAGCCTTCTTCTAGCTGAGTAGCCAGATTTTCCTCGCAAGGCTTAAGCGTAGATCCTTCTTGAAAGAACCAAGTTCCCCGACGTACTTCGTATACGGGACCAAGCCAGTATGCCGGACTAAGCTCCCTCCGCTTCACGTCGACATCAAAAAGAAAATCTTCATTGACAGGGACTTTGACAGAATCTTGTTCTGTTGCCCTCACATTATGCTTACATCCAGCTGCATCACTTGCGTTCTCTTCATCCGCAAGCTGCTGAAAGGCAGCCTCGATCGACTGGGAATCCTTAAACGAAAACGGAACAAACTTCTTAGGCGGGGGCAGAGGCTTGGAACTGTCCTTCTTCTGATCCGCGAATACTGGCTTCGATTTGGGAGTGTCAACAGCGTAGAACCATCTGACCCTCAAAGGAGGACAATCCTTAGGATAATCACGAGGGCTCGGTCTGTGTCTGCGAGTAACCGTATGGTCTTCGCCTTGAGAGCGCTGTAGACCATCTTTTCTGTCAACATGGTCGGCTGTGCCGGGCTGAGGGGTTGTACTTCGGGAGATGTTCCATGGGGAGATTGCTCCGAGAAAAGAACCTTTCTGCTCTGCGCCTGGCATCGTCCTCCGGTAAACCCGGAGAAGAGACGGTAGGCGGGCCACTGCGAGACAAAGGGCTTGCCAGGTCCACTAGCGATCTTGGAGCAAGTCAGGAAGCAGACGTCAAAGCAGAAATGTTTCCAATTTTGCCCTTTGCGGCCTATTCAATCAGCCGGCTGATTAACTGCTGGGTGCGGCTCAATCCGTATCACACGCTGGTGCCTAGACCAGCGAAGGAAGCAAGAGAGAGTGAACGATTTGAATGTCGTCGTCTCGGTAATGAGATCAATCGGCGATATTTTGAGTTCAGGAGCCCCAGTGCTGCAAAGCTCCAGAGTGTAGATAACCGTGACGTTGGAAAGCTAAGAGCATAGAAATAGTCCAAAAATGAATCCCGCGTTTGTGTAGACTAGGTGTCGATGGCTTTGAGGTTTTCGAGATCATGGAGTGTTGGAGGAGCACCCGGACGTAAATGGATATGCCCAGAGCGGATCATCACATCATCGGGCAGCGGCAGCGCCAACCGGTCACTCAGCCACAGCCGAGAAGCGATAAGAAGCTGAAGAACCAAAAGCATCTTCAGCTAACCTCTTCTCTTCCTTTTTGGTCTACATTGTGCTCCTCGATCTTTCTGCCGGTCCTAAGTCCCCTGCTTCACTTTCTGCTGGCTCAACTTGCGTTTTGCTTCTCATCCTCGTTGCTCAGAGGGACCGACGCGCGGACAGGCGAAACTGACGCGAGACTTGATCTCCAGCTGAGCACAAGCGGCGGCCCCTTCCCTTTTTGGTGCCTCCTGTCTTCACCCGGATCGGCGCAATCAAACACCCAGTAAATGCGGTAGATCCTTTCTCCATCGTGTCAACGCCCGGATTCGCTTTTTTTTCGAAACGGTTCTGCCTATATAGCGAAGGACTCAATCGAACACCATCCATACAAGGAGAACCCCACCCATCTCAATCACCAAGCCACACTCTCCCCACCACAAGTACGCTTTCCCAGCAGCAACAATGAATGTACTCAAGCTTCAAAAGTAGGCCGTTCCCCCCAGAATGTGGTCGCGTCACGAAGCCAGCTCATCCGCGTTCCCATTACTCTAACTTTTTGCGCATTCGCACTCACACTTCTGACCAAACAGGAAGTACCCGCAGTTCGACCAGCACGAGATCTTCTCCCTTCAGGACGCCTTTAGAAAATTAGATGTTGATGACAAGGGCTACCTCGATGAAGCTACCGTGATCAAAGCCACGCAGCAGTCGGAACGGCAGCCGTACGATGTCGTCCGCCAGGCGTTAAAAGAGGTGGAGCTCGACAGCTCGCGACGTGTGGAGTTTGAAGATTACGTCGATGTATGTACTACATTTATGTCCTTGTTACTGACTTTGAAGAGAGCTAACGTTATTCTCACAGCTCATATCCAAACTCCGTGGAGCTGCTGCTGTTCCTGCGCAGGGCAGACCTTCCGGAGGTCCAGTTAGGGCAGCCGCTTCTACGCCAGGCAATGGAGCACCGGCGCCTCGCCACATCTCCAAGGGCAGCGTTGGAGGGAAAATACATGTTCAAGGGTCTTCTGAAAATGTTACGCACACGATCAATGAAGATGAGAGGACCGAGTTCACGAGGCACATTAATGCTGTTCTTGCCGGCGATCCGGACGTTGGTCACTTGCTGCCTTTTCCCACGGACACCTTTGAGATGTTTGATCATTGCAAGGACGGCTTGGTGCTTGCAAAACTCATCAACGACAGTGTACCGGATACAATCGATGAGCGTGTTCTGAATAGGCCCGGCAAGAATATCAGACAGTTGAATGCGTTTCATATGACCGAGAACAACAACATCGTAATCAACTCTGCCAAAGGTATCGGCTGCTCGGTTGTCAATATCGGAAGTCAGGACATTATCGAGGTCCGAGAACATCTTATTCTAGGCTTGATCTGGCAGATTATTCGCCGTGGTCTTTTGGGGAAAATCGATATCAAGCTTCACCCGGAACTTTACAGACTGTTAGAGGACGATGAAACTCTCGAACAGTTCCTTCGACTACCACCGGAGCAGATATTGCTTCGCTGGTTCAACTACCATTTGAAAAATGCGAAATGGAACAGAAGGTGAGTTACCTTGTTTATCTTTGGCACGATCGGGTATTTATTCAGCTTTGTCATGCAGAGTCACAAATTTCTCGAGCGACGTAAAAGATGGAGAAAACTATACTGTCCTTCTCAATCAACTAGCTCCGGACCTGTGCTCCCGCAGTCCTCTTCAGACAAGAGACCTGCTCCAGAGAGCTGAGCAGGTGTTGTCAAACGCAGAAAAGCTAAATTGTCGCAAGTTTCTGACACCTACATCGCTTGTCGCTGGTAACCCGAAGCTCAATCTTGCGTTCGTCGCAAACCTGTTCAATACACACCCAGGCCTTGATCCTATTACTGAAGAAGACAAGCTCGAAGTGGAAGACTTCGATGCTGAAGGGGAACGCGAGGCCAGGGTGTTCACGCTTTGGTTGAATTCTCTGGATGTGCAGCCCGCGGTCAATTCGTTGTTTGATGATCTCCGAGATGGGACTATTTTGTTGCAGGCTTACGACAAAGTCATTCCTGGTATCGTCAACTGGAGGCACGTGAATAGGCCCCCCGCGTCAGGCGAGGAGATGATGCGCTTCAAAGCAGTAGAGAATACAAACTACGCCATAGAGCTTGGGAAGCATAACGGTTTCTCTCTCGTGGGCATCCAAGGGGCTGATATCACCGACGGCCAGCGTACATTGACTCTCGCCCTAGTGTGGCAGTTGATGCGGAAAGATATCACAAATACTCTTTCTTCTCTGGCACAACGGATGGGCAAGCGTGAGATCACAGATGCTGAGATGATCCGTTGGGCAAATGACATGTCTCGCAAAGGCGGGCGATCCTCCACAATACGAAGCTTCAAAGATCCATCCATTGGCACTGGTCTCTTCCTTCTTGATGTGCTTAACGGCATGAAAAGTAGTTATGTTGATTATGACCTTGTGACTCCGGGTCGGACAGCTGACGAGGCATACGCAAACGCGAAGCTGAGCATCAGTATAGCCAGAAAGATGGGTGCGACCATCTGGCTAGTTCCTGAGGATATCTGCCAGGTCCGCTCACGTCTGGTGACTACTTTCATCGGTAGGTTTCTTCTTCCCGGGACATTGGCTGTCAGCTCTTTTTTCCAGCTGTCTATAGTTGACGTTATCGTACTCTTGATGTCTCTTGAGGCTAACAGTTATCACAGGATCCCTTATGGCTACTTACGAAAAGATGCAATGAATGAGCAAAGACAGTGCCTGAGAGTTTGGTGGTGAGATGCCGATACCAGTCAGACACCTCGCATATAACTGGTTCCCTATCCTGTCCATTTTCGGCAACGGCTGCAGCCGACCTCATGGTGTGTTCTCGGGAGCTCTCTGCACTAGTCGCTTTTGCTCATCCTAGGTTGTGATTGCGTAAAATTGAATTTCTTTTACACAGCCGTCTCTTTCGGTATCAATCGGTATACCAATGCTACGTACGTCTCAGAGGCCATTATCTGAATTAAAATATTTTCCCGATCGGAGAGATGCTATCCTGGAATCCCTTCAGATTTCCAATGTAATATCAAACCATAAATAATCTGGATACATATTGCTTCCTTTGAAAGCAGACAAGGGTAAGATGATCCTCTTGAAACGCAAACTAGGGCCTCCTACATTGGGGATAGGATGCTCTCTTGCATACATCTAGTTATAATATTTGGTCATAATCTGGTATTATCATCGGGGGGCTCCCTAATAGTAGTCTTTGAGGATGAAGAGGTTGACTAAAAACCTTGGTGGCGAGAGATGGGAGTGTTAATTGTTACAATATACTGGTGGTCATATGATTGATCTACAGCATGACAATTCCCAGTTTGAGCTTCAAAGGGATAGTTAAATCACATGGAGCGTCCTGTAGACAAGCCGTGTTTGAAACTGCTCCATGAAGCGTATAGGCATTGCTTGAACTAGTGGACGGTCTGCAAAAAAAAAATGCATGTTCCTTTGAGAATTTGATTACTGACTTGGTGATGTCAGCCGAACGGCAAATCCGTGCTACACCCCAGTGAAAAGAGTAATTTGATAGAGCTAAGTGGTCTTCGGAGAATTTCTTCACTCTCATGACGTTTTGCGGTTGGGAAAATTCAGTCGGTTTCTGTTCTCATGAATCGTACAGTACAATTTCCGATCAGCCATTTCTCACACTCAACGGACTCTTTTGGAGGGGATGGAAAGGTCACAAAACGCGAACGCTGACCTGCTGCGGAGATTGACAACGGCGCGTTTATACCGCGGAGCTTGTCGGCTTCGACAAAACTGGGATGGGCGACGTGGCCGACCCATCAGTTTCAAGAAGCGGATAACGTATTTAGCTTGATATGTGTCTTCTTAGTTCAATTGTTTCAACTCGAACCGGGACGTAACTGTTTACGCTGGGATGGGATCAGGGCTCTGTATGCGAACTTTGGGTGCCTAGGTACAGTACATACTCCAAAGCAGTAGCCCACGACGCCGATTTTCCTACAGCCCAAATTTGTTCTCATTTCTTTCAATACAGAATCCACGACCGGATCAGCTCAACTGGGCAGGTAACCAGGAGGACCGGTGACCCAGACCATGGGGTCAAAACAGGTCTGTTCAGCTTTTCTGGGCCCCCGCGGAAGAGGCCAGGCATAACCACAGAATAGCCATTTGCAGCAAACTGATCCACAATATATTGAGCATTTATGAGCCGACGCCCGATTACATCCCTGAGAATGAGAATAGCATATTTCGTCGAGAGGTCAGCGGGATACGATAAGTACCTAGGTAGGCATCCACCGCGATGTGGGAACATCAGCATTCAGGCACAGAAGCTGCAGGGCAAGAGAAGCCACTAAGGTTGTCGAAAAGTTAAGACCGCCGAAAAAGGCAATGGCAAATACAGTACGTGATATATCATCTTCAAGTTTCTTAATTTCTCCCTTTGCCCCACCCTCATGCTTGACTCCCGCGACGCAGCACTGAGAAGGTGCGTAAAACGTCATATTTGTTTTTACACAATAGAATAGCAGTTTAAGATGCAAGTACACGACTGATAGGCACCAAGATACGAATTGGTGGACTGTAAACAGGAGATGATAGAGTGATTTTACAAGTTGTGGCTCACTACCCACTTCATTCGACCTATTGAGTTACTTACTAGAGCTAGTAATTCTGTTGATACCAGTTGGGGAGTGGTTCCAAATTCTATAAACGTAGAATATAACATATAGTGCAATTATTGATGATTCTCAATAGACAAGCCGTAACCTCTGGCTCTGCTCAGTAGGCTCGAAGAAAGACTTCCAGAGGGTTAATATCACACTAATTAGAGCCTATCAGAAGGCTTCTACATGTCATTATAGCTGCCTACCGTTCTGACTGCAAGTATACTATCCATTTGACTGATATACGATAGTAATCAAGGGCCTACATGCTCGCTGCTTTTAGAGGCTTAAGAACACCCCTTTATAAGCACTTCATACCTTCCGCGCTCCGCAGACTGTGCCTGCAACACTGTTATATATAGATGCAGACTCGCCTATCTTCTAAATGAATGGGAGACTGAAGGAGGGAATATATACAGGTAATAGGAAAGCCCTAGCAACTGCAATGACTCACCTAGATTTAGATGATGGCAGGTTAATTGGTAGAGAAAGGAAGAGAAGGCAGATACGTACGCACATGATCCAAAATACGCACGAAATACGTGGGACCTACTTACGAATCATATAAATTCGTATACGTCAGTTGATATTCTAATAATACTATAGACTTTTGAGGCGGATACTGACAACCCGTAGCCTGCCGAACTAGTGGAAGGCTCTTTACACAGCGTCTAGTGAGGAAGCACCTGCTCGTCAAACCCCAGGAAGTGATGATGTATGCAATACTAGTCTCGCTTGTTTCACAAGACCTTTTAAGCTACAAGATGCTAGAAGCACCTGAGTTCAAGCATAAAGGTCACATTTCTGGATGAAACAACTCCGAGGATTGTATATTACCCAATAAAGGTATCATTAATTAGCTAGCTTGGAAATGGTATTGAGAGCTTCCAGGACAGCACTTAGATGATAAGATAGAGACTGCACAGAAGAGTCGGTCCAGTGAAAATTCCCAGTCAAAATATAACATTGCCGAGTGTTCTCCGTCCTCGCAGCAAGCTTGTTCGGCTGAGAGAGACGAGGGGCAGCTGCAGCATTTGGAACATCAGCAGGTATCCTCTCAGCTGTCGGAAGATACACAGCATAATGAGTTCATGTACGCAAGCAGATAGCAGAAACGTCACAAATGTAGCCGACGAACATGACAGTTTGAATGCGCTTATCGAACTATGGTAGACGTGGCGAAGGAGAAAGTTATGTACTGGCCGATTCCAGTCTCGCGCAAACTGGTCCCATGAAACGGAGTTCCACCACTCCCCATAGAAACCGCGGTCTGCGAACTTTGTAATCTCGGCGAGAGCATTGAGCTGTAGGGGCATTGTCAACCACCGCAGTGACAAAGTCAGGCAGGGGGACCTTTAACACTCGAATAGATACAGCAAGAAAAGGGATTGGATACTTACGACACATTCCCAGATCACATAAAATGACAGGAGATACTCCATCATGAACGGGAAAATTAGGTCACTGAGCACCAGGGAAATTCCTTCAGCCTTTGCTGGAGAGTCAATCCCTCATTCTTCATCTGCACTGCCGACATGACAACAGAGTATATCCACGCCTGAGAAACAGCAATCATAACGCCAATGACACCGAACGTAGCTGCAGTCTTCTCTGCTACATATAAGCAATTGATATTTCCTGTCGCGGATACTCTAGCTCATATACCAACGTCGGTAATGGTATGAAGCCGTAGAAATCGCCAACATTGAGGTTGTTCGGATAGTGGTTAGCAGTTACTAAGCACTGCCCTTTTAATTCCTCCGTCAATAAATCGATCTCCCATTTTATGAGGCACTGAAAACCCCGGATTTGCTCAAGGTCTAAAGGCGCAGCAGATTATATTGCTTCAGCCGCGGCGCTGATTTCCTTCTCGATGCCGCAGAGCTGATTCAAATCCTTCCTTGTAACGAGTATCGACGGCGATGGAGACTATTCAAATCATGCGAGCCAAAACGTGGTGTGGTGAGCTGTAAAGAGGATTGTGTCGCAGAACTTTCCGTGCCCAAATCTTTAAGTTGGAGGAGCTTAGCTTTCAATAGCATGCGCCTCCTGTACAGTTCAGACACCTAGCATCTGGTGTCAGCATTCTAGGAATCTGTACAGTGCATTCATGGGTTGAAGGGACTTCACATACAATGGCCATTGTAAAATGCGTAGCTGTGCTGTTTCGTCAACATGATCAGGCAATGGAGTCCAATAAACACAGTGTGTGTCCATGGCCAGTCTCGATGATACGTCCACCAGATAACGGCACCAAGGTAGAAGGTCTGCCAGGCCTTGTACGTTTAAAATTCAGGTTAGTCAATATTCTGTGGTAGGGTAACATACAAAATAACAAGTTTGTTGGAAGGCTCCGTGGACCCTGAAGACCTACATTCTGTGTAATCCAACCCGAACGGTTCCAGCTCAGATACCCCTTTTCAATTGCTCGCTGGAGAAGGAGACAAAAGATCGTCGAGCCACACAATACTCCATCGGTGAGCCCGAGTACTAGGACATCCTTGTGAAACATTAACCGCAAAATTTCGTTCTTCCCCCACACAGTTCCATAAATTCTCCAGTTGTTGGCAGCGACTCTGACTAGCATCAGGGCCACCCCAAGCCCAAAAAAAGAGTAAAGAAGCCATGGAAAGGTGAAGATGCGCTGGCTGGGTTCCGACGATCGAAGGTAGTGAGCTGCCTCGTGAAGACCAAGTCCCGAAATTTAAAGCGCTGCTTTTTGATATTTCCGAATTCTTCTCTCTCAATTCTCTGCCTCAAGGTATTCTGCAGTTCGGCATCGCCTGCAATGAGGAGGCATTGGCCAGCCTGTCCCGCCTTCTCGAGCTTTACCGGGATGCTTCGTCGCCTGAGACTGGAGGGAGGCTGATCCAAGGTAGCGGAATGTCTTTGTCTTAAATCACCCTCAACTGCCGCAGATACTTTTGAAACCAAAAAAGAATCAGCCTCATCCTGTACACACAGTGATGAGGAATCTGAAGTTCCGGCGGTAGCCGACGTCCCATCCCGGATCCAGTGTCACTCTCTGTCGGAGGATTAGGAGTAGAGAGGCCAGTATGTTCATTAGAGAAATCACTTGATAGACGCTTCCGTAGCCCGGTCAGAGATCCCTGGGACGGTGACTTCACCTCAAGGGTGAGATATCTTTGTAAGACATTGCAGTGCACCTATATCAAATTCCCAGCATTCCACACAAGTATTAGTCAGACAATATATATTATATATCAACATATAGATAGTCATGCAGAGACAACGAAAGGAGCCAAGGTTTTGCAAACTATTTTTCATGCAAGTGGCTGTGGCTGTGAGGACAGACATTTCAATGTCCCAACAGGCAAATCTCCTATTTCGCTGTGCTCTGAAGTTGAGGAGTGTCTTGGTCTTTGTCAGACTTTGGGATAATATATAAAGGGTTCTGTACACAAACTGATGCAAAGGTTTGTGAACTAATGACAATGTCGTCTAGTCAACAAACCCAGAAATTTGTACAAGCAGCCTAGTAATATCTTATAGATTCTGTAACTAGAACAGGAAATGCTGACAAAGCATGAAAGTGAAAATGACAACCTGTGGCACTTTGGCTAATGCGCCCTTGTGGATATCACAACCACACCTCACCAGTACTCCAATTAGAAATCAGGAGACTGTGCTATAAAGTAGGAGCGCATAAATAACTATTTAATAATACCTATTACTAGCCCAGCCTATGACTAGTCCCTCAGCACGATTCTAACAGAGAAAACAGTAAAAAAAGAAGTTTCATAAAACTGTTTCATAAAACTTCGATCTACAATTGACACATAATCACTTTAAACTGCAACAAATGTGTTCTGGCGGTTAGACTGCCTACCGAGTTATTATGATCAATAGAACGTGATGCAGTTGCCAATTATACATAGGGCGGGTAGTGGTTATTCGTAAACTCGAAATCCTTTGCTAGGGAAGGGAGGGTCTTTCAACTACCCAGTGCAGGATTACACTGCGTAACCCGACACAGTGCAGGAAGTATCATGGTATACCTGCGATATAGCGGTTGAACAGAAATATTAATACGAGCGATGTCTATCATGTTTGGACATGTCGAACGCATCTACAGTTAAGAATTCGAAACTACGATCGACTTCCGGAACGACATGCTGGCTCACTCGAAAATCGACGGGTCCGACGGGGGAGGGTGGGGATGTGATGTTCTCGATTCTGATATTAAATTCTGCGAGTACGGAGGACGGGCGTTGCTTTTATCGACGAGGACAAGGGACGACAGAAAGTCGCAGTGGAAAAGGAAACGCTCGCTCGACGTTCGATCGGCTTGAATCGAGCTGCTGACCAGATAAATACCACTGTCGACGAATAAAGATCAAGCACGCGGGGCTAGAGGAACTTGCCATCACCGCCGCTGGAAAAGAAACAAAAGACAAACTGCAAGGAAACAAAGGAGATAAGGGGAGGGACGACAAAACATTGGGCTTGGATACCAGTCTAGAGCCTTCTGGAAAGAAGGAGCACTTTCCCCGCACTTTTGAGGTCAAGTATTTGGCACATCACCTCCATCAAGCGAGAATGGTGGAACTGCAGGTGCCACCTTGATAGAAACTGACCAGGGAGAGACAGTAGGGTAGGTCAATGTGAGTGGCGTCTAATATCCAAACCGACCTACTCAGCAGTATCAAGCTCGTCGTGAGCGGAAGTCAGAGGGTCCAAGGGAACTGAGTAAGTCAGTAGAGCAACCAGCACATGTCGAGGGTGATACCAGACCTTTCCTGTCATCACCATTCGCGCCATTCTCACGATCGTCATCTCGCCTGTCCCGGTCATCGTCACGTCTATCCCTGTCGTCTTTGATGTCTCTGTCCCGATCATCAGGACTGCGGGAGCGGTCACGCTCACGGTCGCGCTCACGGTTGTGCTCACGGTCACGCTCACGGTCGCGCTCACGGTCACGCTCACGGTCACGTCGATCATAGTCCCGGTCGCGACGGTCATCTCTGCGAGGGGAGTAGTCACCGCGCCCACGACGAGGAGAAGGGGACCGCCCACGACGAGGAGGAGTACGGTCACGTCGACGATCCCGGCCCGAGTCAAAGCGCCAAGATGCAGATGGAGGAGTGCGAGCCCACTACAAATTGGTCAAAGAGCTGCCAAATACAGCTTTGACGGTTGGGAGTTCTTACCTCGACCTTTAGCAAATCATCACGTCCGATCCGCTTGTTATGCATCTCATGATAGGCATCATCCGCATCGCGACGACTCTCATACTCGACGAAAGCAAAACTATGAAAAACTTAGAATGGAGCGCATAAGTCTAGTACGAAATGGAAGTACTCACAGACGACTGGAAGGGGTGCGTGGAGCAGGAATATCACAGCGAACAAGCCGGCCGTACCTGGAGAAGGCAAGTTAGATACAAAATTAAATGGAGACGGGGAATAAATGGGTAGAACGAGGGACGCATGGGGGATAAGAAACGGAAGGAACGTCTTGTCTGTCCAGGAGCAGACACTGAACGAGGGGTTCGATTCGGTCATAACTGTCACTGGCCTTGGATTTTTAAGGCCGTCGAGCGAGCGAGGAGACTTTTGAACGAATGGGTAGACGGCTTCGATGTCAAAACCTCGAGGCTCGGGCGAAGAAAGAACGGGAATGTGATAGGACTTTCGCGGGGATCGAGTAGCGCACAGCACCGACGAGTAGGACGTACCGTTCGAATTCGTAGGCAAGATCGCGAGCTCGAGTACCGTGGCCGAAGCCAGTCACATAAAGGGTGGTTCCAGACCGAGACATCGCGTCTGTGGACACTTGCTGATGTACGAAGATAGACACGGTACGATCTGAAGCAAACGAGGGCAGAGATAGATCGTGTTGTGTGGGTAGAGAAAACGCTTAGTTGGAGACTGAGAGATGGTTGCAGGATGGAGGGAGAGAGAAGAGAAAGGCTCCTGCAAAGGTTACGAAGAACAAGACTAGGGGAGACCACGCGCACCAGAGGTGAAGAGACCTGGCCTCCTGCAGGAGGAAGACGGACGAAGCCCAAGTGGTCAAAAGCGCGTGGGGCACTTTATTATTCCAAACGCCCGCCAAGCCCCTAACCCATGCGCTTTTGAGGACCGCATCTACGGGAGCGGCCCACGGCCAGAGCCGAGCGAGTCGGAGCGACTAGGGCGGGTAAGAATTCGATAGCAAACCGTCAATGCTATCAATCTGCATTATTATATACCAAGGCGGCATTCTATACAACTCCACTCCCCTCTCCTTCACTCGCTTGTCCTTTTTCAATTCGATCCTTTTTTTTCCTAAGCCGGTCCTCTTGTGCTCACGTTGCAGCTGTCTCTTTTCCTATCGGAGCAGGACGGTACGCGCCGCTGGCCCAATCTCTTCCAGGTGCTCATAGCTTGAGTAGTTTTTCGTCACCAGGTATCCTTCCTTGCAGGCCTTAACACTTGCATGTCCCAGTGTCTCGACCATCTAAAACCATCCCTTGGATCCGGCTTCAGCGGCATACCTGTCAGCTTTCTCGTGATGATATTCTAATCAAACCTGGGGAATTACTGCGGCTCTCTTCATGGCCGGCACAGCATCAACAGAACAGGCATTAATCTCATTTGACGTTCCTCTCTAGCCAGCCCATAGGCAGTCCAGAATTTGCTCTTTGTGGTACGCCATCGCCGCCTATTAGACCGAGTTTTGTAAAAACGGTGTTTGCCGGGCAATTATACATCACTCACTATACAACGTGTCGTTCTATCGATAGATCTTCTTTCACAATGAGTTTGAATCGCCAGGACACAACGAAAAATGAGGAGCTGAACAATGAATCAAGTACATCAATGCAAAGTCTGGCGCATTTGCCATCGACTTCGCCTAATCTGGGGAAGGTGAGGCCTCGGCCGTGGTGCTGTGTTTTTCTTGACTTACGCGCTTTTTGTTTAGGAATCTCTGTACAAACAGCAGGCATCCCTTTTCAGTCAAGTTAGAAATGAACTTGCCGAACCTGTCGTTGCGGCATTCATAGCGGGAGGAGTGGCCGGTGCTGTTTCCAGAACAATTGTCTCACCGCTCGAACGTTTAAAGATATTGTATCAGATTCAAAGTGCTGGCAGAGAAGAGTATAAGATGTCAGTTTGGAAGGCTCTTGTGAAAATGGGTCGAGAGGAAGGCTGGAGAGGTTTTATGCGTGGGAATGGCACCAACTGTATCCGTATTATTCCTTACTCTGCAGTGCAGTTCGGGAGCTATAACTTTTACAAGAGAGTAAGCATGGCTTTGAAACTGTCCCATCCAAGTGAATCACAGTTTAGGGGTTCTGGCACGATTCTTTCTAGACTCCTGTCGCAGCTATTGTCTTTCGCTAGGATAAACTCTACGGTTGGAGCCCTTGCAGTACTAATCTTCATCTCAGTTTGCAGAACCGTATCCGGACGCCGAGCTTACACCGATGCGTCGCCTTATCTGCGGGGGTATGGCCGGGATTACTTCAGTTACTTTCACTTATCCGCTCGATATCGTCCGTACACGACTGTCGATCCAGTCAGCATCGTTCGCTGCTCTTGGCAATCGAGCCACTAGTGAGAAGCAGTTGCCAGGCATGTTTCGAACTATGGTATTGATGTATAAGAATGAAGGAGGATTCCTTGCTCTATACCGGGGTATCACTCCCACAGTGGCCGGTGTCGCTCCATATGTGAGTGTGGCGATCGTGGAATTCCAGTTATCTACCTGCAGCTGACAAGATCACAGGTCGGACTCAATTTCATGACCTACGAATCAGTACGGAGATATCTAACTCCTGAAGGAGACAAAAATCCTGATCCCTACCGTAAGCTGCTGGCTGGAGCCATCTCGGGAGCGGTTGCTCAAACTTGCACGTACCCATTGTGAGTTAAACCCGAGCTTCAGGCGTTTGCTTCAGTTTTTAATTATTATTTTTTTTTTTTCCATCAGCGACGTTTTGCGGCGACGTTTTCAGATAAATACTATGTCTGGAATGGGTTATCAATACACCTCCATTTGGGATGCCGTTAAAGTCATAATAACCGAGGAAGGATTATTGGGCTTATATAAAGGCATTGTCCCTAATCTACTCAAAGTAGCTCCCAGCATGGCGAGCAGCTGGCTCAGTTTCGAGTTGACTCGAGATTTCCTTGTCAGCCTGGGGGATGATAAGTAATCCCTTCACGGAGAATCAGCTACCGGCCAATCGTGCGTTTCTATAGTCGGTAACCACTATGACGATTGCAAGTCCATATCATGGATCTCAGAAGCAACGCTCGCCATTTCCAGATATACGGAATTTTGAGTTACAACTTCCTTTCGCTATCGTGTATATCAAGTATTCTTAGTTAGATTAAGATCTGGAGTTTGAAAACCATTTTCGCTAGAGTCTTCCATCATCCCATTGTACGAAGGCGTGGAGCGCAGTTTTCTACTTGCAATAGTAGGTTTGGTTGCCATGGGCTCTGGGTGCTGTGAAAACCTTGTGTGGAAGATGAGATCCCAAAAACCGAAAATTTGGTCAAAGTGGCTCTGAAGAATGATCTCAAGAACAGCACCTTTGCATTTTAACTGGAATATGTTTTCTCTTTTGACGACTTTTGAATACTGAACAAGTTATCAATAGCTTGGAACTGTGAGTTTTGAAAAAGCAACCACCCGACTCCTACCGCAATTGGAATCCATTGTCAAAACCTCACTTATGAGCATGAGACAGCTGGTTAGGACACTGCTTCGATATTTGTGTCAAGATTTCGCGTAGCCTTGAAGCGTCTTATAGGTAGTAAGAGGTAAGTAGTAGTCCATACCCTATTTGAAGGTCTCTACCCCAGTAGCAGTCGGGAGCCGTGAACTTGCTTGGCGGGCGCCGTTGCGATGACCAGGTGCCCAGGCCCCAGTGCAGACCCACTAATGCCAATCTGGAACTAGCGTAGGGCTCAACCCACACACATTGTCCATCTGAAAATCGTCGACCAAAAATCTCACCAGCTTCATTTCGCATACGGTGCGACAGCTAGGCAACTTCAGGGTATCCCATCAGACGCAGCAGCCATGGGTAGGTATCTAAATCTAAATCTTGTTGAGGTCTTAACGATTGATACCTCTTTGAAACAGTCGGTTACCTTGGAAGATTTGCTGATCATCAAAAACGCAGGTATCGACTTGGACCGTCACCATGTGCGCAGCACCCATCGCAAGGCGCCTAAGAGCGACAATGTCTATCTCCAGCTCTTAGTGAAGCTGTACCGCTTCCTTGCCCGTATGACTTCCCTTCTTACATGTCCATTTCAGTTGTGAGGGGCAGGAACACCATGGGGAAGGCAGAGACTGATTAGAATCATCTGACAGGCCGCACGGATTCGAATTTCAACAAGGTAGTGCTTCGCCGCCTTTTTATGTCTCGCATCAACCGTCCGCCTGTCTCGCTCTCTCGCATTGTCTCCAATGTTACCGAGTCGCACAAGGGCAAGACCGTTGTTGTTATTGGAACGGTCACAGATGACAACCGCCTCCTCACGGTCCCAAAGCTGTCGGTTGCTGCCCTCCGCTTCACTGCGTCCGCCAGAGCCAGGATTGAAAAGGCTGGTGGTGAGACTCTGACTTTGGATCAGCTCGCTCTCCGGGCGCCGACGGGAGCGAACACACTGCTGCTTAGAGGTCCAAAGAACGCCAGAGAGGCCGTGAAACACTTTGGCTTCGGTCCGCACAGTGGCAAGGTGAGTGTCCATCAGAATCTCGAAAACTATGGACTATGCTGACTCGGTGTAGAAACCGTATGTGCAGAGCAAGGGTCGGAAGTTCGAGAGGGCTCGTGGACGGAGAAGGTCTCGTGGCTTCAAAGTCTAAAGAATCATGTTTATGGGAATGTATCGGTTGCGGTACTGAGACCTTCGTATTGCTGGGGTTGCTAGTCTGAATGGACGACATGACTGCACAAAGCCACCTTGTGCCTTTATTTCCTAAGCTCAAGAGCTCACAGCTTGCTTTCTACATAGCTAGCATGGCAAATTTCACATGTCTGACTCTGGACTGGAAATCATGAATCGAAAGGGAATAAGAATCTTTATTTCTCTATGTACTATGAACTTCACGATGGGCACTGTAAATGTATATTTCACAGGTGAAAAGAAGTAGCCTATTTGCCATCACCTAAAGGCAAACTCTGGTGTTTCCACTTTCTGCCGCCTGGCCCTTCGAAATAGTCACCTGCTATATGACCATCGCCCCTGATCAAGTATTTGTATATAGTCAGACCCTCCAAACCGACGGGACCTCTTGTGTGAATCTTGTTCGTGCTTATGCCGACTTCGGTGCCGAAGCCATATCTCATACCGTCTGCAAACCGAGTGGACGCATTCCAATAAACACCAGCGCTATCCACCCCGTTTAGAAACATTTCAGCAAGTTCCCTCGAACTGGTCAAAATGATATCTGTATGCTTAGACGAATGCGCATTAATATGGGCAATAGCTGTCTCAACATCCGAGACAGGTGAAGAGGTTGATGGGATAGTCTTGACCGCCAGAACTAGATCCAGGAACTCGGTATCATAGTCATTCTCAGTCGAATCTTGAAGCAGAGACTTCTGAACTGCCGGCAGCGCCTTCTCCAACGCAGCTTTGGATAGCTTATCGCAGCGGAGAGTTACCCCCTTGGCATGAAGAGCTTCAGCAACGGCCGGTAGTATTGTCTCAAGGGCATCTTGATGCACAAGAAGAGTTTCGAGAGAGTTGCAAGCGGCCGGATAATCTGTCTTTGAGTCCACTATGACTTTGACAGCAGTAGCCAAGTCTGCATCCGAATGAAGATATGCGGAGCAGAGGCCATCAGCATGTCCCAATACGGGAATCCTTGTGTTGTCTTTCACATAACGAACAAGCTCGTTCGAACCTCGAGGAATGACTAGATCAATCAGTGAATCCTGCGCGAGCAGAGAAGAAATGGCATCCCGCGTCTTCACTAGCTGGATCGCAGAATTGGGGACCTCTGTCCCCGAGATTGCGTCCGAAATTACTTTCGAAATTGCAACAAAAGATTCGGTTGACTCCTTGCCACCTGGGTCCGTGTCAATGGAAAATTATGGTCTAAGCCGGAGGCAGACGCACCTTTCAGGATTGCAGCGTTTCCTGACTTAATAGCCAAAGCAGCAATATTGGCGATGACCTCGGGACGGGCCTCAAATATTATCAACAGAACTCCTATGGGACAGGTGACCCTCTCTAAAACGAGACCATCATCCAAAAGCGTCCTAAGGGTCACCTTTCCGACTGTAAGGAAGAAATCAGCAATATCCTATGGAGGCGGGATTTTGTACCCACCTGGATCATCCAGATCCCGTACACTCAGAACACCTTTCAACATATCTTCATATTTCCCGGGTCTTGATAAATCAAGCCTTTTGAGAACACTCTGACTGAGCCCGCCACTTGCAGCAGCATGAGTTGCTGCCTCCACATCTTTCGCATTTGCTTGAAGAATGATATCTCTATTTTTTAAAAGAGCGGCGTGAAGTGCAGTTAATGCTTCATTACGGGCGGTATTCGACAGCGTTGCTAGACGCCGTGAGGCTAATGATGCAGCCCTTGCGACTTCAACAGCGGAGGATTCCGTCAGTGACATTTTTTCTGTCGGCAGTCTGAAACCAACCCAGAACCCTGAATGTTTTTCTGAGAGTATTAAGCAGTGATACAAGAGGGACAGTAGCAAGAAAGAAAAATTTCTCTAGCCGAATCGTAAAGTCTGCTCGCAATGTCCGGAACGCCGTATTTGAGAGCTGATAAAAAGAAGTTCAGGAGCTCCGCGGCTCTGTGGGGTCTGTTCTAGCAGCTCCAAGCGATACAGGTAGTGACGACTACTCTGGTTACCCTTGCTTCGATTGAGACTTCGCAAAGTACTTGGAAGGGATCTGCGAATAGGCTATCGACCTCTTCATACACTACTTACTATATCCATTGACATCCGTCCAGGATGCTAAGGCTAGAATCCATTCCCGATCCCGCTGTTCCAGAGTCAGGCTGTAGCACTGCCGAAGGCGGTGAGGCATTCCCTTCCCCACGCCAGGTGATATACGTCAAATGATCAAATCTGCCTAATACATACCGAGTAGTAGATTACTCCGTACCTTAGTAAGTCCGAACGTCATCATCGCTGCCGATCCGCGGTGGCCCGCCCTCCTCCCCGCAGGTTCTTCTGTTAATTCAAATCCGAGGCCGTTTGCTTGAAGTTTTACGTTCCAGCTAATGCTCACCAACAACCTGCAGTGTTGAATGCACAGAATATCAGAACTTCCTGAGATCTCTCTCTACGGTTGTATTATGAGCAGCGTTAACTGTGCTGCCTCTTATCCAGCCATTGAACCACATCACTGCTCATCTTTACTCCCACAGAACCAAAATGGCAGATCTTCTCCCCCGCCTTCTTTCATTTTCTCCGCGCCTGCAACCTTCGCAGGGTATTTCTGATGAGGACTATGACGCGCAGATACGTGACCTTGTTACGTATCTGAAACAGACATTTTCTGGAAATGCTGTCGGGTCTGTTGGTGAGAATGAAAGCCTTCTAGAAGTGAGTCTCACTGTATACTGCCAGATGGTCAGCGTATCAAGTCCAGTTTAGGATGCCGCTCATAGTACTTCCGTCCTCTACATCCTGTGAACAGGAACTAATATCTGTCTGAGTCCAGCATCTTGATCCTTCCATACACACGCTATCCTACCTCTTTATACTCCATTCGTGCATTCTTGCCGCCCAGAGCAGGACAAAGGAAACTTTTCCAGAAGACATGCGACCTGGGGGGAGACTCTGGTCGAAGGCTTTATTGTTCTTGAAGACTTTCGATCCGGTGCAGGTGAGATATGCGGGCCAGGAATGGCGCAGACTCGTGGAGTTAGTAGCGAAAGCTGCGGAGACGGTTTCAAAGGCAAGAGGCGAAATGTATACTTTTCGAGACATCCGAAGCTGACATAAAAAAGCCTCTTCTAGCAGTTCAGCCCATAAAAGATGCGATGCTTCGTCTAGACCCTTCATGCTCGAGCTTCACTTCCACCCACGTCCTTCTAAGTCGTCTGTGTCTTCATGCGAGGGCGTATGCCGTCGCACTGCCGATAATCGACAAAGATATATGTCATTTTTCGACGAGCTCTGATCAGATATACCTAAGGCGGCGCCGGCCTCTGTTGTGCGCGCAGCACCAGACTAGCGCGTCCTTCATCACTCACGCTTCCGGATTTTCAGCTAAACTCACATACAGGGATCATCTCAAGTACTTCTTGTACGGCGGCATGATATATATGGGGCTAAAGCAATGGGAAAAAGCGCTACATTTTTTAAGCATAGTCATTTCAGCTCCATGTGTCAATTCGGTGAGCATGATCATGGTAGAAGCATACAAAAAATGGGTTCTCGTGAGCCTGTTGGAAAAAGGAACTGTTAGTTTTACGCGACCCCTCTACATGTGCAGCTGGAATTAACAAAGAATATGATCAGCTTGTTCCCCTACCCAATAATACCTCTCCTCAGGCCGCAAAGGTATACCGGTCGCTTGCCAGGCCTTATGATGCACTCGGAGAAGCCTTTAAGAGCGGTGACTTCGACAGGTTAAGAGCTGAAGTCGATGTTGGTCAGCCGATCTGGCACATGGTAAGTGCCCGATGTTCACGGCAAATGTCACAAATTACTTGTATATGCCTCTCATTGTGTGTTGAGGCTCGATCACTAACTCTGTCGTTATTGTCAGGATAACAATACGGGACTCGTTCGTCAAGTGCTAGTCGCATTTCGCAGATACTCTGTTCTCAGACTAGGGAGCACATTTGCCGCCCTAAATATAGCTGATGTGGCACGCCGCACCTCGCCTAATCCTCCGGACGTTGAAGAGACCGAAATGTTTGTGGCATCCTTGATCACGTCCCGGACACTCGATGCTACTTTGCTTCATTCCAACTACGGCAAAGGTCTCACAATGCTCCGGTTTTCCGCTGCCGCTTCGAGCATTGACGCGTCCTTGGAGGCGTCAATCCGAGAACGGCTGATTCAAGAGAAACAAAGGCTAATGGTTCTCATGGATAATATTGAAGAAAGTGATATGAAATTGGAATTAAGCAAAGAGCATGTCGATCATCTGCGTAAAAGCCAAAAGCGGAAGGACAGTGCAGCTAAGGACGGTGCTAGCATGGTCAAAGAGGGGAACGATTTCGACATTGACGAGGATATGATGGGTGATTTACAATGATGAAAGGAAGGGGGGCCGCGCAGCATTAGGCATGCTTAATGGAACTTTCCGTGTCTTTACGAGTGATTACCAGCTTTTCTTTTTCTACCATCCAGGTCTATTTACATTGATATTCGATCGAAAACCCCGGGATGAGGCATTAACATTGACGACTTGTGGGAATCAACATAGCAACTTGTACAGCGACTGTTGATTGGAAAGAGAATGGTGCCCAGGTTGTCAAAAAAAGGAAACAGGGTAAAAACTCCAAGTCACCCATTATGCACTGATTCATGAACTGGTCATCGTATCGCGCGGAGCATCAGCTGGTTTCTCAGTCCTCATCTCGGAAATGGTCGACTCGGTGCCTGAAAGGTCTGTTTTCCGGGCTTGCGGATTCTTGGAATAGTAATTGGAGATTGCAGATTTGATGGCATCTTCAGCAAGCATTGAACAATGTACTGCACCAGTATTAGCACCAAACACAACGACCTAAAATTCCACGAAGAGGAGGGACCGGGAAAGGCTTACACTTCACAGGAGGCAGGCAAAGCTCTTTTGCAATCTCGGTATTGCGGATCTTGGCGGCCTCTTCGAGGGTCATACCTCGCACGAGCTCTGTCAGATAGCTAGAGCTAGCGATGGCGCTGCCACAGCCGAAAGTTTTGAATTTCACGTCACTGATGGTGTTGCTCTCTCTGTCGACACGGATTTGCAGCTTCATGACATCGCCACACGCTGGTGCGCCAACCAGGCCGGTACCGACATCAATGTCGTTTTTCGACATTGACCCAACGTTTCTAGGGTTGCTATAGTGGTCGAGCAGTGCAAAGAATGTTAGACAAGTTCAAGAAATAAGGGTTCGGAGATGACGGCAGGAGACGACAGCGCCCAAGCGGTGCATGTCACCCTCTGCCCTTCAACTGAAGCAGGGATATTTCGAAAGCAAACTTATCTTTTTCATGGTAGCCCCGTTTTGGTACAGTAGGAACGGGGTCTGGGACTTGACCAGGTACTGAGATGGCAGGCCTGACGTGGGGGGTCATGGGCCTGCCGGCTGAACGAGGGGCGACAGAGAGGACTCGTCGGATCATGATGATCAGAGCTAACGGTTCACTTCAAGGATTTTAGGCTAGCCTCACAAAGTTTTGGAATATACATCAAAATCGACATAAACGGTTTCGTGTTAGGATGAACTGCGTTAATGTGGCTGTCAAGCGGTTGGTGATGGAAGGTGGCGAGATATTTCCTGACCTCCAAGTTAAAGACCTCGGGAGGGTTTGTAAGCTGAATATGACTAACCAAACCTGGCTGTTCCCTCCCCTCCCGAGGTCTACTATCCGTGCCCATGGGTCTAAACCCATTCGGGTTTAGACACCCTACTTGGCTTTCACAATTCACTCTACATCAAATGCAAGGACTTTTGATGTTATTTCTTAGTAAGCTGTTAATCCCTTAACGTAATCTATAAGCGAGCTGGCCACCTACCCCAACACGCGACGCGTTCGACCATTTTAAATCAAGATGTCTACACCACAAAGCGATCAAAATACCTCTAAAGAAGGCAGAATTCTTCTTGCTATTAGAGCCTTTTGAAATGGCCAATTCTCTAGTATGAGGGCTGCTGCTCACACATATGATGTCCCAAGATCAACTTTGACTACCCATCTTCAAGGTCAAACTGCACATGCTGATTTAATACCAAATAATTAAAAGCTTACCCCTACTGAAGAATCCACCCTTGTGGAATGGATATTATCTATGGATGAACATAGTCTGCCATTGCAGGCTACTACTGTACAGCAAATAGCAAATCTATTACTAGCTGAATAGTTAAAATCAACATTAACTACTTTATCCACTGTTGGCAAATGCTGGGTGCAAAACTTTATTAACTGCTACAAGAAGCTTCAATCAAAATATAACTAGAAATATAATTATCAATAGGCTCAATGTGAAGACTCAAAAATCATTTATAAATGGTTTCAACATGTGTAGAATGTTATTCAACAGTATAATATGGTTGATCAAGATATCTATAACTTCAATGAGACTGGCTTTTAAATGGGTGTAATATCAACTGCCAAGATCATCACTAGATCAGATTAATTATCTAGCTGTGCTAGATTCATACAGCCTGGAAATTGTGAGTGGATGACTATTATTAAGTTAATTAATTCAACTGAATAAGCTCTACCTCCAATGATTATTTTTGCAGAAAAGATATATCAATCTTTGTGGTATAAAGATATACTATCAGATTAAGTGATTGGTATCAGTGAGAATAGCTGGCTAATAATTAACTTGACTTATTTTTGTTATGGATCTTGCCATACAAAGGTCAGATAATTGTAGGACTGAGGGAAGCCACTGATCAGCATATAACTAATCTGATCACCGCGATTATCTTGATCATTGCAATCACCTTGATCATTATGATCACCAAGACTAGGGAAACAAGTATGTATATAATAATACTTTTTTTAGATAGAATCTGACCCTTATGGTTGACTCATATAGTAACCTGTCATATAGACATTGCTAGTAACACAGGCTATTCTTATTATTATATTGCTCACCTCCTTGTTTCTTGTCTCTAAGATAAACCCAACAGCCCTTTTAGGTCTAGTTATTTAGGCCTGTTGTTACACTTCAACCACCTTTCTTGCAGGAAGCAAGGCGTGTTGTGGGCATTCAAGAGATTGCAAGCATGAAGAGATATATCTCTAACCAGGAGTTGGCCCAAGCAGTAAGGGCCCTACAGGAGCAAATTCAGCAATTGCAGGAGCAGATTCAGCAGTTGCAGGAGCAGATTCAGCAGTTATAAAAACAGTTACAGGGACAGGTCAATAAGAATATATAGCTACAAGAACAAATAAGATACCTTGAGCATCAAACACAGGAAAGCAATATAAGACAGACTTTTAATTCCAGTCAGAATTCAACCCAGCAGATTAAGGTGGCCAAACCAGATCTTTTCTACAGAGAAAGGAAAAAGCTCCAGATATTTATTTCTCAGCTAAAGCTCTACTTCTTTTTCAATGCACCAGATTTTCCAGATAAAGACAGAAAGGTTATGTTTGCAATAACCATTTCTAAAATATAGCAGCTCAGTGGTTCAAACCCTATCTTAGAGATTGAATACAAAAAGCACCTGAGGAATGTTAACTAGAGATTAATAAAATATTTAATAGATTCTCTATCTTTGTGGCTAAGATAAAGCAGAACTTTGGAGATCTTAATAAAGTCAGAAAGACCACCTATATTATTATAACAATCCAGCAAAAGACCTCTGTTGCTGCTTACACCACTGAATTCCAGCAAGCTGCAGCATATCTGAGTGACTGATCAGATAAATCTCTTATGAAGCACTACTGTTGCAGATTGAAGGACAAGATTAAAAACAGATTAATAATCTATAAGAACTCTAAGAACCTGAATGTGCTTATTAATCTAATTATCAAGATTGATAACTGTCTCTTTGAATGTTGCTACCAAGCCAATCCGCCACACCAGAATAACCAGCAACATATCAGAAATGGAGGTGATGCCATAAAACTGAACAGCACTAGTTAAAAAAACTCCCAGAAGGACAAGTTTAAGCAGTCTGATAAGAAGCTCTAAAAACCTAACTCTAACTGGACTAAAAAACAGAAGAGATACTATAAGCAGAAATTATACATCCACTGTGAGAAGAACAATTATATAAGATGAAAATATCCTAACAAGCCTAAGAAGAAAGAAAAGAAGCAAGCTGCTATTACTCAGAAGAAGGAGGAAGACCATGCTGTTTATTACTGAACTGCCTGCTATAATGATGACTGCAGCATTTATTGTTCAGAGAAGAATGCCAGAGGCTAATATTCAAAGCTGTTTAAATCAAAAAACTAGACAGCTCTGCCAGGAAGAGATACTTGCAGAAAGCACAGCTAGAGTCTCTATACCTTAATACAAGTGCTACTGAGGAAAGACTGTATCAGCAGCTTATTGTTAACAGCAGAATCAACAGGAGAAAAACAAGAATTATAATTAATAGTAGAGCAACTGGAAATTTTATCAGCAATATTTTTGTCATCAAAAACTATATCTCTTACCAGGCAAAGGAAAAACCCTATAAACTAACTATAATAAATAAATCATCTAGCAACTATAAAGATGGCTGGATATGAATGAAAACCAAGAAATCCACTTTAAGAATTGAACAGCACTCTGAGCAAATTAATCTGAACATCACACAGATTTCAAGGCATAATATTATTCTAGAAATACCCTGACTAAAGACATATAACCCCTACATAGACTGGAGAACTGAGGAGATACAGTTTGCAGAAACATCTAAAAGCAGTATAAGACCTGAAAGACAGCCTAAGAGGCAACTAAAGACTGTGGAAATTTAAGAGATATCAGAGAAGGCACTAAAACACATATAATAATAAAGAGAGCAAGTTGGTGTGCTATATATTTGCCTTAGAGAGATCAGGGAAATGAGAACTCTGATAAAAAAGCAAAAAACAGTCAAACTCTTTATTTAGAAAATGAAGAATGTGCTACAAAAATACTGAGACTTTCAAGATGTCTTCCAGAAAAAAAACAAGAGACAACTGCCAGAACACCAGCTGTAAGACCATAAGATATTATTAAAGCTAGAAATATAGCTAGCCTTTAAACTGATCTATCCTCTCTTGAAAAAAGAACATGAGGCACTACAGGAATATATTGATAAAAATCTAAAACAAGAATATATTAAGTTATTAACTTCACCTGCAGGATATCCTATACTCTTTGTCTTTAAGAAGAATGGGAAGCTACAGCTCTGCATAAATTATCAGCAGCTCAATAATATCACCATTAAGAATCACTATCTACTGCTGCTTATTTCAGAGCTCCAGGATAGATTTAGAAAGGCCTAATATTTCACCAAGCTGAACTTGTGTGAAGGCTATTACTTAGTTCAAATAAAGAAAAAAGAGGAATAAAAGACAGCCTTCAAAACTCATCTAAAATATTTTGAATATACAGTTATGTTATTCAGACTCACTAATATGCCTGCCACATTCCAGAGCCTAGTCAACAACACATTGCAGGACTATCTAGATATTTTTTATATGGCCTACCTCAATAATATTCTCATTTATTCAGAAACCCTAGAAGAGCATAAGAAGCATGTAAAGAAGGTCCTGAAAGCTCTACAAAACAGAAAGCTCTCTATAATCTCAGAGAAATATAAATGGCACATTCAAAAAGTAGAGTTTCTAGAATTTGTTATTACCTCAGAGCACATGAAGATGGATAAAGAGAAACTAGCTATTATTAGAGAATAACCTACTTCTACTTTAGTCAAAGAGATGCAATCCTTTCTTGGATTTGCTAACTTTTACCAGAAATTTATCTGGAATTACTCCAAAATTGTGGAACCCTTGATATAGCTCACCAGAAAGAAGCAAAGCTTTAAATAAGAGAAAGAACAGCAAGCAGCATTTAAAAAATTAAAGCAAAAGTTCTGCAAAGAGCCTGTTTTGAAGATCTACAACTCAGAAAAACTGGCTATATTGAAAACAGATGTCTTGAATTACACCATTGAAGCATGCCTCAGCCAGTCAGATAAGAAAGGCAGGTTACACCTCATTGCCTATTATTCTAGAAAGATAACATCTCCAGAGCTGAATTATGATATTCATGACAAGGAGTTACTGGCCATTGTTGCAGCCTTAAAGAAATAAAGATACTACTTAAAAGAAGCCAAGCATCAGACTTTAATATACTGTGACTACAAGAACCTTGTTCACTTTACCACCACCAAAGAGCTAACCTGGAGACAAGCCAGATGGGCTGAAGAACTAGCACAATATGATATCTGGATTATTTATAGAAAAGGAAGAGAGAATGTCAGAGCCAATACTCTTAGTTAAAGACCAGACTACAAGACAGAAGGACTGGGAATTCAGCCTGCAATCTTTAAAACTAAGACAGATAGCACACTTGTATTAGCCAGGCAGCTAGCACCAGCTTTTCAGATCACTGGATTATGGGAGGAAGAAATTAAGAAGGTCTATAAAAATAACTCTATAATCTAGAAACTGATGAAGATTCTAAAAAGATCTGAAATATAGAAGCTTACAGAAAGGGATTCTAACATAACTATAGAAAAAGAAGATATTATTCTATATCAAGAATTGATCTATATGTCTATTAAACTTCAAGAATAGCTGGTTAAAGATATCCATAAAGCCTCAGTGCATAGCCACCAAGGAATGGACAAAACTATTAAATAAATCACCAGAAATTTCTATTTCTCAGGGCTCAGAAAGATAGTACAGAAAGTGGTCTCCCAATATAATCTTTATATAAGGAGCAAGACCACTAGATATGCATTATATAAACTTCTACAATCTCTAGAGACACCAAAAAGATCTTGACAATCTATATTCCTGGACTTTATCACTGATTTACCAGAGTCTGAAGAGCCTCTGATTAAAGTGAAATATAACTCAATCCTGGTCATTGTGGATAGACTCACTAAATATGCTTATTTTCTACTGCATCAGAAGACAGCCAATACAGACAACTTGATATATACCTTCTTACAAGTGATTGTGGGAAACCATGATCTACCAGATAAAATTGTATCAGATAAAAATAAGCTGGTTATATCCAAGTTTTGGCAATTCTTGACACAGCAATTAAGCTCTAAATATAAACTGTCTACAGCAGCTCACTCATAAACAGATAAACAAATTAAGCAGATTAATCAAACCCTGGAGCAATACCTTTACTGCTATATTAATTACTAACAGGATAATTGGGTTGAATTACTGCCTCTGACTCAGTTTGCATACAATAGTATAAAGACTGAAGCCACTCAGGAATCACCATTCTATACCAACTATAGGTTTGAGCCTACAGCATATCAGAAGCTTATCTCTAGCAAAGTTTTGGCCCAGAAAGGAATCCTCAAGGCAGACCAATTAAAGAAACTACACTGGCAGCTAAATCTAGATATTCAATTTATTGCTTACTGAGCAGCCATGTACTACAATCAACAGCACTGGGAGGCACCTAAATTTAAAAAGAAGAATAAAATCTACCTTCTCAGAAAGAACATTAAGACACAGAGGCTCAGCAATAAATTGAATTTCAAGAAGATCAGACCCTTTGAAATTGAAGAACAGATTGGGAAAGTGAACTATAAACTTAAACTGTCAGAAAATATAAAGATATACTCTGTTTTTTATGTTTCTTTGCTAGAACCAGCACCAACTCATGCAACAGTCATTACTGAAACCAAAGAAATATTGCCTGAAAACTCAGAAGCAGATCAAGAATACAAAGTAGAGAAAATACTAGACAGTGGTTATATAGATGGTCAGTTCAGATATCTGGTTAAATAGGCAGGATATAATGATTCAGAAAATACCTGGGAATCTTCTAAGAACTGCAAAAAATGCAAAAATCTTATCAAGGAATTTCACCTCCAGAACTCAGATTATTCAAGACCAGAAAATCTACTGCCCCAGAAGAAAAAAGATTGGCCAAAGAAGAATCTCAAGAAGAGAGATAGAAGGAATCCACAAACAAATTAACCCCTAAAGTATTAGATAATCTGGCACTAACAGCAAAGTTGAAAGCTACTATTTAATTATTAATAAAAGATCTCTTATAATTCTCTCTAGAGGATTAATTCTCTTGACATTTAACCTTCTTCAAAGCCTCAATCTCAGCCAACTCTTGCTCAAATAAATCTTGGCTATGGTTGTCAAGAAAAAAAAGCAGATGAAACAAGCAGATCACTTTAGCCTGAGAACCAGCAGCTTGAAGGGTTAAATATTGAGCCTGCTGAGTAAAATATTGAATCTATTAAGTGAGACCCTAAATTTTAGCCTTATCCCACTTAATACTCTGCTGTGCCTCCTCTAGTTGGGACTGAATGCAATCACATGCTAGGTCCACACACTGGAACTCAGCAGGTGAAGGCATCTCTTCAGGGAATTGACAGCAACCCCCATAGCAAACACACTTATAGCAGTATTTGAAGTCAGAGGAAATCCAACAGCAATAGCAAGAGTAAAGTTAACAGTTCAAGCACTGGATTGATGCTTTGGAACTGCTGCAAAGGATACAGGCAGCCAAAGTATAACAACAGGCAGAAGCACTAGATATAATGGATGTTAGAAAAGAGTTAAAAGAAGAAAAAGAGAAAGGGGGAACTCATCTTCTTATAGGCTTTTAAGACAAAAGCTGCCTAGAAAAGAAGTAGTGTTATGGACCTTACTATATAAAGATTGAATAATTGTAGGACTGAGAGAAGCCACTGATCAGCATATAATTAATTTGATCACTGTAATCACCTTGATTATTGCAATCACCTTGATCACTGTGATCACCTTGATCATTATGATCACCAAGACTAGGGAAACAGGCATGTATATAATAATACTTCTTTTAGATAGAATCTGACCCTTGTGGTCAACTCATATAGCAACCTGTCATATAGACATTGCTAGTAACACAGGCTATTCTTATTATTATATTGCTCACCCCCTTGTTTCTTGTCTCTAAGATAAACCCAATGGCCCTTTTAGGTCTAGTTATCTAAGCCTGTCATTACACTGGCTTAGTCCTATATCAGCCAGATTAAGTGCTTTCACAACTTTATATTCAGATAAAGACATCTACACTATCTACTATATTTTACAGTAATTAATTAGCATCCTGAATCCCTGTGTAACAACAGGCCTAGATAACTAGATCTAAAAGGGCTGTTGGTTTATCTTGAAGACAAGAAACAAGGGGGTGAGCAATAAAATAATAAAAATAAGCTTGTGTTACTAGCAATATCTATATAATGGTTTGCTATGTGAGTTGATCATGAGGGTCAGAATCTGTCTGAAAAAAGTGTCATTATATATATATCTGTCTGCCTGGATCAATGACTTGTTTTGGATCATTCTGGGTGTTTGAATCATGGAGCTCTGTTGGATCATAGAGCTTTGTTGGATTAGGATGGGGAGGTTTAATCTATTGTTATATGCTCCCTGCATGACATACCCCTCCTTTATGCCAACTCCGGCTATAACAGTACACCTGTGAGCTCTGACTGTATCTAATATATGCAGTGGATTTGCTGCATCAGGCCTGGTTCCATATAAGCCAGAGCAGGTACTTGATCAGCTTTATATTTAATTAAAAACATCTACACCACCAGGCACATTCTATAGCAATCAATTATCTAGCTGGACTGCTGAGACACCAAAGAATGCTAGAGAGCTTAAGAAGCAGTCAGAGCTAATCAAATATTTTTAGCAGCAGCATATGCAGAGACCTCCCAATCCAATTAGTCAAGCAGTTGATTAAGTGGTCAAGAGCTGCCAAATCACAATGAATAATGCAGTGCTTTTAGAGCATGAAATCAAGCAGCTACATATGGCTAATTAACATCAAAAACACAAGCAAAAGACAGCTAGATCCTATATTGCTACCAGGGGGATTTTAACTGCTGAAGAAGGCCAGCAGCTTGCTGAGCAAGCTGCAGAATTGCAGGCAGAGGCAGCTGACCAAGCTGATATGCAGCCTAAAAGATGTGCACCACTGCAGTGCAGCAACTGCAATATTCAAGATCATACTAGGGTCAGCTGTCTTAGTAAATAGGCAATTATTTTACATGTAGATAGCTTCAATTTGGGGGTGGTGTGGTGAGATAATTAGATATCTAATAATAATGGTGTTGGTGGGTGTTTCGCTCAGTGATCTGTTTCACTCAGTGATTGATTATGTTATAAAAATTATATTATATCTGAATTTGATCAATTCTGCACTTAAAATCTGATTATTTTATTATATAAATTACAGCATTTTTTACATCTTTAACTGCTTGTCATCGACTGTTTTTCATCTTTAAAAAAAGATATATAAGAAGAGAATTAAATTTAGCATGCAGTAAAACATTAATTATATTAATAAACAAGACTTTCTAGAAAGATTGCATATTAATATATATAATAGAAAGCTTTATTTATATTCAATGCCTGCAGTAGATTTGCAGCTACTGAATTAATCTTATATCAGTTATATTAAGTGCTTTTATAACTTTATATTGAGATAAAGATATCAGTATCATCTTCTACATCTTACAGTAATTAATTAGCATTCTGAATCTCTAAAATATTTTTATAATATTAAGAGATTAAATTTAGCTTTATATTCTGACTTTTAAGCATCTATTAAAACATTATTTACAAAGCTCATCAAGTTCAGAAAAACAAGCTCTTAATCAACTAGTTAAAAGCTGTCAGATTGCAATGCATAACACTATTCTTCTTGTGCAGAAAAATAGAGAGCTACAAGCTGTTAATCAATATCAAAAAAGAAATACTTCTAGATTATATCACTAATATAAAATTAATTCAGTAGCTGCAAATTCACTGTAAATATTAGATGCAGATAGAGCTTTTTATTATATATATTAATATGCAATCAGAAAGTCTTACTAATTAATATAATTGATACTCTACTACATGTTAGATTAATTCTTCTTATATATCTTTTAAAGACGTAAAACAGCTAATATTAAACAGTTAAAAATGTGAGAGATGCAGCAATATATAATAAAATAATCAGATCTTGAGTGCAGAATTGATCAAATTCAAATATAATATGACTTTTATAATTATCAAGAATTAACAAGTAATCTTTACTAATTGCATGAATATAAATATGCTTGTGAATTTTTTTTTACTCAAAGCAAATCAAGCTGATTATTTAATGTAATTCATCATCAAGCTGTGCAGACTACTGAGCTGTGTGGTTATTATAAAGCTGCACAATCATTATCACTTTATTGCAGTTTTTCAACATATCATGCTATAGCTGATATATCAAAAAGAGTGTATGCAGCTGATACTTAATGTTTATAAAAAATTTTTTTTTCAAAAACTGCAGCTGTTAAAGCTTTTGATATGTCTAAAAATTTCTATAGTTTATGTTAATAAAACTACTTCTCATGAAAATACAGTTATTAATTGTCAAAAATTGATAGATACTGAGAAAAATATACTTTCAACATAAATTCTTGATATGAATTAGTGTAATTTATTTCTGTAAATATCAACTATATATTATCTGGCACAGTTATTGCTCTCTATACAGCTTTTATTTTCTCAAAAAACTTTTACTGACAAAACTAAGTAACTTAAGTAATTTATTAAGCATTATAAAAAACTCTGCTTTAAATACGGCTAAAAATATGACTATTGGCAAGCTAAATGTGAAGATTCAAAGCTTATTAAAAGCTAGTTTGAACAAGAACTTTCTATATCTTTATTCTACAGTTTGCTGTGCTCTATCATCAGTCAATATTTAAAGTGAATTTGCAGCGACTGATCCATTTTTTACAACGTATAGCACAGTTTAGACAAAACTTCAGCTAATATACATTAACTTAAGCAGAAAAAAAGTGAATTTAACATATTTAAAGTTAGCAAAGAGTATTTTCTTCTATAGTAAAACAGACAGTTAATAAAATAATTAAAAGTGCAGAGATCATCATGTAAAATCTGTTAAGCTTTCATCTGCTTAAATGAAATATTTAGATTCTTTACTTTTTTAATATTGATTTTCTGCATAAAGCTGATAATCTCTTGCTGTAATAAAATAACCCGAAAAACAACAAAAACTTAAAAAAATATGAGATATAATTACAGAAATCTCATTCTTAACAATCACAAAGACTATCAAAATATAGTAATTGTAATCAGATAAATTATAATCAACTTAAATATTCTAGTAAATAGTGTCTTTTTTATGTACAGTAAAATATATTGAATTTTATTGCAAAAAAAGGTTCAAGATTTATGGTCACTTTGATGAGTGCATATTTTAATTCAAGAACTGCACAGCTCAGTGATCACTCAGTTTGAAAATATATTTCTATATTATCAGCTTAATGCATCTTTCCTGCAAATATAATCATGGAATGCAAGGTCCATTCAGATAAGTCAATTAATTTAATCGTAGTTATTTATTTGCAATTTTGTGACTATATCAATCTAGTACAGCTAGCTAAATTGATTTAGGTTAGTGATAACTTTAACAGTTGATATCACACTCAATTAAAAGTCTGTCTCATCAAAGTTATAGATATCTTAATCATATTATATTATTGAATAACATCTTGTATACATTAAAATTATTCACAATAATTCTTAGATTTTTGCATTGAGCCTCTTGATAATGATATTTGTGGGTATATTTTAATTGAAGTTTCTCATAGTGCTTAATAAATCATTGTATTTAATTCCTGCCAATAATAATTGCTGTAGATGTTGATTTTGATTGCTTAATCAGTAGTAGGTTTGCCATCTTCTGTACAGTAACAGCCTGAGATAGCATGCCATATTGATCTATAAATGATATTCATTTGACAAGGGTAGATTCTTCAGTAGATATAAGTTCTTGACAATTTGGTGCTGAATCTGCATATAAACTCCAGCTATAAAGAGAAACTATTAAGATAGATTTTGACATATATCTGCTTTAGCAGCAGCTCTAATACTAGAAAATTGATTATTTTAATAGACTCTGATTGCTAGAAGAATTCTGCCTTCTTTAGAGTTATTTGATCACTTTGGAGTGCTGATATCTTGATTTGAATTCATTTAGTATGTTGTATTGCATTCTCGGTGGCTCACTCAGTGATGTGGCCTGCTCGGTGGTTGATTACATTAATACTATCTGATTAGAAAGAAGCATCTTTAATAATCAGTAAGAGATAGATAATAAGATTAATTAAATATTGTAAAGAACTTGATCTGAATATAATTGCGAATATAATTATTAACAAGCTCAATATAAAGATTTAAAAGATTATTAAAAAATGATCCCAGCTTATTTATAATATTATATAAAAAATATAATATTCTAAAACAAGATATCTACTTTAATAAAATTAATTTTTAAATAAGATGAGTCACCCTTTACCTTCACCCGCCTAAAAGTTATAGAATCGATTATTTTGAATCCTATATACAACACCACCTAATATGCTTGCCATTCAAATATACAGCTTTGTAGTCCAGTTTCTAGAGCTGCTTTTGACGTCTTTTTAGCTTCTAATTCAGGCTGTCTGGCCTGAATTTAGCTTCTTCTTTGGCAGTTTCCTTTATAGCTTTCTCATTTTTCAATATCAGCAATTTCTTTTATCTTTTGATTCTGAAAGGATTTTAATTGCAACTGCTGTTTGTAAATAATGGCTTGTTGAACTGCTTGATTAGCTGTAAGCTGCTTAATAGTCTTTCCTGCTTTAGTTAATACTGTACAGGCTTCTCTGCCAAGCTTATACTTCTGATTAAGAAGCTAAATTGTTTCATATATATGCTGTTGGTTTTGAGGAGTAGATAAAAGTAGATGTGAATTCAATTTAGAGTGCCTTGAACTTAGAGAAGTGATAGATCTAATGGTAAATAGTTGAATTTGCGGTTGAGAGAATCAATACCTTTAAATAAGTTTTATAAGACTAATTCAGCTGCTTTCTATCCCTCTTTGACTATCTCTGAGTTCAAGTATATCTTCTGTATCTGATTATAGTATTGAATAAAGTGATCTTTCTTGATAAAAGCTGCATCACCAGATATAATAGCTTACTAAGCTCCTGACAGTAACGTAATCTATAAGCGAGCTGGCCACATAAGCGAGCTGGCCACCTACCCACTGCCAAATCTATTCAAACTGCAATTAGACTATCAACACAGCAAATATTGAAGCTATATACACTATATATCAATTACTTAGCGCCTAGAGCATTGCACCCTAGTATGACCTACTATATTATATGTGCTGCATGTTGGTGGTGCCCACTTTTGTGGCTGTAGATCTGCCTGCGCAACCACCCCTTCCTGCCCTTGATCAGCTTCTTGAGCATGTTGCAGTCCTTCCGCACCTGTTAGAATACCTCCAGTAGCTATATAGGACCTAGATGCATTCCTCTTTCTTTTTTGGTGCTGATTGGCAGCCTGTAACTCTTTGTTTTCCTGTGCCAGAAGAACTGCATTATGCATTGCAATCTGACAGCCCTTGACTAGTTGATTAAGAGCTTGATTTGCAGGACTTGGTGGGCTTTGAGAATGGTGTCTCAATAGATGCTTAAGAGCCCAGGTCTGAAGCTTCAATTCCTTAATATTATGAGGTGTCTCAGGGATCCAGGATGCTGATTGATTGCTGTGAGATGTAGTAGATGGTGTAGATGTCTTCATCTGAATATGAAGTTGTGAAAGCACTTAATCTGGCTGATATGGGACTAAGCCAGTAGCTGCAAATCCACTGCAGATATTGGATGTGGATAGGGCTTCTGTTCACACAGATTAATATGCAATCAGAAAGTCTTGCTTATCAATATAATTAATGCCCTGCTATATATTAGATTCAACCCTCTTCCCATATGCCTTCTTTAAAGGTGAAAAGCAGCCAACATCAAGTGGCTGAAGAAGATAGAAAGAATGTGATGGCATGCATAATAAAATAATTATGTTCTGGATACAGAATTGATCAAATTCAGGTGTGATATGGCTTTCATGATTATCAAGAATCAACAATTGATATTTGCCAATTATACAGGCATGGGTATACTTATAGAATATCTCTTTAACTTAAAATAAGCTAAGTTGATCATTAGTTCAGCCATTCTCACTGACACTGATCACCCAATCTGATGGTATATCTTTATACCATAAAGATTGATGCATCTTTCCTGCAAAGATAATTATTGAAGGTAGAGCCTATTCAGTTGAATTGATTGACTTAATAACAGTCACCCACTTGCAATTTCCAGGCTGTATGAATCTAACACAGCTAGATGATTGATCTGATTCAGTGATAATCTTGGCAGTTGATATTACACCCATTTGAAAGCCAGTCTCATCAAAGTTATAGATATCTTGATCAACCACATCATACTGTTAAATAACATCCTGCACACATTAAAACTATTTATGAATGATTTTTGAGTCTTCACATTGAGCCTGTTGATAATTATATTTCTGGTTATATTTTGATTAAAGCTTCTTGTGGCAGTTAATAAAGTTTCACACTCAGCATTTGCTGACAGTGGATAAAGTAGTTGATGTTGATTTTAATTGCTCAGCTAGTAATAGATTTGCCATTTGCTGTACAGTAGTAGCCTGCAATGGCAGATCATGTTAATCCATAGATAATATCTATTCCACAAGGGTAGATTCTTCAGTAGGGATAAGCTTTTAATTATTTAGTATTGAATCAGCATGTGCAGTTTGACCTTGAAGATGGGTAGTCAAAGTTGATCTTGAAACATTATATGCATGAGCAGCAGCCCTAATACTAGAGAATTGGCTATTTTGAAAGGCTCTAATAGCAAGAAGAATTCTGCCTTCTTTAGAGGTATTTTGATTGCTTTGTGGTGTAGACATCTTGATTTAAAATGGTCAAATGTGTCATGTGTTGAGGTAGGTGGCCAGCTCGCTTATATGGCCAGCTTGCTTATAGATTACATTAATGTAATCCACCACTGAGCAGTGCACACCACCAAGCAGTGCAAAGATTCTAGCAGAACACAATGCCACAATGCTGCAAATTCTATTAGGAATCTATCCACAAATGAATATGATAATGATGCTATATACTAGGTAGGCCTATTTACTAGGGCATTGAGTCCTAATATGACCAATCAGATGGCAGTTACTGCATTATAGTGGTGCTTGTTTCTTCCACTCCTGCAATTCCCCCTCTAATGCTTGCTCAGCTTCTTGAGCAAGCTGCTGACTTTGAGCACCTGTTAGAATACCTCCTGAAGCAATAAAGAATCTAGGAGCTTCTCTCTTTTGCTTTTGATGCTGATTAGCAGCACAAAGCTCTTCTATCTGCTGCTGAAGCATGAGGACTTCATGCATAGTAGATTTACATATCTTTGCCAGCTGACCAATTGCTTGATTTGGAGGGCTTTGAGAATGATGGTCAATAAGCTTCTTAATAAGTTGCATCTGCTTTTGCACCTCTGCAGTAGAATGAGGAGTCTTTGCAACCCAGGAGCCATGAGAAGAAGAAGGTGAAATAATTTTTTTAGACTAAATATTAAGTATATCTAGCATGTGCTGTGGATTGAATGGCACTAAGCCTGTTGCTGCAAATCTACTCTTTATATTGGCTGCTGAAAGTGCTTTTCATGAAGACTGATATAGCAATAAGAAGCCTTACTTATCAATATAATTAATGCCAAGATGCATGCTCTTCTGAACCTGCTGCCTATAGGCCTGCTTTAGGGGAGCAAAGCAAGAGACATCAAGAGACTATAAACAATAGAATGAATGTGCTGATATATAAAGAGGAATGATTTAATAATTCTTGCAGAAGAAGTTAAAATCTGCTGTAGCATGACTGCTATAGTTATTTAGAATAAGAAGGCAATATCTCCTTATTGTATATATTACTGTATGCCTCTCAAAGACCTTTTTTAGCTATAGCAAGCCCAGCTCATCATTGGTCCACTCATTGTCACTTAGGCTTATTGTTCAGTCATGAGGCAGATCTTAGTACCATGTAAATTAATAAACCTTGCCAGCAAAGATGATTATAGAGAATAGGGCTCAGCCTGTAGCATTAACTAATTTAATAGCTGTTATCCATTTACAATTCTCAGGCTGTATAGCTTGCACACAGCTTGTAGAATAGTGAGATCCAGTGATAACTTTTATTATAGATGTCACACTTATCTGAAAGCCTGTTTTATCATAATTATAGATATCTTGTTTAAGAATACCATATTTTGCTACAGTATTTTGAACAAGATTGAACTAATTCTTAATAATATCTAGATTCTCACATTGTGCTCATTGATAATCATACTTGCAATTGTATTTTGATGCAAGATAATTATGCTGCTTGATAAATCAGGTCACCCAATTTAGATCAATTGATGCAGTATTGCCTTTATAATCAGATAGTAATAGATCTGCTATTCTGTATATAGTAGCATAAGATGGTGGTAGACCTCACTTGTCCATATCAAGAATCTATTTTTTGAGTGAATATTCTTCTGATTTTATAAGCTTTTGACTATTTAGCATGGTATCTGAACATGCTGTTCTGCTGTAAAGTCAATACTGAAGAGTCTATAAAGGCACATCAAATGCTGTTGCTGCTGCTGCTTTACTTCAAAACTGCCCATTCTGATAGGCCCTTATAGCTAATAAAAGACAATCTTCTTGATTAACTACAGAATCTGATAATTTTGGTGGCATATTAGGTGGTTGAATAGGGGAAGATGGATAGAGGGGAAACTCAGAACTTTTACACTACTTAGTAATATATACTGCTTAGTAGTGGATTATGTTAACATAATCAGACATCAAGCAGGCCACATAACCAACACCTATTATATTAAATATCTAGTTATCTCACCACAACACCTCTAAATTGAAGCTATATACACATAAAATAATTGTCTATCTGTTTGGGCAGCTGACTCTAGTATGACCTTGAATATTGCAGTTGCTGCACTGCAGTGATGCATGTTTTTTAAATTATTTATCACCTTCTACTACTCCCTCTGCTTGCAGCTCTGCAGCTTGCTGAGCAAGCTGCTGATTTTCTTCAGCAGTCAAAATATCCCCTGTACCAATATAGGATCTAGTTATCTCTCACTTGTGTTTTTGATGTTGATTTGCTGCATATAGCTGCTTGATTTTATGCTCTAAAAGCACTGTATTATTTATTGCAATTTGGCAGCCCTTAACCACTTGATCAACTGCTTCACTGATTGAGCTAGAAGGACTGTGTGTATACTGTTGTCAGAGATTCTTAATAAGCTTTGCCTGCTTCTCCAGCTCCCTAGCATTCTTTAGTGTTTCAGCAGTCCAGCTAGATGATTGATTGCTATAGGATATGCCTAACAAAGTAGATGTTTTTAACTGAATATAAAGCTGATCAAGTATTTGCTCTAGTTTATATGGAACCAGGCCTTCTGCAGCAAATCCACTGTATATATTAGATACTGTTAGTGCATGCAAACACACTTGCTGATAAATTGCAATAAAATTTTTCTTATCAATATAATTGATGCTATACTGTATATAGATCTGTGTTTCCTGCCCATATGCATGTTTCAATGGCCCAAAGCAGGCAATATCAAGCAGCTGTAATAGATGTGATGAATGTGGTGGAAGATATAGAGGAATGATCATATTCTCAGTGCAGAATTAATCAAATTCAGCAGATGCATGGCTGCTATGGCTATCAAGAATTAGCAGGCAATATCTCTGTGCTGTACAGGCTTTAATATATTTATTAAAAACATCCTTCAGCTAACACATTCTAAGCTTATCAGTGGTTCAGCTATTTTTACTGGTCTCAATTGTTCAGCCCTTTGGTAGTTCTGTATACCAATTAGATTGGTGATTCTGGGCTGCAAAAATAATCATTGAGGGCAGAGCTCAGTCAGCTGAATTGACTTCTTTAATCATAATCATCCATTCTTAATTCTCTGGTTAAATTGCTTTAGGCTGATCTCTTATCTCAGAGCCAGTAACAATCTTTGCAGTTGCTATCAATTTCATTGAAAAGCCAGTTTTATTAAAGTTGTAAATATCCTGTATCACTTCACATTATATGCCTTTGCAGCTGCTTGAATGCTTTTTATTTAACCTGATTGAATTGCTTTGATGGCAAGCAAGATATAGCCCTCTTGCTGAACTGCTGAATCTGCTTGTTTTGCTTGTTTTGGTAGCATATTTGTAGTTGAAGGTGATGAATATGTTGTGTTGGTTAGTTACATGGCCCACTTGATGTCCTGGCCTGCTCAGTGTCTGATTATGTTAATGTAATCCACCACCGAGCTGGTCACACCACTGAGCTGGTCAGCCACAACACCAACACCAAGTTTTTGACTATTACTACTACCACCACCTGCCACCACCACCTAATGGCTGATATATCTAGGGAGGAACATCTTCAATTGGCTCTTTAAACCTATAAAAAAGGCCAAAAGGCCAATTTCTATCAATCTAAAAGGCTGCAGATGCATTTGATGTGCCTAAAAGCATCTTAATAACATATGTCAATAGAACTACTTCTTGCAAAGATTTAATTATCAATTATTAAAAATTGACAGAGACTGAAGAGAATACACTTTTAATATAAATTCTGGATATAAACTGATATAGTTTATCTCTGCAAATATTAACTGTATGCTATCTAATACAGTTATTACTATCTGTTTGGCTATCATCCTCTCAAAGAGCCTTCATTAGTAGAACTGGGTAAACTAGTATATCAAGCACTACAATAAACTTTGCTCTAAATACAGCTAAAAGTATAATATATAAGCTGTTATCCTTCTTGTACAGAAAGCCTGCCTTTAAAGATAAGAGAGCTGATTAATTTGAATACATTGTGTGTTTGGAAGTGGGCGGCTCACTTGAGTGGATGGCTTGCCTGTGGATTATGTTAACTGTTAACAAAACTTAATCAGCATCTAAAAATAATGTAATCCACCATCAAGCTGGTCACACCACTGAGCTGGTCAGTTCTCAGCCAAGAGTTGCAGCTCAACACAACTGAAAATCTTGGAGATTATTATAATAAAATCTATTATATTTTCCTATATAAAAGAAAAAGAACTATTTATTAAGATATTTAAGCTAATTATAATCTTCTTGATTGCAATTATTGTATCTTGATGGTCTTTATAATTATCAAGATAATTCCTGTAATTGCTTATGCTTTTAAGCTTTTTGCTGCTCTTTAGCACCTGTTAAGCTTTCCCCTGCTTGAATAAAATATCTAGATGCTTGTTACTTTCTTTTTTGGTGTTGGTTTTCTATGCAAAGCTGATGAATCTTTTATTATAATAAAATAGCATTCTGTATAATAATCTCTGTATATTTAATCATCTTATTTACTGCCTGTTCTATAGTGGAAGAAGATAATAATTGATAATTTTAGAGATGTTGAATTTGCTTCTTTTGCTGGTCCAGTTAATATATATGAGTTGATGTCTTATCTAGGCCAAAAAATTGATTGCTATATGCTATAAAAGATAGTGTTGATGTCTTGAGCTGAATATGAAGCTTTGAAAGAACTCTTTTAAAGAATAATAAAATCAGGTCAGTTACTGCAAATCTATTTTGAATATTTGATGCTGATAAAGCTTATTGATGGACTGCAAAATAGATATATAGAAAATCTTTTTTATTAATAGAATAAATTCTTTTTTATATCATCTCCTGAGTCTTCTGGCTATATAAGCATTTTAATGGTGAAAAGCAGCTCACATCCAGCAGTTATAGCAGATAAGAAGAATATAATGGCATATATAAAGGAATTATCTTTCTTTCTGTATAAAACTTGTTAAATTCTATAGTGGCATGACTACTGTATTTATCTAGAATCAAAAGATGATATCTCACAACTGTATGTAAAGCTATATATATCTTGAAGATCTTCTAAAGCTATTTAAGGCCTATCTCATTATTTGTCTAACTATTCTTGCTGATGCTGATTCAGTAGTCATTTAAAACAACTTAATATCAACAAGATTGGTGATTTTCTGCAGTAAGAATAATCTAAGAAGATAAAGACTTATTTAATTGTATTTACTATAATAATTGCAGTCACCCATTCACAATTCTCAGGTTGTATAGCTCTTGCATGACTCTCTCATGTTTCTGATCCATAGACAATTTTAGCAGTTGAAATCACACCCATTTAGAAGCCAGTCTCATCTATATTATAGATATCTTGTGTAAGGATTTCATAATTTTAAATAATATTATGGAACTGCTTGAACCACCTCTTAATCAGCTCTGGATCTTTATAAATATTTAGCTTGCTGGTAAGACCATTTAAAGACAAAATAAGCTGCAGAGGCTGTGAGTGAGAAATCAGCTAGCTTTTCAGCTACAAATATAAGCTCCATCAAGATATAGTGATTGCTATATTATAGAGCATAAAGGATTGAGTGCCTGCAACACTCTGGAACTTAGATATTTGTAATTATATGCTGTTTTGGATAGTATATAGAGAATCAAATTTTATGTGGTATTCTGAAGTGGCCGGCTCGCTTGTGGATTACATTAATGTAATGTAATCTATAAGCGAGCTGGCCACTTACCCACTGCCAAATCTATTCAAACTGCAATTAGACTATCAACACAGCAAATATTGAAGCTATATACACTATATATCAATTACTTAGCATCTAGAGCATTGCACCCTAGTATGACCTACTATATTACATGTGCTGCATGTTGGTGGTGCCTGCTTTTGTGGCTGTAGATCTGCCTGTGCAACCACCTCTTCCTGCCTTTGATTAGCTTCTTGGGCATGTTGCAGTTCTTCTGCACCTGTTAGAATATCTCCAGTAGCTATATAGGACCTAGGTGCATTCCTCTTTTTTTGATGCTGATTAATAGTCTGTAACTCTTTGTTTTCCTGTGCCAGAAGAATTGTATTATGCATTGCAATCTGACAGCCCTTGACTAGTTGATTAAGAGTTTGATTTGCAGGACTTGATGAGCTTTGAGAATGGTGTTTCAATAGATGCTTAAAAGCTCAGGTCTGAAGCTTCAATTCCTTAATATTATGAGGTGTCTCAGGGATTCAGGATGCTAGTTGATTGCTGTAAAATATAGTAGATGGTGTAGATATCTTTATCTGAATATAAAGTTGTAAAAGCACTTGATCTGGCTCATATAGGACTAAGCTAGTAGCTGCAAATCTACTGCAGATATTAGATGTGGATAGAGCTTCTGTTCACACAGATTGATATATAATCAGAATGTCTTGCTTATCAATATAATTAATGCTCTGCTATATGCTAGATTCAACCCTCTTCCTATATGCCTTCTTTAAAGGTGAAAAGCAGCCAACATCAAGTGGCTGAAAAAGATGAGAAGAATGTGATAGCATATATAATAAAATAATCATGTTCTAGATATAGAATTAATTAAATTCAGGTATAATATAGCTTCCATGACCATTAAGAATCAACAATTAATATTTGTTAATTGCATAAGCATGAGTATGCTTATAGAATATCTCTTTAATCTAAAGTAAGTTAAATTGATTATTAGTTCAGCTATTCTCACTGACACCAATCACCTAATCTGATGGTATATCTCTATATTATAAAGATTAATATATCTTTTTTATAAAGATAATCATTGGAGATAGAGCCTATTTAGTTGAATTGATTAATTTAATAACAGTCATCCACTTGCAATTTCCAGGCTGTATGAATCTGACACAGCTAGATAATTGATCTAATTTAATAATAATCTTGATAATTGATATCACACCTATTTGAAAGCCAGTCTCATTGAAGTTATAGATATTTTGATCAACCATATTATATTGTTAAATAACATCTTGCACATATTGAAACTATTTATAAATGATCTTTGAGTCTTCACATTGAGCCTGTTGATAATTATATTTCAGGTTATATTTTGATTAAAGCTTCTTATAATGGTTAGTAAAGTTTCACACTCAGCATTTGCTAACAGTGGATAAAATAGTTAATATTGATTTTGACTATTCTGCTAATAATAGATTTGCCATTTGCTGTACAGTAGTAACTTACAATGGCAGACCATGTTGATCCATAGATAATATTCATTCTACAAGGATAGATTCTTCAGTAGGGATGAGCTTTTGATTATTTAGTGTTAAATTAGTGTGTGCAGTTTGACCTTGAAGATAAGTAGTCAAAGTTGATCTTGGGACATCATATGCATGAGCAGCAGCCCTAATACTAGAGAATTGGCCATTTCAAAAGGCTCTAATAGCAAGAAGAATTCTGCCTTCTTTAGAGGTATTTTGATCGCTTTGTGGTGTAGACATCTTGATTTAAATGGTTGAACGCGTTGTGCGTTGGGGTAGGTGGCCAGCTCACTTATATGGCCAGCTCACTTATAGATTATGTTAACCTATAAGCAAGTTAGTCAGATAGGCAAGTTTGTCAGTCCCCAACTATGCAACACATCTTTTTATACACTATACCATAATGGATGAATTAAATCACTGATTTACTAGAGATCAGTTCTCTAGCAGCTAGGACATGTTCTAGCAGTATGTTCTGATAAATTATATAAGCTGCACTGCAGCAGTGTCTGCTTTGCTGACTGTGAATCCAATTATCTAGTCATCTTTTTATACATTTAATTAGCTTGCTAAGTACATTGTAATCTCTCTTCAGCTATTAAATATTCATCTTTAATAGTTATATAGAATTTAGATGCATTCCTTTTCTTAATATTGATTGACAGCTCTTAGCTCTTTGTTTTTCTATGTAAAAAACAGCATTATATATTGCAATCTGATAGTTCTTAATCAATTAGTTAAAAACTTAATTTGCTGGATTTAATAAAACAATATTTTAATGAGCACTTAAGAGTCCTAATCTGAAGCTTCAATTTTTTAATATTGTAAGATGTTTAAAGATAAATTTTGAAATGCTAATTGATTGCTGTAAAATATAAAAGACTATATAGATATCTTTATCTAAATATAAAATTGTAAGCGCATTTAATTTAATTATAAGATTAGTTTAGTAAGATTGGCTAATATTTAATCTAACTACTAATATTTTTAACCTATAAGCTGATTAACAGTTTAATTAAACACAATCTTGTTCAATAATTTATATATATATATACATTATTTCAAATGTGTTTTAGTGGTCTCTGAGACCTATAAATTTGTTGTCTTTTAAAGACGATTAGGAGTTTAATCTTTAAAAATATCTTATCTTAGAATATTAATCAATTTGATAAGCTTTTAAATATATTTCTTTGTATTGTTATAATTCTAATATTGAATTGTTAAAATGACTGCTAATATTATAATATTCAAGGATTTCTATAGAGCTATATCTCTTAATATAATTCTATATTTTATAGATATATCTTATTTTTATAATTTTACAAAGAATTTTCTCTGATATTAATTTGTAAATCAGAATATATGCTCCAAAATTCTTATTCCTACCACTAGTGATATTTATAATATTAATATTTATATTGCTATTGATGATTCACACATATTCCCTAATATTTAATTACTTTAAATTTATCATTATTACTGCACAATATTTACATATTAGTAGAGTCTTTCAGTAATAATTATCCTAACAAAATATTTAATCTGAAGTTTAGTTAGAATTATATCTTTTTACTTTCTTACTCAGCTGATTAAGGACACTGAGCCGGACAGGACATCAAGCCAGACAGCAAACCACTCATCAACACCAATATATTGAAAAACCAGATATCTAACAGCACTGCCCAAAATTGAAGCTATATACATTATAGGTTATTTTCTAGAATATTTAATTTTAGTATGGTCAATCACATTGCAGTTACTGTATTCTGAAGATGCTTATTTTTGACTTTATCCTACTGCTTAATCATCTCTAACATAATCTACAAGCAAGTGGCCCACCTAAGCAAGTGGCCCACTTCCTACTCATATACAATGTTTCATTCTCTATAGCAGCCACAGATTCTAATATCTAATATGCATTATTTCTTAGCTCTATAATACTAAAGACATATTTATATAAGCATTATGCTTAACGTAATCCACCACCGAGCTGGTCACACCACCGAGCTGGTCAGCCACCACACCAACACCGAGTTTTTGACTATTACTACCACCACCACCCACCACCACCACCTAATGGCCGATATATCTAGGGAGGAATGTCTTCAATTGGCCCTTCAGGCCTATAAAAAGGGCCAATTTCCATCAATCCAAAAGGCTGCAGATGCATTTGACGTGCCTAAAAGCACCTTAATAACATGTGTCAGTGGGACTACTTCTCGCAAAGATTCAATCACCAATTGTCAAAAATTGACAGAGACTGAAGAGAATACACTTTCAACATGGATTCTGGATATGGACTGATGTGGTTTACCTCCACAAATATCAACTGTATGCTATCTGGCACAGTTATTGCTATCCACCCAGCTATCATCCTCCCAAAGAGCCTTCATTGGTGAGAACTGGGTAAACCAGTATATCAAGTGCCACAATGAACTTTGCTCTAAATACAGCTGAAAGTATGATTACCAGCAAGCTAAATGTGAAGATCCAGAGCTGATCAAGGGGTGGTTCAAGCAGTTCCATAATACTATTCAAAATTATGGAATCCTTACACAAGATATCTACAACATGGATGAGACTGGCTTCCAAATGGATGTGATTTCAACTGCCAAAGTTGTCTGTGGATCAGAAACACAAGAGAGTCATGCAAGAGCTATACAACCTGGGAATCGTGAATGGGTGACTGCAATTATTGCAGTAAATGCAGCTGGATGGGCCTTACCTCCCCAGATTATTCTTGCTGCAGAAAATCACCAATCTTGT
>Ga0207748_1000168_pt1 | contig 64797 bp, 80 predicted proteins | sample HigsolmetaGSP13D_FD_184841 | JGI IMG/M metagenome (GOLD analysis project Ga0207748, IMG submission 184841) | High solid enriched microbial communities from the Joint BioEnergy Institute, USA - SP1-3-D (SPAdes) | ecosystem: Engineered > Bioreactor > SSF (Solid state fermentation) > Aerobic >...
GGGGGGGGGGGGGGGGAAGGGATTGATTCTCTATTATCGGGCTTTAGCAACTCTGAGCTTGTGTTTATATGCTTCATTGACTTGTTTTTCGGCGCTAGGTTACATTTACTGCTCCTGCAAGCAAACAAGATCTCCAGACTGACCTTCGTTCTATCCTCTACTAGACCGGCAACTACAGGTTGTGCTGTTCTACTCAGATGGCTACGGCCAGAAAATCGTAGCACAGAGGAATCAGCAATAATAATCGAGTTAAGCAACCGCATTGATGCCCCTGCAAGATGCGGGATGAGATTATGGAGCTACTGGCCCTTGTCCTCTTTCAACATCTTATCCCTGCACGCGAAACTATTATGAATTTACTCCGGTCGGTGAATTCAAGCCTTCATAGCCCACATCTTCAAATAGGCTTTCTAAGCGTAGAATATCTTTTGGAGGGTTAAGATATTTCCCTGTTGCTTGTAAGTTCATAGAATCCCCAAACGCCTTTGTAAGTTCATAGAATCCCCAAACGCCTTTTTCCTTGGGGGAAAGTAATGCATCGTGAAGCAACGTGGATACACGGTGGTCTAGCAATCACAAACTGCCAGTTCACTCCAGCCTCTATGGAGTTGTCTGGCTCTTCTTACGATTCTGGTCATGCTGAAGAAGCCCAAATGGGTAGGGAAGAAAGGCTGGAAGGGCCCAAAGAATGCCCAACCGAAAAAAAGTTGATAAATGAGGAGACTCGACATTGCTTCTTCTGCCAGTGGAGATCGTAACATTCTTCCTAATGTGTTGTTGTGCTTCATCTGCGGTTTGTGAACTTTCGGCCCTGCCCACAGGTCCGTCAGCTGACATACCCATAGATGAAGCCTCATGAAATGCAAAGTTCATCATATAACTTACATTTTTCATTCCCTGGCTTTAACCGATGATCAGTCGCACCCTTCTGGTGCAGGAGGATAATAAAGACGGAGCGAACTCGTTTCAAGCAGCCAGCAGGCAGGCAGTCTAGATTATTTACTCTTGACAAGGTAGGTGATCTCCTCGATGAGGAAGATTGCTAACCAAACGCTTGGAGACTAGATTTTGTCATACAGTGTATCTTCATTCACATTATCAACTGATTGATAGCTAGATCGGACACGCGACTAGCTATAGGTGTCTTGTCAAGAGGAACGACGGGATGAACTATCATTAGGTCCTAGCTTTGTCGCAAACGGCCACGCTAATTGAATATACTGAGCCGATACTATCTGTTGTCGACCCAGAGCCACCATTTCACCATAATGGATGTTTAATATCGCCTCCTCTAGGCCATACACCGTCAAGACCTACTACTGAAGCACTGATGAGAATTCACATTCGCGTCACAACGGCCCTTAAAAGTAGATCGAGGATGAAAGACGGACAGCCGCAGCCCGCCTACCAAGGCACGGTCCTCATCCGGCCTTCTTCGAACTCCCAGTGGGAGCCACCCTCGTAGTTGCGGTCGTCGTCGGCGAGCAGCCGGATAATGACCTCCGCGCCGGCCTCTGGCGACTTGCCGCGGGGCGAGTGGTTGGAGAAGGCGGTCTTGAGGGGGCCAGGGGCGCAGGCGTAGTAGCGGATGCGCGGCCTGCCAGACGGGGCCTCCTTCTCAGCCTCCACGCGGTCGTTCTCGGCGACCTGCATGTGGACGGTCAGGCCGTTCAGCCCGATCTTGCTGGCGCCATAAGGGGGCGAGCGGCCCATCTTCTTCGTCAGCGAGTTCTGGATGCTGCCCAGGCCGGACGAGACAGTTGATGACCTTGGGATCGGCCGACTTGTAGAGCAGAGGGGTGAAGGCGATGGTGACAACGGCGACCGAGGTGATGTTGATATTGAGGATCTCATTGTACGTTTGGCGCGTGCCGGCGAGATCACATTCGGGCAGACGACGGATGATGCCGGCGTTGTTGATCAGGACTGCCCGGGAGTGATCTGTGACGACAGGGAAAGCGTGGCGGAAGCATCTCACCGTCCAGCCTGCCGTACGCGGCCTCGACGTGCCTGACGGCAGCGGCGATCTGCTCGGCGTCGGTGACGTCTAGTTGAAGTAGATCGACCTTGGCCGTCACACCAAGGTCCCTGAGCCTCTGGACTGCCTGCTTGCCGGCATCGAGGTTCCGGCTGCAGAGGATATAGATGTAGCTGGGCTCGCGCAGGCCGGCGACCTGGAGGACGGCGAAGCCCAGACCCTGGTTGGCGCTGGTGCAGAGGACAACCTTGGAGGAGGACGACATGGCAAGAGCAACAAAGAAGCTGAAGGATGACGAGTATGCTGAGCTCCTGAGGCGAGTTAGGGCATGTATTTTATATATATAGAGCGCGGCCAGGCGGAGTTAAGGGCACGGAGTTAAGGACAGTAGGAGGATTCGATATCAAGGTGACGGACGGCAGGCTGATTTCTAGATGCAGTGGCATGGGATGCTGTGCAACCACGGAGAGAACCCTTGACAGGCAGCAAATAGGTAGAGCTAGGTGGCGCAACTTATTCCGTCAATAGATATCAAAGGGTTTCATTCAAGGCAATTTCAGATCAGACAAAAAAGTGACCAAAGAAAGCCTGGAGCAACTTCTAGTTTCTGAGCTCGAAACCGCTCGGGTCAGAGGAAACATCCACCGTCATGGGGAATCTTTGCCAACGCCGTCAGCTCGGGTGCGTTCCTCTGTAAATCCTGCGTGATGCTAGAGATGCGTACATTGATCGTCTCACTGTCTGGCAGGATCTCCTTGGTGAAGTGACTGCGTCAGCCACATGGATCAACCCACGCCAGCATCGTAGTTCTTGGCTGCTTACCCCATGTCGAAGACACCAAGCATGCGGTCTGGTCGGTTGCGGCTCACGCTCGCTCTCTCATGTGTCATCTTGCCATCTCGTTTGACCACGCGCTTGTCCTCGTGAGATCGAAAAGCAGCGAGTCAATCGGTCTGCCGCGGTAATCTAACCAAGCGGAGCTGTTTTATCTTGTCTCTTCCAGCGAGTTACCGCAACTGGAGAATTCATCGCGCGTTCAGTGTTGATTTTCACATTCTGATTTGAGAACGGAGCCCTCTGTCCCAGAATCTATGCGCTAAGGAGAACTGTTCAGATACCGTATGAAGGCCCGTGATAATACCCTTGAACGCATCCTCCATCTCTTTTTTTTTTTTTTTTTTTTTTTTTTTTTTTTTCATCTAGAAGTCCATGAATCGATTGAAAGATGAACGAAGAGATCCTCGCGAGGCCCTTCCAAGTCGGGACAAGCGTCGGCCGGGGAAGAAGAGCGGCTCGGATCCCGATTGGGAAGTTCGGGCCTGAGATATCTGCGCATATCAGGCTCGTTATCTTCCTCCTCTCCCCATGTCTAGGAGGATGCAGAGTCGCTGTCTCTGCTTTTGCAGTTACCAGGTATTCTTATCCATCTCTGCATTTTATACTCTCTATTCCAGTTGATAGAGTTTTCTGTGGAGAACCGTCCCGTCCCCGCATCGGCGCAGGCGGATCCACAGAGCACGCGAAATAACCTAGGTATCCAGACGGGTGTCCAGCAGAAAAATTGCAAGACCGTGATTCATGAGAATTGACACCTACTCCTGCAAATAAATTTGCACAAGAAGCATGCTCGACACAGCGCACCTACGGGACCTGCTGAGCCAGGTCCCACAGGATGTCTCCCCGTGGCCTGAATTGCTGAGGACGAGACTGGCCGCGATGGACTCGCGGACTATCATCTTGACCATGGTGGTGGGATTGGTTGTGTGGAATCTGATGTCACAGATTGTATGTATTGCTCCTTATTTTTGTTGTTCTGTTTGTTAGGTGTTTTTTTATTTGGAAGAGTTAAGTTCTTCTGATTGTGTTCCCAATTGTCCCTCTGATGGTTATGATATATGGCTGCTCATGCATTTTATTTCAGATGAGGAGCTTGATATCGGATTTACAAGTTGTTATATTGACCTATGTTCACGGCTCGTTCTCGGTTATTTCGACACTGTTATTTCGAGTGACTATATAAAGGACCTCTTTGCATGCTCTGTTGTATTAACGCGCTGATAGAAGAAAGCCCGGAAAGCGTCTAGACATGGCAGGACCCTTGATGCACCAGATTTCCCACCGGTCGAGCCGCTTGAGGATTTCGACTGGAAGACCACCGAGCCGCTCAAGTTCCGCCCGTTCAAGCCCAAGTATCACCTGACAATGGGTATGTCTGTTGCCATATTCTATTGAGGAAGAAGCCCGGCCATGCAACGAATGAGAGTCGGATGCTGAACGGATGGCACAGCTCTCGAGACACTCCACCCGTCCGAGCTTATCCCCATGGACAAGACCTACAAGGAACGCATTGCTCTGCGTCGCGCACTCCTCAAGGAGCATCACGACGTCGTCGTCGCGGTGAACAACGACTCCGACAAGCGCGTCCGCGCCGCCGTGTGCGAGCTCTACACGTTCCTCATGGGCACGTACCTGCCAGGCCGCTACCCGACCATGTTCAAACTCCACCATGCGGAGTATGAGACCGGCAAGGCGGTGATGCTGCAGAATCTGGTAACGAGAGAGCTCTGGCCTGTGGAACTGAGTCCGGAGGCTCCGACGATCCGGGCGCTGGAGACGCTGATCAAGGTCGTCGACGAGGATATCCTCATCCTGTTGCCGGAGCAGGAAAACAACCAGAAAGAGAAACAAGGTGGGAAGGCTGATGGTGATACCAAGTACATCCTCGAAGCCTACGCCACATGCTTCCCTTCCGGTTTCGATACGCGGACGAAGCTGGGCCGGCGGCTGGCGGAGATCCACGAACCCGTCCCGGGGTACCACGAGAAGCTGGAAAAGAGCATGGACCGGTTCTTCGAGAAGCTCGAGGTGGGCAGGTACGTGAAGCGTGTCAACTGGAGCATCACGACCGACGCGGAGCTCTTCGCGGCCTTTGGGAGCGTGCATGGCGGCGAGGGGGAGAAGTTGGAGGCGATCAAGCCCGAGGAGCTGAACGTGGATAAGGTGCGTACTTTTCTTTTCGCCTTTCTTTTTCCATGCCCCGTTCTTTTATATGTGCAGTCACTAAATGCAACACACACATAGACCTTCCTCCGCTGCGAGCGCCAAACCCTCCACCGTCTGCCCTCGTCCAAGGCGCTCGTGTTCGCGTTCCACACGTACACGTACCCGATCAAAGAGATCAAGGAGGAAGGGCTTGGGGAGGAGCTCGCGCAGGCGATCGACGGGCTGAAGGAAGGCAGCGTTCCGCAGATACACTTCTACAAGCGGGGACCCGTGTGGGGGGAGGCCGTCAAGGCGTTTTTGAGGAGTTAGTTTGTGCATAATTATTACTGTAGCTATGAGCCTGACGCGGCTCGAAGTTAGAGTAGAATTCTTGCAGCTGACGTTTCATGTCATATCAATTATTTTTTTGATATCCTTGGACCTATCGGATCAGTGCCATTCTCAAAGAGCCTCCAAATTACATTTCGTCGACCAGAGAAATAAAAGATCTGACTGCAATTAGCGGTCATGGCCTCTTTTTGTAGTCAAGCAGTATTTTTCCCTTTGATATATTTATTTACTGTAAGTCCAAGTTCTATCTATCTAGTCGGCAGTTCCTGTGAACAAAAGCGTATGCGAAGCGAAACATACCACCGTCACCCACCGGCTGGGAACTGTCCATGCCGGCCTGATGGTTGTAGGGTAGAGGCTTGCTAAATAAAATAAACAACAGTGGAAAAATTTTTTTGACCTGGGTCTCTTCGAATCTCTTCATGCCTGCTCGCATCGTGTGTACAGTATTTACATAGCTACATAGGTAGGTGATCTATCTCCAATGCCACCCTTCAGATATTACACCGAGATCTGAAGCACAAATGATAACTAATGATTAAACAGAACCTCTCAAGGATGGCCTTGACTTGGAAATCCACCTAGACTCTAGCCCCAGGGTGCGTCAAAAGAAAACCACTAGACAGAAAAAAGAAGGCCGTTCAGGCCTCTGGAAACTCCGCCAGGCAAGACGCGGCCGGTAGCCTTTTTTTTAAAAAAAAAAAAAGGAAAGGTTAATGTCTCACACAAGCTTGGTAGTAAAACAGGAAGATATGCCATCGAGTTTCTTTCAGTTTGGGCACCAGGCAGTCCCTTCAAGAAAACAAGCCCCTACAAGCCCCTGAACGCCGAACCGAACCATGAAGGGCCCTGCCCATGGACAGACAGCCCTGGACACCAAGGTTGAGCACCCTCAGCCATATATGTGTATGTACAGTACAGAGGACATACCTTCTAATTACACAGGTGCCTTTCCTATCCCAGATAGGAAATATAGAACACATGGATCTTGATGGATGATGATGATGATGATGATCTTATTCAATGCACTATACTGGACACATAACACTCTCTATAGAGACGACCTTCTCATTTCATCTCATTTCAGACATGCTGCAGTTGTAACAGCTGGCAGGAGCAAAAAGCAAGAGAGCTAGGCCAACTATACCTCAGGATATAGGTTCGATATCTAGGCTTTGCTTAAAAACGCTGCCAAGACGCCTGCTACCGGTATAGCTCGCGGAATAAGTAAGATTCATGTGTCTTATTTTCCTTGTTCCTTTTTTCCTCTGTGTTTGCTTTTCGTATTTACATCCTCTAGAACGATGTGACTGATTGAGTATCGATGTTGAATTTCTTCTCCGTATTCTCAATCCATGGAACACATGGTCACCGAATACATAGATCGAGAAACAATAATTGAAAAAAAAAAGAAACAGTAGTTGAAAAAAGACATCATCTACATCCACCGCAACCGCTCCACAACCTTGATCAGATCCGCCGACACCCCCATGGCCGTGACCTCGCCGCCGGCGCCCGCGCCCTGCACGATAAGCGGGTTCGCGCCGTACCGCTTGGTGTAGAAGCTGATGATGTTGTCGCTGCCCTTGAGGCCCGCGATGGCGCTGTCCCGGTCGAACTGCTGTAGTCCGACTCTGACCTCCTTCTTGGCCACGTCGACGCTGCCCACGTAGCGGACCACTTTCCCGTTCTTCTCGGCCTCGGCCTTGATGGCCGCCATCTGGTCGTCGAATTCGGGCAGGCGGGCCATGAACTGCTCGATGCCGTCCGGGGTGGAGGGGAGGGAGGCCAGTTCCTCAGGGATGAGGGATTGGACCGGGAAGGAGGTCGGACTCTGGACGTCGAGGCCCGCGATGCGCGCCAGGATGGTCAGCTTGCGCGCGACGTCCATGCCGTTGAGGTCGTCGCGGGGGTCGGGTTCCGTGTAGCCGAGCTGTTTGGCCTGCGAGACGACCTCGCTCCATTTAGCGGACGAGGTGCCTGAAGCAGGGGCGAAGGTGTTGAAGAGGAAGGACAGCGTGCCGGAGAAGACGCCCTCGATGCGGGTGACCTCGTCGCCGGTCGCGACCAGGTCGCGCAGCGTCGAGATGACGGGGAGGCCGGCCCCGACGGTGCTCTCGTGGTAGACGAGGGCGGAGCCGGCCGCGGCGGCGGCGAAGATGTCGCGCCAGAGGGAGAGGTCGGAGGAGAAGGCCTTCTTGTTGGGCGTGACGACGGAGATGCCGGCGCGGAGGAAGAGCGGGTAGGCGTTGGCCAGGCTCTGGTCCGAGGTGTTGTCGACAAGGACGGCGCGGCCGGGCGCGGCGGAGAGGTAGGAGACGATCTCCTGGGGGGTCATGGGCCCGGACTTGTTGATGGACGGCGAGGCGGCGGCGCACGCCCAGTCCGACGGCGGGATGGCCGGGGCGTAGGCCGGGGCGGGCGCCGTCAGCGTCTGCGAAGAGCGCGCGAGGAGGACGAGCGCGGGCGCGTTGGGCAGGCGGGCGAGCTGGCTGAGAAAGGCGCTGCCGACGCCGCCGACGCCTGTGCATGTTAGCTTGATATTCCTATATCCCTAGATATATACATATAACACATGAAGGTGTAGTGGAGAGGAAACTCACCGATGACGCCGAGATAGACCTGTTTGGCAGCCATTGTGACTGTGTCTGAGCAGGAAATCAACTGATATAGCCAATTGACTCAGAAAGAAGACTGAAGGCGGCCTTCTCCGCGCTGTCGAGGGTCGACGGTGGTGTGAAGTCGAAAACACAGCGGAGGCCGCGGCGGGGTTTCGCTGCGGGGCGGATATTCCCCTTTTGGTCCTCCGCGGTCGGAGCTCCGCCGCCGCTAGCTCAGATCCGCATCTCATTATCTCCAACATCGACCTCCGCCATCTTTCTACATCACAACCACAACGCCCCCATCAAACACCTCCTCCTGTCCACCTCCTATGTCTCCCCACGATATCTAAAACCTCTACAGAATATCCCGCTAGACGGGACCATCGCCACCGACATCCAAAATGGCCACGGACCCCAGCTCTAACACCTCCATCCCCCTCTACGGCATCCACCGCCCCAAAAACACCGCCACCAAGAAGGACCTCATCTCCTCCTCCACCGTCGCCTTCACCACCCACCTCTCCTCCCTCATCGCCAACGCCAAGGACTCAGAGTCCGCCACCGCACGCGGCCGCGCCCGCCCCTCGAGAACCGCAAAACAGGACATCTTCTCGGTACACAACAAGGGCGCGCAGAAGCGTGCGGCCGCGGACGAGGCCGCAACGACGACGGAAAATGGACAGGTGCACCAGCGCGCCGAGGATATCGGGCGGGTGGACGACGCGACGCTGCAGCGGTCCAAGAGGCGGATGGAGGAGAAGGCGCGCGTGTATGAGGAGCTGAGGAGGGGGGCGTATCTGGAGGAGAGTAGCGACGAGGAGCAAGGAGGAGGTGATGAATACGCGGCCAGGTTGCGGCGAAAGGAGCGCAACGCGCTCGTCGATTTCGACCGCAAGTGGGCGGAGGAGGAGGCCGCCAGGAGAGAGCGCGGATCCGACTCTGAGATAGAAGAGGAAGACGAAGATGAAGAACGAGATAGCGACGCCGACCCCAACGACCTCGTCGAATACGAGGACGAATTCGGCCGCACCCGCACCGGCACCAGGGCCGAGGCCGCGCGCGCCGCCCGGCTCAAGCAGCAGCAGGAGAACGAAGCCCGCGGCATCCCGCACGACCGCTCCCGTCCCCCGCGCCCCGAGAACCTCATCCACGGCCCAACCATCCAGACCGAAGCCTTCAGGCCGTCCGAGACCGTCGCCGCGCAGATGTCCTACCTTGCCTCGCGGCGGGACCGCTCCCAGACGCCGCCCGAAGAGACGCACTACGACCCGGACTCGGAGGTGCGGAACCGCGGCACGGGGTTCTACGCCTTCTCGCGCGACAAGGAGCAGCGGCAGCGGGAGATGGAGGAGCTGATGAGCGCGCGCAAGGAGACGGAGAGGGAGCGCGAGGCGCGGCGGGTGAGGAAGGCCGAGATTGAGAGGGCGCGGGAGGAGCGGCGGAGGAAGATCAAGGAGTTGAGGGGGAGGAGGCAGGCCGAGATGTTCTTGGAAGGATTGGGAGATCCGGCGAGATTGATGGCGGCAGCGGCAGCGGCGAGTGGTGGAGAGTGAAGAAGGTGCATGATTTTTTTTCCCCCTCTTTTCCATCTGTTGTCCGAGAATTTGAGGGTTTGGTTTCTATTTAGTCTGTAACTATACAAGATACCCAGGCTCATGATAGATTTGTGAATTCAAATGCTCGATTTGATATGGTCTAGAACCAGACATCCTGTCCCATCCTGCAGCCAGATACGGAGAATCAAGTATCCAATTCCAAAAGTCGTGTCACAACCGCATCAACAGTATAGGCATGCCAACGACCCCAGGTAGCCTAGATTAGCGCCCCATAGGATGAGCCGGAAAGAAAGGATGCCCGAAACCCCCAAACACCGCAAGCAAGGGACATATTATATTCCTTTTATGTTGTATTTGAGCAGCAGAGCAACTCCATCGAGCATCAGAAATGTAAAATGAAACGAGAATGCCACCCAAAAGAGCCCCGACAACAAACAAACAACGGAGCAAACAAATCCAAGTGTCTAAGAAACATCCAATAGGAGTGTAGAGAAAAGAAAAGGAAAAGGAAAAGGAAAAAGAAAAGATGGACAGAGCAGAGAGGGAAAAAAGGGAAGGAAAGAAAGGCCTGAGCGGATAGGGAGATTGAAGCAAAGAAATAAATGCAAAAGCGTCTTTTTTTTGTTCCGTTGTCCAGTGGAAGACGGGCAATGCAAAGCAGAAAAATCCCTTTACTCCCTTCCCAGGCATAGAAATAATATAAGGTAATATTTTCCTCCCAGTTATGAAAAAGTAAAGAAAAGGAAACAACCAAAAAAAATTCGGCTGCGGAGTCCATTGTCTGCCACAACTGCCAGTCCACTGGAGGACTCCTGGCTAGGTAAGAGATAGGTCCCCCTTCCTGCCCTGCAGTATATATAGTAAGCAATAAAAATGGGTCGTCATCACTTATCTCGCTCGTATCGGTGGTTGTGTATGAGTAACAAGATCATCATTTACCCTCATTCCTCACATAGCTCACATAGATAGGAGGATCAAGGAGGATCAGATGGATATGATCTTCTGAAAAAGGCCCGGTCGTGAACTTCGTTAAACACGTCGAGTCGTCAAGTCGTTCATTCATTCATTCATTCGTTCATGCGTACACCCATACAGACATGCCTGTTTTCATCTCACATCATTCATTCCTTCATGAAAAGACGAGATGGGAACGAAATCCGTGGCGTCGTGTCATGATTTCTGGCCATTCGATTCGAGCCATCAAGTCGGTTCGGGAAGAGCAGAACAGGGAGAAAGAAGAGAGGCGGCGGTGCTCATTTCATGCTTTCTTTTCTTATCATCAGGAAGGTCGATGATGGTGATGACGACGACGATGATGGTAATGAGCTTTTTCAAGAGGTATTTTCCCTTCAACAATGGACGTGGTCGCGAGTTCGCCGGCAGAAGGGATTTATCTATTCATCGGAACATTCGAAGCGTCTCGATAAAAGCGTCGGCATCTACAGGGTCAACCTGTCAGCATAACCCTAGGAGCCAGAAAAAGCTTTACAAAAAGTGGCCATCAATCACCTGTCCTGGACGTAAACGTAAGAATGTCCTCCCCCCTCTGCGTCCGCTCCGGCGTGTAATCGTCGGAAAGGAAGACGGTACGACGCAGCTCGCGCAGATGGATCGTCCTGGGATCCACGCGGTTGTAAAACCCGCGGGAGGTTAACTGATGGGTGATGAATGCTGTCCAAACGGGACATCTATAGGGCAACGAGAAATAATATTAGCTTTTCTGAATCAGGCTGAGTGTCGAGATCTTAGCAGCAAGAAAAGCTGGAAAAGAGCTTACCGCTTCATCTCCCCGTCATGGACGGATGCCTGCAGCCGTACCGCGCCGGATATAGTATCCCTGTAAACGCGCAGGGCGTGGAGGTAGCCGTCGTCGACGATTTGACTGCATAGTGTCGCTGTCAGTATAGATACCTAGGCATATAGTTTGCAACAGCAAGGAGCAAGTTGGTGATCACTCACCCTCCAAACAACTCCTCTTCATCCCGGAGCTCATAATCCCTAATGTGCTGCACGGGTCTCCCCGAGTCCTGCGAGCGGAGGGCAAGAAACGTGCAGAAAAAGAGGACCATCCCTGGACATCGACAATCCTTATTAGATCACCAGACACATATACAGCCCGCTGCGTGCACCTACGCTCAATCGTGCTGAATTTCAAGTTCGCCCATAGCACCAACTCCGTGCCACTGCGACGCTTGCGGCAAAGCTGAAGGCAGGACCCTTCACGGACAATCTCCAGCAAGTTCAGCGGAAGGCAGAAGTAATCGCTAGGGCGTGAACTGTGGGGGACCTTGCACACGATCCGTGCTCGGTGGTCCGTCTCTCTCAGGTAGAAGTAGACTAATAGGTGATCGGTACCGCTGTTGAAAGCCCTAAAAAAACCCGTTAGGTCAACAAGGCATAGACATCCCTCTGAGAGAGCGGCGAGGGCTTACAGCTGGAATAGCTCTTCAAACCCCTCATCGGCAAGCCATCGCTTCAAACCCGTCAGGGGCTCACCGAAGCATCTGGAGCTGCGCAGGGTCAATCTCTCCGGACCAGACCATGGGATGCCCATATTGTTCTTCCACTCCACTCACCTCGGGCCCACAAACGGAATGGGGGTGGCTGAATAGTCGTTTGCAAACACCTTCTTCGCCCAATGGTCGCTGAGGGGACTCGACGCGGCCGATTGGCTGGTCGAGGCGGAGTTGGTCGTCGGGGAGCATGGAGCGTCGGGGGCGTACGGCGGGATGTCCGAGAACGTCGCGGACGAGGGTGACTGAGACGACGACTGAGGCGATCGGGGGCGCGGCCGGGGTCGCTCATACGATCGCCGTATCCGCGGCCCGCGTCCGTCATGGACGGGGCTTGGTGGCTCCGAGATATGATGACTCTCATAGGAATGTTCCCGTGGAGGTCCCAGAGCCATGGAGCCCAGCCGGGCAGCGAACCGACCGTCCTGCGCGACCAGAAGAGCACGGATCGTGCTGCGAAGCCCAGCCAGGTACGCCAGGTCTGGCGGCTTACTGTTCCGTCCAGGCGAAAAGAGAAAAGCGTCAGTCTCGATAATCGATCTGGAGGAAGGTAAGGTACAGGAGCATACTTTCTCATGATGGCTTCCAATTCCTTGAGAAACTCCTTATATTTCGCCAGGCGGGTGGCCAGGGAGAAATGGATCTCGTCGTAGAAGAAGGTGCACAGGTTGAGCCATGTCTGCTTGTAGGCCTCCCTGCTGGGACCCCTCCGCGAGTCGAGATCGCCAAAGAAGTCGACGACATCCTCCAGGGTATACTTGAGGCTGGCCTGGACCAGGTCCAGGTCGGGTTGCACGAAGTGCAGGTTGTGACGGTAGCGGCGCGAGCTGGTCAGCTCCTCGAGACTGTTCAGAGACGTGCTGATGGCGTAGAGGTCGGCCATGAGGCCTGTGATCTCCGTCGCGTGTTCAGGCAGCGGATCGCGGAACTGCCTGAAGCCAGCAGCAACGTCCTCTGCGTTGTGGGCGGACGTGCGCAAGGCCATGGCTTGCGGTCGGGAAACGTCAGGCCATCGGCTGCTCAGCTATAACAGACAGAGGGAGGTAGTAATGACAACTCTCACATGGGCGAGCGGAGGAGGGGCAATTCCACGGAGGGACAGTCGTGACGACAGAAGACAGGAGGTGTAGGCAAAGTGGGAAAAGGGAACCGCAGGGCTACAAGCGCAAGATCGAGGTCGATCCCGCGTCTACCTCTAAATAATAATGATAACGATAATAATAGCGGCCGCTGTGGGCAGGTCTAGCGGGCGTCTGGTGCATAATAATAATCGTCTCCTCCGTGCTCTGGGGCAGCAGCATCCGGGAGCGCTCGTCGTGGGAGCGGGATGGTGACTGCTTTAGGGCGTTGACGTGTTCAAGCCGGTCGCCCTGCGAGGCCAATGAGGGCTGCTCTGCAAGCATCGAGTCGTGCCGAGTCCGTTTCTGCCCGCACACGCCGTGGAGGGACACGCAGCGATCCGCCATCAAAATCGACGAGTGGACAAGCCCGCTGGGTGCTCCGTCGTCCTGCACCATGTATCCCGAACATGGGACGGCCCACAGGGCCTGGAGATCTCCTGGCCTCGTCCAGCTTATTTTTAACCTTGAAGAATGGCAGTGTCTGCAGCGCCAGCGGACCCAAGCGGCCGGGAAGAGGATGGTGCGGTGGGATGCTGCTGTCCCAGATGCAGGGCCAGGTGAGATGCTTGTATGTTCGAGTCTGGACGGGTGAGTTGGGGGTTGCCGTGTCTATGTCGGTCTCAGATGGTGCAAGGCATCCTGTCCGCCGGCTACCAGGGTTCAAGGATATATATATATATATAACTTGAGCTCTGCACGGTGGGACTTGGATAGCTGCCTAGTGTATGTCATGGTACTCTGTCTCTGCACAACGGAGGATCTGGTCGAAAAGATATAGGGCTGAACGAATAGCAGATTGGCAGCGGAGCACCTCTCCATCTGTCATCCTCCGGACGCTCCAGGCACCGCCAAGGCCCCCTCGCTGCGTCCGCTGCCTCCCCGACGCGTCCAGTCGTCCAAGGCGCGCAGGGGACCGGGGTCGGTCCCCCGCCGTCCAGCACCGTCCGTAGGCAGACCATACGATGCTACCCGATGCTCTACGATGTTCTCTACGTCCGATATACCGTGTCAACAGGGCAAGGGGTGTGACATTGAAGGCCTAGTGTACAGCAGTTCTCGCTTGCCCGAAGCACCATGCAGCTCCTCGTGGTCCCAGGTCGACTCTATGCCGCCCGCGCAGGGGCGGGGATGGAGATCGTCCACGCAGCCAGTTCCGTGCTGTAGAGAGGAAAACAAGAACAAGTCCCATGAAAAACAACCCTTCATGAATGATAAAAGCAGTTAAATAGAACCACCGTCATCCCATACCAGAAGCCATTGAGTGCAACAAGAAAAAAAAAAGGAAACAGACGAATACAGGTCACAGAATTAGCGCAACAGAACACGAAAGAGAAACGCCCAGAACGTCGGGATGAGCAGCTCGCGCGCTGGGTCATTTAGGACGACTCCTCATCCTCATCCGCGGCCTGGCCGTAGGTTAGCGCACGCTCGCAGAACAGGGGGCGCGGTCGACAGGGTCACATACGTTGTAACTGGCCTTCTCGTCCTCATACCGCTTCTTGTCCGCGAGGGCCTTCTCCTCGTAGGGGCGGCGTTGCTCGTCCGTCAGGGCCTTCCAGCGCTCTCCGAGGATCTTGCCGACCTGACCTGCAGGACCGTCAGAGAGACGATTCGGGGGCCGCGAGGGGACCAGACCTACCGAAAGAGATGCCGGGGTTCTCCTCACGGACCGTCTCGCGCATCTCGTTGGCGAAGAACATGTATGCGGAGAGGCCGCGCTTGGGCGCGTTGGGGTCTGGGACGCAGCGTGAGCGAACAGCGGCGCTGACGCTAGGAAGTCCGGGTGTAGCTTACCCTTCTTCTTCTTCTCGACGCCGCGGCCCTTGCTCTTGCGAGCGGAGGTCTTCTCCTTAGGCATCCTAATGGAGCGGTTGCTTGTCGAGCCGTCAGTACACCAGCCGCGCGGAACAGGGCCAATGGCACAGAAGATGAATCGCGGGATGCAGCGCGATAGACGAGGAGGCCGGACGAGGAGGGAGACGTAGGGGTACAGGAGTAGCGCGTGGTGGTGGGCACGAGGCGTGGGTGGGACGGCGGCCCAAACAATGATGCGATCGCGCGTCGCAATCAAGGGGAACGACAAAGCAGGAAAATGAGAAGCGACTCACCTGAAAACCGATGCAACGAGAACGCAAAGACAGTGGTAGAAATCAGGCGAATTGGCCTGCAGTGGTCGGCAGACGGCTCAGGTCAGCTGGGGCGCTCTGGACCTATATCACGTTGCCGCAGCTGCGCGCGACGGCGAGGTCGCGCAAACATGAAGAAATACAGACGAAATGACGCGCATGGGAGACGATAAGGCAGGGGGAACCAGGAGGGTGGAAGGGCGGGCGTGTTGTGGTGGACGGGGCGACGGGGCACGGGGGGCGGACGGGGACGAGGGAGCTCACCTTGGACGGGTTTGTATGGGAGAGATGTCTGGGGAGAGCTGGGTGAGAGAGGTGAGCAGGTGAGGGAGGCAGAGGAGGAGGAGTAGGAGAGGGAGAGGGCGGGCTGGCCGGCGTCAGCAGCGCGAGGGGGTGAGGGCAGGGGAAACGGGCGCCGCCTCGCCGCTGTTACTGGCTGCCCGCGTACCGTACGGACGCGTACGGAACCGTCACCTGATGCTGGCGTGCGCCCTGAGCTCTGCCGCTCTGGGCGGTGTGCCGGGCAGGAAGGCCGCCGGCCGGACAAAGGCAAGGCAGCGGATGCAGCGCTCCCCCGTCACGTCCCGTACCGTACCATCCCCATACATACCAGACGGTCCTCTCGGACCTCTCAGGCTCTCCTGGATTATATTTGCGAGCAGCCCAAATCCACTGATGGACGGGCCAAACGCTCTGCTTGCGGCCGCTGGCATCACCGCCGTAAGCGGAGCACGGTCATTGCCGCCGTCCTGACGTGCTGGAGAGACGCCAGAGCGCCCGCAGAATACGGAACGGCGTCCGGCACCTCAACGCATGCCACCACCGCCGCTCTCTGTGTCCCGCGCAAGGGCGCGCAGGAGACGCTCCCTCCATCGCTGCGCTGTTGATACAGATTTCTCGCTGCATCGAGATTCATTCGATGCTGCGCGCCCCGGTTGAGTATCGAATTTGCATTTGCTAGGATAGGAGACCGCTCAGTGATGGTCGCAGTGGATCATGTCTCCCCTCTCTGACTGGAACTGCACCGCCGCTCCTACGACTCTATAGTATAGCGTGATACTTCCAAACCCTCCTTGCTAGAGTCCACCGGGGGTAACTTCCGCGTTTTGCTTTGACGGTTAGCATCGTGTTACATTTCCCGTCCCTGCGGTGGTGTTTGTGGCCTTGCACAGTTGTCCACCCCGATGTCTGTCAGCCCGTGTCGTTGCCGTATACTGCTGTGTGTCCGGCGTCCGTTGCTGCATACAGACAAGAAAAAAAGGCGATATTGCATGGCCTTGGCCTGCAGAAGATCACAAGCTCTTTCATTCCTGCATCATGCAACTAGACGTTTGCTCTGCATAACTACACTGTTGCCTGCTGGACTCGTAAAATGAACAGTGGACGGACGCTGTTCGTATGCTCTCGCGCGTGGAAGCCCGCAGAGCCGCATTCTCGTTTGCTACTACTCCCGATGACGGTGATCGCAACAGGCAGTCTTTCTTTCTATTTTTATCAGTCAGTGTACTGTATCGGATATTAAGCGCTGACCTCATGCAGCCGCACATTCCCTTACGAGTGAGGTTGTGACTGCTGAACGGGTCCTTGATGACCTTGTAGAGGCGGCAGTGGCGGTTCAGTAAGATACTAACGATTTCCGATCTCCGTACTGGTGGTAATGCCACAGCATTCCTACCTACTCCGGGCGGGATCAGACAAGACGGAAAAGTTTAGTACGATGTATCGATGATAGACCAGCGTCATCGGGTGCTGCAGGCGCTCAACAATACCACAGGCTTCTGCCCCTTTAGCTTTCGCGCAGAGTGGGCTCTCTTGCCGCTCCTTGCTCGGGCGCAGAGAGCCAGAGACCTAGAACCCTGCCACGGAGAAGCCGCCGGCACTGCGGCACATCCTTCCGCCATCCTCCCGTCTGATACGTCTACAACCGTACCTTGGCGTCGGGATGCTATGTGCAGTACAGTACTACCTGGCTGTCGCGAGAAAGCTAGGGACGCGGATCGTGATTTGTGATGCTGGACGGGACACGGACCACCTCAGACCCATGTCACGTGCATCAAGAGACCAATGGGCAGCACGGGACCGGAGGCGTCAGGATCTTACCTAGGGAAACGATCGCAGCCTCGTAGGGCTTAAAATGCGCCTAGATCGGAAGTGGAGGCCCGGGGTGTAATCCAAAATCGTCCTGCGTCCCTCTGCTAATGGCAGGAAGTGGGCCCGGTGTCATAGATAGAAGCTGTGTTGCGTAAGAAGAACAAATGGCTTCTTTCCGGGGTATCTCAATTGCTGGTATGTCATCATGGCAACTACACAATACAGTACATGTTTCAAAATTGATATCAGTATATTCTCCAGGGGTCAATAATCCGATTCGTCGAGCACCAGTTCTCGAAGCCTGTCGTCCCGCGCCCAATCAACCCCGCTGCCAACGACAGCCGCGCTGGCGATGCTCTTGATCGTCTCCCACCTGGCCCTCCTCTTCTTGTGCTCCGCCTCGAGTTCCTCCAGCTGCGCCTTGAGACCCTCGTCCTCGATCCTTTCCTTCCACCGCGAGTCGTGGCTCGTGAGGTCTAGCAGCGTGCGCGCGAGCTCCTGGTTCTTCTTGTTGATGCGCATGTTCTCCACTTCCACGTTGGAGAGCGCCTCGAGCGTCGCGGCGTGGGCGGTCGCCAGGTTTTCTTGGATCAGGGAGAGCAGGTCGCGTCGGTTGATCAGAGGGACGAGGGCTCTGTGCGTTTCCAGTAAGCAGCAAGCGCGATGAGGGGCATGGAGAGGAGGAGGGGACAAAAGTATTCACCTTTCCGCAGGCGATGCAGCCTTGAGATGGATAGCCTTGAGGCTGGGGTCGGTCATTAGAACGCTCTCGACGGCCTTCCTCCTGACCGTGTACGTGGCCCTGGCCTCCAGGAGCTCGCGTTCGGCGACGGCGAGTTGCTCATCGATGTTGTCGCCGGACGGCTCTTCCAGCTCTGTAGATGCGCTTAGAAATCGTAACAATGAGAGAAAAGAATGACGGGAACGTCGCTTACCTTGTTCGAGAAGGGCCTTCTCAAGGTCCAGTTCCTGGATCTGGTCGTAGAGCCTCAGGATGAGCGCTTCCTTATCAGATAAAGACAGCATGTCCCTGCGGCCATCATCGGCGGCGAGATCCAGCAGAGCGATCTCGTCCGGCTCGAGCTGGGGCTGCTGGGCGCTGCCTCGCACATCCTTGATGGACGCCATGGACCAAGACCCCTGTTAGCGGTAGTAGAACGCGCGAGTCATCTTGCGATGATTATTATGCGGATGTGGTCGGTCGTCCAGGCCGCTCGGCGAGTTTTCGTGGATCCCGGGAGGGTGTGTGGGGATCGCCCGTGCTGGCACGTTGGCTGGGCCCGATCGTCCGTCCGTTAGTCGCCTAGCTTGGGGGAGCTTCGGTAGTAGTCCCCAGGGAACCCGACAGGTTCACGACCTCACCTTCACTTCCCAACCCCCCCTTCTCCTCTATGTACATCCGCAGCAGCACACCCTGAGCTGTTTGCTCAGCCGGTGAGGAGGGGATGTCCCTACACATCTACATCGCCCACACGGGTGAGCGTCTGCTTGCCGACCCAGTGTCGTTTGCCTCGTAGGTGGCCCCCCCAATACCATACATTTCGTCACAGTCACCGCGACTAGTTGGCTGACGCCCATCTCACATTTCTCCAGCCCCGATGCGCTGCGAGCATGGATCGCTCGCAATACGGCCATATCGCCTCAGAGGCAGATTTTGATGACCGCTCGGGGGAAGAATGTGAAGCTGCAGACGCTTGCCACCGAGGTATGGGAGACTCGAGGCCTTGTTTCGTCATCGTCGGGATGCAAACTCGACAACTGACCACCGTGCCAGAATGAAATCTTCGTCTACGACAGGCAATATGTCAGCGAACCGGGAAACTTCGATCTTCCGGAGATACCCCCGCCGCAACCGTTCAAGCCCGAGAAGCCCCCGGATTACCTCGCCGACCAGAACAACCTCCAGGCATGGCGGAACCTCTACAACGCCCGGAGAACATGGGCGTTGAACATCGCGGAGCGCTGCGTCCCTGTCAATCAGGCTATCCAGGAGCATAATGAGCACACTGACATCATACACAGAGCGGTTAGTGTCGCTCTGGAGAACCTCAAGTCACACGTGGGCAACCTGGAGCATCGGTTCCAGGAGGCCCAGGCCTGGGCAAACGACATTCTGAAGGAGCAGAAGATGGCTCTGGATGGGTGGCAGCGCGCGTTGGCGAAGCTGGAGAGCATCCCGGCCCGGAAGGACTTCACCTTTCTCGGTCGCCCGTCGACTCCGAAGAAGGGCAGAGACCAGTCAAGTGGCACGCTGCAGGACTTTGTGGATGTGGAGGAGGTACAACGGGCCGGATCCCAGGCGTCGAGCGTGTCTCAGCGCTTTGCCCGGCGGATGGACGAAGTCCAGAGGGCCGTCACCGACGTTGCTACCGACACCCAGCATCTGCTGGATGACGCCCAAGCTGCCCAGGTCGAGAATGTCGATGGGCTTCTTGAGGAGGTGGAAACGCTCGCGAAGAAAATCAGCTCCGATTACGAACATGTTCTGGGGTTGCCCAATAACCAGAAGACCCTGGCCAGTGTCTCGAGAATGGCACTCGGGCATACCCAGAACCTGCTACCGTCCCTACTGGAGATTAGCCTGGAACTCCAGGCCGGACTGGAGCAAGCTGTCAAGCGGCGCAATGCGGCCATGAAGGCTGCTGTTAGCCACATGCGGACTATATCCGCGATCGAATCTCGCCTGGCGAACGTTCAATCGCAGATCGCCAATCTGGATGTGGAGGGTGGCGATGTGTTTGAAATCCTGTACTCCGTGTTTCACATGCCCATGATCTACGGATCGGTGCTCATAGAATCCGTCCGCCGGCGCGAATGGAGCGAGAAGATGAAGACGGACTCTCTGGCCCTGGCAGAGGAGATGGCCGTGTTTAGGGACGAGGAACAGCGCCGCAGGAAGAAGTGGTTGAAGAGCATGGGCGATTTTTTGTCCATATCCGATGATAGCACTCCAGGAATTGAAATCAATATACAGGGCCAAGAGCATCAATGGCCGGAGGTCACTCGCAAAGAGGTCGAGCTATACATTGAAGAACTGAAAACAAAGGGCATGCCTGCGGTGGTTCAGGACCTGACCCAGCTTTACAAGGACCTGGATGCACCCACACGCCAGCAGAGGCGCAGAGCGAAGGCCTTCAAGCAGGGAAGCGTCTTCGATCTAGGACGCAGCTCGCTGTTACTCCGTGGTGACGACATGGTTCGGAGTCTGCAAGATGAAAAGAGCAAGCTTGAGGAGAAGTTAAGGGGCTCCGAGAGCCGCATCCGCAAGCTCGAAGATCTTCTGCACCGGCAGAGCCAGATGATGGGTCGACCCGTCAGTGGTAATTTTGGCCCCGATCTGCCCACCTCACCCGCCTCTCCCCATCCCGATCCGCTTTCGCGGAGGTCTTCCGTGTCGTCACGACGAATGTCAGAGAACCAATCCCCCGAAGACAAAGCCCTTGTCGAACGGATTGTATCGCTCGAGGCGGCACTAGCTGCAGAGAAGGAAACAGTGAAGAGGCTGCAGAAAGAGGCGCACCTGGAGCGCCAGTCTAGCACGGATAAAATGCAAGAGGTGCAATCCACGAAGCAGGATCTTATACAGAACCTTGAAGCCAGGCAGCGTGAGTTCGAAGACGAGCGGAGGTTCCTCGAGTCTGAAGCGAAGAAGTGGAAGCTTAAGCTGGAAGAGGCCGAAGAAGAGATTGACAAACTTTTAGACAGTCGGGAACACGAACGGCATGAGATGGATGAACGGATCCAACAGCTGGAGACGGAGCTTGAGAACGCTCGAGTCAACGCTGCCGATGAGGTGGACTATCTGAACGCACAGATCCTGTCTTACCGGGAGGAAGAAGAGAAGCTGAAAACGAAGGTTAGGGAGCTTGAGAGACAAGTCGAGGAGATGCAGAAGCGGGAACAGGAAAACATTGGCACTCTTCAGGCTGCATATTCGAACCTTTCGCCCGGGGGTTCACCGCCGTATAAGTTTGCAGACCTTGTGAAAGCGGTTGAAGTCCTGTCTGAAGGCTTGGCTATCCACGCTAAACGTTCAGAGGAGAGCGCTGCGAAGGCAGCCGCTGAAAACAAGGCTCTGGAGGAGCGGTTAACTAAGATGGAGGTTGAGGCTGAGAAACTCAGGGAAGTTTCCGCGGCAAGGGAATCTGAGCTAGCCAAGCTTCGGGATGAGCTTTCTCAGGAGAGATCCAGACTTTCTGCTCTCAAGTCCGAGTTGGATGAGGAACGGTCACAACTGGAGAGCCTAAGATCCAAGGTTGCGGCCGGGGAGACCGGCTCTGAGAGCCTTCGCGAACGCCTTGCAGCGGAGGAACAGAAGGTCGCTAGCCTTTCGGAGAAACTCGCTGAGGTTGACGCTCGCGCCCGCAGTTCGGGTGAGGAGCTTCTGGCTTGGAAGAGAAAGGCCGACAGTCTCGCAGAGTCCGAGCAGCGGGCCGTGTCCCGACTGAAGGCACGGGGCGTAAGAGCGCAGGATCTTTCCAAGCAGCTTTTTGCGCAGGTTGAAAAGCTCGGTCGCATGCTCGAGCAGCTCGGTTTCGCCATCGTCCAACAAGATGGCAACATTGTCGTTCAGAGGGCATCCAAGGTCAACAGCTCCTCTGGCATCGGTGAAAACCTCTCGTCATCTGGCATAGTATCCACGAAGCCTGACCCGGATCTCCTCTCCTGGGTGCAGACCGACGACCCAGAAGAAGAGGCGGCACGGTACGCTGCCTTCATGGAGGCACTGGCCAAGTTCGATGTGGATATCTTTGGCGACGCTGTGGTTAAACGAGTGAAAGATATCGAGGTGCTTGCAAGGAAGTGGCAAAAGGAAGCCCGAGGATATCGCGACAAGTATCACCGTGCTCAGAGCGAAGCTCACGACAAGATTGCCTACCGGTCATTCAAGGAGGGAGACCTTGCGCTGTTCCTACCAACACGCAATCAGGCGATCCGTTCCTGGGCTGCATTCAATGTCGGAGCGCCGCACTATTTCCTGCGCGAGCAGGATGTGCATAAGCTCCAGACCCGGGACTGGTTGCTGGCGAGAATCACCAAGGTGGAAGAGAGAGTGGTAGATCTCTCGAAATCCATGAACGGTGCCCACCCGGACCGCCGATCGCTAGGCGAGGTCAGCGATGGCACATCGTACGACGACGAAAATCCCTTCGAGTTATCTGATGGCCTTCGCTGGTATCTTCTGGATGCTGTGGAAGAGAAGCCTGGTGCGCCCAGCACTCCAGGTCTCGGCAAGAGTACTGTTGCACAGGCGCACGTCGACGCCAAAGGCAGTATCCGCCTGAAGCGTCCGTCCACTGCGGGAACCGCTGCCAGGACGCTGTCGAGGAGTCTCGACAGCCGCCGGAACAGCTCGGCTTCAAAGAAAGGGGCTCCCGCCCCTACTACGCTGCAGGCCGCGGAGTCCGCGGGCGACAATGTGCAGCCGGCTGCGGCGGACGCGGGCCAGCAGCCGCGAGAGGCGGCCCCGATCTTCGACGAGGTTCGCAGAGACCTGCTCCTGGGACCCTGAAACGGTGTCTCTCATGCCGATTTCTATGTACGTTGCTGGCTGACTGACCCATAGGGTACGGAACGGAAGCGCGAGCATGGGCGAGAGCCGGAGCGGGAACGAGCAGACACCACCACGTCTTCCTCGCCCGCGAGGAACGCTAGTGTCGATGGTCAAGCTTCGAACGGTTCCGCATCCAGCAAACGTAGATCTTGGGCGTGGGAGAGGCTCTGGTCCTTCGACTATCGGGTGGAGAGTGGGAAATGAGGTTTGAAGAAAGAAAGAAGAGAGACCTGCCCAGCTGGACTGGTTTTTTGTTTTGCCATTGATGGAGAAAATGAAGCACAACACAAGTCTTGGGGAGTTGGTCCTTGCGCACGAGTTCACGAGGCATGGAAATTGAAGCGATGGTTTTGGAGAGAGATACCCTTTCATTTCATGCGAAGTATCAACTATACATGTGAACGGTGTTCGGAAGGAATAGACTTACATGCCGTTGTTCAGGATCGTCCAAGGAAGGGACAACAACTGGTACATATACATAGGATCTAACTAGGGGGTATATTGGTTTATTTCGGTGTCATGTATGTACATACAAATATAGTTCGTATTTGCTACTTCAACATATCATCAATGGCGTCGCTAGCAGTGAATATCGATACAGCAGAATAACAAAACGGAAATCTATCCCTCAAACCAGGTCAGACAGACCGCCCGTTCCCCCGACTTCCTGCCAGAAGCGGTCGAAGTCGACCCCTTCCTCCTCGAACATCTCCTTCGCCTTGTGCATGGCCTGGTGCTGCCTTTCGGGGGTGAACCCGCCGGGCTGCGTGCTCTCGAACTGGATCATCTCCACCCAGCGGAAGAAGAGGTTCTCCTTGCCCATGGCGGCCAGCTTATCCCTGAACGCGACGATCTTGCTCCGCTGGGCCTTCTTCTCCTCGTCCTCGACGCGCCAGATCAACCACCCGTCCTCGTCCGTGTTGACCAAGACCGCCATGCGGAACTCATCGAGCTGGATCCCATCGCCCTTCCGCGTCAGATCGACCAGCGCATGCGCCCGCACCATCGCCTCGTAGTCCAGATCCCAGTTCGCGTCGACGAGCAGGTACCCGCTCTTCTTCTTGACCCTCTCGGGCGTGATCGCAGGCACGATCTTCTCCCGCACCGTGGCCTCATCCTCCCGGATCCACCGATTGCGGACCAGCTTCCGACTCCAGCCCGCCTGGCTGCGGCGCACGATGATCTCGCGCTCGCGGAACCCGACCGCGCGGCGCCATGCCAGGGGCCCCCGCGCGAACCGGATCGGCCACGCCACGAACAGCGTCAGCAGGACGTAGTCGAGCGCGAAGATGCCCGTGCGGCGGAGGACGTGGCCCGCGAGCTGGGCCCACGGGGTGCGCGCCGTGTCGACGCTCATGGAACTCGTGCGGCCGAGCAGCGTCAGCAGCAGCGCCGGGTAGATGTAGGCGCCGTGGTAGGCGCGGTAGAAGATGAGCGCGAGGATCGCGAGGTTGATCGCCACGGGGACGAAGAAGGCCTGCTTCTTGAGCCGGATCGGGGTTGTGTCGATGTGGATGAGGTAGACCTCGTTCGGGGAGAGGGCGTCCAGGAAGCGCTGGAGGATGGGGGGCGCCTTGACGAAGGGGAGGGGTTTGGAGGAGGAGGAGGAGGAAGAAGAAGAGGATTTGCTGCTGGAGGAGGGGACTAAGGCTGAGGAGGTCGAGGAGGAGGGGATCAAGGCTGAAGAGGAGGAGACTTTATCCTTCCCCGGTCGTTTTGTCGCCTTTCCAGCCATGGTGTCTGTCTGCTTTCTCTGGTACTGATCTCTTCACCCGTGTATCATGGACCGCAGTGCAGTATGTAGCTGCGATGTGTCAGGTTGTCCTGTCGACGACGCCTCTCGCGCGACGCGGTAGCTCCTTCTATCTCATCTCAATGGTCTGTAGCGGGGATGGACGGCCTGCCTCGTGGGAATCAACCTTGGAAGTCACATGTCAGCACGCTTTGCATGATTTCTGCAGAGGCATTGAGGTCTCTTGTTGGCCGCAGGACAAAAGCAGCATGCAGAACAAGGAACTACAACTCACCTATCCGTGATTGTCTGTAAATGTCTACCCAGGTAGATATGCGAAGGACAGCTCCGGCTCTCTCGACGGAGCTCTTCGCTGTACTGAGCAGTCCGCTGCCCGCTAACCCGTTTCGGGCGGACACCAGCCTCCCGTTGCCAGCTCCGCCCGGCGCGAACGCCGCGGCGACACCAACACGGCGCTTTTCTCCAGGCTCTCGCGGCGGCGGCCTCTCGTGTCAAGTAACCGACACAATGCTCCCGGAGGGAGTGCCTTTTTTCCAGCATGTCCACCCCCGACCACAAGCTCGATCGCTTTTCCTACTCCCGTCGCAACAATAGCAACAACAGCAACACCCTGAACTACGAGTCGCCGTTCCGTCGAGCACGCCTGGACAGCCGCTCCGCCGGCGACAACGGCGCTGACCCGTCGCGTGTACCCAGCCCGGGTGCTACGAAAAACGGTCATGGCGTGCGCCCGCGGAGGAGCTTCGGCCAGACGAGGACGCTGAGAGGCGCGTTTGAGGCCGCAGCGCGCGGGACCACAGCAACGGGAGCTGCCATGTCGACGGACGACAGCCAGCGGCCTCCGTCAGCTGCTGCTGCTATAGAGAGAAGGACCCCAAGTCCAAGCCGGGCCAGACGGCAGCGCAATATGTCGGTACACTCTGTAGCGTCTCCCGTTTCTCCCCCGCCCGGGGAGCTGATTGAGACCTACAGGCGGATCAACGACGCGGATAACCTGAACGATCACGTTGCCCAGGACGAGTTCGATGACCCGTCACATGAACAACAGCAACAACCGCTACGAGTGGATCGCACACAGCGCACATCGCCTGGCCTTGGAACACGGGCGTACCATGAGGACGCGGAGGATGCGTACGATTCAGATCTAAGCTTCTTGGACGATGGCTCGGACGACTCGCTGCGCAAGAAGCTGGCCAACCACGTCAAGGACCAGCAGCGGCTGAAGCGCATCTCCTCGAGGGAGTCCCCGGTGTTCAGCAGGGCCAAGGTCGGGCAGAGGGCGCTTTCAGCGGAGAGCCTGCAGCGCCGCGAGAGGGACGAAGAAGAGGAGCAGCTGCCGCAGCAGACGCACAATAGTAATGATAACGATGATGATGTGGAGCCGGCATTGAACCTGCCTCGGACTTGGGGCCGTTGGAAAGCACACCGCGAGCGGTTGAATAGTATAACTAGGCGGAAAAGTGTTTCAGCACCTCGAGATGATGCACCGCAGGGGAATAATAATAGCAATAACAACAATAATGCACCGGCTCCCGAGTGGGATGCCGATGCCGATATCGACTTCACCGCCAGGTCACTGCAGGTGTCCGACAGTCCGCCGGTGCGGAAGCTTGTTGAGACGCGAGCTGGAGCGGAGAGGAATCTTACGAGGAATCATAATAACAACAACAATACCCTTGCAGAGGACAAGTCGGAAGATACACACAGAAGGATCTCACAGGACAAGGCCCCGTCGCCAGTGAAAAGGAAGTCCGTGCCGAACTCCCCCGTCTCCGTCTACAAGGCACCGAACCGCGACAAACCAAGCCCCGCAAAGAGTGATTCGCACGAGCTGCTCCGCAAACTGGCCAGGGCCGAGAGTCCAAAGCAAGTCATGACACCAGAGCCGAAGCCGTATGAGAAACGCCTGCTGGAGATGAAAACGCCTGTTGTGACAGGGGCCTGGGTAGATACGCCCATGACCGAACGGGTGGCCGAGCCTCCTACCCCAGAGTCCCTGAAAGACGTCCCATCACCGAGCAAGCCTCCTCCTCCTCCTCCTCCCAAGTCTGAAGACACTTCTGCGAAACCGCCAGAAAAGCCGTCGGAGCCAAGAGAGCAGAAACGACCAGATTCAAAGGAGCAGAAGCCATCAGATCAAAAGCAGCAGGAGCCGTCTGATTCAAAAGACCAGAAGCCGTCGGAACCACAAGAACAGCCTGAGCCGGAAGTGAAGCGAGAGAAACGGAAGCTACAGTTAATAAAGCCCCAGCTGCCCAAAAGCGCGTTGGAGACGATCCTTGCAGACGCAAAGGCCGATAACCCTCTCGTGCTCGGGGACGATACAATCGCCTCCCTTCAGGGCATCCTCGACGATGAGCCGACCTTATTCAAGGCAGAAGAAAATGAAGAAAGAGAAATCAAAGCAGCTCCCGCCGCAAACAAAAACAACAGTACAAGAGCCATCGCGCCAGGCCTAGACGAGCTGAAGGAATTGACAGGAAAAGACACCGCCATCCTCGACCAGCTCAATGACAAGCTCCAATCCCTCGTCCAGATCATCCATGACGCTCGGAACGGCCTCTCCAGCCTCGAAGACCAGGTCGCCCGCGACACAGTCATCTTCGCCGCTGCGCAGCAGAAGCGACACTCCGGAGGGACCTGCGAAACGTGCGAGCGCTGCAGCGACGGCCGACACTACGTCGCGATCCCGCTGCCACGCCTCTGGCGCCGCGATCCGGTCTCGCATCGCCTCCGTCCCACCCGCCTGGGGTGGTTCGCCGCGCTGTTCCTGATCTGGTACGTCTCCGAGAGCGTCATGTGCGAGTTCTACTGCCACCCCTTCGTCGCGGAGGTCTGCGAGCGCAACTGCCTGATGCCCGACGCGCCGCGGTTCCCCTTCGCCCTGCCCACGATGCTGTGGCGGTGGTCGCACCTGTCTGCGATCATTTCCCCGCTGCTCACGATCCTCACGGCCTTCCTCAGACTGCTTGCGCAGCTGCTGGGCCTGTGGGACGGGTACGTCGACGACGCGCCGCAGGAGTGGTTCTTTGGCGACGTCGGCGTGCGTGCGCGGGTGCGTGAGTTCCCCGTCGTCGCGACCCCGGCTGCAGAAGTCCATAGCGGTGGGGATTTCTGGTCGGGCCAGGCTGCTTCGAGCCGGGTGAACGACGGACTCTCGATGGACGATGACGAGTATATCTAGGGTATCTACCTCAGGCAGTTACCTTATCTAGTTGATACGTGGTCGTGCTCTTTTCCCGTACAGCTTGCATCCTGCATCCCATAGATCTTGACCTTGTACTATACTTTATTTACTTTTTGGGGTCCGGTCTTGGCGACTGTGCTACCTTCATCCTGATCTGTTGATTCATTGGGCTGGGCGGATGGGTCGGGTGTTTCTTTCTGGGCTGTGATCTCGGTTTAGTTGAGCATAGATCAGGTTGCCATCATTATCTTATCTATGGATCTTAGGTGCTAGAGGAACCGGGACCGCGGGACAAGATCCTGAACCTGCATGAAAATCAGAAGTATATATCTATGTGGTAACAGAATCTATACGGTAATAGCCGTTGAACAGTACCTATGACTGGCTGCATGCATAGACGAGGTCCCTTCTCACTCCTAGAAACAGTAAAGGCCTATCCGGTTTATCTTCTGCTGGACTTGGAGTCTCTACCTAACCCCCCGACCTTATATTGCGTGCGCAAAGCTGTGGGTGTTAGAAGCATCGCCAAGTTATCACGGACCGGCGGCGGAGATACTTAGGCCCGGAAGGGGTACTCAGCCTGATCACCAAAAGCACGTGACAGCCCCCGATCATATTGATCATGTTGATCATACCGACCATACTGATCACCTTGATCATAGCCTCTCGATCACTCAGGCAAGGTATCATGTATAGAATGGCATTCATTCTAGACAGATTCAGACCCTCGTGGCCAACTCATGCAGCGATAGGACACCTCACGGTAGCAATCGCACTCTGTTGTTGGTAACTACGGCCTGCTTCAGTTTACCCATACCTGACGCCCTTGTCTCTTGTTTTCAAGATAAACCCCACGACCCTTAGGTCTTCCTTCGGCCTGTCGTCACAGTGGGTTTCACGAATTAAAATTGTCTCTCATAAATAAACTGTCAGACTGAGCGAACCTAGTAATCCGAAGGTATGATGATGAAGCCGTGATTTTCTTAATCTACCTATCTGACTAGCTATTTATTTCATGAATTAGGGGCCATCACAAAGGAAAATGAGCGATCATAAGCGAATATAGACCGGGGTAGTATGATGTTGCAGGGATTCTGACCTTCAAGGGCCCGGGTCGGCTAGTGCTGACTAGGTTGATAAGATTCATGGCATACCGATAGGTTAGAGTGGTAATATTCGGCTGACATAAACTCCGGGTGCAGCGGTCGCTTTCCTGAAGAGGAATAGAGAGGCTTCTCATTCCAACACTCGTTTCTAAGAAGTACATACGTCGCAGTTCATATCTATACAATTCACCGGAGACGCCCAATTACAAAATTCCGAGACGTGATCCCGAGGTAGCCCCGCTACCTACCTACCCACCTACCACTCGTTGACCAGCACGTAGCGGTACCTGGCCTTGCCGTCTTCCATGTCGACGATGGCCTGGTTCGCGTCCTTCATCGGCCTCTCCTGGATCCACGGCCTGATCTTCTTCTCCGCGGCGAGCTGCAGCATCTCCCGGATCTCGCCGGGGCTTCCGATGACGGAGCCTGCCAGCTTGACGCCTCCCATGATCAGGGCTGCCGCGGGGACCGAGAGCTCGCCGTCTTCGGGGGCCCCCAGCTGGACGAAGGTGCCGTGGGGACGGAGGAGGGTCAGGTATCTGGTCAGGGGCATCTGTGGGATAGATCAGTCTCTGTTGATGCTGAACGGGTCCATGGGAGATGTATATGATAGAACTGCCACACATACCTTCGCGGACGAGACGGTGGAAATGATCAGATCGAGCGACCGGGCATTGTTCTTGTCCCAGTCGGGATCCTCGTCCGTCGCGATGTACGCGTCCGCACCCAGCTTGAGCGAATCCTCCCGCTTGTTGCCCTTGCGCGAGATGGCCACGACCCGGTCGGCGCCCAGGGCCTTGGCGAACATGATGCCAAAGTGGCCCAGCCCGCCGATGCCGATGATGCCGACCTTCTTGCCGGGGCCGCAGCCGTTCCGCCGCAGCGGCGAGTAGGTGGTGATGCCGCCGCACAGCATGGGCGCCGCCTCGGCGGAGGGGATCCCGTCGGGGATCTTGACGACGAAGTGCGACGGGCAGCGGTGGTACAGCGCATAGCCGCCGTACGACTTGCCGCCGTTGAGGTGCACGGCGTTGTACGTCTGCACCATGTGGACGGGGCAGTAGTTCTCCAAGCCGGACGCGCACGCCTCGCAGTCGCCCCTGCGGCCCAGGCACGACTCGCTCTGCGCGCCGACACCGACGCGGTCACCCACCTTGATGCCGCCCTCAGCCAGGGAGCCGACGCGCACGGCGATGCCGACGATCTCGTGGCCGACGCAGCACGGGTACATGGTCGGGCCCTGCAGAAAGTATCCCGGTCAGTCGACTACTTGATCCGCCATGAGAGACTGGGGACTCACCCATCCGCTCCGCAGGGTGTGCAGGTCCGAGCCGCAGATGCCGCAATGCGTGATCTTGATGTCGATGTCCGTCTCCTCCCACGGCTTGGGCTCAAACTCCTTCCACACCATCTTGCCATCGGCGGCCGACTTGTCGAGGCCGAGCCAGCCCTCGAACTTGTAGTCTGTCTGCGCCATGGTTGATGTCGAGGTATGTATAAGGAGTATCTCCTGGACGATGCGGAAGGAACCCTTGGGATTGAAGACGAGATTGCTTTTCTTTCTTCTGAGATTGTCTCCCCCCAGCAGGCGACTCGACTCCCTTTATATATACCTACCGAGGCCTACCTGATCCAGCCGAGGCATGTAGCCGATGGTCCATGCCCGTACTACCGGGCGCTTTGGACGGCAGCCATGACCACGGACTGCTCACCTACATTACAAACCAGTCCCGTTGTCAAGGATCGACATGGAACGCGTTCGGAGAAAAACCCTTCCTCCTCCCCTCCTCCCCTTGGATCCGATATGTCCGCTACCTCCACCCGGAGAACGGGAACAGGGACTGGAACCGGGAACCGACGAAAAGAACTACTATCATTGATTGAAGCAGCGTGTCTTGTTTGCTGTCAGCCCGTCGCTCACTCACTGCTAACTCCACACAAGCTTGCGTCTGAATCCCAACGGTTTTTTGATCCATATACAATTAGTCCTTACTTTCCGGTGCTAACGCAAGTTGATTACCGGCCAGCCTGATCACATCCAATCATATCTGCGCGTGTTGCAGATGTCGGTGAAGCTTGTTCCACAGACACAGCAGGACCACACCGTGGAACCGGGCCGTTGCGTCCATCGGAGAAAACGGTTTTCTCATCTGCCAGTCGTTGACGGTTGTGGGGCCCGGCTGGTCGGGTCGGGTCACTCGGGTCACTCGGGTGGGCGGGTACTATGTGTCAGTGTACGGAGATCGCACCGGTAGACCCCCTGCAAAGGTACGGATACTGCACTAAAATTTGCACCGGGATAGATACCTACCCGTGTCACCGTGTGGAGTCGGGTGGTCTGTTTTCTTCTTGCAAGTTGCCACCTGGCATCTGTTTTGGATGATGATCAGTCGAAAGGCCAGATGGAAGCTCTCTTGCCATGGTTATCTACCTGAAGAAGAAGCAAAAGAAGAGGAAGAAGAGATGAAGCTATCCATACGGAGTACTCCATCGCAGCGCTCCCAGTTGATGAGGGGAGTTAACTTCAGATATGGCGGACCACAGCAACATCACCAGAGAGTCCATACTCTGTACTACACCAGTCTCTCATGTTGCTGGTAACAGCAAGATTGCATACAGCTGTTTTTTGTTTGATAGCTTATCGCTTCAGAGACGCTTATAGTAATACTGTGGTTGACTCGTTCATGAACTGGCCCAGGAGTCTCTCTCTGGCTTCTTGACACAGGCTATGCAAGCTCTTGCCGGGATTGGGTTCACCATGCAAACGTATATGGGATTCCAAAAGATTCCTCGAACGTCACAGTGGGTAAGTATCTCGGTGCAAATTTTAGTATAGAGGCATCTACTGCTACGATTAGACACACCAGATACTTTGTTGAATGCAGTTCAGTCTCCCGCTTCAACTTACTATGATTCTTTGCCTCAGATCCCGAGTGTTCGTGCCTGTTGAATCGCGTTTCGAGGCCGTAGATCTTCCCTAGCTAAAGAGCGACCTAGGATATAGCCTCGATTCTCGGCTGTCGTCTGGACAACTCCCATGCGCATGGCTGGATTATGTAATATGCCATGTGGGGAGCGGGCTTGGCAGGCAGGCAAGAGCGTCGTGGCCGAGGCCGTCTCGGCCCGGTCGGACGGACCCCCTATCCCCGAGAAGTCCGTCCCTGGTTTTTACTGTCGCGACGGTCGGGTTGATAACCAATATAGATATGATATATCCCGTGAATTGATAGTTGGTTGCTTTGTAGTGACTGAAAAAGCTCTATATATTCTATATAGAGGAGATGTGTGTTCCATGAGCAGAAAGAAACAACGCTGATGTCATGCCGGAGCGTCCCGTGGATCGGCCCCGTCCGGTGGGTCTGCGCGTCAGCCGCGTGCATTAGCGCCATCCTGCGTGAGAACCTTAAATGACATTAGGCTCCGGGGCATCGCGAAGCAAAGTACTACTACGTACATGGCCCGATCTGGGGTTGAGCTGCTTTCTGGAAGACAAACATGGAAGGACGGAGAAATGTGCGTCATTCACGCCGACCTCCAGCTGGTCCCGGGTGGAGTGATGCGGATTTAGGCGGAGCTTATCGGAGCGTCCAGTCCGGAGATGGTGCCTAGGAGTATGTACGTACCTACCTAGGGAATATGCGTCCTGTCAGCAGCAGTATATATATGAAGCCCGCTGTGACTCAGGCGAAGCTCCTGATTCCGCGACTTCCCGCAGGATTGCCTGCCTGGACGACCTTTTTCCAAGCAGCTACGACAGAGAAACCAGCCACGATGAGCGCACCAAAGACGGCACTCCCAATCGTCTTCGGCGCCATGACGTTCGGCACGCCTGGCATCGAGGGCGTCAACGAGATCCTGGACGTCTTCCAGGCCCACGGCCCGCAACTACGGCGCGGGCTCTCGGCGACAGAGTGCGCCCTGCGCTGGCTGAGACACCACAGGAGTCCTGAGGAGGGGGGCCCGGCGATGCGATCATCGTCGGCGCGAGCAGCGCGAAGCAGCTCGAGGAGATTCTGGTTCGATCTGGAGAAGGGGCCGCTGCCGGAAGAGGTGGTGCGCGCGCTGGACGCGGCGTGGCAGCGGGTGAAGGGGGTCGTGCCGAAATATCTCCATTGAGTTGGTTGATTTTGTTGATGGATGGATTGAGACGAGCGGACGTCTTTCGGCTTTCATGTAACGACACAGGCATATCTGAAGTAGTATACACTGCAATGAAAAAAAAAAAAGTTATGTTCAGTACAATTGGCCTAGAACCCATGGCATATAATTATAATGCTCAATTCTCTTTCAGATGACTCCAAAAAAATCATGTATTTAAACATATAAAAAACAGCCAACTGCCAGGTTTCTAGTCTGTACCAACAAAAATCTCTCTTCCATCACGATTGTATGTTCTGGGTAAACTTCACATTGAAGAATTGCAGCACAGACTCTTTATTTTTGCTATCTATCGGTGGCAGGCATCAACTACTAGCAGCTGATCCTGGAGATAGTTAGGTAAACGGTAATCGAACCGAGCAGTTCACGTCGTTCTCTTCATCTTCAAACCCTAGGTAGGTAGGTAGGTAGGTAGGTAGGCAGTGGCCTGGGAAATAAAAAAACATCAATGACCTGCCGGTTAGGCAGAGATTTCCTAATAATTAATTAATTAATTAGATAGGAATAATTGAGTCCCTGCCACTGGTGATAAATATCGTATTCGTTTTCTATTCTAGATACAGCGATAGATTTAGATTTCTCTCTTATGATCAGAGCTGACATATTCTTGCCAACTCTATATGGAGCAAACGGGAAGACAGTAATGTCTGCAGATAAAAATCAACTTGGAAAAATGGCAGGCCTTCTTTCTGCAAGGAACGATGCAGTAAGACCAACCCTATTTATTATATTATGGGATTAACATGCTGATATGCGGTATTCATCCCTTTGTCGCGGTCTCGACATGAGCAGTTTCGATGTCCGTGCCTTTCTTCGCATGCTTCGCTGCGAGACCGACGTCGTCGAGACCGGAGAAGTCGGCCACGCCGAAGAGCTCGTCCATGCGCTCGAGCGAGATCTGCAGGTGACACGATACGACGGTCAGTCATCTAAGTCCTCTCCATCGCTTGCTTTACTGTATGAAGACCACATGTCGACTGGATTCAGGAATATAAAACGAGAGTCTAAAACAAGGTAATAAAGTCCACTCACCCCCTTCGTCTCAGGCACAAAGAACGCCGCGATCGCCATGGCAAAGCAGAACGAGCCGTAGATGAAGTACGTGCCGTACCCGGTGGACCCGCCGACTTTCACCAGCATGATGGGCGTCACGCGCGCGACGACGAGGTTGAACAGCCACTGCGTCGCCGCGGCCAGCGCGACGTTGTACCCGCGCAGCCGGTTGGTGGGGATCTCGCTGACGTAGATCCAGCACACGGGGCCCCAGCCGAACTGGAAGGCCGCGGCGAAGATGTACACCATGACGAGCGCGACGTAGCCCGCGGGCGGGATGGGCGCGTCCGCCTTGGGCGGGTCGAAGCGCACGTAGAAGCCCAGATAGAACATGCAGAACCACATCACGAGCCCGGTCCACACGAGCGACCACCGCCGGCCCAGGGTGTCGGCGAGGAAGGTGATGAAAATGGCGCACGAGGCCATCTTCACGATGCCGTACACGCCCGTGGCCAGGAGGCTGTTGGCGTTGCCGGTCACGCCGAGAGCTGTGAAGATCTTGGGAGCGTAGTAGTTGATGGCATTGGTCTGCACGGAGAAGTCTGTCAGTCTAACTAGGTTGATAAAGATTGGGTTCTGCTTGACATACTCCCGTCCATTGCTGACAGACCATGAGTCCAATCGACATCAGCGCCCGCTTCCTGTTCCCCGGGATCAACCAGCATTCCTTCTGCAGAGCCCAGAACCCAGTTCCATGAACGGAGCGGCGTTCCTCCTCCAGCTGAGTTTTCAGCTCGAGCAGCTCCTGCTGCACGTATGAATGCTGCTCAGGGAGATGGCGCACATTGGCTAGGACCCTCGAAGCTCCATCCCAGTCGTCTTTGCTGGCGAGCCATCTTGGCGATTCGGGACAGAGCAGGATGCTGAAGAAAATGAGGGCCGGTGGGAGGGACTGCATCGCAAGCGGCACCATCCACGAGCCGTGGCCCTGACAAGCGAACAGGCGTCAGCGTCGTTCAGCCGCACAAATTAGTTATAGGGCATTGCTGAGATCCAACCTCGATGTGAAGCAGCGAGCCATAGTCAATGAAGAATGCAATCATAGCACCCATCGTTTCGAAGAGTTGATAGAGGCCAATGAGAAGGCCTCTGATGGCACGAGGAGAGTTCTCTGACACGTACGTGGGCGCCAGCATCGTGGCGCCTCCGAGCCCAAGGCCTTCGACGAATCTAATGTCGCTCAATCAGCTCAGCTCTTCTTCTATTTTCTCACGCCCCCTTCTTCAAGTTCTTTACGCAGTGGAAGGCCCAACGTGACGTACCTTCCAATGTAGAAGCAAGAAAGATGTCCATATGCAAAGGCTTGAAGGAAGCCCCCGATAAATGCGAATATGGACACGGTAAGCAAACCTGGCTTTCGTCCGAATTTATCGGCCAAGGGGTTGGCAAGTAGAGCACCAGCAAACGCCCCTGCTTGCATGACAGTGACAAGATTCGCAGAAAGGTTGGCTTGAGCAACTGGGTCGAGGCCCTCCAGGCCGAATTCTCTGCCTCCGTGGTCAGGTCGACGTGCAGACAAAATCTCCTACGACCGAATCTTACTTCTTGAAGTCGGGCATCGTCAAGACTCCCCCGATAATTCCTGTGTCCATGCCGAACAACGTGCCACCAAAACACGCCTGCATACTTAAATCAGTGTTGAAGCGCACAGGAATCGTTCGAGGTGACTACTGACCGCAGCGGCGAGCGCAAAGACCCTCCAGTTGTAGATCTCTGGAGGGTCCAGTGTGATGGCTTCATTCCGAACAACTCGGCGCAGGAACCCGTAACCGCTCATGGCCGCTCACGATGGACGATCGAGATAATAGAGAGTGAACGAGAGATGATGGCAGCAGGACGGGAGGAACAGGAGCACCTCGCAGGCAAGTCCCGGCAACATGAAAGCAGCGAAGGGCCCGATGGGTTAACTAAATAAAGCAAATACGAAGACTTAAATCGCCCACTACCTACTCTGCATAATTTGTCCGCCGCTACAGAACCTGTGTTGCTCGTTAGGGGAAGATCTGCCGGCATCCTGAAAGTCCAGACACGTTGCCGACTGCCGTTTAGCCTAAAGATGGGGTTTCTCCAGATATACTCCGCACATGCGGAATGCTACCCCACGAATCCCCGCGTCTCACGCACTCCACGATTTAGCCAAATAGCAGGCCAAGCTTTCCAAACCAAGCAAGCCAAGTCCACAGTCAAGTAAACCAGCCCAAGCCAACTACGGTTTAGCCCTGATTTGAGAGTTGAAGTCAGCCAGCCAGATATTTACCCCCTGACGTCTGGACCCTAGCAAATTCTCCACCAATCATGGCCGTTGCTGGCAACTATATAAGCATATCATTTGCAGTCATGGCTGCGCTCATGGCTTCAGGACAGCTTGACGGCCGCATCCAGACACAATATGGCTTTCCTGTTAAGAACGACGGTCGAAGAATGCGAAGAAGCCCATGGCCATTCGACTGGCCATGGGAGACTCAGATTCCGAATGAAAGAGCGTCCGTGTCTCTCCCGATACACTGTGATTAATATGTAACACCTCATTGCCCCTTCAAGCCGTCTGAGCGAAGCGACTAGAAGCCTCTTATTCGTGCGATAAAGCTGAGCCTAACTTTATTGGATTTTTTTTTGAGATCCATAAAAGTGTAAAGGGTGGAAGTCGGCATACATGAAGGCTTCTTTAGGTGATCAAAGCCCTAGGGGCTCTCTTTGGAGATTACATGCTCAGGTCTCGACTGGGGGGAACTCTCAAATTGTCAGTATTACTCTTGCAAGAGGAACTAAACACTGATACAGACTTTTTTTTTCAGGAGAAAACATCATGTTTTGGCATCTTTTATGAGCAGCGCGGCGATTCCGGCTTCTCTAAGCTCATTCTGAGTGATGCCAAAGTTAATATCCTGACTTAAGGATGCTCATTAGCCCTAGTTGTTGCATCTCTGGGCTCTCATTGGTGATCTCTATCACTAACCTTATAGTATAGATGAAGCTTCTATTCTTCCATTTGTGACGGAGTTGATTGTATCCTTTAGGATAACACAATGCACAATTAAATCCCTCTGTGAACCTTTTCCAGCATTAAATTTAGGACAGAGTTTTCCTGGCTTAGAGTCGCCATATCTTCCTTCAATCGACTACACAACCTGATGTGCACAGTTCTTGAGCAGCTCCAAGTTACACATACTGGCTACCAGGTCTTTTCCACACTTCGCACAAAACCTGTTACTGGTGTACTTCTGGGTTAGACAGATATATGAGATGAGTCAGATATCAGAGTGTCACCAAGACAAATAGAATAACAAAGCACAGAAAAGAGAGTATTATAGGTAGATAAGCATTGTTAAACAAGCAAGAGAATAAAGCAACTATTAAGCTATATGGGAAACACAATCCATAAACAGCTGAGGACCCGTTGCCGTCACACCACATGGTGTCCATGATGATCCCACGGCCATCTCTCCTTTTTCCCTCCTATGGCTAGGAGGGCGAAATCGAACTCCAAGATGCGGAACCGGACATCCGGGGTCAAAATAAGCACCTAAGAGGCATCTCGTCTAAAGTTGACAATATCAGCATGGCAGAGACACGGCATTACGTCGACACTGAGGGATGATGGTGCAGTTGCAACAGACACACAAGGCTGAGGCATGCAGTTGGGAGCAGAGGGAGAGCAGTGCAGCAGCGCGGGAGCTTAGTCAGAAAACTGACATTGAGGAGATAGATTTTCGTAAACGACATAGGTACTATCTACCTTTGGCTTGGCTAGGGAGTACAGTGCACTAGACGGGGACAGCTATCAGCATTCCTGGTTTGAACAGCCACTAACTGCTTAACTTGAGCTTATCTGCAAACCTTGATCAAAAAGACCGCAATTGTCACCCCATAATGCGAGTCTCACCAGTCCCATATCAGAATTTGTAGTCCACAGCCTTCTACGGAGTAGTGTAGAGTGCTCCGCCCATGTCCCGCTCTGCTCGGCTTGGCGCCGGCGGAGTTTAGCTTGATCCCGCCCTAACCCCGCCCGCTCCAGGTCTTCTCCGACTGGGCGCTCCGCCGCTTCTAGAACGTCAGCAACTCGCATAAGAAGCACTCTGGCCTAAAGAAAACGGCTTTGCGTTCGTCGCCATCTCACTCCAATCCGCCCGTGTCCCACCCCACGGCGCCAAAATGATACCATTCCCCGCCAGTGAGAGTGGTACCGTGCACGATTCTTCGCGCCAATCGAGCGAAAGACCCGCCTCAATGGCATCCCTGTCATCAATACCGTCGATGCCTCCACTGGGGCTAGTGCATGTCACCCGGCATCCTGGGGCGCTGACGCCGGCCGACGACTGGACCGGCCTGACGGATCCTGTCGAGCGACGAAGGCGGCAGAACAGGATCAACCAGAGAATTTACCGTAAGTGTCGCCCTGATTCAGCGGCGTCTCTGCTGCTTTTGCTGCTATCGTCGGTGTGACCTCGGGGCATTGTTATCTGACATGGGTCTGGTCGGCAGGAAGGCGGAAGAAACAACAGCGTGCCGATCATGAGGCCAGGATGATCAAGACCGGAGGCATCGTCGGGCACGGTGCTTCCCGGGGGTCTGACGATCGGATGATACAGAGATCCCAGCGGTCATATAGCCACTCGCCCGGTGCGAACAGTTCTAGTAGCAGCACTTTTGTCTACTGTCTGGCCCCTCCAGAGGCGCAGCGGCTGCTGGTCCAATTCGAGAGATCAGCCTACGAGAGTTACCTGCTCGGTCGCCCAACGACCGACCATCTGCTGACGTTGACAAAATTAAACGTGTATCGAGCGTTCATGAGCAACATCTCCGCGCTGGGCCTGACCATGGACTGGATGAACAGTGACGACACCCTTTCCCCCTTCAATACCTTCGGCCCTGAACTTGTTGAACAGACCTCCATCCCTCCGAGTCTTCGCCCAACCCAGCTGCAGCGCACAGTCCCCCACCATCCATGGCTGGACTTTTTCCCTCTCCCTCAGATACGGGATAACCTCTTGCGCGCCGGCGACTTTTTTGATGATGAGGAGCTGTGCGTAGATATCTTGGGCTTCTGGGACACCTCTGGCGGGGAGAAGAGCCTCATTGTCTGGGGCGATCCCTGGGATCCGTACAGTTGGGAGGTCACGGAGGCGTTTGTGAGGAAATGGGGCTGGGTGATCAGAGGCTGCACGGAGATTCTGCAGTCGACCAATCGCTGGCGGGAGAAACGGGGGGAGAGGAAGTTGTTTGCGAATATCCCCTAGACTTTATTTTTTTTTCTTTGATACCTTGTACAGTATAATTATTTCTTACTGGGTCTAAAAGAAGGGCTTAGATACATCCTATATGTCATTAATACTTATTCCCATAATCTTCGCATTTGTATTCGTCTTACAATTGTTGGCAACCTAACTAGTGACTGCTTTTTTTGTAGTTGTAGTTGTCTACATCGACCATGATATTATGATGCTTAAAATCGCCATACGTGAAGACGACTGCCGCGCATCCAGGTACTCCGCCTCCGAAGGGAACCCACCAGCCCAGGACGCCCTGATCAGGTACTCGTTGAACTCTTGCTCCGATTCACATGGACCAACACGGTGCATGGGGACGCGTACGCTGCGGACCGCGGTCCCAGAGATAGAACATATCCGGTTTCCTCCCCAAGGATTGGCCCACCGCCTCATCGTGCCCCAGGTACGTCTTCAGCTCCCGCACGATGGCTTCTTTGTCATCTTCACCCAGAGACTGGTACACCGTCCCCAACACTCTCCCGGGGACACGCGTCACGAGGATCGACACCGGCGCGTGCGTGCGGAAATTCCGGATATTCCTCTCCCCGTAGCGGAAAGATGACCCGTGGGACGGGGAACCCCGCGGCGCGAGCGACCTGCATCGCGAGCACCTCCTCGATGCGGGTCCCGTCGGACCATTTCAGGACGAGACCGAAGGGCAGCTTGGCGATCTGGTTGTCGTACGGGATCCCGGCCCAGCGGCAGTAGTGCAGGGAGAACGATCGCAGGTGCCAGTGGATGGAGCCCAGAAGCGGCGGAGCCAGCGCGGGGTGGGTCGCGGGGGTTGGTGGCATTTTCCCGTTGGTGTCGGTCGCTATGGGTTCATTAAGATTGGTATCTGGCCAGGTGAAGTCTGGCATGAGGGGGCGGGATAATATCGGAAACCAACCCATCTTTATGAGACAACTCAATAATAATCAGTGTCCGGATTTCTCATGGTATTATTATGGCGGTGACTGCCGACAGTTTTAACTCCCGAGGTCGATATGCAGGTTCGCCGGAGTAGGTTTAGCATGAAAACCTTAACCCTATCTTAGCTTATCTGTGAACCTTATCTTATCGTTCCTTCCGGATACGAGGATGATTCTGCTTCTGTCTTCAGAGATATAACACAAAACTCTGTCCTATCCTACTCAATCACCATCAGCTCAAAGAAGAAAAAAAACGCTTCAGTCCAATGCAATTCGATTCAGACTCGCTAGGGGTATTCTCTCTATTTGCTTTCCTTCTCTAGTTCCCTCGGGTAGGATTGACGGAATAGAATCGACACATAGAAGGTGCACGTGCATGCGACATTGCATTATTCATCGAGTCGTCATGTTATGTCATAGAATAGGACAAAAATAGTCGTGATTTCATGCATGATCATAATGTGATGGGGTATGTATGGTATAATCCCAGCCATTGACACAAAAAAGGAGTTCATCTCATCCAAGCAAGACGCCAAACGCCGACCTTCTCTACTGCCGCACCGCCGGACACGCGAAAAAAGAAAGCGATGAAAACTGGTGAAAGACAGATAGAAAGAAATGAAAATATCTGACATCACAGCTTCGCCTTCTTACTTGCGCGCCACCGGCTGACGAGCGCCTTCTCGCTCTCGACGCGCCACTCCTTGACCTGCCGCATCAGCTCCTCGACCTTTTCGTCGCTGAACGGGTGGACCTCGTCGAGCGGGATCTGCTTCGTCCACTGAAGCTTGTATCCGATGAAGGTGAGCTTGCCGGTGCGTGCGGCGGCCGGTTCAGCTTCCTCCTCCTTGGCGGTGCGCTTTTTGATGCGGCCCGCGACGGCATCGCGGCAAAAGTCGGCCAGGCCCTTGAGGCAGCGGCGCCCCGCAGGCGTCCCGGCGAGAATGAGGCCGAAGCAATGCGGCATTCCCTCGAACTGCTCGACGATGACAGGCGCGCCGGCCTGGTGGGCCTTGCGTGCGAGGAGCAGCCCCTCGTCCGTGAGGCCCTCCTCGCCCATGGTGATGAAGATGGGCGGGGAGTCCTTCCAGAGGTCTTTGCGGCCGGCGAGCGGCGAGACGAGCGGGTGCATGACGGCGTTGGCGTTGGAGTATATGTCGACCCGCGGGGGCGTGGTGGGCCAGAGGTAGTCTTCGGGGAAGGGCCACGGGTGGTAGAGCGACTCCGGAGGCTCAGGGTCGGCCCGGGACTGGCACAGCGGCAGCTTGCACGGCGGCGGGTCGAGGTAGTCGAACTTGGCGTTGGTGACGATGGAGGGCATGGTGCGCGTCATGTCGCACCAGGGCGAGAAGACGGCGATGCCCGCGGGCAGCTCGACAGGCACGTCGCAGCCGTGGAAGCGGATGGTCGGGGCGACGCGGCGCAGGGTGAGCAGCGTTTGCAGCAGCACGAGGCACAGGTTACCACCGGCGGAGTCGCCCGCGAAGACGACCTTGTTCGCGGGAACGGGCGCATGGAAAGATCCTGGCGGCGGATGCAGGACAGAGAGATAAACCACCAGGGCGTCAACGAGGGCCGCAGGGAAGGGGTACTGGGGGGCAAGACGGTAGCGGACGGAGAGGACGGGGGCGCCGGTCAGCTTGGAGATGCGCGAGGTGGTCTCGCGGTGCGTGCAAGGGTCCATCAGACTAAATAATCATTAGCTAGAGTAAAGCACAAAAAGAGAGGTGACGACTGACTAGTAAGCGCCGCCGTGGAAGTAGATGACGACCATGTCCGCGGGCGAGTCCTTGAGCAGCTCCCTGTATTTCTCCCTCTCCGAGATGTCGGGCAGCGTCGCCCACCTGCCGACGCCGCTGCGGTATCCCGTCCACTCGGCCTCGACGGGTGCGACGCCGGGCTCGTCGTACGTCTCGCCGCCGCTCTTGAGCGCGTCGATGGCTGCGCAGACGGCGCGCTGGACATCGTCCTCGGGGCGGGGGAAGCGGACCTTGGACACCCACAGGGGCCCACGGACGCCGGGGTCGCGGGTGCTGCGCTTCTGCTGCTGGGAGACGGGCATGGAAAAGCTGAGGAACGAGCGGATGACGGCGACGGTGAGCTCAGTGCGCAGGTCCTGCTTGCCAGTGACCGGTGAGAGGCGCAGAAGGTGCAGAACGACGGTCTTGAGGATCAGCGGGATGCGCACTAGCAGCGCGCGCAGGAGGGGGAGGAGGCGGAGGTTGCTCATGCTGTATGTACACGACAAGGAGGAGAGAGGGTGTAAAGGAGGACGATGAAACGAAGGACGACAGCAGAGAAAAGTAGAGAAGGATGAAAGAGATGAGGGGAGAAAAGTGAATGAACGTGAACCTCGGTCCAGCGCCAGGAACCAGACGGAGTTTAGAGATCATCTCCGTTGGTTGCGCTGCAGGGACTTTGTTCTTGGCATCCACCGACAAATGGTCGATCATAACATCAACAACCCTTATCGACCCCTCTCCGATCATGCATGGAGCACTGGTTTGTTCCGGTTGGCTTTCTCCAGTTCATCTTGATAACCATACTAATGAGGCACTAGAGCACTACACTATGTCCAGATTCATCACTAAGATCCTTTCAGAGAACTATTTGGACATCATCTATAGATAGCACGTCACTCTCCTATCTAGGATTTAATACTGACAGGAGAAATCCTTTCTCGCTCTTCTTCTCCGCGTTCCGTTTTCTCCATTGTCCTTGCCGAAAAGTACATTTCCAGGCTCATCCCCTTCATCTCAGGGAAGGAGAAGACGACCATCGCTCTCCACACCTTCAGCACCACCAAGACGGCATAGATCTACCACCTGACGCTCGTCAAGGCCGCCAGTGTCCCCATCATAACGATGAACTAAAAAAAAAAAAAAAAAAAAAAAAAAAAAAAAAAAAAAAAAAAAAAAAAAAAAAAAAAAACCACTAGCAGATGCTGCCCAGCACAGGCCCCTTCCCACAGATCTGCAGTAAACGTATCTACTGCCTTACAGGCCATTCTGAACTAGTCTTCCAGTTACCTAGGCAGATATGAATTATTTCCATGCCGTATCCATCACATGGACCCACTACAGACCTATATTCCAGCTACTCAAGGTCAGAAAAACCGCCCAGGACTAATCGGACTCTGCTGCGACGCAGGAACCGGCTGACCACCAGCACCTCAGACTGTTCCCAAAGCATCTACCGCTTCTTGAGCCTGCCTACTATCTTGTATGTACCTCTCATCGCGTAGAAGACTGACCAGATTGGATATCCAGAACCTACAGCCCTGACCGGTAGACGTGAACTGGTACCTGTCGTAGCCTTTCTCCACGAGAAGAGCCACGAATCTTCCGAAAGTCAGGTCCAGATTTGGTGTAATATCAAGTCGAACTGTCTTCACGACGTCGTTGTCAGGGGAGTATGTGAATGCTGTTCTTCTCGTGACGATCGGCACAATGGAGAGATTCGGACCGGAGGGGGAAGGGTCGAGTTCGAGAGACTGGTGGTCCTGACTGATGGCGCAGTGGAGGGCCCAGTGGTTTGTCATTGTCGTCTCTTGATCTTGACTTTGGACTGATCCAACTTCTGCGGCGAGAGAAGAGGGGATGTATCTGATGGTCGACACGGTCAAGTATGGATGTATGTACTAAATGGAGGGGGAGATATTCAGCTGAGGAAGATATGAAAAGGTTTAGAAACCGAGGAGAGCGACCTTCAGTGACGAAGGATGGAATATGTATGCGACTTCCCGGGATCCTCACCAGGTGAAACGAGGGCACACTTATATTTTTTAGGGTGCTCAACAGAAGTAGGCAAACGCCCAAGTATATGCATCCTGACGTACGTGCATTCGATTTCTGTGACGCCAAAAGAGCACGAGTCGAAACATAATATAGGAAAGAGGAACATTGTGTGCTTAGATAGCTAAGCTCAACGTTGGAGGACCAGTCGAATGTACGGAGCATGGACGGCCAAGTGGTAGAAGCACCAATCCATCAAATCAAGCGACGTTGAAACATAGCCTGTAGTACGAACAACCATTTATTCGTCGCTATAAAAAAAGGGCAAACTCATGTGAGGCTAGAGCAGAAAGAGAGTCAGACAGGCAAATAGAGAGTTATAATAGTACTAAAATAATGCCCAAGGCATAATAATAGCACCTAATTAAGCGCCAGTTCGTAGACTGAAAGTCTTCGGCGCTGAGGTATACAAAAGCACACGGCATGTACACTACAAAAACAGACCCCAAAATTCAATCCACACTACTACTCACCATAATCTACGATTGTTTTCATCAACTGAGAAATTCTAACCGGTCCAGTCAATACCGCTACCTACCTACATAAAGCCCTTGAAAACCCGACCAAGAGGTGTCTGCCAAGCGCTAGGTAGGAAACATGACTTGGTTGCATTGCGCTCTTGCTCCACACAGGAGTAGAACCTAGACAACTTAGGTTGTACTCACCTAGGCACCTAATTCCAGTAATAGGCCTGGTTTAGCACAGTTCCCAAGAACATCTGTCACGATTCACAATTGAAAAAGGTCTCAGCACATCTGCGCCGCATTAGTATATCGGATATATGGGAGTACTCCATTCCATTATCACGAGAGGAATAAGAAAAAAAATATTAAATTACGAGAGTAAGTAGCAAGAAAAGAAACCTATTCCACTATAGGAATATAATATAGGACAATACTGTTTCTTTTATTCATTTCCTCTATCTAACGATCTTCCTTCGTGATGTATCTGCTCGAATAGAACAGGTACTTAACTAGATCTATCTTACGGACATTCATGGTTCAGCCATGTCATGACGTATGTAGCTGTCTATTATAACCCAGACGCCAGGACTCGCGCAGGATCCGAGCAGGTCCTGCCTGCTGTCAACAGGTTTTCTTTCCCCCCAGCGGCATTGATGCCTTATGACGGATAACGCCGCACTATAAGTTCAGGGTTCAGAATACTGTCCATTTTCCATCCTTGGAAATTTTGGCGATTACCCATGGAGGCCACAGAGTGCAGGAGCGAGCAGACAGGCAGGCAAGGCTAGACTATGGTTTACGATGAGGTTGAAAATGAACGTGAAAATACTGCAATAGATTCTTTGCCTGCCTTGGTAGTATGTATCTATGCATATCACAATTTGCATGGAGTAGAGATCAAAAAATTACAGTACCGCAGGCCCCTGCATAGACGGACAATACGTCCATATCACATTTCAATTTCAACGCGGCTGTTAGCTCGGAAAGGAATCTTTCACCCAATCATGGACTCGAATAGTAAGAATAAGTACATTCTTCCGAACAAACAAGGAATCACGAAAGCTCGTTGACTTCGACGTCCTTGTCGCCCTCTTTCCTCTCGCGCTTCAACACCTCCGGCCGGTCCAGGCCCGCCAGAGGCGCGCGATTGCGCGGATCGAGGACCCGCCGGTAGACGTCCTCCTCGCCCTCCTTGAGCCCCGCGCCGGAGGGGTCCCTGCGTATGAGGAACTGCTGCACGCGGGCCTCGGACGAGCTCAGCTGGCTGGTGGTCTGCTCGCGCCGCCCGGTCAGGAAGCGGACGGTCTTTTCGTTCATGTCCTGGATCCTCTGCTCGTAGGCGCCGCGGTACTGGCCCAGCCAGGAGACCTGGAGCGCGGTGCCGAAGAGGCTCAGCAGGAGCAGGAAGGTCACGAAGGTGCGGTGGTCGACGATGGCCCGCTGCTGCGGCGGGCTGTCGTGGCGGGTGTAGTAGTACCGCTCCCAGTCCTCCCACGTCGCGTTCGCGTAGACCGGGTCGTGCCTCGGCCTGGGGGACCGCGGCGGAGCGTATCTTCCGGCGAAGCCACTGCTGCTACTGCCACTGCCGCTATTATCCGGATGACACTGCCATCCAATCCCCCACTTGTCGTATGCTTCACGCTTGACCGGGTCGGAGAGGATCTCGTGGGCGGCCACGACCAGCCGGTAGCGCTGGAGCCGCACCTCGCGGGAGAGGCCCTTGCACAACGGGTGCCCGTTGCAGGGCATGTCCGGGTGGTAGATCTTGACCAGGGCGTAGAAGCGGGCCTTGCAGTACGGAGCGTTGCGCTCCTGCTTGAAGATGTCGTAGGGAGTGAACGTCGGAGTGGTCGGCCATGAGAGGTCAACATCCGCCGGCTCCTCCCGGGCTGTAGCATAGAATCTCAGTCGGCATGGCTGAACGAGCGGCGGTGGTTGAAGTCGAGGACGTCCCCGCGCTGCTGCCGGGCGAGGCGATGGTGGCGCTCGTGACGACGTCGGAGGGGTCGAGTTCAGGAGCTGGAGCCCGGCGCAGCAGAGGACATTCGATTTCCTGAGCATTGCCACATATCCTTAGGGAGAGAACGTCGCATTGTGCAAGGAACCTCCCGCGACGAGGAGAAACGGGGGCAGCGACGGCATCGAGCGGAGGCGCTGAGTAAAAACCCGCGCAACCAGAAGGTCCCCGACGTCGCGATCCCCGGCGTCACGTGTGCTCCGTCGCGACACCGCTCGGCGATCAACAACAACCTGGAACCTGAGACCATTTACCGGTACAATCCACATCCACCATGGCCAGACCAGAGGACGACGACCGTCCGAGCCGGGCGCGCAGTCCCGACTCGCCAGACGTCGACCGTGACCGACGACGGCGGGACCGAGACGAGGAATACGACGACAGACGCCGCAGGGCCGAGCATCGGAGCTCCAAGGACGACGACAGGAGACGCCACTCCCGGAGCCCTTCAGACAGGGACAGTCGCTATCGGAGAGACGATGACCGGCATCGCGAGCGCAGGGAGCGCTCGCTGAGCTCGGACGGAGGCAGAAGACGGCGGAGGAGCACGTCTCGAGACGACGACCGGTACCGCAGGCGACACCGGGACCGCGACCGCGACGAGCTTGACGACAGAGATAGGGACAGAGACAGAGATAGAGACAGGGCCTACTCCAGGAGACACCGCAGCATCTCAGGATCCCGCTCTCCAGCACGCAGACGCTCTCGGTCCCCTGCCACAGACTCCCGCGGCGGCGTCCGATCAAGAGGTCCCCTCCCCTCGCAGAAAGACGCATTCTCCAGAGAGATCACCAAGAAATCCACCCCCGCACCACCAGACAAGGACAAGGGCAAACCCAAAGAGAAAGACAAACCCAACTTCAACCCGACGGGCCGCCTCGCCGCCGAATCCAACACCGTCTCCGTCAACGGCACCGCCGTGGTGCTCAAATACCACGAACCGCCCGAGGCGCGCAAACCGCCCCCCAAGGAGCCCTGGCGGCTGTACGTCTTCAAGGGGCCCGACCTGCTCGAGGTGGTGGAGCTCTCCGAGCGCAGCTGCTGGCTGATCGGGCGCGAGCGGCTGGTCGTCGACTTCCCCGTCGACCACCCCAGCTGCTCGAAGCAGCACGCGGCGATCCAGTTCCGGTACGTCGAGAGGCGCAACGAGTTCGGCGACCGCGTGGGAAAGGTGCGGCCGTACCTGATCGATCTGGAGAGCGCCAACGGGTCCACGGTCAACGGGGACCTGGTGCCGCCGGGCAGGTACGTCGAGCTGCGGGATAAGGATGTACTCAAGTTCGGGCTGAGCTCGCGCGAGTACGTGCTCATGCTGCCGCCGCCGGATTGATTGAGCGGGAGTCATCAGAATATAATAATAATGATACAGCGCTTTTTCCCCTGATGTATGTACAGTACTATATGCGGGTTGAAGAAAAGAAAAGAAAAGATACTAATCAGCTCCGTCCGCTGAGCTGAGATGATACCGAACACGATCCACTTCTTTTTTTTTTCACTTCCTATATATCCTATACACATATACACATACACACGCAGCCGGACAAGTCCACCACCGATTCCATCCTAATAATCACACAAGGAACCAAACCAGCCAGTTCCTTCCGCAATCCAGCCCTTGGCTCGCTTACCAACTATCTCCGAGAAACTACCTCCTATACCAGACCAGACTTAAACCTTCTCCTGCGCCTGCGCAGCAGACGGCTGTGCCGACGCCGCCTGACCCTGGCTCTGTCCCTTCGCCTGGGCTTGCACCTGTCCCTGCTGCTGACCCTCGTCCTGGCCCTGACTCGTACCGACCGTGTCGCGGATCTTATCCCGTGCTTGTTCTGGATACAATATCAGCTTTGGTTCCCTTTCACGAAAATGTCTTCGACGATATCCACCCCCACCCCCCATAAAACGGGGCCAGCACAGAGAATTTGACTGTTGAGGGGAAGGGGAAACAAACGTACCGCCCTTCTCGAACCCCTTGAGCGCGACGTTGGACACGGCGCGGTCGACGCGCTTCAGCGCGTCCTTGCCCAGCTCGACGGGGCCCCTCTGCTGCTGTTGCTGCTGCTGCTGCTGCTGTTGGGTGTTGGGGATGGTGGTGGAAAAGGGCCTCGCGAAAGCAGCCAGGGCGGGCCCGGCGGATGATGATGATGGTATCCGCGCCGCAGCAGCAGCGGCGGAGGAAGAAGAAGAAGAGGCAGCGGTAGAGGCAGCGGCGGCTGTAGAAGGGGGAGCGAAGAAGCTGCGGCGTGCGATGAAGGACATTGCGTTTTGTGTGTGTATTATGTATTTGCTCGAGGTATATGTCCTCGGAACTCGGAACTGAAGTGGAAGAAAATGGGGATGGAAGCCGGGAGGGACCATATAGATAGATGGATATATTGTATTTCTGTAATGTATGTATGGTACGTAGGTATATATATGTGTACTGTACCTAAATCTCTCTCTCAAGGCAGGCAAGCAGGAAAGACCAAAGATAATACTAAGAAGATAGAAACAAGAGAAGTTAGTTCCTCCAGTATGTACTGTTACTCTGCGTCGCACGGCGGCAGCAGCACACGATATGACTAATTTGATGAATTAATAGTGATATAAATGGCGACAGCAAAGATCGCCGCCTCCAATCCAAGATGATAAGGAAATACAGATATAGCCCCTTCCTTACTTACCTAACGCTCTTGCCCCCCCTCCTTCCCCCCTCCCTTTCCCAAGGACCAGATTCTGCTGTTGGCCCACACAGAGACTGCGGCGTCCAGTTCAGGACCGACGTCATTGCCCCCGTCGTGGGGCAGCCTCTCCCTCTTACGTCGATGTGCGGTCACTACGTCCGACAGATAGCCGCCGAACCGGGCAATCGGTGGCTGAGCTTGCCAAGCGTCGTCTCATCTCACCACTTGCAGAACGCAACACGAGAACAATTATAATTATAAGGGACGGGAGGATGGCTGCTAGATAAATAATCAGATCAGGTAGGCAGGTAGGTACCCTTTTCAAGAAAAGGAATAAAGGATTTTATTCCATTTCATTTTAATGATATATCCGACTTGAGAACAAAAGATAAAAGACAAAAACAAACGCCAGCAACCTCGACACCGCACCCGGAATCAAACCCCTATATAGATAGACACAGAGACTGAACTCTTTTTTATTCCTTTTCCGGTTACCTGTCCGGTCCTCATCCATTTCATCCGTATGTATCATTAAATATTCATCATAATGCACTCGAGTTCCCCGAGGGAAAAAAAAAGAAACCTTTGAAAAGCCACATCAACCAGCGCCAGGACCATACTGTACCACGCTAATTGATCCGTCCTCAAACCCGGAGAAAACAGATAAAAAAGAACACAGAAACATAACTCACGCAAGACGCCCGAAAAATGCAGTTGCAGACAGATATGGCACAACACCGCAGAATCAGATGGATGGGTATCGAACAGGCTTTTCAACTCCACTCCACTGTATCGAATTCCAACCCGGTCATCTAATGTAGACGGAAGACCCTCATTTTAACTTCGTTCATGCGCCAGGTAAAACACAAACTCCGGAAAGAAAGCAAACAAACAACTCCGATAGCAGCCGAACCCGTCACAGCCGCAACCCAAGTCCGACATCCCGGGAAGGAGAGCTGCCGCGCCGGTTGGGGTCCTGGTCCTGCAGTGTGCCTTGGCGGGCTCCCACCTGGGGACTCGCAGGATCCGGACCATACGGCGGAACGTGTCGCGGGGCCGCAGCTTGAAGTTGATGCTGGCGTTCCCAGTCGCGCACTCTCTGGCGCGCGTCGCGCACGTTGATGGTATAATCGCCCAGCGTGAGCAACTGCGGCTCGCCGCCGCACTCGATTCTTGCCAACTGGTGGTCGGCCGCCACAGCTCCGGGCCTGGACATGCCGCCAGCCACGTAAGGAGCAGCATCAGGCTGATGGGGAAGGGCAGTGTTCTCGTCGAAGGGTCCGGCCGCCCAACCTCCAGCTCCAGACACAATGTGCTGCTGCGGAACGGTTGTCAAGCCATCCGGAGGCGTGGTTTCGATAGTGGGAGGCCCCATGGGGGACATTGGAGAGTACCTCGGCGGAAATCGAACCGGTTCTGTCTGCAGGGACTGGTACGACTGTGCAGAAGCATCTCGGGAGAGTGGCTCGGACGAGTAACCGGCCACCGGGGGCGAGGTCCCTGGCATGATTGCAGAGGGATGAGCAACTGGCTTGGGGCTGTGCCCCGTTGGACCTGGGGCCACATTGGACGGCCTGGAAGCGGAGTGCACCCGGTGAGAAGGAATCATTGCAAGGTCCCGCTCGTATGGAGGAGGAGGAACATTTGGTTCCACCGGAGGACTGGTCAGGATGTCACTATGCCTCGCGGAGGGGTGACGAGAGTGGAAACGCGAGCCCGGCGCAGATTTCGGATCCAGAGCGCTTGAGGGCGGCAGGGGAAATCCCAGAGCTGCTGGTTCGCTGTGAGTCGACTGAGTCAACTTGTCAAACCTGAATTCGGATAGCGGCGACAATTGGACATTGCTTGACCGACTCCTAAGCGACTCCCGAGAGGAATTGGTCTCCAGGCCTCGCGCAAAAGGAGGTATTATTCCTGGCCCAGGAGACGGCGAGCTTCTTCCCGACGGTATGGTTGCCGGCCGTGGGCTCTTCGCTGCCACCGTGGCATAGGTCTGATCGTTTTCCTTCTGCAGCGCTGAGCGCCCGACGGCCTTGATGCCGGCACGCGACGGAGGCGGGCTGGAGTGATGAAAAGCTGCGAGGAGTGTTTCCGCTTCGGAGCCCAACGGCGACGGCATGTGCCCAGCACTGCCCGGCATACGGCTGGACGAACCCTTGGCTTGCACGGAAGACAGCCTGGCCAGCGGCTGCATTGGTCTGTATTCGCCCAGATTGCGGGAGATTCTGCCCCTGTGCCGTCGGCGCCGCTCTGGAGGAGAGAATTTTGAATTTCGCCTCACGATCTCCCAACCTTCCTCCTCCGGCGGAGCCTGCTGGCGGAGAGCCGGCGAAGGCTGCGGCTTGGTCACTTGGGTCGTCTGGGCGAGAGCTTCACCATCGGTCTCATACCCGTCGTCATTCTCCCTGTAGATGTGCAGGGGTGCCTCCCTGTAGATATGTGGGGGGAAAAGACCCAAGTTGACACGATGCTGCGGAATGAGGCGCTGAGGGGATTCCACTCGAACCACCCCGGTCTCCGGGTCCTGGTCCCAGGTCGACCGACGGGAGGGCCCCTCGTCCAGCGAAGACGACTCGGGGACGGAGGAAGAGCTGCTGCTCGAACGGTCAAAGACGGATTTTTGGCGGAACGAGTCCTGAGACGAGTTGGGCCACATCTCAATCTCCGCGTTGATGCTCTCGATCGCCATCTGCAGATTCCCACGTGCTTCCCGGACAATATAGGGGGCCTTGTCCAGCGTCTTCGGGAAGTGCTCCACGAGTCGTTCGGCATGAGTCCCATACTCCCGGTAGTCCTTGACCGTTCCGGGGTCTCCTTTCATCCGGCCGTGCGCGTTCTCATACGACTTGCAGAAGACTCCGACTGCGACGACCAGCCAGGAATCATAGTAACCCGCATATTGGAGGCCTCCCTCGACGCCCCTGCCGCGAGGGGTCTCTGTGATCTGCCGTTCGCGGTCCATGATTTTGAGCTCATCTCGGCAGAAGCCCTGCACGACACTGTGGACCTTGATCACGTCGAGGGAACTCTGATGTACCGATGAAAAGGCCGTCTCTGGGCCGCCCTCTTTCTGAGGAGACTCGGACAGCTCCGGCGTTGTGTGGCTCGAGCCGTAGGGGTGGTAGACCCTCTCGATGAGCCCGTAGCGGATGAGGATGCCCAGAGTGGTGTCGATATCGCGGCGGTCCCCCGATCGGCTGCTGGCCAAGATCTCGACGTTCCAGGCCTCCAAGGCAGCTCTCCCCAGCTTGATGAGGCCAACCGGCACGCGGTGACCGAAGAAGGACAGCAGGTTGATCAGGCTCAGGGCTTCAAAGTGCCCTTCGCGATAGAGATCATGCATGATGCCCAGGATCGGTTCGGCCAGCCGCCCGTCGGTCAGGTGAGAGTGGATGTGATACTTCTCGATCGGCTTGGCTGTCGCGCTGAGTCGATGGCCGATGGCATGGATGGCCAGAGGCAGGCATTGATAGTGCTCCACCAGCTCGGTCGCCTTCTGCATCTGCTTCGGCGTCGGCTTCTTGATCCCCAGATCCTTGAAGAGGAGTTTACAGGCATCGTCCACTCCGAGCGGCCGGACATGGAGGCAGTACGGCTCGAAGAGCCGTTGCTTCTTGCGCAACGTCTGGTCCTTGGACGTGTAGATGATGCTGCAGTTCTTCCGGAAGGGCAGGAACTGCTTGAAATACGTGATCTCTTCGTCCTTGTCGAAGCTGAGCCCGTCGAAGACGAGGAGCCACTCCTCCCTCGACTCGAACCACTTGCGAACCGCGTCGACGTGCGTCCCGGAGGCCGTCCACTCCGAGGCTGGGAAATCCTTGCCGTCCGCGAGAGCCGCCGCTTCGGCAATCTCCAGGAAGCACTTGGCCGTCGATTGGCGGGATTTGGCATCGACCCAGAAGATGCCTCCGGGGTAGTCCGCGCGATGGGTGTAGACATACTGCCGCGCCAGATGCGACTTGCCGCATCCCGGCGGGCCGCAGATGAGAACCGCCACGAGACGTTGCGCGCGCTTCTTCGCCTTGAAGAGCCTGGTGTGCAACTCGGTGAGTTCCTTCTCCATTCCGACAAAGGCCGCATTCGGATGAAAGCCCGCCGGAGCTACGAACAACGGCTCCCGCTGGATCAGACGAGACCCTTCAAGCTCCGAGCTGCGGGCCAACGGGGACGCGGGGGAGCTCTTTCCGCCCGAATGGGGGGATGAGAAATATGCGATGGCTCCGCCTACGTAGAAGGGAGGGTCAGCCTGGTCTGACTGCGAAAAAAAAAGACTATGCTTTTAAAAACAATCATATTGCAAATGTTATCCCAGGTCTGCTCATCGCAAAAAAAAAAAAAAAGAAATTCTCAGCGCCGAGTTACAACAGGAGTTTTCCCATAGGAATCCACGCCCTCAACATCATCATCGCTCAGCGTGGCTACACTGCCAGGAGCAGGAAGGAAATGTCGTGTCCTACCCGTCGGAACCAAATTTTCAGACATGACTCCCTCGACGGAGCTACCTGTGTGTGCTGCGCCGGTCAGCAACGTGGCTAGAAAACACAGACGGACAATGCAGGGAGCTTACAGCTAAGGATCTCGTGCGCCTTGGCTTCCTTCTCCAGCCGCCGCGTCTGTTTCTCCTCGAGCCACCGGCCTGCAACCGTCGCGGGAGCATGGTCGGAGTAGCGGAAAAGCGCCTCGGCGACCGCCTCGAACCCCGGAGCGTTCTCGTCGTCGAACTTGCACATGTGGCTGTGGTCCGCCTCGATGCCCATGCGCTCGACGCCCTCCAGGACGGGCGCCGCGGAGGTCTCGTCGACGATGATCTCGCGGGTGCCCTTGATGTCCATGGGTTTGGTCTCGTGGAAGAAGTAGATGTGGAAGCGGGGGACGATGTCGACGAAGAGGAGGTTGATGTTCTGCAGGAGCTCGTTGTTCGCCTTGAGCGCCTTGATGAGCTGGGGCGACGAGTCCATGAACTTCTTGGGCAGCACCGCGCTGCAGATGTTCTGCAGCAGGTGGCCCCATTTGGCCACGTCGGAGCCGTTGTGCGGCGTGCCCAGGAACAGGATGCCGTAGGTCGAGACGTAGATGGACCGGAGGTTCTCGAGCTTCTCGCTGGTCACGCTGCGGCAGTACAGGAGCGCGCGCTTGACGACGAGGCCGCCGAGGGAGTGGCAGACAAAGACGATGGGCCGCTCCAGGCACTGTTGAAGCTGCGGAGAGAGGTCAGCATCATCGCCCGCGCGGGGAGCAGGGGATCTCACGTTTCGGTTGGCGGCGAGCTGGGCGGCCAGGGTCTCGGCATGGTTGTGGAGGTGGTCCTTGGAGGCGCCGTCGGTGAACGCGGTGACGTTGGCGTTGTAGCCGTAGGTGAGGATGCGCACGCGTTTGCGGGCGAGGATGCCCGGGAGCAGGTCGGCGGGCCAGAAGACGCCGGACGGGCTGGTCCAGGTGTTCCTGGGATGGCCGTTGAGCCCGTGCACGAAGACGATGCTGTGAGGTCCTGTTAGCTCGACGGACGGATCTGGGGGACAGCGGACGGGTGGGGGAGCAGCGTACTCGACCAGCGGCTCCTCGACGGACTGGTAGAGCTTGGTGAGGCCAAACTGCTTGACCTTTGTCGCGTCCGACATGGCTCGGGGTGGAGGTGGTGTTCAGGACGGACGCCGCCCTCGAGGCCCCAGATATATATAGACGAGCGTCTGGGACAAAGGAGCAGCTGACTGGGCGGATCAGGCTGCCTGGCGGGCCCCGTGAGCACCTGGCTGGGCGTCGTGATCCCCTGCCTGCAGCGCCCCGGGCGGCCCCCGGACGGCCCCCGGACGGCAGGCGGCCAGAGGTGCGATGCGCGTCGCCCGCGGACGCGGCCGATCTCCGGACGCGGATGCACATCAGCCGTCTGCGCCAGGGCCCTGAGCCGCCCGGCGAGAGGGCCTGTTCCTCGCACGCTGACCTGAAGTCGTACAGGGAGCGCTGCGATCTGCCAGGGCGGACCGCCCGCGCATGCAGGTCCGGGGTCGGCCCGCCCTGGCCGATCGCGGAGTGGATCTCCGATCGTGCCCCGCATCGCCCGATGACGCCATGGCCCGCGGGCAGCGCCTTCCACGGTCCTCGCACCACGGGACATCGGCAAGCGGGCGGCAGGGCGTGTCACGCTACCTCGAGAGCAAACGCACTTTTGAGCGCATTTGCGACAGATCATGTCTGCAGCCTACGCAAGTTTCAGTTCGCGCGGTGGGATGGTACCGACGGTGTTGGACTCGGTTCCTGCCTGGGCAGGACGGCAGGCGTGACCGCACGGCCCCGGTCTCGGTTACACGGCTCGTCATCCGGAGGTTCACATATGGTAACATTGTCTATTCGTGCAGCTTCCTGTTTGCCATCGGTTCCATACTGTACGTGGACACAGATCATCCGCTGGTAGTGTGGACACGAACATCACTCCCAAGCATCCCCTTCCCCAGTAACACTCTGTAGATCGCATGTTTGCTGGACCCAATCCTCGTGAGAGCCTTCTCCGCCCCATTCCCCATTCCACTTCGACCACGACGAACAAAGTAAGAAGTAGTATTTGCCCCGAGCCGGGCTGGGGCAACGGCACCCCATGATGACCGTCCCATATAGAACAGCACCCCGAAAAAAAAAAAAAAAAGGGATCACCGCCCCTTGAAGACCGGCTTCCGCTTCTCCGCGAACGCCCGGAGCGCCTCGAGCCGGTCCTCCGTCTCCATCACCCCCGCGTACGCCTCGTTCTCCGCCTCCTCGCCGCGCTCGAACTCGGCCACGGCCCTCAGCGCCTGCTTGATGGCGATCGGCCCGCCCTCGCAGATGTCCAGCGCCAGCTTGATGCTCTCCTGCAGGACCTTGCCCCGCGCCGCCCCTTCCTTGCCTTCCTCCTCCGGCGTCACCTCCACCAGCCGGTCGCACAGCCCGATAAAGTACGCCTCCGCGCCCGACACCCGGCGCCCCGTGAGGATCAGGTCCCGCGCGCGTGTCGCCCCGATCAGTCGGGGGAGGCGGTAGGTGCCCCCGGCCCCGGGGATGATGGCCAGCCGGGTCTCGGGCAGGCCGACGATCGCGGAGGAGCCAAAGACGCGCAGGTGCGTGCACAGCGCGAGCTCGAGGCCGCCGCCCAGCGCCAGCGACGAGACGGAGGCGATGGTGGGGATGGGCAGGGCGGCCAGGTTGCTGAACGTTCCCCGGAGCTTGGTCAGAAACTGGTTCGTTCTGTTTGTGGTCAGCACATAGCCTCAATCGGGACGGGGGGGCAAAGACGCACTCCTCCTTACTCATCCCCTTGCGCTCCTTCAGGTCCGCCCCCGCGCAGAACGCCGCGTCCACGTTGCTCGCGACGACCAGCGCCCGCGTCGGTCCGTCCCCTCTCTCTGCCGCGATCGCGTCCACCTGCCGCGCCAGGCTGTCCAGCAGCTGCCGCGACAGCGCGTTGCGCGCCGCCGGTCGGTTTAAGAGAAGCACGCGGACGTGGCCCGACCCCGGTGCGGGCACCTGCTGGACTTTGATCACTTCCTCTTCGGTGGTGGTTGTTGTGCTGAAGGTTGCCGCGTTTAAGCGCGGTTGCAGTCGAGGAACAAGAACAGCAGGACGGAGGGAGAAGAAAGGTGAGGGACGGAGCACCCGGGCGGCCATGGTGGTTGCGCCTGGCTGGTTGTGGGATGCAGTGGTTTGTGGGATGGAATTGGTGAGGTTGATCTGTGAGAGATCGATGGATGGATGAGCAGAGAGGAGTTGTGATGATGTCGGGCCTCGGCGGGTGCGGGAAGCCGTCGGGAACCGCGACTGTGGGGAAGCTCGGCCGGCTGCGGGGGGAAACGGGCAAAGAGTCCATTCCGGCGCTCGCCGGATAGCTACGATAATGTACAGTAATAATACACCGAATCGTCGGAAGCCAGCATGGGTATCAAAGTAGGATATCATTCATAGACGTAGTATACACATCTATGTACATTGAATCGTCTCTATATACATTTCATCTACAAGGATTCTGTCTCGAGAGAATCCCATGTCATACAGACGAGTCCCAGTGGATGTACTCGCGAACCTCATCGTCCGTCGGCCACGGACCCCAGAGTTCCGTCGACTCGATGATGTCGTAAGCCTCTTGAAGGTAAGAGTCGGCGAACATAGCGCCGTCATCCTGATCAGGAGACGGAGTCTTTCCCGCGCCGCCCGTCGTGGACGATTCGTTCTCAGCCAGACGGGGCGAGCTCCGTTTGACGCGTCTCAGCGACCCAGTCGCCCAGAGACCCTCGAGGAAGACCCGCACGGCGACCAGCGTACGCCGCATCATCCTCTCGCCGTTCATCAGCTCGTCGGCCGCCTCCTTCAAGGCCGGGGCCGCTCGACTCATCCAGCGGAGTAGCTTCAGCAGGCCATCATAGTCCCCTGCCGTCCCGAGAGCCCGGACGAAGACGTGCAGGACCGCCGGATAGGGGGTTTGAAGCATGGGAGGGATGGCCGACCGAGAGCCATCGGGGTCCCAGTGAGTGCCGCCGCCCTCGATTTTCAGAGATGCTGTCCTTGAGCCCGGGTGAACAAGCCGATCGAATTGGCTCTTGAGGATCCCAAGCCCGCTGTGAACCATTTCCTCGAACGTGCGACAGGCTGACGTGGGAGGTTCCTGTCCCCTGCGCAGGAACGCTTGCCTGATGAGAAGCAGCCCCTCCTCTGCCGCGTGTGGATCCCTGAGACCAGCCATGACGGCTCTTGTAAAAGCCGTGCAGAGGACATGGAACCCAGACATGCCAGGATCAACGTCGATCTCGGTCATCCAATCCAGTACCTCCGTAACCTCGTGCCAGGCGAGAATTCTCTGCACGTTTCGGGACATCCTATACCCAGGGACCTTGATCCGCTCGACGCTGAGAGCCGACAGGAGCTTGATCCACGGTGGAGCATATCTTGGTTTCCGCTTTTTCATCAGCTGGACCGCATGCGCCAGTGCCTTGGGGTGATGGCCGAGATCATCGCTGCGAAATACCCCACTGTAGGAGAACAACGTCGTGTGGTGGTTCGAAACTTGGGTGTCGCACATGACAATGGGGAAGAGATCTGCGGCGCGGATGTCATGCCTGGTGACGTACACTTGGTCAAAGTTCGAAAACTTGCAGAGGAATCCGATGAACGCCGCGAAAATATAATCAGGTAGGCGATCCAGAGCCTCTGCAAATTCATGATCATCCTCTCGAGACCGGACAGTGCATAGAGCCTTAATTTGCTTGGTCCACAAGTCGCTGCAACAGAGGTAGTCCAGGCCGGAGCTGAAACTCGTCGCAGACTCGAGGAGAAAAGCCAAAAACCGGCCCGATGGTCGGATGCCCTGCGACAGCATCTGCTTCAGGAGATCATCTACAGTCGGAGGCTCGGTGCGCACATATATCACATCTCGGGCAGAGGGCGGTTCCGGAAAGACTTCCCGCGCGTCACCTGGCAGGGCAAGACTCTTTTCATCAAAATTGCTCTCAATCGCTTTCCTCCGGTAAACCAACTTCTGTGCCATCGCAAAGTAGATCATGCCTTGCGGAGGGAGACCCCGGTCCTGATACGCCAAAAAGCACGCCCAGGCTTCGCGCACAGTCCTGGTAGCACGGATGCGAGCTGCCCAGATCGCGGGATTATTGGGATCACTTCCGGCAGCTCCAGACAAAGACTGCGGAGGGGGCATCAGCGCCCGTGTCTGAATCGTTGGGCTTTGGTCGGTGTCCCATCCGGCCAAAATGGCAGCAACCTCTTCCCAACGGGTATGGGAGTAACCTGCCTCTCTCATTTGGGATATCACTTGCATCGCGCGACTTTTCAACCCCTCGTTGCCTCTTTCCGAGTCGATTCCAAGCTTCTCTTCCTTCCAAGGCGGCCAAGACAAGGCTTTGTACTCTGCGGATTGCCTTTCAGCTAGGGTCTTCTTGTGAGCCAATTGGACCGCAATGATCCCTTGATAACCTCGCCGGGTGACAGGCAGAACAGGCCGATGCGCTGCCATTGCCTTGAGAAGCTCAAACTGTGCGCGTTGCTGGATCGAGGCCGAAGCAAACGGGGCAGGCTTGGACGGCAAAGCCAGCAGCCAGAGGCATGTGTTGAACTTGTGGGTTCGAAATCGGTCCATTCGCCATGATTTCTTCTGTGAGCCACTTTCCCCGACACGCATGTTAGTCAAGAACGAAGCGAACGCGCGTGCAATGGTGAGCTGTGCCTGCGGCCACACGTTACGAGCATGTCTGAGGAGACGGACAACAAAAGTCATGCACATAGTGGGATCGATAAGCGGTTTTATATCCTGCGATTCTGGCTCCGTATCGATGTCCGGGTCATCTGCAACCGATTTAATGGCAGAATGGACAGTCGGAAGCGGCCGGCCAGTCATCAGATGCAGGGAATAAAGTAAGAGTAGACGAAAAGTTTTAGCATCCAGGTATTTTCGACGCAGAAGGTAGAGTGGGATGAAAGGGGGCACTCGGTTGGTGGCGAATCCCTTCCGCATCCCATATTCTTCTTCTAGCATCAGCAGTCTCAAGGTTGCCTGATAAGCGCGCTCACTCTTGAGTATCCATGCCCATGACACCACATCCTCCACAGAATAGCCTCTTGCAGTCAGATATTTGAGGTCATCTTCACCGAAGGCCAGTTTCAAAGCTTTGTCCGAACGGGACTGAACTGCGAAGGAATCATCGACTCCTGTCTTAGCTGTCTGCGATAAAATGGAGTCGACATTATATATGTAATTAGCAAGGATCGTCTGTAGAGAGATTCTAGATGGTTTCGTTCGTGCCCACTTAGAACGGTACTTGTACTTCTGAAGTGTAGGCCCAGAAATCGCCTGGTAAGGGGACACCCAGGACAGATCGACTCTTGATTCCCGAGACGCGGGGAAATCGACATTGTAACCAGATTCCCGAAGAGCTGATGTCAGATACTCAGTAGGGGTCTGCTCGAGACGCCTGGTGATACCATCTTTGCTTCCAGCTGTTGCAATTGCTCTTGGTATTGCACCAAGGTCCTCCTCATTACTGCGGCCACGCCGCGTTGCCGCAGAATGATGGAGCTTTGAGGGTGCTCCCCGCTTCCTTGACTGGTACTGTCCAACAGGAAACCCCGGCTTCGCTTGAGAATCCACATCTCTCCGGGGTCCATATTTTTCTTGGCAATGTTTCTCGTTGCTTGGACTTGACGGCTGCGAGAAGCACTGACTCAATGGTGACTGTCTCCGTTGCCAGCGCCACCAAGAGATAGAATCAATCTTAGCATCAGAACCACTGTGCACATCGCTGCGCAGCCGGTTTTCATCCGAGCTAGCTGTCGACAGCGCCTGCCTGAAAACGAAAGAGTGGACCCCAGCTTTGTGCGCGTAAGGTGTTCCTGATAAATAATCAAAGCCCTAGAGACAAGACGATCAGCTAGAGGAACGACAAAGGGGTCTCTGGATGAAGAGAGACACAATGCGCTTACCTTCTGCCGGCGACCGCTGCTGGAGCGCAGGCACGCCGTCCTCAGAGCTGGTACACCGAAGTGGCACGGTACATGATTAAGGACCGATGACATCCATGAAGATAAACATGGGTGGATTCTGCAGCTGGACTAGGATGCCGCTGCAGAGAAATCCACCATGCGCCCCGCAAACCTCTGGTGCTGTGTTCATGAGAGATCCCGCTGGCGCACCGAGGGCCGTAACAGGCGTCGGACACGAACAGGTGGGTCACGTGACCGGTGACCTTCACGGCCTGCGTTTCTGCCACAGCGCGCAAGCGTAGAACGACCTCCCTCCCTCTTGGCCCGCCGGAGCAACCTGCCTCTGCCACAGGCCTTCTCCAAATCTATCTGTCCCTGTTCTTTTCCATTACCTCCCCGGGTGCCTGTCCGTTGTACAGTCGTTCCGTGCTTGCCGCGGCTGTGGCGTTGGGCGTGGAGGTTCATGCTGTAGCTCCAGTCCCTCGTCGCGAACCTCGCATCGCCGCATTGGCTCGCAGATTCGAGGCGCCTCGACAGCATTGCCGCACCTGAAAACAAGACTGCGGGGCGCACAAGACCCATCTTTCGAGACACTCGGCGACTCCTTCTCCTCTCACCTTTCGTGGGCGCCGGGCTGTGGCGGGGGTTCAGCTTCCGTCTGTTCTCGAGGCGTGTATTGCGCTCTCCGCGTCCACCATCCGCGTCAAAGTGTCTTCCAGAACGGCGCGACTCGCGAACTATGAGCAGTGACGAAGGAGGGGAAACGGCCACGATGCCCGCTGCAAACGGGGAACTCCACGCCTCATCTGTCGACGCATCTGCGCTCTCGACGCCAGGAAAGCGAAAGCGCATGTCGAGTCCTGATGATAAATCCGCCCAAGATAAAGCTTCCACCTCCCTCGCGTCGCAAGAAAAGAACAAGGTTGATGAGACACTGCGTTACCTTGTAAAGATATTGTCCAAGTTAGCACCTCCCCTTTGTGCTTCTACCAAATTTCCCTTTCGCTGTTAACAATTTCTAGGGACGATACGGATCTCCAGCTTCTCAAGTTCCCTTTACCCACGCCATCTCCTGCCAAACCACGTTCAAAACGCGCGAAACTTTCAGACGAAAGCCATGAACATACAACCATAGAATCGCGGGTCGCCTCTGGTCATTACAAGAGTGTCCAGGAATTTTTAGAAGATGTTGAAAAGGCTTCCACTGGCCTCATAGAGAGACATCAATCTCGAGGAGCTAACGGCGTTCGGGATCATACTGGCGCAACACCCGTCACGGAGTTGGTCAATCGTATAGCAGCGTTCAAGAGGCACATGAACAACCTCCTCCGCCAGACATCCTATCTGACCAAGCCAATCGTCAAAACAGAGCCGTCTGAAGAAGATGCGGAATCATCAACCGAGCCGCATGCTCCAAACACGGGAGGCCGAGAAGATAAGACGGTTCTGACATTGTTCGGGAATCCTTCGAATCCAAAGCAGCTTTTCTCGAGCCTTCAGCAGTCTACGAAGGTGCCTCTTGCTTCCTCGGAAGGAGGAGTGCAGCGATATGTGGAGGTACAAGCACCGCTGCGCGAGAACGCATTGCCAAATGGAATCTCCATCACAAAAGTCGTTCCATACAATCTCGCAACCGGTGGCCAGTCCAAGCCGACCAAGACTATAGGCGAGGTGTTTGCGCCTCGCCCGGGGCTACCCCAGCTAGAGCCTCCCCGCAGAGCCAGGTCCTGGGCTAGGGACTCTTCGAGCATGTGGATCGACCCGTTTGAAGCGGTAACAAATATCAAATCCTTTCCGGGTGAACGAAATAACTATTGCTTTGCATCCCTTCCATCCGGCTATTGGCTGCAGTATGGTGGTATTACCTCTTCCCCCTCCTTCTGGGACCGCAAACAGAAGCCATCTGCAGCCTACAACGGCGAGGGTGATCCTGCTCAGAGACAACAAGAAGAACTCCTGCCCCTCGAGGATGATCCGTCTGTTCTTCAAGGCGTCTACTCGTCTTTTGCTCCATCGTTTGACAGCTCAGGGGCCATCGTGCAGGCCGATTCTAAGGATCTGGTGTGGTGGGCCAAGCGGGGAGCGAAGCGCTTCAGACAATTACTGTCATTAGCGTACACTGATGCTGTAAGCGAAGAGCCTGTCGCGGAGCTTGACGAGGACTCCCTCGAGGAGACGGTCAAAACATTCAAGCCCGAGGAGATTTCTGAAGAGGTGGTCGAGAAACCCGTGGATGAAAAGGAGTCCAAAGAATTGGATGAAATTCTGCGCGAAATCTCGGAACTTCTGGAGACTCTCAATTCCTACCAGCAAATCCGCAATCTCGACTTCCCCCCTGCCGAATCCCAAGATGCGTTGAAGGACGTGGGTACTCCTAGTACCCCATCCGCAGCAGAAAGGAGTGTCTACGAGACGTTGAAGTCCAGCCTAGCTGCTCTCATTGCTAATCTGCCTCCGTATGCAGTCGCAAAACTGAACGGTGAGCAATTAGCGGACCTGAATATCAGCCAGAAGATAGTGGTCGAGAACCCGGACTATCCCGGGACTATGGAGAAAGACGATTTCACATTACAACAGGAACGGATTGCAGCAGCGGCTGCTGCAAATCGGGCTCCAACACCAAACATGGCTTCAGCCTCCCGCCCTGGAGGTTACCAAGGACCCCAGACTCCCGCTGGCGGGTATAATCAGAGGGCGTATCCCCCTAATGCTAGAGTGCAGCAACCGCCAGGGGGCTACCAGCCACCACAGCCGTACTATGGTGGCCGACAACCCCCTACCTCGAGCCCCTACGCTCCAGCGTCCGCTCCGAACTACGCCGGGTCCCGCCCACAGGCGCCTCCATCCGCACAGCGTCCTGGCTACATACCGCCGTATTCACAGCCTGGTGCCCCGTATAATCAGGCAAGCACTCTGCAGCAATACCAACGGCCAGCGCAGAATGGTTACAGTCCATATCCTGCGCAACAAGGGCCGCCATCGGCTCAAGGCTCCCCGCAGCCGTATGCACAACGGCCCGCGCAACCAGGGCCATATAATGCGCCCTACGCTCCACCACGAAGTGCCTCTCCCCAGAAGCAGCCTCCATATGGCACGCCTCAGCCACGGACGCCTTATATGAATCCCGGCCCCGGCAACCCGCAACAGCGATACTATCCCCCGCAGCAGCAACCACCTCACTACGGGCCTTATCCTTCGTCGCAGCCTCCAGCGCCTGCGACAACCTACGCAAATTCTGCAGCTGCTGTGACCTATGCTCGAAGCGCAGCTGAGCAAGCTGCGTTAATGGAGCGCAATAAAGCACAGATAGCCGCGAATCAGAATCGGCAGAGCTCCGCGACACCACAACCGCCTGCTTCACAGCAGCAGCAGCAACAGCAGCAGCAGCAGCAGCAGAATAACGAACAGAGTGGCTCGCAGGAGAGGAGTGCAACACCAGGAAACAACCAAAGCAGTACACCTGTTCCAGCAGGTGCAAGCCAATGATGGGTGTCAAATGTGGAGGTCTCCGTCCGCTTAGAAAAGCCTTGGATACAGGACAAGGGATGGTAATCGGCCATTGTCTCAGATTTCCCATCCATCCCTTTTTTTTTCAGCCTTGCTGTACACTTTCTCTTCCGTAACTGTTTGTTTATTCAATGGTTTTTTTCTCTTTGCTACATTAGCGGTATGGCGCAAGAGTATCAAAGATTGGTTGGTTGGGTCAGGCTATTTGCTGGTGCGTGGCCGCGGGTAGGCGATGGTTTTAAGAAAAAGCCTTGATTATGTATGCTGTTCTTTACATCTTGCTATAAATGGGGTTTTCTTCTTCTCGCTGTTGAAATTACTTTATTCAAAGTCGTCATCAGATCACTGTGTGTGTGTCATATATCTGCCGAGCTGGAACTTGTGAGTTAGGGAGAAGAGACCTTTCGTTTATAGAAAGAGGAAGTGTGTCTGCTTCAATCGCTTCATCTGCAAGATGAGCTATGAAAACACTGCACCTATCTATCATTTCAGGTCACATACCGACCTACCGACCTAACTTCCATGCTTCTAGCTGTATGTCACTCTTCATCTGTACGCACGACATCCAACGAATCGAATTCCCCCCCCCCCCCCCCCCCC
>Ga0207748_1000172_pt1 | contig 62518 bp, 38 predicted proteins | sample HigsolmetaGSP13D_FD_184841 | JGI IMG/M metagenome (GOLD analysis project Ga0207748, IMG submission 184841) | High solid enriched microbial communities from the Joint BioEnergy Institute, USA - SP1-3-D (SPAdes) | ecosystem: Engineered > Bioreactor > SSF (Solid state fermentation) > Aerobic >...
GGGGGGGGGGGGGGGGGGGGGAGTTCACGACGTACGCTACCGTACGAAGTCATGAGACGATCAATGTCCGTTCGTCCGGATCTTATTATTAGCTAACTTTTCGAGGAACTCGGCCCTCTTCAGATCATTATCTACTTACTTTACTACCTGGTTGGTTGGTTGATCCCACTATCACTCACTCCAGCTTACTTGGATACCTACCTAAGGTACCTGCATAACTGCGTACTACTACGGTACTGCTACATGGGCCATTCCTTTCTACCTCTCTAGCTCTGTACTCTACGGAAATTTCCAGTCTACAGATCAAACAAGCATGAAAAAGCACCGATAGGTATCCCTTTTTCCCCCTTTCCACGCGCATATTTTTGATCATTTTTTCCATTTTATTTCCTTCCTATCCATAATAATGATCTTCCGAATTTCCCATAGAGCAACAAAGGGGAAAAAAATTTAAAAAAAAGACAAGCGGGCCGTATAATCACAACACAGACAACACAATAACCAACCAAAGTAGGGAAAAAAAGCACATGAGGTCATGCGAGGAAGGCCCCTCAGCCCCTAAGATCAACTGCAAGGACTCGCAAGCAAAGTTCGGCCGTCACGCATAAATGGAAAACATCGCCAGTAGCAGATAACAGAGCCATTAATCAAAAGGTGATGATGTCAGGGGTAAATCGCAATCATGTTGCAAAGCAACCGTAGCAAAATAGAGACTCTCATCAAGAGGCCGTCTCGTTTCCATGGCACAGTGACTGAGCAGCGTTTCTAATCCATCTCGAAAAGAGTCCATCCGCCGTTTCGATCAGGTCGAAGTCAACGGGAAAGATTTTTGCCAAAGCAATCAATGAACAAGGGAAACGAGTTATGCATAGATCAAGGACATGGAGCAGATGAATGGTGAATACAGCAAGAGAAAGGGGCACAGAAGAAGAAAAGCCGCTCAAGGCTCTGTGGCAAAAAAGGCTGACAGGGCAAATAGATGCACGCAAAGGTGTCAAAAAATCACTTCTGCTGTCCATTCCAATATTTCAACACCCTTATTCCCCGCATCGTAACCAGCCTGTCTGACTTTCAGCCCTTTCAGTATTTTGTTTTCCAACCATGCATCCCTCTTTTCCCTTTGATAGTTAGACCTTGTTCTCTGGAAATCATGGAGCTCAACCAGAAGGCGTAACTTCGTGACCGCATGCGCAGAAACACCTCAAATGTACAGAAAGAAGGCCAATGCACCTCCAATGTGGTAAAATGGTTGAAGATAAAAAATCGACGAGAAAGATCTGTACACACAACGGGCCGTAAGATAAAGAGATATGCTGAGATATTTCCAGTAAACACAAAGGTTCATGTTACAACCGCAGGGAGAAGTGTCCAATAGTATTTTGTCTAAGGGTATCAGTCCGGGTATCGCAGGTGAACCTCTCAAGTAAACGTCTCGAAACGCTGGATAGGCACTATCATGCAAGATAGCCGCGAGCAGAACATGGCGTGCACCGGTCTCGGCTAGTTAGCAATTATAACTGAATTCTCGGCGCGCTCTTTCATGCGCATTGCTTGCGTTTCGAGCGCTCTGGCCATAAGTTTAGTGACTAAGTACGGAGGTTAGTAGTTGCCACTCATAGCCAAAGGTAACAAATGGTCTCACCTGGCCAAACCGCGGCCCTGTCGAGTAAGTAAGCTGTAGCCACTAAAATCTTACTACCGTAGCCCCCATCGACCACACTTGGCCGTCGCTGCAAAGCATTGATCGCAGAGATGGAACCCGTAGTTTGGGCCTCACGCTGCATTTTAGCCTCGATGCTACCGAGGATTTCTTTGATCTTCTCCACGAGCTTGCAGTCCTCGTCTTCCAGAAGCATAATACCGGGCACCTGGGTCAAATCCACCTCATCCCGCCCAAGGATGCCCAAATACGGACCGACTCGCTCTTGGACGGTGGTGATCCACTCAGCAAGGACTTGGGCGCAGTCGAAGGCACACATAGCGCACTGCAGCGGAAGTTCTCTTGACGTGAATTCAGCGAACGTATTGCCTAGCCTGTCGGACATACAAATGGAGTCAGCTGCGTAGAATGCGGCCTTTCGCAAGTGCCTCTCGCGCTTGGATTGGCCTGGTCGATACACGGTTGACATGCGTGGAGGCTGCTCCTGGGTGGGCGTCTTGGAGATACTCAGATCTCCCACTCCCAAGTCTGCAATCGAGTCTCGCCGACCATCCGCATTTGAATCAAATCCATCCGAGCCGCTTTCATCTGCGTGCTGGATTACTTCGGCTCCTCGTGCGAGCTCATCTGCCATCGCGTTCCAGTCCCGTTGCCAAAATGCTTCTTTCGACCGACCAAGGTTAACGAACAGCCTGACATAGGCGAGATCGAGGAGAGGGATACAGTCGGCGGAGAGGGGACCTGCGCCGAATGGATTTGGTCGCTCCAGACTGTGAAGTGGATTGCTAGCCCACGCTGCCTGCCATGCTCTCAGGGCGGGCTCGATGTGCGCCTGCATCGCATCTGTCTCTTGCGTGGTCCACTGCCGGCCCATGTGCCTCTGGCGCGTTTCCCATATATAGTTGTGTAGAGCATGGATCAGCACGAGGCAACCGAAAGTACTTGGCTTCAGATCGCTCTGTGGCAGGTAATCCGTGGAAGTATTGGAACCAAAGGAGGCATTGGACGATTGCTGCTGGCGCTGACTGGCGGTGAGGAGTGTCGTTAACGCTGATGAGAATGAAACTGTTTTCTTTGCAGCCTGCGCTCCTCCCATCTTCTTCCAGGCTTGCGGCGATTCTGCTGCCCAGAGATCTTCTTCGCACGGTAGATCGAGCCGAATCTCGGAATTTGTGAGGGCTGGTGCATGGTTGTAAGCCGAGACAAGGAAACTGGACAGAGTAAAGATAGCGTAAAGTGTACGCTTCCGTTCTTCCACTATCTTCCAGTCCAGCCACTCTTTTCTTTCCTTGGGCAGATCGGAGGACTGTGCATTCCAGCTCTCAGCGTTAGCGCCATCAACCTGTATGTCGTTCTTTCCCGTCTTAATACCCAGATAATCCTGTGGAAGACTTTCCGGATCGAGATGATGGGTTAGTTCGGCCGCCCGCGCAAGGCTGACCAGCGCAGCGCAATGAGTGCTGGCGATATCAGCAGCGGTCTTATCCCCACAGGTATGCCCATAGATGACGTTGAGAAGCATTGCCTGCACCAACCAGAGCGGTGTGTTGTGCACGGAGTTCTCGCGTGTCGAGTTCGCGCGGCTTAGTGCTGCCGACATGTCTGCTTTTCGTCTCTCTTCAAGATAGAGTTGGATCATTTTCTTGGCAGCTTCAAATAGATCCTTGGAAGCGGCTGTATCAAACTCATAGAGAGCGCCGATCGCAGCCATCGATAGTATCAAACAGCCTCCCCCGCTAGCAACGCCGGTTGAGCTCAGGTTAAGATGCCCACTGGGTGTCCGCAAGCTGCTCGTATATTCGGGGGCCCGGAAATCGAGGGTAGGAATGTGGAGGAATGGAAGATGCGGGTGGAAATAGTTGATATAGGCTGATATGTACCGCTGCAGGTCGAAGGTGCTTGGGAGCGTGTAGGTGCTGTTGAAGCCAGTGGGGCGGGATAGGAGTTCGCGGTTATACATGTCTCCATTTGCTGGCTGAGAATACTTGCGGTGGTGAAACCCGTTTGGCTGCGACACGCTTGCTAGTAGAGCTTGTCGTGTTGAGTCTGTGAAAGTATCCGTGGAAGCTGAGGAAACGGGGTTTCCAAGGGGACTATTTGTGAAAGGTACGTTGAGAGGATTAGGAGATTCTCCGTTGGCTACCATTGAGGATGAAAACGTACTCTGCGACTGTCCCCCCAACAGCGGTGGACCGATTGGTGTTATTGGCGGTGGGGTTGCAAAAGCCGGATCTGGGAACTGGTTCTGCGCTATAAGGGACTTCGGAGATACCGTCTCTGGCAGTACACCTAGATCATGAAACGCAGGGGATGAAAAATCCATTGGAAACTGGGTTGATGGCGCTGCGGAGTGCGCGGGGAAAGGATTCTGCCAGCCTGATGAGGACATGGAAAGGTGACTGGAACCATCCACGATTGCCTCGCTTATACCACTTTGACTTCCAGTGCTCATGGCTGAGGGAGAAGACTCGTCGATTGCCGATTCACTTGGATTACCAAGCGGTCCGGTAGTGTCAAACCCGTTGACCCAGTCAAAATTCGTGTCATCGTCCATCAATGGCTCTGTGACAGAAGGCATCCCCTGAAACCCCTGGTTAAAGGGTGACGATGGAGAGTCGTTGCCAAATGTGTTGGGAGAACCTGTAAAATGAAGCTGGGCCGGGTTGATCGTACTGCCCTGGCCGAGAAGCATTTCGCTCAGACCGAAGTCGGAAGCAAAGCTGCCGTAGACCGGCGCGGTGCGAAGTCCGCCAGCCATGTCCATAGACAGCCCAGATGTGTCCAGCTTGGTCAGGCCATTGACAGGTGGATGTCCAGAGCTGAAACTGCGGAAGTCAAAACTTGAAGTCCCAGATGCGGAACTGAGGCTGGGATGATAGGTGTGGCCAGACTGTCCTGACCTTGTAGCTGAAGCACTTGCGTTGCTGATCATCTCCAAAGTTGCATCATCGATGTGACTTATGGTGTTCGCTCTAGGTCGCATACTCGTCGGCGTACTGGCGATAGAGTTCTTTCGGACTCGGTTTGTCACAGTCGAGGCAGCTCCCATACTTTCCCTCCTGCCATTCCTTGGACGGGATGACGGAGTTGCCGTCATGTGCAGTTTCTGCTGATGTCTGAGGAGGAGATCCCGACGCGCAAAACAACGTGCGCAGTCTGGGCATTCAAAGGGCTTCTCTTTTGTGTGCGACCGTTCATGGCGCTTCAAATGTTCAAGCCGCGCAAAGGAACGGCCACAGGTAGTGCAGACATGAGGTCGTGGCTTGTCAGATTTAGGGGGAGGAGCATTTGCATTCGGTGACGCGTTTTGGTAGTTTGAATCTGATTGCTTAGAGTCGTCACCAGGTCCAGACGCTGCAGATATAGTGGTTAACGAGACGAAAATGGAACAGACAATAACCAGCTCAATGCAGCCTAAGCAGTCAAGACATACCAGTCACATCTCCAGGAATCTCACTGATGGATGTGAGATCCTCAGTCTTGGGACTGATTGCGGGATCTTGATCCACCATTGTGTCTGACAACATCCTGTCTCAATGTGCCTCGCGAGCCAGACTGAATTTGTGTCAGAAACAACTGCAGATCAACTAACTGATCACGTTCGAACAACTATCTGCAATTGTGCTGCAAAGTGGGCGTCACGGCAAGCTCCGATGGGAGGTCAGAGCAGGATACAGCACAAATCACTCGAGGCAATAACTGGGGCTGGATCCACGAGCTTGTAGACTGATGACATCAGATTAGCATGACGTTCGGTGATGCCTACATGGAACCGAAGGGGAAAAAAAGAGAGCGGACAGTGATCCAGGGTAGAGAGATGGGTGAAGGGCAGGCTGAAGTGAAGACCACTGGCAACCCGCCCCAAAGTGAATATACTGACCGTAACGCACGAGCTGCAGACCTGGCAAGCTCCCAGCAAAAATAGTTCTAGCCCTGCGACAGGACAAGCGACTTATCTAATCCTCGTGGTGCTCGTGGAACGGATCCTTGTTGATAGGGCCAGGCGGTTGCCTCTGTACGAGTCCCGTCTTCTGCCAGGGCACCGACAAGGAAGCCGATAATTGGCTCTCGACTGCTCCTTCACTGGGAGGAGAGCACAGGCGTGAGGCCCGTGGGATCACTTCATCAACCGTTGTTCCAGGTACTCGTTCTCGATCGGGGACGGTTGGCTACGTCGGTTTGCCTTGGTCGCCAGCTCTGGAGATTCCGCAGCTGTGGTGGTTCGATCCGCGAGCGTTCATCCAGCGGCACGAGGCATGGCAAGCGGGAGACAACCGGACGACGGGATCACAGGCTGCTGCGACTCAATTGTACGAGCAGGACGAGGGAGACTGCCGGAGACGGGCAGCGGAAATCGCAGACGACGTTGACGGGAGGTCACGGTTGTCTGTGTCGAAGGCGAAGTTGGGCGAGTTCACTCGTCGTACGTCCACGACTCCCGCCTGCGACCAGCAGCACGAACCAACGTCAGTGGGAAAGCCACGCCCGGGGGTGCACCAACGGCCGGCGGCTGCGCGAGCATGGGCGACGCGCTGGTACGAGAGGCCATGCGCTCCACTGGCGGACAGGCCACCGGACGGCGTACCTGCTGCTGGGCGCTCCCCCATATCCGTCGCGCGCTAGCCAGCCCTGGGCCAATCGCCGCCCAGCCCGCACCCCGGGGACCGCCGTGCCGTCCAGTCCGGCGCCCACTGCGCACAGGCCGTAACGCCTGGTAATTCCGTGACCGCCCCGGCGCCGTCTCCATACCAGCCGCAAACCGTACCAGACCATGCCCGAGGCCTCCGGTGAGGTACCCGCTCAGTCACCTCTTTCTTACGCCCACGCGCTGCGACTCCCATTTCCACCTTTTTCCTTGCTCGCAAGTACTGCTCTCCGGTATTCTCAGGCCAGCAAATCTCCCGCTAATTACATAAATGGACCTCATGTTCGCTGCAGCTTCCTCTCCCGTCGTAGGCCGACAGGACTCTGTCCGGAGTAACCACGCCCGTCTTTCTGACAGGCACGCACCTTCTGCCACACCCTCATCGGAAGACCTCCGACTAGTTCCCAAAGCTGGGTAACCGAGGCAAGCTCTCCAGCAGTGCGAGGGCGAAGTTCTGGACCCTCCAATGCAGGTAATAATATCCCAATTATCGAGGATTCATGTTTTATCCGACAGTGCTCACGGCTTATCTGCAGCGGGCCTGTCCCGTGTCTATCCCAGTGGCCATGTCGGCTTCTTATTGAATCACTGACCGCCCACGCCGAGATCTCGGACAAAGCCGTTGAAGGACCAGTCTTGCATAATAAGCATCCGTCTGTTCGGCAAGATTTCGTCATTATTCTTGATTGCGTTTCGGATGGGCTGAAGCAGTCCATATCAGTCAGGGCATGGTCAACCCGCCATCGCACGCAGATAAGCATCGATACGCAGACCTTGGCAGCACAGCGCTGACCGGTATCACGGAGGACAGCCCACCGGCGCCGTACGGTACGGAATGGGACGCATACGTGCCCGCAACGGATCTCGTGAGCGGGCGAGACGGTACCAAAACAGGGTCCACGGACTTCGTGACCAGGGGCAGGGCCCGTGGGCGCCGCTGGCCGGGTTGTTGAGGCGGCGAGGGAAGGCAGGGAAGTGCTCGTGTGGTGGCGGATGGCCCGGCGGCCCAGCACACGCGCCATTCCTGTGGGGACCGCGAGTTCGTGTGGAGGAAGGCCGCTGCCCGCCAATCGTGCGCCCTGGCCTTGCGCCAAAATCCCCGGTCTAGTGCTCCTGGATCCTACCTTTCTTTGTCTTTCCCACGTCCTGCTCCGTACAGGGCTCTCGCAAAATCCTCAACAAGCACCCGCGCGAGACATGTCTCGAAGAAGCAGCCTCTGAACAAGTGTCAGGACTCGGCGTTTCTTCACAGTTCGCGGCTCACGGTACTCCAATTGGCCCGTGGGCCCCATGCCTCGCCTTGGCTTCTCCAGATCCGTTGTCCTCCCCTGGACCTTCCCCAGCAATGCTAAATTCTAGAAACCAACCGTCTTGGGCGATTGACATTTGATGGTGCATGCTGGGCCTGCGGCTGGCCGCTGTGGGAATCCCAGCAGTTGGGGTCTCTCCGATGTCGGGAAGGCAGAATTCTCTCCCAGGTTTTCCATAGCGAATGTTTGAACCTGACTCCCCAGCGACTGAAGCCCAAGAGACCTCGTCATATACTCGGGCGTAAGATGCCCTGCCAAACGAGAGTTTTCCGGGGTTCCTGCCTTCGTCTGTGGAAAGCGGAAACTCACGAGCACGAGATACGTCCGGAGTAGCAACCCAGTGTGGGTAACTGGGGGACTAGGAAGCCAGTCACTGAGCTCCCAAGTTCCACCTGGCCGCCCGATCCCTGGTTCGGCGCAGCCCGCTCCTGGGGAGCAAAACCCGGGGTTGCGGGTCCGAACGGTCATGAGACTTGTGCGATGAAATCCTTGCAGGGGAGCTGGGATTATTATTCTCCAGCAATTTCGCACTGCTTATGTACAGTACAAAGTCCCCCGTACAAGGTAGTACAAGAATCCGGATTGATCTCCTTCGTCCGCCTTGTTGACAGCCGCACACGCTGGGCCCGGCAACGGAACCGATTCCGCCTCAGTATGGATGACCTCAGATAGCAGAGCTCCCAACTCGAACAGACGACAATTACATCATCAGGTCAGATCCTGGACCGGAACAGACATTTCCAGGGGCAATCTCGAGCTAGCTTGCCCACTGAGAGATGCTCAAATTAGTATCTTGTCGCAGAGTCTGCTGCATACAGTTACCATCGAGAAAAAGGACCGACTGATCCATGTTTCCCACAGACTTTTGTTGAGATCTCCGACCGGTATCCACGCTTTGGCCCCGACAGGGTTTGCACGCCGACCCATGACAAGCGGGCCACATGACGGGTCAGGCTACCACTAACCGAAAACGCAACAGCATCGCCGACGACAGAAGCAGCAGCCATGCCGTTCCCCTGTCCACGGGCGGCCACGCTCTTCAACCCATACGATCACTCTGTAGGTTGACGCGCTGCCGGTAGCGAGCAGAGGACTCCCGTCTGTTGCAGCTATGACGTTCTGGGGCTGATCCCACGAATCCACGTTGGGCAGGTCACTCCTCGAGCTGGGGGAACGGGAGGCGTGCTTGCCGGCTATTCATACGGGTTACTCCTGATGCTGCTTTTACCCTCAGAAAAGCCGCTGGCCCGTGCCTTACGCACTGAGTAGGCTGCAGGCCAATAATAGAGCTGGAGCCCCTTTGGCGCACAGCTAGCTGGACGATCCAAGTACTCCGTAATTACCGACATAAATTACTGCTTCTGTACTGGCAAAGAGAGCCCTCCCCAACGGTCGCGGCGGTTATGTGCCATACAAAGCTGCTCCAGATATCTCATTGTGTCAACTCGGGCCGTTTCCATTGCCAGCACTGGTAGTAATGATGAATGTTTCCCATCATCTTCTCTACACTACACACCATACTTTAAAAGTAGTACAAGCGGCGAAAGTCGTATTGCTCGTCCCTTCGTGCACAGGATACGGGATGTCTTTCCAGCTTGGGGCTGTTAAGACTGCACCCGAGCGCTCAGCTACAATCCTACAATATCCCCACTCTGGTGGACCCGACCTATTCCGTCCACTACCTTACCTTTCGGTGTTTCCGACCCGTGCTCGCGCTCGCGCTCGGACCTGCATCTTGACCTCAGACCTCCAGGCTCCAGCTGGGTTGCTCCATGGAAGCTTCGACTTGAGTTAAGCTTGTTCGGAAGTCTTCGAGATCGCCTATGGATTAGTATTTAGTAGTAGTCTCCCTGAGTTAGGGGGATCTATGTATGTATGTAGATTCGCACCGTAGGGCTATGTTTTAGGTACATACTTTGTTGGATTCCGAATCGCTGAACTAGTAGTGCTGACATCTGCGTTTACCAATTTATACGAGGTTGTTGCAGGACAGAATTTTTTTTGCCTACAGGATAGCCTGGATAATAATAACCTGAGTACGGAGTAGCAGGCCTAGATATTATGAATGCCTGCTCGCGTCGTGATGAGAAATGCTGTTTCGTTATCACACCTGCGTGAGTGTGAACATGTATCTATCATGAATATTTCGTTGCTTTCGCATCGCTTTACTACTGTACAGTTTTCTACCGCTACTGGATGGGATGCCCAACTGTTATTACTTTCGAACTACCTCTATCCTCTCCGAGGAACAGCGATTATTTCTACAAGCTTAGTGTCTACGTTTAACAACAGGTTGCATCTAAAAAATAATGGTGATGTATGATTGTGGAAAGATTTTTATCCCACCGTCCATGGTAAATACTACAGCTAGCTAGGCAGGTAGGTAGGTACCTACCTGGGATTCGTCATTCTTTATAAGCGACATGCGCGTTTTCCTCCTGACCAGACGTCATCATACAGCGTTTACCAGGCACGGTGGGGAGCATAGGTACAGTACTTATGATCTCGGTTCCCCAATCAGTGAACTTAGCTTAATCCACCGGGCCGCACAGCGTGTCTGTTCGGTGGTTAAGCTTTTTTTGTTAATTCACAACTGACAATAATAATGCATCTTTTGCTTAAAGCATCGATAGATAAATCGTGCGTGGGAAGATAGCCCGTTCCAGGAATTAAATTAAAAAAAAATGCATCGAGCACCTGGTGAAATCGCTCTGTGACGATTTGGTGCCGTGAATCATCATCGCCCGACGCCTGTGGAGCTGCGTTACGGCCCACGGCTCGGCCGGTCAGTCCGCGACGATCCATGTCCATCCCGCGCACTATCCCCCATGTACTGTACGTAGTAGAGCCGGAAAAAGCCCAGAACCACCAGAATTACTAATAGAGCCCGACAGAGCAATTGATCCTCTTTTCGTCTGTGCTTATTCCGAGTTAGACTGTTACAGTAGAGTGCCGGTGGAACCTGGGACATCTGAAAGGACACTGATATTTTATTATTACTTGCAGGTATCGATTTATGTATCATCAAGACATAAACAGATGGGGAGGACCCGTGCCACGTCGTCCCACAGGGACATTTTTCACGGCGTGCACTGGCGCTTATCATGAAGCTCCTTCAGCCTTCTTCTTGCTCTCAAGCTCGTGCGGAAAGCATGAAACACCACTGGCAATCGTCTACCAGACCTATCGAGGAGCCGCCGCATGATGGATGCAAGGGAGGGCTCTTTCGTCGTGGGAGCTGTCAGGCATTGGCTGGAGAGTTTGTGACGCAGATGGCTTGCAGGATGACGAGTTTACTGCCTATCGAATACTATTATTATAAGGTTATCGTATTCTACGCCTCATAGTAGCCATTGCGGTCTTTTCTCCTTGCCAATTCCTCTCTTGAATTAACAGCGCAGCTCTCTTACATGATCGCAAAAGCCTTACTGGTCCTGCTTGCTTCATAGCCAGCGAGCGACAACCTTATGCAATATTAATGGAACTTCCCGTGTCGGCAAAACTAAAAAGGAGAACCGTCAGCTTCGAAGAGTCGCAGACTTTGAAGCGTGGCATCGGGGCTGCCTCATAGGTCAATTAGTTTCTTCCGTACAGGAAGCCCGGGCTGGGCTGGATCCAGCAGGTGACCCAGTTTTATGCAACTTCTGCCACAGCTAACGTGCCGACTAACAGGACCCTAGGGACCTATGAAATAATGAAATAATAACGGAGCTCCAAAAATGGCTCCCTCTTGGCTCTCTCTGATCTCGTAGTCCACTACTGGGCAACCACTAACCTCTGGTCCTCTGCACGCCCGAACCAGCTCGGCCAACCATCGCTCACCGAGGCGCAGGTTTCAGGAAAAATGGGCGGCTTATCGAGCGATGCGACTTTTTGAACGCTTCGGCTGCCAATAACCGGCCGGTCTGTGCCATGTGGGCCCGGCCCCCCGTGACTGTGACTGTCGTTTGATTCGAATCTCCCTGCCCGGTCGGATGCCTCGAGGTCGCCGACGCGATCCGCCGTCGTCACGCATTTTCAAGATCAAAGTTGCAGCAACGAAAGTAAACTTGGGCCGGGCGGTGCTTCTACCTGCATAGTATGCGGCAGCAATTACTAGAAGTAGGAATTATTATCATTCTCATTACCAGCTCGACGAGTTTCTTACCACGGAGTACTTCGTTCCAGCATACTTTCTTGGAAATTGGAACCCACTGCGGGCCGCCCGGCTGCACAGGCAGCATGCCAGCAGTCAGTCTAGGTCCTCAGAACCTAAGTGATCTAACTAACTGACGAAGAGACCGACGCGGCGGCTGGACCGCTCCGAATAATAATGGAATGGAGGCAGTTTGCGACTGTGTTGAGCCTGGGTTCCCCTAGCGTCGAGTTCCTCGAGGCGGAAGGTCTTGCGTTCTCGAGGCTCGAATCCGGTTTCCGAGAACGCGGCGCGCTTCAAGTTGCCCCTCCCCCTCCTTCGCGATAACGAACGAGGCCGATAGGCTACATATAGCGGCTGCGCAGCAGCAGCCCGATAGCTGGGCCGAGGATATTTCCGTCCACGTGATCGGAGTTGGTGCCTCGACACCTTGATATGCATATATTTTTTTTGAAACACACTGTGTACACTGTGGCATTTTTTCCCCGTTTCTATCTCCATGGTTGTTATTATACAGCAACATTAGGTAGGTACGTCATCAAGATTTGTCCAGGAAGACAATCAATCACTAGCCCAGCCGTGCAATGAATGAGTTTATATAAATATACAAATAAAAGAATCTCAAAGAAATCAATGATCGTGCGGGCAGGACTGCCAGCACATGGAATATGGCTCTCGATGATGATGATGATGCATTGCAACCATCTTTCACATTTTTAGATTTACCTAGAGTACGCCTGCGTTTTTATGAAGCTAAAGAAGGAAAAAGAAACATCCCGGCATGCATCGTGCTATATGTAATGTACTGTACACATCCTAATGGTATGGCACGATGCGTCTTGAAACGAAAGAAAAAAAAATCATGTACATACATTCTACTCCCAACAAAAAAGAACCCCAAATAGACACCATAGGTCATCATCACCCATCACCCAACTATCTACAACTACACAATCAGCCTCTCAAACGAGTACTTGCCGACCTGCTTCCGTCGGAGATATCCGATCTCACGGCTACTCCGCTTCTTGACCTCGCCCGTCGACTTCTTCACCTTGGTCTTGCTCACTTCGCCGCCGGTACCAGGGGCGCCGCTCGTCGCCTTCAGCGAGAGAGGCAGCATCTTGCCCGTCGGGTCGCCGTCGCTGCTGTCCGCGGGGGTGAAGACTATGAGATCCGCGCCGTTAAGCTTCTCGTGCTTCACGCGTGCTGCTGCTGCTGCGGCGGTGGCGGCTGCTCGTGCGGATTCATCGCGGTCTGCTTTCGCGGAGGAGACGACGCTGCCTGCGTACCGGATGAATTCGCGCAGGATGCCTTTCAGATATGTTGCCTCCTCGACGCCGGCCAGGGCGGCGGATACTTCGGCCTTCATGTCCGCGATCACGTCCAGCTCGTTTGCGGCCGTACCGGCGAAGCCCGCCGCTGAGATCCAGCCGGACGGGCCGATGGCGTCGACGCAGGCGGTCAGGAGGTCGACGATCGTGTTGAGGGAGAGGGGAGGCGAGGTCTGGTAGGAGGCGACGGGGACGGGCGGGTCCTCGGTGAAGGGCGAGGTGTGGCCGCCGGTCACGAGGGAGAGGCGGAGGTGGTGAATCACGGAGAGGGTTTCGGTGTTGGAGAGGGTGGAGCGGAAGGACTTGACGACGGCGGGGAGCGGGTGGGAATGGAGCTTCGTGAGGGTGAGGTTCAGACCTGTGAAGGCGTCCGCAAGCAGTGCCTCTGGGGCCTGAGAAGAACGGGATTGCACCGCGCGAGCCTCGAGGTCTTCTTGCATCCGATCTTTGTTGTCGTCGGTCCGCGAGCCGTCTGTGATCGCCTTGGCTGGCTCGTCGAGGGCGGCGGAGCGAGACCGTGCGACGTCCAGGAACACCTTCAGTGCGAAGGCCAGTTGGTCCGAATTCAGAATCACGCGCCCCTTGAGGAGAAGGATCAGGTGCGAGAGAGAAGGGTCGAAGTCAACCAGGGCCTGGACAAACGAGGCACTGGGGAAAGGTGGTAGAATACGCGGCTTCACGGACCGGCGGACGGCGATCTCGACATTGTTCATGGAGAGATATCCGGTCTCGATAAGCCATCTGCACGTCTCGTCTGGCCAGAACAGGATCGTAAGTTTCGGAGACGGCAGTGCTGAGATTTCCTTCGGCGCCTTGCTCTCGCCGTCCTTGACGGAGAATATTTTCGACAAAATGAAGAGGATCTTTTCCGAATTGACAAACTGTCCCGGTGGAGGGAGAGTCTTGGATTCACCGGAGCCAAAATATGACTTCACTGCATTGTCAAATGCATTCGCATCTTTTGACCTTGAAGAAGCATCCAGCTCCTTTGTGAAGTTGTTCCATTTCTCGACATCTTCCTTGCTAGTGAGGCCCAAAGACGCCATATGCTCGTTTTTGTGCTTCTTTGCAGTAGTGTCCCACTGGGCGGCGGAGGATCCGATACCGCGCCCAATTGCATCAATTAAAAGACCGTCCCTCGACCGCTTCAGAGAAGACCCGGAAGTCGTGTGTAGCGAACTCAAGTCAAAGGCAACGAGAGCGCTTCCCTTGGTCGCTACTGCAATTCCCAGTTTCGCAAAGTAACTTACGAAAATAATTGGTGCCTTGCTGTTGTCGGCCTTCGACGAGCTGTCGGACAAAATGTTCTTGATCCCAATGCTTCGCTGAATGGACTGGTATTGCGTGTCGTACAGAGCGACCATCGATTTCCCAGCACCGATCACGGAATGCGGGGAAATGCGGATAATGGAGGAGAACCGCTCGTCCTCCAGGATAAACTGCGACGTCACACTGGGCGAGTATTGGGAAAGGTCAATATTGACAAAGCCTCGCTCGAACGAGAGATTCAGCCCCGCGGATCCAGAGTGGAAGTTCCATTGCAGAGCACGACCTTCGAGGTCACCCTGTCCGTCTAACGGAGGAAGATCGACCGTCATGAGATGTCTCAGCCTTTGGCTTTCGTCCAAACCAAAGCCGTGTGGACGAGTAACTGCCGAGACAGAGAATATCTGTATCTTCACATCCTTCAACGAGAATTGCTCGGAACCAACAGGATGTAGAACCAGAAGTAACACTGAGGGCTCCTCGAGGCCAGCGCTGGAAATATCGCCCGACGCCAGAGCCACAAGATCCTGTCTTCTCTTAAACAGGGACTTTTTCGCGTCTTCAAACTCCACTAGGAAAGCCGTATGGACTTCGTGGCTGGAAGAAAGTTTGGACATCTCGCTGTGGTGGATGCTCCATCGCTGAGTCTCGAGATCTGCTGCAAGTCTCCGCACACGTCCATCCTTGTGGACCGTCAAGACGTCAAATGGATCCTTCACATCATCTTCTTCCGAAGCTGTGGGGACAATGCCAACAAAGACAGTCGGACTCTTCGAGTCTTTGAGTGCGAACGAGGAGGAGGAGATCACAGGTGCGCTCGTCGCAGAAGCTCCAGTCTCCTCGAAGAATCCCTTGATCTGCTGTTCGGGACGCTCCACTGCGCAGTATGTCTGCCTTTTCACAGTCGACTTGTTGGAGATCTTTCGACGAACCGAGCACGGTCGACAAGCAAATGACGACTGCGGCGGAACCGCATAGGACGTAACCAGCTTGGGAGTTTGCACCTAGAAATCAACCGTTTAGCGCAGATACAGGCAAAGCGCCGGGATGAGTCGTACATTGTAAATGTTCACTGCCTCGCCATCAACTGCGACCGCAACTTCATATCTCTTGCGTTTTTTCGATTCGGCAAAGCTATACACTTCACCGATCTGGGTATTGCCCGCCGAACCCTGCAGAGGACGAGGCAATTGGGCCAGCACGGATGGAGGCTGCAGATCCATAGCGACGGACAATCCTTCAGGATATGGAAGAATATCCCTCTCTTTTCCCGGTTGTGGCGCCGCGCTGGGCCTCGAGCTCTCCAGCGCTCTTTTCTCAAGAAATTCACTGTCGCGAAAAATCCTCGGTGATACATTGTGCCGCTCCCGGGCGCCAAGCCCGATCTGGCACGCTATGCCTTTTTAGCGCACGCCGTACAAAGGCGCCGGCACTCACTGACGTACCCGCCCAAACCACGGTGGACGCGCGCTTCGCGTTTCTCTGCCTGAGATGTTAATATTATTATTGCTTGTCCCGACTTTCCTTACTCAACTATCTCACCCCTCCAAACAACAATGAACCTGTGATGGGTCCTTCCTCTTGTTTCACGCTTACCTCATCTTAATTTATTGTTCAGATAAATTTAACAACGTCATTCTGCTGACAACGGCGGATGAGTGTACGCCAAGTCTATGGCTACTGCCGCTGTGAATAGGGTCATGGGCCAAGGAGAACAGCGAACCCTCCACCCTTTTTTCGGAAAGTGTCAGACATCTCTGTGACGCTTCATTCTAAAATATACTGATTTGTAGCAGACCCTAGCTATGTGAGAAGCTCGAAGCCTTCCAAGACCCCCAATTCGAGATGCACTACTCCGGACCGAGAGGAGCTCGCCGTCGCAGACACTGCCTCTGACCAAACTGCAAACTCCATTCACAATGGTTTAGAGTCTCAGGGCCGAACCTCTTCAGCAGAGGACGCTGGGCCTTCTGGCAAGGATGGCGTAGAAGGAAGCGCTCGTCAGGATTCAAGCCTCCAGGGCTTGCCTGCTCAATGTCCGGCGACTCCGCAGGGTGCCATATTGGACGAGGATCCTAACTCGAGCCGGAGAAAGCGAAGAAAGACAGAAGCTTGGGACGGGTTTGATTCAACCAAGGAAGTGAACTCCTTGCAAGATGTCTCGGAACAGGGAGGCTCCGATCTTCCGGCTGAAATGACAATGACCGATCAACGGGATGGGTCTGCATCTGAGGACGCTGCTAGTGGGGAGGTCGCTGGAGTCACAGATGAGCAGCCTGACATCGAAGCAGCTCCTAGTGCCAATTCGGAAAAGAAGTCTCCGAAAAGGAAGACGTTGAAACTCAATCCCAATGGCAAGCTATTGAGTTCCCCGATCTCAGATCGATTTGAGGATAAAGGTCAGAATAAGAAAGGAAGCAAACGTAGATCTGTGCCTAAGAAAACGAGACCGGAGACTAAACTGGTTGTCATCAAATACCCGGTTGCCGAAGGGGCCAGGGAGGCTTTTGGAAAACTCATAGATGACATTTTTGCTGGACAGCACAAACATGCTTCCTCAAGACGTCCAGCGGCTCCCAAAAATGATGACAAACCGCCAAAGCCCACTCATCCTTTTTTCCTTCTGAACAAACCGACCCGCAAGACAGAGGCTCCCGCCCCTTCCCAGGACAAGTGCCAGCATCATATGTCAGTTGCATCGGAGAATGTACGAGGCGCTAAGGAAATATCAAAGGACTCTCCCGAGACGCCTCAGACTTCTGCGTCAAAGGATTCCAGGAAGCCGTTCCCTCAATTCTCTAAACCGCGTCTTTTAAGGCATCCCGAGCCAATTGAGCCTATCTGGCCTCCTCGCGGTTTGGTCCATGTTCGGGGTCTTGAAATGGGCCCGGGCCAGAATCTCAATGGTAGCGTAGGACCGGTTGAGAAGGATCAGAGAAAGGCTAAGTCTCCTGTCATCCGCATTGACGACTCGGAAAATGTGCTCTTGGCTGAGCTGCGTCGCGTGCAACATGATGAAGGAGCTCCCACCTCGGACACTCTACGGATACCGAAGAGGCATCTTGCCAGTGGACGGGTGCTGCAAAAAGCAATTGCAAACCAACTGTCAAATTACAAGATTCCGTCGAGATCAGGTGGCGATCCTCAGCATAAGACACGTCATCCCGCTATTTCTAGGATCAGATCCTTGATATTATCATCTCTGAGTGCTTTCGATAAGGGGAATTTCGACTCGATACCGTGGACTCAGAAATATGGACCGACCTCTGCAGAAGAGGTTCTCCAGACCGGCCCAGAGGCTCTCATGCTGCGAGACTGGCTGAAGAATCTCATGATCTCCGCCGTAGATACAGGTAAACCAAAGAAGGAGGGGCAAAAGTCGAAGCAATCGAAAGCAGATGACGGCGGAAAGCGAGCAAAGCGACGCAGGAAAACAGACAAACTAGATGGATTCATTGTTTCGAGTGGTGATGAAGCGTCCGAAATGGACGAAATCACCGATCCCGAAGAGGATGAACTGGCAGGCGGTGTTACAGTCTCTTCGAAGAGGACGGTCGTCAGAGCCGGAGATTTAGCGATCAGCTCAAAGGGTGCTGCTGACAAAGGCCGGATGGTGAACGCGATATTAATCAGTGGACCATCGGGCTGTGGAAAGACTGCCTCTGTGTACGCAGCCGCAAAGGAGCTTGACTTTGAGATATTCGAGATCAATTCCGGGAGCCGTAGGAGTGCCAGGGACATCATCGAACGTGTTGGGGATATGACCCAAAATCATCTTGTCAGCCGCTTGCATGAAGCCGACGAAGTGGCAAGTAGCCTCTCTGAGGACCAGCCTCGCGACCTCCGCAATGAAGATACGAAGCAAAATACAATGACCAACTTCTTCAAGCCGGCTGCTACGAAGGATAAACAACAGAAGGATAAGAAGCATTCTGAACAGGAGATCGCTTCGAAATCTTCTCGGAATCAAAAGCAATCCTTAATCCTCTTAGAGGAGGCGGACATCCTTTTCGAAGAAGACAAACAATTTTGGACTGGAGTTTTGTCTTTAATTAGCCAGTCGAAGCGTCCTATTGTCATCACATGTAATGATGAAAATCTCATTCCTCTCCAAGATCTTTCCCTGCACGCCATCCTACGATATCGGCCTCCTCCTCAGGATCTGGCGGTGGACTATTTGCTCCTGCTCGCTGCGAACGAGGGCCATATGCTCAATCGGGAAGCAGTTAGTGACCTTTATTCTGCTTCAAACCATGATCTCCGGAGATCTATAATGGAACTCAATTTTTGGTGTCAAATGGGGGTTGGTAGTGAGAAGTCGGGGCTTGATTGGATGATTGACAGGTGGCCTCCTGGGTCAGATGTTGATCCAAAGGGTGATACACTCAGAGTCATCAGCTTGCAAACCTATCAACGCTTTATGGGCTGGTTCAGCCGGGATATAATCGTCAGTAGAAGCGATCTTGAAAGAGAAACAGAACTGCGCCTTGAAAGTCTAAATTGGTGGCAGTTGGCTATACAGGACGCGCAAGAGATGGCAGGCACAAAGCCTGTTATATCAGATAGCTCGCGGGTGGAATCTGCTGAAACAGAATCACAGTCAGCCACCGTAGAATTGCTACGTCGGGAAGCCGAGTTCGCGGATATGAGGAGTTCTCTTGACGTTCTTTGCTCCAGTTGCTCATTGGAGCCAACAAAGGTAAGCTGGAGAAATTAGGGCTCCTTTGTTCCAGCGGCTAACATGAGCAGGATGTCCTCGATACTTCTCTACCTCTGACCGAGAAGCAGAGAGCCAGCTATGTTGAAGGCTACCCGTTATTACATGCTGATCCTGAGCCTGATTATACAAATCTCGCGGCCCTTATTGGATCGACATTTGATGTTCTTTTGGAAAGGACGTTCTCCGGCGATGGCAAACCCGACAGTGAAAGCCTAGCCGCCGAAAAAGTGATGAAAAAGGCTGCGAAGGCCAAAGTCCCGGGTATCTCGAAGGCAGAATTTCTATCAGCATTCGAGCCTATTATGCGGGCAGATTATATTTTCCCACCCTCTACTGGACGCCTGGCGCCGTCCTTTGAGAACAGAATGGCTGCAATTTCGGAAGATCTTGCGCCATACATTCGCGCCATAGTGGCTTTTGACCTTCGTCTGGAACAATACCGGTTGGAGCTAAGTGGCCTGCTCTCGCAAGGTGGCGGCACTAAGAGGATAAGGAGGACGAGAGCAAGCAGGGCTGCACTCGAAGGTGGTGACAAGGCTACCACTCGAAGAGAGAGGTGGTTCGCAAATGATACAAATCCTTCCCGGGTTCTTGCTACTGGGGGTAAGGAATGGCAGGACGTACTGGTCCAAAGTGGATACTTCAATGTTGTGCCAGCTGTGAAGCAGAGAAGGGGGTCAAGTCATAGTATTTCTGAGAGTTCTGGAGATGGTGGGTTTTAGAAAGAAGGGAGACATATGATTGCGTTGTCTGGAGTAATTATAATATGGTGTATGGTTATGGGCTTCATGTACAGGAGCAGTCTCGTTGTGCATTTATGAGAACCCACAAGTGTCACTAGTTTAATAATTATATGATCCACACAGGAGAGCCATGTGATTTATGCAGAGTATGGGCGTTTAACCCTTGCTGGCGACGCTGTATTGCTGCTGTATTGCTTTGGCGTTGAAACAATGATGGTTTGATTTGCGGTGTTGCTGTTGTCAGGCGGTTACGAGTCCCGTAGTCCCGCGCTAACGAGACCCAGCTACCTAGGTACTGTACAATCAGCTGTGTCTCCAGCTGCCTTCTTATCACCGACAAAGGGCCACCTTTCTCACGCAGCATGCAGGCATAGACAACTGCATGTATCGCCTAACCATTTGAATGATCGATGTGGATTGACGGATTTCTTGTCCAGTTGTCTCAGCGCACTTTCCGTCGCGACTCCAGGCGATAGTAGGAAGCGCCCGACATCTCCACCCGTGTGACGCAGCAGCTATCTACCGCAATCCGACACAACACCCTCCTCCCATGTCCTTGTTTGGGACGTCCCCGGAGGAGCCCTCCATGGACACCTCAGCCCACAGGCGACAATCCTCCCTCTTCTCTGACGAACCGGCCTTGGGCGCGGCGTCGAGCTCGTCGCTTTTCGCTGACGACCATGCCGGCGATTCGCCATGGAACATCCCTGCCTCGAAGAGGACGGCCAGACACGAGCTTGTGAAGACGCTACTTCCAGCGACAGATGTGCCCGAGAGTTATATCGACGCTTATGACCTGCTGTTGAACTCTGGGCACAAAGTCGGGAGCGGTGTCGGCCTGACAGGCGTGAGGGAGCTACTGTCCAGCAGTGGGCTGAATGCGGCAGACCAGGCCAAAGTACTCGATCTTGTCGTCCCTGGTCAACAGGAAAATCCGAATGGTTTGGGGCGCAGCGAATTCAACGTCTTGTTTGCGCTGGTCGGGCTGGCCCAGGAAGGTGAAGATCTCACGCTTGATGCAGTTGATGAACGACGCAAGAGTAAGTCTATCAAATAAGATATCTCTGACTTCTACTGCAGGGGAACTTTGCTGATAATGGACAGAGCTGCCACAGCCCAAAATCCCATACCTTGACCGCTTAAGAGCCCAGGATGAGCAGGCGTCTACCCAGCCACCAGCCACCTCACCACAGGTAACCAACTCCTCTCGTGCTCCACGCATGCGACAAGACTCCTTGGGAGGCCTGGAGTCTGATCCTTGGGGTAGCCCCGAACTACACCGAGGTCACAGTCACACCCAAGTCGATGGAAATACGCCCGTGTTGAACGGTTACGGACGGATGCGGTCAACGTCGAATGGCTGGTCCAACAAGACTGAGAATGTTAATCAGCCGGAGTCTCCGAATCGAGTCCGTTCGAATGGCAGAACAGACAATGCACCTCCGAGCAGCTCTGCCTCCGCATGGGGCTACAACAGCGGCGCGAGCAGCGGGTTTGGGAACCCAGAGCAGTCGGCCCTGGGAGTGTTTGGCCAACCTGGAGGCGATCAGGGAAACTCCAACCCTCGAAGGCGGTCACTCGGTGGAGGAAGGGTTACGGGACCAGCCGTAGAGGAGGTGGTCACCGTCACTCTTCTTCCAGAGAAAGAGGGCATGTTTATGTTCCAGCACCGGAATTACGAGATCAAGTCTGCGCGTAGAGGGAGCTGTGTCGTTCGAAGATACAGCGATTTCGTGTGGCTGTTGGACTGCCTTCATAAGCGATACCCATTCCGTCAGCTTCCTCTTCTTCCCCCCAAGAGGGTTGCAGGTACGTTGCAGCAGGCTCGCTGAAGCTCTCCTACAACTTTGCTCACCTTTTCAATAAAGTCAATGGCACTCACCTTGCAGCCGATTCAAATTCCTTCCTCGAGAAGCGCCGTCGGGGACTCGTCCGCTTTGTCAACGCGCTCGTCCGTCATCCCGTGCTGAGCCAGGAGCAGCTGGTGGTCATGTTCCTCACCGTTCCTAGTGTGAGTCGAGTGTCGATTCCAACTGTCTGGGACCAAGATTTTGACTGAATTCTACAGGAACTTTCTGTATGGCGTAAGCAGGCGACGATATCTGTCCAGGAGGAATTCACAGGAAGGGTTCTTCCTCCTGATCTCGAAGACTCCTTGCCTTCCAATCTCAACGAGCTTTTCGATACTGTCCGAGCGGGCGTAAAGCGCTCGGCGGAGATCTATATCAATCTCTGTAACTTGCTGGAACGCCTGGCTAAGCGCAATGAGGGACTTGCCGCAGACCATCTGCGGTTTTCCCTGGCACTGCAGTCTTTGACTGAGGTCACGAAGGATACCTACGCAGTGGACACGAACGATGTGCCTCTGATAAACGCAGGTATCACTGCTACAGCGAAGCATCTTGCAACGAGCCAGACGCTGCTGGAGGACGAGGCAAAGGCATGGTATGACGGAGTGCTGGAGGACCTGAAGCGCCAGCGGGACTGTCTTGTCAGCGTGCGTGACATGTTTGACCGGAGGGATCGGTACGCGCGGAACAACATTCCGCAGCTGGAGCGGCGCATCGAGAACAACGAAAGGAAGCTGCAAGAACTGCGGGCTCGGCCCCAGGGCACTGTGAAACCCGGCGAGATTGAAAGGCTGGAGGAGGCAATCTTCAAGGTTAGAGCTCGTTCTCTGTTCCATTCTACTTGTTTCGGGCCGAGCGAATCGCTGCTCGTTTCTACGTAATGGGATAGTAAGGTTGGCTGACATTTCCTTTGCCATCCAGGACAAGGAATCGATCGTGCAGCAGCACGCACGGGGCGTTTTTATCAAAGAGTGCATCCGTGACGAGCTCATCTACTTCCAGCGGAGCCAGTACCACATCAGCCGTCTGCACCAGGACTGGAGCCAGGAGCGCGTCAAGTACGCGGAGCTGCAGGCAGACAACTGGAGGGCTCTTAGCGAGGAGGTGGAAGGGATGCCTACTTCTGAGTAAACCAAAAGAGCAACTTGGTCGGTTATGCTGAGTCTGATGAACACGCGATAACCACGACTAGTTATCGATGCGCCCCCTGAGACATGACATTTCTGCCTTGAATCCGAACCGTCGACTCGGACGGAGACAGACGACGAGAGCGAGCGATGACCTGATGTTTCCTTCTTTTCCATCTTGGCCATATTCCCCGTTCTGTTTTGCGTTGCTTGGTTATGCCCTGTCCGTCTGCTTCTAGAACGCTTCCGTCGCTGACCAGCGCTTACGTGCTTATGTCTGTTTTCTGTTCATTCTCTTGCCATACTACAGGCACCGGCTTGGTTGATTATGTGATCGGATTGACTGTTGTTTTGTCCTTTTTTACGCTGTCATTCGCTATACCCATGGCCCCGAGCACATGAGTTAGGATACCTCAGGTTCCTTTTTTGATGAATCTGTACGTACCGCACATAGTATTTGCTAGCCCGAAGAAACAAAGAATGCCCCTGTTTGTACCGTAACTCGTACCTTGCAGGATCCACCGTGTGGAACGAGATCCATCATATGATCATGCGGCGGAGGGTCTGCACGCTGCAGGCACGCGAGCCTGGGCCTGGGCCTGCGAGGACCCGGGCCGTCTTCCGTAGATCCTTTAAAAAAAAGTTCTCGACGTGGCCTTTTGTTTTGGTTGGGGGGTTGAGCGCCAGGCGGTCAAGGAGCGCATACGGTCAGGGACGCGTTCCCAGCCGCTTCCCCGGAGTACGGAACAGGTACCGATGGCATAACACGCGAGCACTCTGTCATACTGCGTATTCGTAGACGGGGGACTTTTGGATCTTTGACTTGGATGCCCAAGTCAGGGATGACTGAGGAGATATGCTATACCAGTAGGGAACGATGGGATTACGAGTAGTAGCGGCCTGAATGGCATCATGCTTGTCATTTGTCAGGGACGTCTTACCGTTTATCCACCTTACTACAGTACACAGTACACAGTATATACCAGGGTATAGTTTACAAAGTCACGTACGGAGTGCTCGTACGCCGCAGAGGAAGAGCAGAGAAGGAGCCCAGGGAGTTGGGAACAAACAAAAGGACCCATCGCATGAACTTGGCTTTTGATGCCCAGACCAGGTACGGTACGTCGGTACCTAAAGTAATTAGGCACAGAGTAGTAGATGGTGGGTCGACCCCATCATCGATTCCTTACCTAAACTAGAAAAGAAAGTAGAGACAGAAAACAAAGGGGACAAGAAAAGACGCCGTTTGTGTTAAGCAGAGTATTGTTATTATTATTATTATTATTATTATTGAATTACGTACAGTACATGCAGCACCATGTCTATCTTTTGATTGACAAAAGGGATTTGATAGTTAAGCGGTTATTGACGATGGGGCCTACCGGCCGGTTCGCCCTGCGATCTGCACGTTGTTCAGCTTGTTCTGCCCAACTCATGTTTGAGGCGAGATGAGACTGAGCGAGAGAGAGAGACAAGAGAGAGAGAGAGAGAGAGAGAGAGAGAGCGGAACCGGCCTTCGGGACCGGCGCGGCCACGGACGGCCAGGCCCCGAACTGCGAAGGGCGGCCGCCGCGTCGCCGTCGCCGTTGCCGTCGCCGTCACCGGAGGCGAGGGTCCCAAGTGGGGAGAGGAAGCGAAAGCGCGCGCGAGCGCGACCGGAAAGACCGTGCGGGGGGCGGTGTTGGCGAGCGTCCTACGCGGCCGCTGGTTGGCTGGCTGGTTGGCTCCCGGTCAGCCGGGTCCGGAGGAGGAGGGCCGGTCTGGAGGGAGGTATCCACTGCGATATGCCGGATAAGGGCTTCGTCTGGCATGCGCGGGTGTTCGGCCAGGCGATCTGTAGCTGTGGGCGCGGCGGAGGACCGGCTCTAGCGACGACGGAGCCGTGCCGTTCGATACGGATGACGCAGGACGTCCTTGGGCTGGCTTATAGGCGATAATCATGCATGTTTATCGGGTTAGCTGAGGCTAAGCCTTGCCACAGGCGGAGCTGGGGACGTCCGGAGGCCTTGCCGAGCCCTGCTTGTCGGGGGTCCGCCCGGAGTCGGCTGACTCCCAGCGTCCCCAGAGGCCGGAAGGACGGCACCGGTTCTGCTGCTGCTGTGTGATCTGTGCCTTGTGTCCGCTCTGCCCGGCCCTGTGCCGGCTTGACGCTGCCGTGAGAGCGCGCCTGGGGTCGTCTGGCCTGCGGTTGTACTGGGCGGGTCGCGAGGCTCCCGGCCCGGTTCGTCATCGCGGGCCTGCGACTTCCCTCCCCACACCCGCCCGCTCGCGCAGTGAAGCTGATCAGCGCGCGAGAGAAAGCATCAGGGAACCCCGGTTCTCCCCGGTGGCCGTGTCCGCTGCGCTCTTGGCCTGCATGGCGGGTCGCATGCCTGGCCGTCCGTCTGCCCCCGCCGGCCGCGTTTCCACCCGTTCTTCTTCTCTTCCTCCTCTTCTCTCTCTCTCTTCTTCCTCTTCCCTGTCCTCTCCGCCTGCCTGGCGTGGTCCCTGACCAGACGGTCTGGCTCCTTTCATCGTCTCTTGATCCCGGGGGCAGATCCTCTCTCCGCTCTCCCTTTCCTCTCCTTCTCGTCCCCGCAACCCGCCCCTCCTCCCCGACGAGAAAGGACCGCCACGCCCGCTCCCCCTCCCTCTTTGAGATCGGAACAACAGAGAGGTATGCAGAGAGTCGTCCGTGCGTTTCGAAGCAGAGGCAGGAACAGGACTTGGGAACGGCCCTCGAGGTCGCTCACTCGATCGTTTCACGCATACTAAGTGGCGGAGAGAGACAAAGACAGACCTGGTCGCTCGTTCTGCGTGCGGAGATACCCATAGCCTATCGCCGCCATGGCGTGGGAACACCTCGATATCGATAAGCCCCATGTGGCGTACATGATCCTGGGTGGCTTCACCGCGCTGTTCATGCTCTGCTCGCTGTTCGTCAAGGAGAAGCTCTACATCGGTGAGGCCACCGTCGCAACCCTCTGCGGCATCATCTTCGGCCCCCATGCCGCCAACCTCTTCAACCCGGAGACCTGGGGCAATGTCGACAAGATCACTCTCGAGTGCTCGCGCATCGTCCTGGTCGTCCAGTGCTTCGCCGTCGGGGTGGAACTGCCCAAGGCGTACATGGAGCGGCACTGGAAGTCCGTTTTCCTGCTCCTCGTGCCCGTCATGACCTGGGGCTGGCTGGTCACCAGCCTCTTCATCTGGTGGATGGTCCCCCCGCTCAGCTGGCTGGAGAGCCTGGCATGTGCGGCCTGCGTGACGGCGACGGATCCCGTGCTGGCCTCGTCGGTGGTCGGCAAGGGCAAGTTCGCCAGGCGGGTCCCGAAACACCTTCGAGATGTCCTCTCCGCCGAGTCGGGATGCAACGACGGCATGGCGTTTCCTTTCATCTACCTGGCCGTCTACATCATACGATACCGTCACAATCCCAACCAGGTGGCTCTCCACTGGATCTGCGTTACCATCCTCTACGAATGCATCGCCGGCGCCATCTACGGCTTCACGGTCGGCTACGCCGCCCGGCACGCGATCAAATTCGCGGAGCGGAAGAGCTTGATCGACCGGGAGAGTTTCCTGGTCTTCTACTTCGTCTTGGCCCTCTTCTGCGCCGGTTCGGGAAGCCTGCTGGGCATGGACGACCTGCTGATCGGGTTCTCGGCCGGCGTCGGCTTCAGCAATGACGGCTGGTTCACGGAGAAGACGGAGGAGTCGCACGTCTCCAACGTCATCGATCTCCTGCTCAACCTGGCTTACTTCGTCTATTTCGGTTCGATCATCCCGTGGGGCCAGTACAACGTCCCGGAATTAGGCCTTATCCCGTGGAGGCTCGTGATCATCGCGATCTTCGTCATCCTCTTTCGTCGCATACCCATCATGCTGATCCTAAAGCCCATTATCCCGGACGTGAAAACATGGAGAGAGGCGCTTTTCGCCGGTCACTTCGGTCCCATCGGTGTCGGCGCGATTTTCGCGGCGATTCTGGCAAGAGCCGAGTTGGAGCACGAATCCACTCAGCCCCTGCCGGCTCAGGATCTTCCTCGTCCCGGCCAGGAGAATTTCTACGTGGTGCGGCTCATATGGCCCATCACGACTTTCCTGGTGATCTCGTCTATCGTGGTCCATGGCTCCTCGGTGGCGGTCTTCACACTCGGAAAGCGCATCAACACCTTGACGCTCACCTTGTCGTACACGACCGAGGATGGTCCCTCGTGGATGAACCGTCTGCCTCGCGTCTCTTCCCTGTCCAAGAGCTCCATGTCTCTGCGCCGGGCCGATTCCGAGGTTTCGACCGAAAAGATGCCGGAATTCCCCCCCGGCACCTTGCCCCCCATTGGCTTGCCTCGCAACTTCCTTCGCCGTGTTAGAGAAGAAGACAGCGACGCGGCAAGCAGGGTCTCTAGCCTGCGGCCTTTGAGACGGCGGAGGCGGGAAAGCGCCCCAGGCGTCGGGGGTCCTATCAGTCAGTCCGCGATTGCGCCTGTGAGGCGGGCGGAAGCAGACGAGGAGGAAAAGATGACAGAGGAAGACAGGGAAGTGAGGGACCAGGAGGCGCAGGAAGAGAACGAGGAGGAGAATAAGATTGAAAGGGCGGGGTCTCCGCCGAGGAAGGAACGAGAGAAGTTTGGAAGGGAGCCCGAGATCGAGGTTTACCGGGAAGGCGACAATCTCGTTATAGAGGACGAGGAAGGGAACGTTTTGAAGACGGAGGATGTCCGTGACAAATCTACCGAGCAACAACGGGCCCTTGTCATGGAGCAGCACGAGAGGCTCCAGAGGGACAAGTCTGGCCAGTTTGCGAAATCAAAGAGCCGACAGCACGGGAAAACGGAGGGCGAAGAGATCCAGGAGGCTGTGGGTGAGAAGACGGGCCATCCGTACGAGAAGCTCCGGCAGCGTTTGGAAGAATGGGCCACCGCGAGGAAGGAGAAGAAGGAAGAGGCGCCCAAGGCCGAACCGTCTGAGAAGAAACCGAAGGACCGCCGTACTCGTCGCTCCGCGCACGCCTACCAATTTGGCAACACGATTATCGTCGAAGACGAGGACGGTGAGGTTGTCAAGAAGTACACCATCCCGTCTCCCGAAAGAGCTCGAACGGGCTCCGAGGCGGCTCCACAAGGTGGTGCAGAAGGCATTGTTCGACGAGGCCTGTCGCGGATGGGGACGTGGGTTGGCATGGGGGAGAAAGCGGGCGAGTCGTCGAAAGCTGGCAAGAAGAGATCGAAGGATTCGGACGATGAATCTGATGATGGACTCCGTTTCACTCTCGCCCAAGATGTCGGTGAGGGAGGTATCGGCCATCGTGGCCGCCGGATGAGCAAGCAAGAATTCATCAGGCAGTTCCAGAAACTGGATCCCAAGGCCCGTCGCGAGATGATCGAAGAGACCGATGCTCCCGAGCGGGTCAAGCAGGCTGCCCGCAGACATGCCAGATCCCAAGAAAGGCGCGGCTCGCCAGCGGGCGCGGCAGACCTCGAGATCACTGTTGAATCTCCCACGGAGAGCACCGAGTCGGATGATCGCGAGATCCCGACACCCGACATCGCTGCCTCCTTGGCCAAGTATGGCGGAGACTCGGCAGCGCAGGCACGACGTCGTCGTTTCAGCGCTACCGATTCCCCATCTCCTTCCTCCTCTTCTCGCCGGCGACGAGATTCCGATGACGACGGGACCGAACGTATTCCGCCGGCCGAGCGACGACGGGCGGCCGGTCTTCCTCCCGCCTCTGTATCTAGGTCTTCGGACCTAGATGAAGGGGAGACACCCGCTGAACGCAGGCGACGTCTGGCTGCGCTGGGCGAGCTCCCTGATGATGACGAGAGTGACGAGGAAGCAGCTGCCGACAGCGAAGATGACGGTCAGCCGCGTGTTGTCCGAGGCAAGGTCCAGTTTGCAGACGGTACGCATCCCGCGAGACGCAAGTCAGGAGCGGGCACCGTAAGCCTGGAGCCCACCGCGTCTGGGGCCATCAGCGATGACAACAACGGAAATGGCACCTCGAGCTCATCCTTCCGTACACACCGTCCACGAGTCTCCTGGGGAGGAGAGAGGAGAGAGGGGGAGGATGCTTTCAATCCTTAGCTCTCTCACCTGAAATCTTCGCCCTACGAGATAGATGTCTTAATTTCTTCTCCTGTATCTGAGACGAGGGATGTGCCGACGACTACAAAGCAACCCCATGCTTGATGAATCGATTGATCATACCGCTTTTGTAATTGTACGTTTTAGATGAGATACCTCCTTCTTCTGGCACATGTTGTTGTGTTGGCCAGGTGTGTCGATCAATTGGACAACTTGGTGTGAAGATTAATATTTTTTGTCTATGTCTACATGATGTGGCCACAGATGAATGTATGTACTTAATGAAGGTGTAGATATGCCAATTATTCATAGTATTTTTTTAATTGTCTGCAACATAAGCACTGGGTTTTTCCTTTCCTTTTCAATTCATCAAGATGCGGCTGCTTTAATATTAAATGAGTGCTCAGTAAATGTCCTCAGAGCATGTTGGCGAGTTGTAGTCGATGACGGCGGTCCGCCCCCGCACGATCTGACCAGGTCAAGGTTGTGCTGGGAGCAGGTCGTGATCACCCCGGTGGCCACAGCTGTATGTGATTTCACCGTCAGTGAAAGATTGTTAAATTCATCGGCTCAAGCAACGGTGTCTGTCTGCTGAGGAGGAGCAGGAGGAGGTCCGGGGTACTACCTACTACATCTTTCAGCATCCAGATATGGCCATGAGCCCAATTGTGGTACTAGTGGCCGCCGTATACATGAGGACAGCCTGCGGCGTCCTCGCCGGTTCAATCCAGCGTCAGTCCCCGGGATCTTGAGAGACCAAAAAGATTGACGATCCGATGGTTGCGATGCTGGTTCCGCACAGGGCCACGGGCGGCGGTCTTTGAACGACATCCCCCCCTCTGGGATCTTGAAGAAAGGTGTTACGCAGCCTCCCTTTTGTGATACTCGCTCGCCGGACTCTCGACGGGATCGGATTGATTGGCGCCGTGTACCGCACAAAAGACTGCCTCACTGATCGCAAAGGGCTTCTTTGTGGCTCTCATACTCTACCAGGGCCACTACCGTCCCGGAAAAAGTTGCTCGCAGCCGTCCCAGAGCTCTGGCGTCGGGAATCGAGCGGCCATCTTGAAGTCGTAGGGATTCAGGGTCACCGCGGCCGTCTTCACCAGTATGTGGTGGGCCTCGATACGGGGAAGAGGTTGACTCTGTGGGTGATCTTGAGCTCGCCGCCTTCATGCTGGCGGATGGTTGTCTGGGAAGTCGGGAGATCAGGTACGTCTGCCATATAGTGTTAGCTCTGCTGCAATCTTCGTTTTCAGATCCTCGTGCATCATGCTATCTGCCATCGCGATATTCGATATACGGAAAACTGCCCGGTTATGGTGGCAATAAGCATTTCATCTTGCAGCGACCGTGATGTGCGTCCGGATCGGAAGTCCGAGTCCCTCGAGATAGATGCGCTGATATTATTCCCATTCCCTTTGCACTCTGGTCGCTGGGTGTCTCGTAAGGATCCAATAGACACTCCCAACGCCAAGGAGACGGTCGTCATGAACCCAATCGCATAGCCTGGCTGCGCGGACTCGAAGCTCTGGCCCTCCAATAACGCGTCCACATTGACGGTGCCGCACTCCTACTGTGTTGAGTCCATCTCGGTGGCTGCCCTGACCATCGACGCGTGATCGAGGGCAAGCTGTACACCTTCACTGGCATGGGCGGCCACGAGCGACTCTGGGGTGCCTTCAACTGGTTTACCTACCTGGACAGCCTGGCGGCCGTCCGACTGCAGGCGGGACCATACGCGTTGTCCTACAACGAGTTTGGGTCCGATCGAAAAAGGGACTGAAAGTGCCGTCGATCATTCTAGCCAAGGACGGCCAGAAGATCTTTGCCACCCGTCGCACGGAGGGAGTCCGATACGGAAGATTACTTCGTGGTCAGAAAAACCTACGGCGGCGACGGCGTCACAGGCACCTTGCGGGACAAAGTGATGGGCTGGGAGATTGATCTGATCTCCCCCGGCACGCAGCAGCAGTACAACTTCTTCGTCACACACAAGAATGTAGGGTTTGAGTTCTTCCTGGATGAGGGAGTCGGCGGCACAGGATACTCGGGCATTGCTAAAAGAGGTCCCATCAAATTGATGGAGTGGACGGGGCCGGCATTCTCGCAGAAGTCTTTTTTTTTTTGCTCAAGAACTCTGCGAATTAAGTGAGCCGGATTGGACGCTTAGTTCATGCAACTTTTCAGATCCCTTGCAGTCGTAATGATCATCAGGACAATGTGAGATTGCATTGCATAATCATATAGTGTCAGCCATATGTTACCACTGTCAAGGACCGAATCTGGACCGTTAAACAACATTAGACTGGTAAATCATACCACCCCGCCATATACCCGGAGATCATGACCATATCAGCAGGATTATGGCACTCAATGAAGATATATTCTCCAATAATAAAGTGGTACACATGTCAAGATTGCCCTGTTTGCCTCAAATTGCCCAGTTAGTCAGTCCCTTGTCCCACAGAGTGTATATAAAATGGCCTACGAGAGAGATACATTGAGAATCAAGCTTCGCCTTCCATACGAGACGGATACCAGGTTCGCAGTAATCCAACGTAGTGTTGGAGGAGTAGGTCTGCCTGGCCACCTAGTCTAGGGCTTAGGGTTAGGGCTGGGATCTGGCCTTGCCTTCCCTAACCACCCTACGGCCCTATGCGTCAGTCAACTACCTCCGACATCATCATCACTAGTATCATATTGGATTGACATATTAAAGCTCCCTGACATGTAGTCACTGGTCATGCCGGAGTAATGTTGAGTTCGGGATCTGTCCATTATTGGTGTATCCCCGTGGCCGAGCCGACGAGGGCAGATTGGGTGGGCGGGAGCTCTTGGAGGAGAGCCAGATTGGGCATGATCGCGAGAGGATTGGATGGATTTTGTGATTCCAATGCAGAGTGATGGTGGCGGGGACAATTGATTCTGAGACTGGGCAGAGGACTTAGTATGTATACGGCACATGTGCTGAGGAACCGCTACAGTATGCGAATTTAGACTCCTTCGGCGAATGTTGATCGTGGCGTGAACCGGCTCATCGGAGAACTACACATGAAAACGGTTCTTATTTATTTGTTTGGTTTTTTTGCTATTTATTTATCTATTATTAGGCTTTTTCTTAGGACGATGTGCCAACAAGCATTCTCATCAGACACTCTGCGAGAAGGAAGATCGATTGAACAATTGTCATTTTATATATATACTTACCTACCTAGGTAGGTGAACTGATCAAAAATTGACCACAGCAACAAGCAACTGGACAGAGCTTCGTGTTCGCAGACACGGTCCACTTACTTCACACTCCGTACAGACGTACCCCAGAGGGTCAGAGACTGAGCTGGTCATGGCCAAGCGGAGTCCAAAGAGGGCACGGGCGGGGACCGATCCGAGTCCGAGTCCGAGTTCTTGGCTTCGGGATCGGACTGGGCGTGCTGCATCCGCAAATCGGAGTGGTTACCGGCATCAACCACGTGGACCGAAATACCCGGGGTTCCTCCCGGACGACCTGAAAAATAAACATCTGCCCAAGCGGGCTAGTCGCATTCAAATGTATACTTTAGACCTATAGGTGCGAAAGCTTTCGATACACATGCAAGCCCTGCCTAGAGGCTTGGTAGATTGCTATTTTATATCCACGTGATTTTGGAGCCACCGAAAGGTAATCAGACATTGTGATGGGTAAGAGACGAAGTCAGCCCAGACAGCGGCGTGGTAGGTGGCTTGGAATAGGGATATAGGTGAAACGAACATTTTTGGCAAAGTAGTGTAGTGAGGGGATGAGAAATAGGAAAATTACAGTGGTATCTCTCAAAACTACAGTGAGTGAGGATGGAGAGACAAAGTGGTGGAGGACAAATAGAAGTCAGCAACTTCACTACACTAGTAGTCGGCAACATGATGGAAAATAATAATGAAAGGAACAACGTATTATTCTGTAATCGTGGTCAGACATCAAACAAAAAGGGAACTGGTTTGCCGGCTAGAAAAAATGGAGTTCTGACTGCAGTTAGCGATCATGGCAGCTTGGTGTGGCCAAAAGGTGCTTTTCGTCCTCTTTTTTCGTCCTTTTTGTCCGCAGGAATTGATTGATCCCTGTGAAGTGCAGGCGTCTACGTCCAACGCCTCGCACTGCCATCTCCTCTCCTTTACATTTCCTCCTTTCTGTCCTCAGCCCCCTTTCATATGAGAGAAATGTATCGTCTCAGCGACCGACCATACTGACCTGCTTCGCCCTCCCTCGTCCAGACAATGACCTCCAAGCCCTCTGCGGACGACCATCCCCCAGGCTCTCCCTCCAACGCAGGCGTCTTGGGGAAGCTTTACTGGGCCGTCAGAAACCCTCCTATCGATCCAACCGTCTCATTCAATGGTAAGACCGTGCTGGTGACAGGTGCCAATACCGGTCTGGGATTCCAGGCTGCTTTCAAATACGCTGCACTGGGGGCATCTAGGCTCATTCTGGGGGTGCGATCCATCCACAAGGGCGAGGCTGCGAAGAAGGAAATCGTGCGCAGGACCGGCTGTCGCGCGGAGAAAATTACGGTCCTACAGGCCGATCTGAGCACCTTTGCCTCCGTACAGCCTTTGTCGAGCAGCTGAACGCTCTCGAGCGCCTGGACGTCGCGTTGCTCAACACCGGGCTGGCCACGCCCGCCTACTCCGCGGGCCCCGGGGGCTGGGAGATCGCGTCGCAGGTTAACGTTCTCTCCACGGCTCTCTTCGCTATCCTCCTCCTGCCCAAGCTGCACGACACGGCCAGCAGGACCAAGACCACCCCCCACCTCAGCTTTGTCAACAGCGTCGCCCACCAGGAGGTGACGCCCGACTGGCTGCACGCCGACAAGAGCCTCATCCAGCAGATCAACGACCCGACCGCCTTCGACGACCGCAGACAGTACGCCCTGGTCAAACTGGCCTCCTCCTACGTGATGCTGGGTCTGCTGGAGACCTTGCGCCCCAAGGACGTGATCATCATCAACGCCGCCTGTCCCGGTCTCTGCAGGACGGACCTGGGTCGCGACTGGCCCTGGTACAGCAGGTTGCCCGTCGTGCTCTTCCAGGCCATCTTCGCGCGCACCGCGGAGCAGGGCAGTCGGACCTTGGTCAGCGCGACCGCCTTGGGCGCTGAAAGCAATGGCAAGTTGTGGACCAATGATACCCATGCGCCGTGAGTACAGTGGACCTGGACCATATATACCACTCACAGACGACTGTATCGCTAGCTAACTGAACGCCCAGGATTAGCGAGCTCGTCTTGAGCGAGAAGGGCCAAAGACTGCGCCGGCAGACTTGGGGCGAGATCGTCTCCATACTCAAACAGCATGCGCCGCAGGTGGAAACAATTATGAACGGAGGTACCGCGAGAGATGGTGCGTGATACGATCTCGCATCAGAGTAGTAGTAATAGAACGACGGCAAAATTCAATTGGGGTTTTGTTCTTTTGCTGAGCGCAATGCATACATGCCCTGCTTCAATGGGCTTGACATAGCGATACTAGCTAAATTTTTGCACAGATTCGCATTATACGTATGTACGTATGAAATCATGCAGTGATAGTTAGTATGATTCTGGAGTTGAATTGCCTTCTGTACGAGTAAGCGGGAAACCGATGGAGGAGGTACACTTCGTATGGCTTTCTTTGCCTGCATTGGAGTCTAATAGCTCTACTATCAATAAACAATATTACGATGATGATTATGAGCAGTAAAGTGATGTAAAAAGAGAGACGTTTATTTCTTAATGTTGCGTCAGCTCGCGTAGCTCTTGTGGGAATTCTGCCCTCATCTATCGTTAAATAGCTGGGTTTACACGTCCTTCGGCTTCCTCGCTTTAAACAGCTACGGTTTAATTGACGTCCAGCTGCCATCGGCCATGGTTAGCAAAAAGAGAGGCACATCCTGGCCTTTTTCGCCCGATAGATGGAGCAAAACGTACCCTCGCATGGTGGCATCACCTTTTCGTATGCTTTCAGGTATTCTTGCTCCATTGAAGGGACCAATCTGTCTGTTGGGGGGAGGGGAAGAATTAGTTTAGCATCATAGGCAGTTCTCGTGAGTTGAGCGCTAACCAAAGGCTCGATTCAAGTCTACTCGCACAATATGTGATGTTTGATCTGTCGGTGGCGGGCCGCCTATGTGGTATAGCAAAAAAAGGCCTGTAACAACGCCTGTTAGACTGGATGGGATGATGAGCTTCATTTTTTTGTTTCAACGCGTCTTCTGTAGTATGGAATAACCGATATAACCTTTTCAGAGAAGAGGGGAAAGCTCAGCTTGCTCTCTGGGGTGTGTTCTTGACTTCATCCAGATATTTCATCGGCAAGATGACATGCGGCCGTGTTTGGTCCACGGGATTGCGCATCGCAAATTGGCTGGCCATGTTTCAAGTACTGCAGAGCAATGGACAAAGGTTCAAAGGTGAATCTAATGCCCTTAGAGACCAGAATGGCAGTCAGTGCTTGGGGATCGCCTCTCTGAGCCTTGGATGCCACGAACAGAGTGCTCAAGGTCGTAAATGTTTGGCCCAGAGACATGTCGAAGGCGAATAAGGACTGCTGGAGTACTACTTCTACGACATCTCTAAAGCTCCAGTTGTTTGTAGACACCTCAAGATTGTTTCGGTGCGACTAATGGTTGACTACAATGCCTTTTGGAACTCCAGCCGTGCTGCTGGTGTACATAATGACTGTGTTGGTGAATGGCTCAGAGAGGTTTGGGACGTCGGCCTGCGTAGATTTTGGAATATTGCTAACATTGATTGTCACCGCGTCCGACTGCAAAAAGTGAAAGTTCAGCCTCCGTAGCAGACTAAATCAAGATAGGAGAAGGCTGGCAGTCTGCGAGAACTAGCGACAGATGAGCCACCCCTACTTGCAGGTCAAGGGGGATATATGCTGCTCCGATACGCAGCAAAGCCAACAGGGAAGTAATCCAGTCCACGCCTGGGGTCAGGAAAACCAAACTCTTGCACCTGCGCGAATGCCATTGTTGCGCAACTCACTCGCAATAGCATTGATGCACTGCCTCATCTGCGCGTATGTGAGTTCTCGTCCATCGCCATCCTTGAGCGCCAGTCGGTCACCTCATCAATGCGGTGTGCAATAGTCTCAGGCCAGTCATCCTGATGCTCAGGTTCTAATCCAATCACGGTGAATAACTGACTGGAAAGGATAATGGATAATGAGACCTACCACGACCAGCCTCAACAGCCTTTTCGACATCATCCTTCAGATGCAGCACAGGCCAAGCAACATGTGTTGCAGGGTTCTGAGAAAAGCTGCGGAGAAGATTGCAGCAGCTGTTCATCAGTATCTCATCAGTATCTCGGCGGCGTCCACACTATACACATTCTTCTGAACAGCCAACATGACCAGATTTTCGCCACATCATCAACAGTGTCCAAGCTCAGATCATAGGAGGTCTGGCCTGCACCCAGCAGCTCACCCTTTGACTCACAGCCACAGAATGCGCGCACTTCACAGATGTTTTGGCGGTAGTTCAAGAAAGCCTGGAAAAGAGGGCTATACGATGACGATCGTGGCACATTCAACTCCGTGAGTATAACATCAAATGGAATACGAGAGTTGGTTAATGTGGCTTAGGATATGGCATGGGCGTCTTTCAAGGAGTTAGTTATATTGGAAGTTTCTGCGCGGGCTAGAAATCATACGAGGAATGAGCGCCTTTCCATCCCGCTGCGATATTTCCAGCTAAGTGTACCACAGAATATCACTGAGTTGACTTCCTTGCTCCCATATGCTAGTAGCCTCCAGCTGAAATAGTCTCTTGGACACTAAACGTCCATTTACTTCACTCAATCAAGCAAAGTCAGGAACTGGAGTCATAGATGAGTCATTTCAAGGACAAGACTTCGCTGAATACACACGAACATGTAAATATATGGATTCTCCAAGCTCGCACCGTGTCCGACTAAGACTATATTCTTGCTTTTCTTGAAAAATTCCTGGAGCGCTCTCAGCTTTTTAGATATCATTGACTTGAAAGTCGGCTCATCGAGATCCACAAGACTGACGACGCTAGACGGGCAGGTCTTCCACAACGAGATTTGCCTGGAGACTTTACATGGTTGACCTTGTTATAATGACAACCAACAGTGTGGATGATGTCTCCAATCAACTGTACAGTCTCCGTCTCGCCGTCAAAGGTGATGAGAGACTTATGCTGAGTATCTGATCGTGAGTGTTATTAATCCACTCCTTCTGCGAATACGGATGAGTGCCCTTTGCAACCCAGGACAGTCAATGATCAATGTATGCAAAGAGACCTTTGTGGTGCCATTCTAAACTCTCACGATCTGCTTGAGGAATATAGCGGCGTCGACCTGTCTGAGATAAAAGTACGCGACACGCTCCATCATGAGTGACAGGTTATAGTCATTGGAATACTCCTCTCTGTCCCAGGTCACAGTCTTTCCAGTGGGTTCCTCTGTTCCCCAGATGATTTCAGAGAACATATTCACGTCGTTACTGGCTGTAGTCGAAATTAAAGGCGTTGCATGGAGACTTTGCAGTTGAAGGGCGGTGAAACGCCCATCCTCTGAGTGTACCTCCACGTCTGCGGAAAGATAAGTAGCTTTGCCGGGCTCTACAGATGAATAAAACAGGAATTTGGACCCTGGTGGCATCAGAGCGATGCAACTGGAAGTATTGATACACAGGCACTCTATGCATGTTGACAGGCAAATGGAAGCAGAGCCGACAATCCAAATCCCAAATCACTGACGGCGTTATAGAATCGTTCCAACTCCAGGTCAAGGAAACATTCCTGATGCTCCACATGCGATGGCAGATATCATGAGACGGCTCCCCAAGAGTATCCTCAAGATGACCAGACGCGTTGAGGGTCATGGCCGTAGTATGTCTTTATTGGGGCACGAGTAAAATGAGAACACCGCGGTGATTGAACTCTGAGCTTTCTGGACAACATTAAAGACCAACAGCATCTCGACCGCCGCGTTTTCGCTGAGAATCCGACGCTTGCCCGATAGTAACGTCCCGAAAGTCAAGAAGCTGTACGGCTTCCTTGCCATATAGCCGGACAACTGCCTCGACAACCGGTCATATATATCCAGCAGTTGGGAAAATGATTTGATTCTGGCTTTGGTGACGCATCGGCCATGAAACCTCTCGAGGATGTAGGCAGTTTCGCCAGCTCGCCTCATCATTGATTCCATCGGGACACCCGATTCCCAAGAGCTGGTGAGTTGATGCGCCACACAATACTCGTCTTTACCTAGAAGTCTCCGCAACATAGTGCTTGAGAAACCCAGCTTTCAAAGTCCATTCTTTCAATGCAATAGTGTCGAACGCCAAAAATACCAGTTCTCGCTGCAATCAGCGGCCTTGTCCCCCTGTTCTAGTAGAGCGGTATTTTGGTTGACAAATAGACTCATTATCTTCCAACATGTATGATCCCTGAACCACGAAGAGTTCAAAAGTTAGTACTTTCAATCATCATCAGCTATGGAATAATGCTAAAACCAGTTAATAATTGGTGGTGATGTGCGTAACTGATACAGCGATAATTCATTGTTGAGTAGTCCTGCCTCGTATCTCCTTGTTCTTGGTCTAGTAATACGACTAAAAGCTTTGATTTGTAGCCTCCATAGATGTTTCCTGAACAAAATTGGCAGAAGTGGTACTGTATGTATGTACAGTACAAGCGATATCACTGCCATTGCAGCCGTTGCACAAAATTGGCAAAAATACCCAGAGGCGCCGATTGATATCTCAACCACTCAATATGCGTATCCTGTAGGTCCAATAACAGACTAATCTCGAATCTTTCGAATGACTGCCGCGTCCCTCTCAGCCTATGGGCCGGAATCGGAATCCCTTTCTTTCACCATGTCGCATATCGATCCGTCGCGCGAGCGACATACACAGCTTACTGTTTCTCCCGGGTTCACGCCCGAGTTTCATTGATAGTGTCTAAAGAGGCATCTGTGTTGGAGTATATACAGTCAAAAACTTGCGAAGCAACTGCGTAACGTTGCCTTTTTGCCCAACAATCTTCCTGGGAGTTATGAGTGCCAAAGAGAGGCCATCGGAGCAGCCCACGAGCTGCCGGAGATCTGCCAAAGCGGCCAGAAACTTGAGAAGGGCGATGCATTCATCTCGAGTGATGGTGGTGCTGTTAGCTGGCCCTGCAGCTGTTTGGAGATCCAGTGGAGGAATGGCTGGCGGTATTTGGTCCGTCCTGTTAGGTAGATATATGGCGGAGGTTCTTATTTTTGTTATTTGCTGTTGATATGCATTTTCAGGTTCTTTTCATGTGCTCCATCCCGTGAGAGTTGTCGCTGAAATTATTTCTGGTGATTGATGTATTCATGCAGTACACCGGGACTGACCATAACGAATTCGGATCATAGAAAGATATTTATAGCAAATCAGACGCAGAGAACATGACCTCCGCAGATCGAGTATCTTCAAGCATAAAAATAAGCATTGATAGAAGCCTTTTTCAGCCATGCCCTTGTCCGATTCCTTACATGGGCTTTGTCAGCCATCCGTCAGCCAGCCGGAACCGGATTCATCTGAAACAGGCGAGTGATCCGAATCCGAAAAGGTCCAAACAAACGAAAGGCGTGCGACTGAAACGGACCATGTCCGAAGACTCATGGTATCAAATTCAAACTAGATCAGGGAGTCTCGAAACTGCATGGGGGTTAAGAAAATGCGACGTGGTAGTACTCTGTACGATTTTTCTGGATGCAGGGTTACGTATCTTGAGCTTTCTGTCTTGATCATCTCCTGCAGTAGTTGCTAAGAGCGCCTACTGATACTGGCTACGCGTCCAAGGGTCTGTGCCCCTGGCACGATGTCATCCCTGTCGGCAGCCAAGCCATCCTGGACAGGGTCCAGCGCGGGGTCTTATCTTCATCTGGGAAGGAAATGGGATAGTTGCATATGATAGGACCTAGATAACTGAGGTACTTTGTAGTTTACTAAGGTTAGGTATCTAGTAGGCATGCATGTACATACTGTCTCGCTGAAACAGCAGATCTGACACACAGTTCTGAGGTTGAGGAGTTTCGCAAAACAAAACAGATGTCTGAGATTGACACAGAGCTGTGTGACCTACCTATTCAAGACCATGTCATCCCATCAGAGACATCACCGATCTTCTTGCTCCTGCAGTTATCTACTTGCCTAGGTACGCGGAACCTGGCGACATCTGGTCATTCTTTCATCGCGTGGTGACTCCGTGCTAGCTTTAAGGATGACGACGCTCTCTCCACTGACCATGATAGCTCCTGCAGGGGTAGAGACTAGGGTACTAAGTACGTACGCAGTGGTCTGCCATGGCATTGATTATTAAGATCAAGTCTCGGGGAGGGGGGAAAACAAATAAGGATATTCTGTACGGACCAGGCACACTACATAAAATGCCAAGCGATCAATCAATAATTGCATGTCGATAGGCTCCGCAAGCAGGTCAGCGCGTCGGCAGGGATCGATCCCGGATCATCGCATACCCCATTCTCCGTAGTTGTAGGATCACCTCCGATCATGCCGCGCTTTTTTCAGCAGTAGTTAACTCCGTAGTGTTTATAATTAGTTCAAGCCTGCTCGGCCAAGATAGCCTAAGATAGAATTAGATAGACATGTCTGTGGCCCTGTGGGTAAAGCATCTCCGGCACTATTGGAACATGACAGGCGCGCCGCCAATCGCTACTAACGGGTCGGCGTGGCGGTGCTTTAGGGCTCCGATTTAGTACTGTGGTAGTTCTCCTGGACCCTGGCACTTCATTGAAGCTTTTTTTCCCTGGCTGATGCACACAATGATAATATCATGTGTTATTGAAGATTTCTTTTTATATCATTTGCCCATACTTTACGATTATAAACTGTAACCGATGCCGTTGGCTCGGTGTCCCCGGCTCGGAGTCGGAACATGCCGAAGGACTGGATAAGGGTTCCCCATTCTACTAAGTCCCGGGCTTGACACTCTCGAAAGGGAAACCTGAGTCGATCTCCGTAGGTAAAAATGCTCATTATGCGAGAGTCTTCAGTCAGGGGTCTTGGAAGTTGTGCTCCCGAGATCCCTTTCTCGCGATAGCCACAGAGATGTGACCACGTCCGGCAGCATCCTGATCGGTATGTACTGTATGCTGTAACGTGTAGTTGTCCAAGGCGTGATAGCGAAACAGACGATCGATCAAGTGTCTACCAGCAAAGCCAAGCTGATAAATCCCATAAGAGGAAAAGGGTCACTCGACGCTGCAAACGCGGGGAAGGGAGAAATCGCTTAACTCGGATGGGAAGAAGGAGCGTTGTGAGCCGATGATGACGATAAGGGGTTCGCGACTATGGGGTGGATCCAGGATCAATAGGTCGACAATGTCTTGGTCGTCAGCGGCGCAGCAAATTTTTTCGTGCATGTTCTCCGGTGATGAAGTGGCAACACCGGGATCTGGTGGTCAGGCTGCCCAGAATTGCCCGTCCCATCGAAGCTGAGAAGAGGGACAAGATGGATGAGGATACGAGAGGTCGAGCTGTCGACGTTGTGCCCGTTGTCCACGCCCGAGTCCAGACCGCGGCGGCGCGCGCTATGCCCGGAACGGAAAGGCGGGCGGCGGTCCGCAAGCAGCCTAGCGCCGAGTTAAACGTGGGGTCACGTGCAGCGCCCGCTCCAGCCTCCGGGCGTGCGACAGGCGATGCGAGCCAGACGAGACATCGAGACAGCGCCGACTCTCGACCCCGTTCGAACTCCCCGCCGTCTTCTCCTTCTCCTCGGTGTCTCCTGGATCCCCATATCTATATCCTCCTCCTCTGTCCCTCTTCTCTTCGCCCTCATCCCCGTGCTTCTGCTCCCGACGTCCATGCCGTTGGAACACATCCGCCCCGGCCTCCCCCTCACTCGTCCAGCATAGGCACGCTGCCCACCTTTCCTCCGCTCTGCCTCCTCGCTGCGACGCCAACGCCCTTGTCTTCGCACGTCTATGATCTCGTTCGGCAAACCTTAAAATTGGTCCCTGGCACCCAGCCCTTGTTTCGACGTCCCCAGCTCCCTTGGGCGTCTACCGCACCGGTCCATGTTGAGTCCTGTCTAGGCGATTTGTTGTCCGCCCGCCCTGCTGTTCCTGACCGACGGTGGCTGCAAACCTTTGTCTGACTTTAGTCTGACTAAAATAGTCTGACTTGCCTTGCTGCTTTTTGTCGGCGTCTCGGTCACACGTCCTTCTTCTGTCCCCTTGCAGAGGACATCTCTTGGGATTTTGCGGGGCTCCGACAGTTACATCTACACAAGCTCTTTGCCTCAACAGCGCGGGCATCAGTGAAAGCTTCTCGACCTACTATTCAAAATGGCCTACCACGCAGATTCGGACGCAGACGATGAGTATGAGCGCAGTGTCGTGCCCTCCCCTCATCTCCCCACCGATTCAGAGACCTCCCATAGCGATTCGGAACCTCCTTCGGCAGAAGACACTCCGACAAAATACGGTAATTCCGGGGAGGATCGCCGCGCTCCCACGACTATCATCACAGAATGGACAGCGGAAGAGTGTGCAGACTTTATTGCTAGCCTGGGCCTCTCTCAATACTGTGAGACGTTTCTAGGTGAGTGGTCGAGAACACTTGAGACAGAAGGTGCTTTCCTGTCTGACTGCTGGTTTTCGCGGCTGCAGAAAACGAAATTGTCGGCGAAGCTCTTGTCGCTTTGAAGCATGAAGAGTTGAAAGAGATGGGTATCACCAGTGTCGGGCATCGACTGACAATACTGAAGAGCGTATACGAGACGAAAATCAAGCAAGATGTCCCGCTGGACCCAGATCACTATATCCCTCTATGTGCGTATCGCCTTTCCTGTTCAGTGGTGTCGGGGAATTACTGATCGGATGTTATTGTAGCGGCGGACCAAAGCTTGAACGAGACTGCCACTCAGGAGGACATCGCCCGCATCATACAATCAATAAGAATAAGAGATGAACGGATCGTTGCTGCTGAGGCCGAGCTGCGGAGGCTTACGGAGGATTATCGTCGACTGCGGGAGGAGCTTCTTCCTGTGTTTAAGATGGCCAAAGACCGATCGCAACCGCTCCCATACCAACCCGGTTCTGAATTCCATAACCATGAAAATCAGCCTGTCATATCGCCTTCGAACCAACACGAGAAGCCAGAGAAACCAGAGAAGCCAGAGAAGTCCGGCTCCAGTCTATCGCGCACATTCTCGAAGAAACTCTTCAGTGGGGGCTCGACACCCAAGAATCATTCTCCTACACACATCCCGCCAGCCATCCATGAAGGAAAGGTGTACGACTCGAACCTTGATCCTTCATCAGCTGCTTCCTCCCACCTGACTGCCAATGGTGGATCTTCACCGAAGAATGGCAACTTACCGTCTCCCACGTCCCCGGGCCACTTCCCACAGACCCTCTCGTCGCGCGCGTACAACCGCGATCACTCCGAGGACACATCAACCCGCCAAGACCGGTCAAATCCAACCTCGAGTTCGCAGTCATCGCGACTAGATCCTCCGAACTCCGCTTCCCGGACAGAATCGAGTCGGGGAGGCGAGTCTGGAGGTGCACCAAGTGTCGAGATTTTCAAATCATTTCGTGTCTCCATGGATGATCCATGCTACAAAGTCCTTCCCGCTGCGCTGAAGAAATACAACATCAATGCGGACTGGCGGCAGTACGCACTATATATCGTATACGGGGATCAGGAACGGTGTCTGGGTCTGGACGAGCGGCCGCTGATATTGTTCAAACAACTGGAAAAAGAGGGACGAAAACCCATGTTTATGCTCCGAAAACAAGCGCAGCCAATCGATCAGGCATATGCAGGCGGTTCCGCGCCCAACAGTGCAGGCTTCAATCAAGGTTTGAATAGTCAGATTCAACTACCGGGTGGAGTCCTGTAACGTCATGTACAGATTGGGAAGGTCTTGACGATACTTCTACATAAGATACCCCTAAAGGCCTTCTCGCAGGCTTTCTCCCTCTTGCGTTTTCTTCACTTTCGCTGAGATCTCACCATGCATCCCTTTTTTTCACATCGCCTTTTTAACGGGATCGAGCCGCACGGTTTGGATTGGGTTGATTATTGATTGAGCATCTGGGTTCCGGAGATTGGGGTCTGCTTTTTACATGTTCCGGTACGGGAAGCAAGCGATGAAGTGAAAACATGGGATTTAAATATATCTTTATTTTCTTCTTTGCCTTTTTTTGATTCCCGTTTACCGCATTTTTATTTTTTATTCCCCCTTTGGTTTCTTGTGAGCATTTGGAAGGAGTAATAGGGATGAGGCTGTCATTTATCTAGGTATTCATCATTTCAATTCTTTAACAAAACATTGGTACTCCTAGGAAGGAAAAAAGAAAAAAGTTATGAAAAAGTGATTGCGTATATGTTTGCTTTCTTAATATCCAGTTTGCACTTTGTTACCATAAACTGGTCACATTTGGCTGGAAACTGCGTCTTCTGATCAGTAGCAGATGGAACGATACAATGTATACGGCGGCAATTCCTGGGAGCTGCCTCGCAGGCTGACAATACCATACTGACTGCATATACGTCGATTCCTAGGAACTTTGCAAAATGCACCGTTCGTGAAGTATGTGATGCCAGATTTCGTTTTTCAATTGGTACTTGAATTTATTGCAGGCGTACGGCAGCAAAGCCCCAACAAGAGTCGGCACTTTGCCCCGGTCCAATTGTGAAGTCAAGCAACACCATGCAACGTTTTGTTTCGAACCCAGATAAGAGAAAATATCTCATTATGATCTCGATTTTGCGTTTACACCCATTTTGATGATCAACCCCGGATCAAACCCATGCTCATCATCCTTCACCGATCGATTTCTCTAGCAAAAGCTGGCCCCTTGCCCTTTTGTCTAATTCCTTTCCTTGCTTGCATTGCGAACGGCATTCATAGGCTTCGTTCGATTCGATCGTAACGGTTTCTCAATGTCGGTGGATGGATGGTGGGTTTAATTCGTTCATCGGTACTGTAGAAAGAGAGGCACATGTTAGTCTTCTCTTCCTCTGGTTGACCAAGCCGCTTTTCTTGTCCCGTTGGAGAAGCAAAGAGTAGGATTTTAGGTACCTTGATGAAGCCGATGTCCTGAGCCTTCTCACGGAAGCACTGTAATAGCGATGTCCGTCAATATAACCGTCCTGCAGATCAAGCGATCCTTTAATCTTTTTCATTAGGAAACACCAACCTGACGGCAGACCATCAGACCGTACTTGCGGATCAGACCGGCCCTGTGCGCGCAGACGCGGCTGGATTTTGTAAACATTTTTATCAGCTTCCACCTTCCTGGCTTTCGATCTTACATTTGTTTGACAAAAATGACAAGGGAATACTACTTACCACTGACGGCTGCCCTTACCGAAGTTCCTGGGGCGGCTGTACCAAACAGACTCGTGCGTCATCTTGAAATTTTTTTCGAGCGGTTATTCGAAGCAAGCGGGTTGCTTGTTACTGACGGACTTGGACGAGTCGAGGGTGTTGGTCGGGGTTCGAGAGGAATTGACGGAGTACGGGCACTTCTCGACCTAATTCTCGTTCTGTGTGCATGTCGCATCCCCGGCGCTCGATACCCGCAGCGCTTAGCGAGCGAGCGCTAGGCCGGATCGGGTAGGGTGGGTTGCAGCCCCAGGGTTTGGTCACGTGCCTCGGGGTCTGTCTTGTCTCCGGCCTGGGAGCTTGCCAGTTTGGTTATTCAACAGTTGTCGTCTTCCCTGTCCTGCTAACTGTCAACGTGTACGATTCTCGCGATAAGCCCTTGTCGGAAAAGCTTCTTTATTGGAAATAAACAAATTCACTTCTGTGCACTGTATAACAAGTCACCCCACTTACTGGTGTAGACGAGTGTCGCGAGAGCTCAAGGCGAGTCTCCCTACAGGCAGTGAAACAACTAATGGAACCATTCATCCAGCTTTCTTTTATTAATGAACAAAAAAAAGAAATAATGACGAGATGATGAGGTTGCATTCGTTTGATATCATTGATGCTGCTGCAATTAGGATCCCCATACGCGAGCGCAGGGGAGTAGTCTGGTGGAATGCTAGTTGCTACTTGATGCTGAAGTTCCTAGCAATTCTTGCTCGTTTCTTCTTGTTATCTATTCCCCTTCTATGGAGCAACTTGTTTCTATCTCTGGGTGAATCCAGTCAAGAAAGAATGGGAGGTGCTAGTATGCTAGGTACCCAACTGGGGAGGCTGGGGAATAATTCGCCTCCGACATGGCGACATTGTCTACATACCCGAGAATATAGCATGTCTCAGTGGCAAACATGGCTCTTGTGTTGATTACCTACGTAGAGACTACACAGTCAAACAGGAAATAGCAGCATCTCAAAAGCTTGAGGATCCCCCGTATGCATAAACGCGGTTGGCTCAAGGTTTCGGTCCAGGAACGGAGCGGGCGTCGAAGGGCGGAGACCGATGACGTGCAGCCCGGGAAAAAAAGTTAGCACGGCAGTTCCCTTTCCCTTAGCTAGAAAGTTAGGTAGTACGGAGTTAGCTACTCACTACTACCACCTACCTAGGTACCTAGCCTAACTACTAACAGACCGGACCGGACCTGTACCTCCATTCATTCGTTATTATATCCATTCAACTTTTCCACGCTCTCTTTCTTTTTACTCACAGCACAACTTGCTGCAGTGCAGTGACAAACCAAGAATGAAGATACAATGATGATGATGATGGTGATGACCTTCCCTTCCGGTATATAATTAATTAATGAACGAGACGAACGAACGAATGCCGCCGCTGGGTCCTTTGAGTACCTAACAGGTACCTACTTGATTGCCGCGACGAGATTTCTGCGGAGTATAGAAAAAAAATAAGGAGAGAAGAGATCTCAGGAGGCTTGAGGCGGTTAATGCTCCTTTGTGATTGGATTGAGATTCCTCTGATCAGATCAGATCAACGTGAGTTACCCAGAGTTGCTAGATCCTCTCTTCTGTTGATGTTTATGATATTGGTCGCTTGATTCCGTTTCGATGCTGATGAAGCAAGCATGCTGATATGTTGATCGATGAATTACAGCTGTTCCGGCCTACACGAGTTCGCCGACCTACCTCGTATCTGCTCGCGCCAGATCTCCCCTCACCCCCCTTCTCTCTGTATACAGTTACATGAACGATCGACCGTTTCCTCCGATCCTGCTCCTCCCCCTTCCTTCATAGCATAAACAACATCCATACGACACGAGACGAGACGAGACGAAACAGACACGACGCGACGAAAACATCCCATAATGCCAACAACAACAACAGAACCCACCGCCCCCGCCTCCCCCAGCGCAGCAGCAGCAGAGACGAGCGAAGAAGAAACCACCGCGCCCCTCTCCCCCGAAGCCCTCGAGTCCGACCTCATCGCGCACCTCGCGTCCACCTCGGCCCTCGAGGACCTGCACGCGACGCTGCTGGCCTCGCTCCAGCGCGCGGGCTGGACGGAGCGTATCCGGACCCTGTCGCTCGAGCTGCTCCGCGCGGGGCGGTGCCAGCGGTTTGACGACGTCGTTGAGGCGGTGGTCGCGCTGGCGGAGGGGCGGAGCCATCCCGCCGTGATGCCCAGGAATAATCATTCTCATAATAACGATACTAATAATGGGGAGGGTATGATGAATGGAGGAGGGGACACGGACGCGGCGGATGCGTTCTTTGAGAATGTCGACGTGCGCATCCCCCGCGCGGTGGTGGACGAGGGCGTCAGGGCCATCAAGAAGGCGCTGAGGGAGGTCGTTGATATCGAAGACGATTCGGATACGGAGGGAGTTGGTGATGCGCAGCAGCAAGAACAGCACGAAGCTGCGATGGCGACAACGGCAATGGAGGATGGGGGGGAAGGGAAAGATGCGGTGAAGACAGAGGCGGCAGACGAAGACTCTGCGACGGCGTTGAAGAATGGTCACAGTACGGCTGCCGGGAAGAAGGCTGTTAAGCACAAGCCCAAGGCTGGGAAGGAGGTGAAGTCAAGTCAATAACGACAGCACGTTTTTTTTTTTTTTTTTTTTTTTTTTTTTTTTTTTTTTTTTTTTTTTTTTTTTTTTTTTTTTTTTTTTTTTTTTTTCCATAGATCGCCCTTGATCTGGCTAGAGTCCGCTGTTAGTCCGCCGGACTGTTTACTTCTGTCATATTGGTGGTAGATCCAAGAGGATCTCCTGGTAAAGGCGCTTAACAGATTTGGTTCAGGAGTATGGCGTTGGGGAGGTTGGGTATTTTGCTTGTCTACTGCACATGTTTCGATGGATACCATCTAGAAAGCTTTCAGAAGTGGCAAAAAGTGTAGTGTGAGGACGTCTATTCTGGAGAAATGTAGAATACACTCAGAAGAGCTAGATCTACGGGTGATCCTCAGTTCCGCCTGCCAGATGCGAGCTTCTCCTTCGTGGATGTCTTTCGACCGTTGCGTGGGCCTCAGATCCAACGCAGAAAGACTCCACTTACTCATCAGCCATTATGCCACATGATATGCGTAAGGGGAAAAAAAACAAGGAGGAGATTTCAGAGGGGGAAACAAGACACATAAAAGAACCAATTGCAGGGAAACAAGATTCAGATCAGGTGGTCCACCAATCGATACCCTAAGGCCTGATTAAGTCCTAGTAGAGGCGTAACGAACCATTTAATCGTAGAGGCTGTCATCATTGCCGGCTTCGCCGAAACCATTCTGGGTCCCAGCAGTCTCCCCAGACGTAGGGAAGCGGAAGAAGGTGCTGCCACTAGCGTTCTTCATGCTCTGAGCGAAAGCCTCGTAGCGTCGGATCTCAACGTCGCTGACCGACCGACGCGCGGACTGCATAGCCTCCTCGAAGTGAGCCCGAGTAAGCTCAGGGACGGGGTCTTCCCATTCCTCCTCGTCCATCTTGACGTCCTCGCCCGCGGCCTCGCGCTCCTTCCGGCGCTCAATCTCGGCCGCGATAGCCTGCTTGATGGCGATCTTGGCGGCGCGCTGGGTGATGAAACCAAGATCGGCACCCGAGAAGCCGTGAGTCTTGCTGGCAATGTACGCAAGGTCCACGTCAGGTGCAACCGGTGTCTTGCGGAGTTGGGCCCTGAGAATGCTCTCACGCGAAGCCTGGTCAGGCAGAGGAACATAGACCAGAGTGTCGAGACGACCAGGTCGGCAAAGAGCGGGGTCGAGCTGTTCGGGACGGTTAGTTGCGCCAATGACGAAAACGTTCTTCTTCGAGGTCATGCCATCCATTTCTAGGACATCGTTAGTTTCTTTGCTCGTATAGCTAAAGGGATGAGCGTATCCTTACCGGTCAGAAGCTGGTTGACAACACGGTCGGAGGCACCACCAGCGTCTCCAACAGAGCCACCACGGGCCTTGGCGATGGAGTCCAACTCGTCCAGGAAGACGACGCAAGGAGCGGCAGCGCGAGCCTTGTCGAAGATATCGCGGATGTTACTCTCGGACTCACCGAACCACATACTCAGCAGCTCAGGGCCCTTGACAGAGATGAAGTTCGCGGCACACTCGTTGGCCACGGCCTTGGCAAGCATGGTCTTACCGGTACCCGGAGGACCATAGAACAAGACACCGCGAGAAGGCGCAAGACCAAACTTGAGGAACTTCTCTGGGTGTTCGACAGGAAATTGCACGCTCTCGATGAGCTCGCGCTTGACATCCTCCAGACCACCAATGTCTTCCCAACGGACGTTGGGAACCTCGACAACAGCAACCTCGCGGAGAGCCGACGGGTTGGAGACGCCCAGAGCGTAGCGGAAGTTCTCCATGGTGACCCCAAGAGAGTCAAGAACCTCAGCATCGATGGTGTCCTCATCAAGGTCGATCAGATCCATCTTCTCACGGATCTGCTGCATGGCAGCCTCAGAGCAGAGGGAGGCAAGATCGGAACCGACATAACCATGAGTCTCCGCAGCGATCTGCTCCAGGTCGACATCCTCTGCGAGCTTCATGTTCTTGGTGTGGATCTGCAAGATCTCCAGACGACCGGTTGGGTCTGGGATACCAATGTCGATTTCACGGTCGAAACGTCCGAAGCGACGCAGAGCAGGGTCGATGGAGTTGGGGCGGTTGGTGGCGGCCATGACGACGACGTTGGAACGTGCCTTCATGCCGTCCATCAGGGTGAGAAGCTGGGAGACGACACGGCGCTCGACTTCGCCGTTGGTCTTCTCCCGCTTGGGAGCGATGGAGTCGATCTCATCGATGAAGATGATGGACGGAGCGTTCTTCTCGGCCTCCTCAAAGGCCTTGCGGAGGTTCGACTCGGACTCACCAGCCATCTTCGACATGATCTCCGGACCGTTGATCAGGAAGAAGAAAGCACCGGTCTCGTTGGCGACGGCACGAGCCATCAAAGTCTTACCGGTACCCGGAGGGCCGTACATGAGAATACCACGTGGAGGCTTGATACCGATGGACTTGAAGAGCTGCGGGTGGCGCAGAGGCAGCTCAACCAGTTCACGAATCTGGGCCATCTGCTTCCGGCAGCCACCGATGTCGTCGTAGCCGACCTCGTTGAGGTTACCCTCCTCGTCCTCGCGCTGGATGGGTTCACCCTCGCAGTGGATGATGGTATCCTGTGCAACGATACCGTACTCTGGGGGATCAACCTCGACCACCTTGAACTCTACTTGTCTCATACCACCACGAACGGTGAACAGGTCACCCTGCCGAACTGGTCGGTAGGCCTCGCGGAAGTATGGGGCAAGGTAGACGTCGAAGAGAGAGCCGGTGAGACCTTCGACCGTGTCTGCGATGGGTAGAACAGCGATACGCTTGGCCTGTATTGCAGGTTATGGTTAGAACGGGCCCAAGTCCATAAGGCGGGGTTGTGTTCAACTTACATATTTGATATCCGGGCATGGGTGGACGGTGATGATGTCTCCATGTTTGACGCGCAGGTTATGTCTCACGACACGGTTGATACGAGCGCTTCCATCATCGAGATCGTCATCCGCGAGCACGATCAGGACGGTGTCTCTCCGCTTCTTGCCCTTGACCAAAACCGTATCGCCCCTGAAGAGCTGCAGGGTCTCCATGGTGTTGTTCGAGAGAGCAATGACGGAGTTGTCATCGTTGACGGCATCAGTCACACTGTGCGCTCCTGTCAGCGCCGTCCCAGCAGGGCGACTGGAAGAAGTGAATACTTACATCAACGAGTTGGGCTTCTTCTTCTTCTTGAGGATGGCTGTCGAGGTGTCGAGCTCCTGCAAAGAAATGTTAGTACTGCACGACCGGGTGGCGTGTCAGATGAAGGGAAGCGTACTTCTTTCTTCTCGGCGCCCGAGGGGTCACTAAACAGGGCTGTTAGCATGATGCCACACACAGCAAAGGCGTAGGTGGGGCAGGAACGTACTTGAGGTTCACCCTCTTCTTGGAGTGGACATGATCTGGCTCGTAAGACATCTTGCTGAGGCGATGCGAAGTCGCGGTGGGATATGACCAGCTGCGATAATAAAGTCGATGGGGATGCCGGGAACGTCACTAGACGACGCAGAAGTCCCGGAGGGGCAGACGAACAGGAGGGGAAAAGCTTGGTGGGCAGAGACCAGCTGGGAGAGAGGGGAAAAGGGCAGGGTCCAGCAGACAAGAGATGTCTGGAGGAGGGGACGGTGGGTTGGAGATGGAGGAGAAGAGAGAGTTGGAAGAGGGACTGGAGGTTGGCAGCGGCAGCTCCAGTTATGAGGTGACGATGTCCAGTGAGCGGTGGTGACCTGATGACTTAGCAGGGTCCGGCGGGCCAGAGGCGACGGGTGCGCTGCGCTGTCCGCGGCGGGACAGAGGCTGAGAGGCCACCTCAGCCCCGGTTTTGCCGCCACCGCCCAGAAGCGTATGGAATCCCTTGGACTGATCGCCAGGCCTGCCTCGCCGTCGGGCCACGACAGCCGCTGCAGCCTAACGGGCAGAGTTTTTCTCGTCGTCTCGTTTGCTGATCTCGATGCCGTGCAGCGCGATGCGGGGACCGACACGGCTCCGCACCCAAGAGGGCGCGCGACACCACCTCAACCTCAACCCCTTCCTAATCGGGTTGTCACGGCGCAGGCTCTACGAGATAGATACCACTTTGGTATCGCCTTACGCGCAACCCCTTGTAGGAATCCATCCAGGAACCAGACGCATGGAATGACGATTTCCATTTAATTGCTCTGGTAACCATGGTCGGGTTCACCAATCATGTCTCATCCTTTCTGTTATTTACGCTAGGTGTATTATCATAGTGATAACCTCTGTTATATGAGGGGTCCTAAAGATGATACTGTTCTCCTACCATACAGCAGGTAGGAAGGGGACGCACAAGGGACAGGGGCGAATCTTTGCCCCATCCTGACAGCGCGCCTTGACAGGCAAGGGGAGACAGTGGCAAGCTAGAATCAGGTACTGACTCAAGCGAAGCATGGGTATGTCTGGTCTATATTGACACACGCCATGATCTTACCGGATTACGTCTACGTGAAGTCTAGGAAGTTGAAATGCACAACCCAATCTACACCTGAACCGCGGTCACTTTGGAGGAAAAGCATCTAAATACCCTGCTAGATACCTGAGTACCTCTCTTAGTAAGCATCTAGAGTTGTAGGAGATAGGGAGGATAAAGTTAAATATAGTGTGCATAATCTATAAGCCTGGGGGCGGAAAGACAATAGCAGACCGGGATGAGCTAAGAGGCTTCTGCAGATAGGCCTCCGATTCATCAATAATGGTAACAGTACTACTATCTGCCCAATAGTACATCCCTGCCTAGCACCTTTCGCAGATTGCTATTTTACCCTCATGTGCTTTTGAAGCTATTGAAAGGTGGTGAGACAATATGATAGGTAACAGAGCCTAAGTGAAGTCAGTCATGATCATAAGAAAAGCAGCAAGATGGGCGGCTTGGCAGGGGACCCTGGGCAAGGAAAGGTTTTGGCAAACCTACTACTGCACTGTAGTCCCCGGACGAGGTATCGATTCACGCTGCATCGTAACCCGCCTTGTCCGCTTCATTCAGAGACCACCATCCATTCTGTTTGCGTCGTCAGCTATGCTGCAATAGAAACTCTCTGTGACTCGAACAATGGGACCGGTACCGTACCTAGCGACAAGCGCTCAGTCCAGGAACATATCAAGTTCTGATATGGAAATACGGTAGATTACGTCTTTAGCATAATTATCTCTGTGGAAAGCAGACAGAATAACAGACTGTACTCCCCAGGAAGCTCAGATAAGCTCCCAGCGGGCTATATCCAAGTATATTAGTCATGGCGATCATTAATGCTGGAGAACGATCATTGAAATGCAAATATATTCATAGAGTAGATTATACTAGCTTAACTTTATCAACTTATTGTGCCACCATGCGCTTCGGGAAGTCCTAGTAGTTGAATTTGCAGCTCCTCGAGAGAAACGGCAGTGGCGGCTACCGTGTATCTAGTGAAAATTAAGCGGATGGAGCTGCGTTGAAGCGGCTGGTGCTGGTGAGAATCTCTGTTGCTCTGGATATCTGGATTGAATGTCTATTTGCTTGATAGGAAGATAGGAATAACGTCGAATTAGTAACTGTACACGACATAGTCATCACATGGACAGCAATAAGAAGCTACGTCGACCAGGTGCCTAGTAGATAGCTTGTTGATATCTAAGGTAGATGCGTAAAACAGATAAGCCTCCCTTCTCCAAAATACCGTTGTATGTACAGTACCTGAACCATGTCAAAAGAAAAAGTCAGATGTCTCCTGATTTACGCCTGAAAGGTCACAAGACGATGTCTATTACCATCAGAAGATAGCAGCCTGTCTCCTAGTCCCAGTCGTCCATCTGTTCGGCTTCCAGCTCCACCGTTTCATGTACATCGTTCCAAAATCCAGTCACCGTTCGAAGATGCACAGATGAAGTAGCCCACTGGACGGTGTGCTTGATTCCAACCGTGATATATGCCTCCGTGGATGGCGAGTTGATTTCTTGATCTCCACCGAATCGGTATCCGTATCACACGAGTCGCTTTCCGGCTCGATATCCTGAGAGTGGTTGGATTCCACAGATGGCGTACGCCACTCTATGGTAAACTGATCCGCCTCGTTCCCGATGTTATCTCGCACCGGATCATAGAGCGTTCTCATGTAGAGGCCGACCGGCAGCCCGAACTTGAATCCCTCCGTGCTCGTGTGCCCCCTCATCTGGTAGCTTATTTTCACGTACAGTCGGCAGACGGGGGGCTGGCTAACGAGCATCCGTCGCCAGCTCGCCTCCCGTCGCCTGTACGCCTCTTCTTTCGACTCGTTCTTCCAGTCAAGCTTCTGACAGACTTGGCTGCCTCTCAGACTACACCACCCGCCTCCGGAAAGGTTGAATATGGACGGAAAGGCGGCGTGCAGGAGAGGGTTCACTTCCCATGGCGAGTCCCCATCATTGTCTCCGTCAGGACCACGACCGGGCTCCCGTCTGAAGAAGAGCTTCTGCTGCAGAAATGGAGACGAAGTGATTACCCGTGCGCGAGCAGGTCCCTCATGGGAGATGCAGAAGGATCTGCTCGAGTAGCTCTGTGGTGTTGAGCACCGACTCGATGGCAGTGGGCATCATGGAGGCATGGAACTGCGAATTGATCGAACGGACTGCAGAAGAGAGAAGGAGGAGAAGAAAAAGGAGAAGACCGCAAATCTGGCTACGCAATTCACTGATGCGCTTACTTTTTAGCCTATTAGACTGTTGAAAAATGGATGAATATAGTAATTTGGCCTGGCGCAGACAGAAACGTTCTATAGACAGAACCCCTGTCGATTTTCCCCTAGTTTTTCCTTTCCTGTATGCTAGATAGATCTGGGGCGAGCAAATGGCTACAGCCTGGGACAGAAAGGACAAGGATCCTGACTGCTGCGGGCCTGCGAGGCCAGGCATCATGCATGCGTTCTTGACATGTAGTAGTGGGGTCCTCCAGTCCATTGGGTACTATATAACGTGCCGACTACGGCACTAGTATTAGGTACAGTACTACACAGATACTTGATATGTATCTATTTATTGAAGCTTATGATTATGTACGCACAACTATGTAGTCCATACCGTGACCAATCTGCGTGGAGTAATGCTATTTACTCGTTGGCACCCTGCTGCATTTCGTGGCAAGTCTCCCGCCAGAACCTGTGGCTGAGGGCACATAGCGCTAGGCGCGACATTGTTGGCCTGGTATCAACCTTCGCCTGCGAGTTGAGACGCTTTTGCGAGGGGAAAGCTTCAGCCTGATCCACATAGGTTCCATGGCTCGTCGAGGGGAAGAAAGAGCCTCGCTGGCTGCCTTCTAGGCACCTCTTGTTGCGTCCCTTGTCTTCAACAGCACTGGACACCTGGAAAAGCACGTCATTAGCTGTCGGCTGGCCTTCACCCGCGGCACCCACGCAGCGTCCTGTGGGTGTGTCGCTGGTGAAGTACCACCAAATGCCAGATACCTGTGTCTTGAGAATATACCCAATCCTTTCAGCTAGGAAGGATATACGTGCTGCTCAGCATTTCTGTAAACTCAGCCACATTCTCAGTGTATCTTGCTTGTGTCTATGATGCGTCTGTTGGAGCTGCTCACAGAGCATTCCTGTGCCAAAGGGGCTGTCAGATGCGGAGTTTGTTGATCTGATGCCATTGTCATGGCGATGCAGCTATTCCCTGGAGACCCTGTGGTGACTTTCTCTGCACGCTCGTCAATCTCTTCCTGATATTTCCTGCCCACTTAACTTCACGGAGCCTGAGAAGAGAGAGGAGATAGCGCGGCATCCAGAGACCCTGGGATTCCCCTGTCTCCTGTAGGGAGATCAGGCATCCATCGTTGATATCTCCTGTTCAAGATGGAGATAAAGCCCTGGTATCCAGCCGACTACCAGCTCGCGGTCAGCAACACCTTTTCTGAAAAAGAGGTAGATGCCTTTCTCAGCATGCCGGGCTGCGCACCCCGATTTGTCTACGGGGTCCTCATGCTCCCAACGGTCCTCAAATACTACATCGACATGGATGAGAACGTCGACATTTCTCGGAACATGACGCAGGCCACATTGTTCGGCTACAAGCTATACCACTTCGCCGAGGAAAGCCCCCCCGTCATCGCGCGATCCTCGGACCCCGAGGCAGCCGTGGAGGGGATGCTCATCTTCGGCCTGGACGAGGCCCAGCGGAACTCCATCTACGATCTCGAGGGCGGGCTGATGGAGCTGGTCAGCGTGGAGGTCGAGATCTGCCAGAAGGAGCGCCATCATCACCATCTGCGCAGCATGCGTACCGTCGAGGAGGTCGGTACCTTCGCGTGGAAGGGTCCCAAGGAGGGCCTCATCGAGATGGGGACCACGGCGTGGCCGATCGACAGCTACCTGGAGAGCCAGTTCTACGAGCACATCGTGCGATCCCAGAACAGTGCCTGGTGCGAGTCGCAGTTGCCGTTGCAGTCCCAGTCTGAATCCTCCTCCGGGGAGTACAATATGCACAGTATGCAAGGTCGCGGCGGAACATCTCCCCCAAGCAGGCGACGAGGGAGCGGGAGCAGCCACAGTCGCAGCAGCCGGTTCCAGTCTTCGTTGGAGCGGATACTGGAGGAGATGCAGATCGTCGACGAATAAGGGCCCGACCGCGAGTATCCCCTTTTGCTCCGTTCTGTTTTTCACCTGACAGATGTCTTGGAGATTCAATATGATACGAACCGAAAGTTGGTATGGCCCATACACTGTGGGAGAAGATCTGTTTCGGAGACTCCCTCCTTGATTCCAATATCCTGCGACGAGAACGGAGGCCAGACAATGGGATCCAGCCACGACAGAGAAACCTTAGAGCCAGGGGATATACAAAAGAACGAAGGCTCGGTACATACAAATACACGGAGTGCAGTCTCAACATATACGGCATGCGGCATACAGCATATGGCAAACATAATCCTCTTACCTCCGCTCACGTTTGGATTCCTCGTCATCACTTGGCTTGATGTTTTCGGGCTCCATTCTCCTCCTATTCTTGCAAAGTCACCACGGACTCGAGTCTTCGACCTTGCATATAACGTTCCCACTTCCTCTCCTCAGGACTCCCAGCTCACAGGGAGAGAGAGCCATGTGTTTATTCTCTCAACTTGTCATCACCATCATCATGTTTCCCTTTTTTTATTTCTGTCTTTTCCAATCATGTCAGATACCCCAGCGTTTTTTTCCTCAGGCGGTTGCTTTAAGTTCAAAATTTTCTTCTTCTGTCTCATTCCTAGACTACGTACCTACTACCTAGAGAGAGAGGGAGAGGGAGTGAGAGAAAGGGATGTAAATAGTCATTCCAGCATCACAATGCAGATACAGATACAGCTAAAGATGCAGATACATCATCCATACCCAGTACCGTACCTTCCACTTTCTAAGTAGGTAGTGTTCGATATATTTTATTCTTCCACTTCCAATCTTCCTTATATAGTACTGTACTGTACATGTACATACCTTATGATCTCCAAAAGCGGAGATATCACACACACGCACACACACACGCGCTCTCTCTCTCTCTCTCTCTCTCTCTCCCCCCGGTCAACCAACCAACCAATAATAATAAATAACAATAAGCAAAGCCAAGTGCGGATCCATCCGTACGTAGAAGAGGCCTGGATAGAAGAAGAAAAAGGAGAGGAGAGGAGAGGTAAGAAGATAAGATGGGACCTTATCTATCTATCTATCTACTCCACACCCCATAATACTAACTAGGTACCCACCTAAACCCCGCCGGGGCCCAAAAGAAGAAGATCCAAGTACCGTATATACATACCTAAGGATAATTATTATCGGAATGGATCCCCACGGTAGTAGTACAGGTACTACTACTACTACGTAGTAGTAGTAGTAATAGTAACCTGACCACAGATCCGATGATTATCATAGATAGCCCCGCCCCGCGGGCGGGGGCCTGAACATACATTCATTCATTAATTCATTCATTCGGGCTGACACGAACACGCCACGCGGCAGTAGATCTATCTACATACAGACTGTCTTCTTCTTGTCTCTGTGGCTGGTAGGCAGGTACTGTACAGTACGTTGTGCCGACTATGCTATTATAATAATTGCAGACGTCGAGAATGTAATGTACCGTGCTGTACAGTACATTATAATGATAGCTTCCTCACGCGTGCCATGCCATATGATATATGATGTGATTAATTAGTTGGCTTGGATGTACTGTAGTACATGCTCTAGTTTCTACGTAGAGAAGATAAAGGTAGAAAAAAAAAAAAGAAAATCGCTACATGATGTTATATGTCAATTAAAACAAAACAAAGAAACAATTTTGGCATCAGGAAGTGTGTGTAAGAAGTCCTAGCCCAATGGGTTCTATGTAAAGCAAGTCTGTATTCACATATCCATATATACATATAACAATTGCATATAGCGCAGCAGGGATCGTTTCGACAAAAAAAAAAAAAACTTGACAAAAAAGGAGGGTATGAGATAACGACCAAAGACGCTTGAAATATATACCCAGGAGGCCAGACCAGCGATCGTCTATATGATAGCATAGGTATCCTCCCGCCTTCTATGGGCCATACTCCCGATCTTCTTTCATCTATCATTGAAGCGGAGGAGAGAAAACAAGACCACGAAGGAAAGCAATATACATATGTACAGTACATACCGATGTACGGGAGCAGGAATCACAGCGAAGTGGCAGTCGCCTTCCACGAATCATACAACCCCCACGCTCCCGCGAGGAAGCTTATGAATCCCGTCAAGCTATCGGGGATCCCGATGCCCTTCTCCACGCTCCAGTGGAGGCACAGCGGCGCCCAGCAGATGCTGTTCACCAGCTTCTTCCGCCACGCGCGGATCTCCTGTCTGCGCGCCTCCCGCTCCTCTTCCGAAAGTTGCAGCGTCGCTGCTGCCTTCTCATCACCACCCCCTGCTTTGACTCGCTTCCGTTCTTCTTCGTCCCTCCGCTTGGCGATCGCGCGCTCCCTCCCCAGCTTCACGAACTGGAGCAGCACGTGGCCGAGCCACGCGCGCGTGCTCCAGAGGTACCACTTATCGATCCCACCCCAGCGGTCCACGAGACGTTTCGGGAGGATGCCCTTGGAGGCGAGATACGCCACGTTCTCCAGGGCCTGGTAGACGACGTTCATGAAGACCTGGAGCAGGACGACGGCGCGGATGACCGGATCGGCGGGAGGGGATCGCAGGGTCGCGGAGCCCCAGGTCCAGAGCGGGAGGAGGCCGAAGAGCCGGAGGGTGTAGCGGGTTTCGGAGAGGAGGGAGGACAGGGCGAGGAGCGGGGGTTTCGATGACGATGGCTGTGACGGGACGTCTTCTGGCTTAAACGACGACGGCGATGACGACGCGGTTGCTTTTCTCCGTGCTAGCTGGAATAGAAGCAGCCGGAGACGGGCCCGGAGCGCGGCGACGGCGGCCGACGCAAGCAGGTAGTGCAAGGCATGGGACGAGTAGCCTATGGCTGCAAGGACGGAGTCTTGACCGGCGGATGTGGAGAGGAGGCTATACGTCCATATATGCGGAGAACCAGCGCCGGGTTAGCGATCCGATTCGTAGGCAACGAGGCATAGCAGCTCTGATGAGCTGCAGAACAGAGAAAGTACGGAGAGCAATTGAACTCACGTATCCAGCCGCCGGACGGTGACGTCGGTGGTCGAGAGCGCTGAGCGCAGCGCAGGCCGGAGCGTCGTCGCTGGGGATGATGACGAGGGCGGCGGCGGGTTCGGCCCCGCGGGGTCTATGGGCTTCCCCGCAGACTCGGAGGGGTCGACGGTCTCTTGGGGTTGATGCGGGGGTTGCGCTGGCTCCGCCATGGTATTCTTGTCTTCGCAAAGGCCAGCTCCTCAGGAGGTTGGGGCAGAAGGCGAAAGGCCAGCGTCCGCCTTATCTATCGGAACGGAGCACAGGCTCTCCAGCGCAGCGCACCTGGCGTGATGTTTCGCCGGCGCAGCGGAGCCGAGGCTCGGAGGCCGGCAGTCCCCCTGACGTCACGTGTGCGTGCGAGGATCGGAGTCTCCTGGACACGCATCTGCGGCGGCAGAAGTCGGTAGTGAATAGAAGGATATGGTCTCGTGGGAAGTGGATCGAAGGCCTTCATGAAGCACTTTGCATGTTGCATGTTAAATTTAGCAGCAGAAAGTGTGGTCATAGCAAGTATCAGCTTCCGCTGAATGCATCACATGTCGTATTACATACATACATACATACATAACAGTACAGCATCTATGTCGTGCCTCAAGCGTATCCCTTGGTTCCAGCACCGACAACGCCTTTCATAAATCGTAATTCTGCCCATACGGAGCCGTAAAGGTTCCTTTCACGGATTCATAATGATATCCCTGGTGCCGCTTGTTATCCCTTCCTCTGTCAACGCGACCCCTCCGCGGACTCCGACCTCGTCCTGTTCCGACTTGGTATCATGGCACTGATCATGTTTTTCGGCAAGCGGTGGCTGCCTCTGAGTGTTGGTAGCATGTGTACTCCCTGGGGCTTTCTGCAGCATCGTCTCGGAGCCGGTACGGTGTTGATGAGCCGGGGGAGCCCAGAGGGATCGATTCTTCCTCTTGGTCAGGAAGATTCCGCCACGTTGCGTGGGCGAAGGCGCGTGCGACTTCGGTGCGAGGCCCTGTGTCGACTCACAGCTGCTGTCATGTCGCGTTGCTGACGCTTCTGTGTCTTTCTCAGTCCCCGACGATCCATTTCTCTTTTCCAGAGAGGCTTCGCCATGTTTCTGGGACGATTGTGATTCCATGCTGTGACGTTCCATGTCACCTGTCTGCGTAGGTGCGGCCCGTGTTTTCTCATCAAAAGCGCTGACCTCGTTATCCTCCTTGAAAGGACAAGGAGCCTCTGATGGTTTGCGAGAAACGTTGAATTGCCCCAGCTTTCGGACAATATTCACATCGGAGACGCGCCTGTTCATAGCATCCCAAGCTGGAGGAGGTTGGACACTTGCTTCACTGCATATCTCATTGAGACTGGCCCAGGACCGCTCACGACTGGCAGGTCGACAGCTGTGGCAGCACTTCAAACGACAGGGTGGGTTTGGTGGTGCTGCGAGGTCGGTGTTATTGTCTTCGACGTCGGGATCGCCATTCGTCGCGTGAATGTCCTCCACGGTCTCCGTCCACACTTCGTCATCTGCGCCGTGCAGGTCAGAGAAATCAGAGAGACGGCTCAGAGTGGATGCAGGAGTAGGGTTTCTGGTTGCCGCAACGGCGTCGCAGACTCCGGCCTTTTGGAGCTTCAACAGCTCGATCTCCTTTTCAGAGTAGTGCCCTCTTTCGATGGCTTTGGTGATCCAGGGGCTGAGAGAGCTCCGGTCAGTGGGCCCAGAGTCACCGGGTTGGTAGCCTCCCGAAGAAGAGGAAGGGTCATCGTCGCCTGGAAGAAAGCCGCCATGGTCTTCCGTACAGACGTAGAGCCATCCGAGAAAGGGCTTGCGGTGGCATATGTCGCATGTCTGATCCTTCTGCGTGTCGAACTGGCGCGTCATCGTCGTGTGGGTGCAGGTCGGGAGCTGGATGCTTGCATGGGGAGCGGCCTGGACATGCTGGAAGCCGCTGATCTTACGGGGAGGCCAGCCCGACGCAAGGGCAGGAGGCCTTGGCGATGCTTCCGGCGGGTCTGAAACGGAGGAAAGACCGGGAGACGCCAGATTCGGCAGCGACTCGGTGCCTGCCCCGGGGGAGGCGTGGTATGGCGAGGACGAGAGCCGCTTTGCATCTGTCCCACCGGGATCCGCCATGATCCGGGGAGGAGACGAGGGCAGCTGGGCCGCGGGGGCTGCCATCTGGCCCGTCACCGGGAGAGGAGCAGGAGAGGAGAGAGTTCTGTGTGTTTTCTGAGGCCTCAGGCAGGAGGTTCGACATCACCCTCACGCCGTCAACAGCGAGGTAGGGTGTGGGTGGCTCAACCGTGGTACGCAGTCAGTCAAGATGAGAGATAGACGCGGAACCGGGGGACACAGGAGATTCTGTTTGATTGTTCTCAGTGCCGGTGTAGCGATGGAGGGCACCCCAGGAGGGGTATGTGAAAGAGACCTGGTGTTGTCGAGGGAGCTCCTATTCCGGCACTGGAGACGAAGCCAGAAGCGGAGCTTCCGTCTATTGCTCATGGAGCACGTGGTGATCTATGAACGGGGGAATTGAAAAATAAAAATCAAAATAACAAGAATAAAAAAAAGAAAGGTCTCCAGGAAAGATTTCCTTGTTCGACCGGTTTTCATCCTGTGGATTGGATCAACACTGGATACTGGGCCTGTTGGAGTGGTACAGTACCGAGATCTATGTACATAGGTGCAGGACGGCTGTTACAGGTGGAGAAGCCATCCGCACGGCTGTAGCATGCCTCCGTCCCAGCAAGAAGGATATCTATCAGGTTTATCTCCACCTAGCTGTGCATGGACCGAGACCAGATCTTGCGGTGGACCACTGGCCAGACCCCGCGGTCCGGGCGCGCGGGCCCGCTGGAGGAGGCTGGAGACGCTCCATCACAGGGGTCCGCGCATCCCCAGCCAGCCAGCTCAGCTTCCCAGCCCTGCCGGTGTATATCTTCCCTCTCCTTCTCAGCCCCCCGATCCTCCCTGCATTGCGCACTTCCGACGCACGACATTCTTTCCATCTGGTGAGTGCACCCACTCGAATCCACCCTCCCCGCCCCTCGCGTTCGCTGCTGGCGTCGTCCTGGCCCGACCGCCGCTCGCGACGGCCACCCTGCCCGTGATCTGCCTCGGGACCCCCC
>Ga0207748_1000173_pt1 | contig 62462 bp, 44 predicted proteins | sample HigsolmetaGSP13D_FD_184841 | JGI IMG/M metagenome (GOLD analysis project Ga0207748, IMG submission 184841) | High solid enriched microbial communities from the Joint BioEnergy Institute, USA - SP1-3-D (SPAdes) | ecosystem: Engineered > Bioreactor > SSF (Solid state fermentation) > Aerobic >...
CCCCCCCGCGGCAATATGTGGTTATTCTCTCACGAAATGTCTAATTATGTACTCATGTGTATGTATGTACGGCGTCCACCACTACAGGCTTGGGCCACTCTGGGAGTATGATTACTCTCCGGTGGGCGACGAAGAATCCGTCTCCCCCACACGTCGTCCAGAGTGGTGTGCGTCGTCGATCTATCATCATCGCGATACAGAAAGAGTTCCGCATATCAAGTGTATCATAATCTACGAATCTACGATACTGATGGAGACAATAATACACTTCTCAGAGGTGAATTGCTGGCTCTGATCAGGATCATGAAGGGCCGTTTATCGACCGTGTGCTTTGTTGATCATTATATTGCCCCTGTAAGGATTTCTTTTTTTCACCCTTTCCTCGTGTTGAGGTCCGAATCATATCACTATCGACCATCTCTCAGTCATCGTTCTATATGCATAATATTTCAGATGTTTAGGAGGCTTTGCTAGCTAATCTTCCTTGCGGATTGTATGCAGGTCATGCTCTTCTCCATAATGGGACTGCAACACGCCCGGATCATTCAGGGGCATTTCAACGTCAGAGAACTTGTCGTCCAATACAGCAAGCTCTATGACTTTAGACGCAAGAAGGATGCGCCGCTGGAGTTGTCTGCGCGATGGTTTTTCGGTGACCCGACGGGTGATACTACTACTAAGAATATGCAGGAAGAGGAAGGAAAATGATCCGATCAGACCGGATACGATGGATATAATACTTACTTAGTTTCTCTCTCACTTTGTAAGGCGCCACAAGTCACGATATTTCATGTAATGTCTATTGTATTCTATGTTTCTTTTGCTTGTGGGCTTTGGATGAAATTATTTGCTTTGGTGTTGTGGTATTTCTCCTTGCATACGGGGCTCTGCTCTCTATATATTCTTGTTGAATACAGATCAAGATAAATATAGTACGAACTGGTATGTGAGGTCCTACAGTAGCAGAAATCCAATTCCTTCAATCTACCTAACTATTGATTATTTTATATTCAGTATTCATGGGCAAAAAAACCTTACTAATTAGACAGTCTAGGTTCAAATAGGCAAATACTGCTAGCAATATGACACACTCTCCACATCTCTTAGATTATACATCCTCCTTAAGCATGTTTCTAGTTCCATAATAATCGATATTTTTGGTTGAAAACAACGATGGGTTAAGTGTCACCCGACAAATGCCCATACTCATGTCGAATGTGGGTCCTGTCTGGTAGTGTGATATCTCTTTGCGGTGTTCCGCTAGCAAGGTCCGATTTATCCCGGCTTGATTTATAACGTTCATGGTAACTGGAATGGCACTGGCGTTGAGCTGTAAAAAACATGTTAGTTATAATCATACCGGGATAGTGTACAATTACTTAATTATAAGTTCTCGGGAAAGAGAGCCAAAAAGAAAGAATGAAATCGTGATTTTGGCTTTTGCGGCCAATGTTGAAGAACGAAGCACTACGTCTAGGTGTCCATCCATCTAGTCGAATCGGTCTTCCCTAATTTATTAGTATGGCATACTACGCATACTACTGCGGTAACATGAATTGGATGGACATGGACATGGGTGCTGGCCTCGAGTTGGACCTTCTTATCAACAGGCAGCAACAGGGCGCTTATTACCTGCTCCAATGTCTGGGAATCCGACAAAAGGTCCACCTGTGGAAATTTTCTGGGTTTTGGCAATTGTAAATAATGCGGTGGCAACTTGTCATTATCATTCTCATCACAATTATCTTTTGTGAATGCGTTTCCCTGCCGCAGGTTATCTGATGGAACCTGATGATCTATGAGCAGAGGGACAAGAAGTAGCAGCTAAGAGGGGAATATCGATTTTTTATTATTACTACTTTGCTAGGTACTGACCTAGGTAAGTAGGTAGTTCCTTCTCGAAGTGGTTTGGGTTTTCTATTTTTGGTTTTGGTGAACTGTTTGATTTTTAGCTTTATTTATCTCTATGTAGCAATGGGGAAAAGATATCAGACAAACTAAGCATCAGTGGAACTTCCTGGTATCACAGTATCAAATTTGGGGTATGAGTAAGGAGTACCAATGGACATGCAGAAACTGACTGCAAGCAAAGACACAAGTATTCATGCAACAAGTGTAAGTGCCTTGCAAAACAGCTTCCACAGTACAAGTCACCACATGATTCTTTTTGCGATACAGGAATATGCGAAGATATCTCCTGGAATTGGCAGACAACAGAAGGAAAAGATATCACATCCCAACTGGCTTGTTCATCTGCTGCTGCAGGAAGAGATTGATGACAGTGTTGTCCTTCTTGGTCAGGCCATACAACTGGGATTTTCGAATCATGAGGTTCCACCCATTGAAGTGGGCTTGGAGGATTCTTCTGTGCTGCGGGCCCATGAATGATTGGACCATGACCTGGAGATATTATAATCTGTTAGATTGGGATGACAATTAGAGAAAGCAAAAGGAACACACTGTTGTCAAAATGGGGTGAAACTCACAGGTATGACTCTGTGACACTTGTGAGATGAGAAGGAGACCAGATGCATCCACATGACCAAATCACCATGACCTCACTACACAGCAGCCTATCATCACCCACAATATCATGCACCATCGTGAACATAACATGGGGGTATTCAGGTGGAGATAGGAATCCTGTAACAGGCTGCCATGCAGGTTGCTGCTGTTATAGAGGAGTGGAGCCAATCTGTTGTCAAAGATGAAGTTCTGAAGCCTAATGGACATTAGAGTGGTCTTCATCAGGTGTGTGTAACAAATACAATGTCACATCTTACTTGCTAGGCAGCCACTTGGACAGGTACATGAGATGGCTATTAGGAATCCCTTTCCAAGGCATGGTGCAATGTAGACAGTGGATGTATGACTTGATATTGCGTGCATAATTCAACAGACATTTTGAAAAATTCAACCAGGAAGAGGTTCTTTGTTTGGTTCAAATTCAGGAAAGTTGTGCAACATAGCGCTCAGCGGTAATGTGTGCAGCATAGAGTCCCAATTGAGATTGAGCTGGTATTTATGAAGGTGCTCCAGTGGCCAAGGCTTGAAGTAACACAGGTTAAATGGAGACAGATACTGAGATTTGCCCTGCATGTTGAAAGTCATTTCTTCTGTCCTGATATTGAGACTGGTATCTTCCTCAGAAATAGAGAGTCGCGTTCCTTGACACAATGAAGCAGATCTTGAATTGCTGCAATAATGTTGTCATTGCTCTGGGAGGAAAGGATGCCTCTTAAAGTAGACAACAGCTTCATCGGACCTGGCATACTGAAGGATGACACGACACTGCAGGTGATTGGGAGGAGGGAGGAAAAGGGCGCAAGGTGGTAGTTTGCTCTGAGGAGTCAGTGTTGATGATGATATTGTTATGAGGTGATGGCACATGGCCAGCTTGCAGGTCAGGGTTCCGAAGTATGGCAGAGTACAGCAAATAGATGGAAGTGGGGAAGACTCCCATGCGCCTTCACTGACCTAAATGAACCGACTCAAACAGAGTTGTGCTGCCCATGGCTGCTTGTGGGACAATAAAGGCCTGCAAAATATGTCAATGTCGGACTAGCCTTAAATAGATCTCCGCTGAGGTACTGTATCTGTAATAGAAAAATTCTAGAATATACTCTATATACTTAATAATGGTGATTGTATGCATCCGCCATCCGGTCCATTGAAGTCCAGCCTTCCGCTAGTTCAAAGCCCGCTCCATTTCCAGATTAAGACCAGGAACGGTATGGTGGCCCCGTGCGGGGTGACTTACAGCGGTGGCTTACGCTAAGAACCTGGTCCGCGGGTCCGCGAACGCTAAATCCAACCTTAACCCAACCGCAGTCAGCCTTATTTGGGCCCGGACGTACTACCGTAGATGCACAAGATACACGAGCCGTGGGAACCCCCCCTGCTCCCCAATCCTTAGCGTCCAAAATTTCCCCGAAAATCTTTTTGCGCTTCTGGTTCCCCGAACGTGACGTGGAAAAGTAGCTTGGAACATGCAGTAGGCATTGGACTTCTGAAGAGATATCACATTGCACTGGCAACCGCGCTTCATCGCATGGCGCAATTCCTGGCTTGCATTACGATTCGTGGTTCATGGAGTCGAATTCTCCTATAATTGATATTAATGATATTCATCCAGTTTACAGTTTGTGGCCGCTGAGGGAAGGGTTCAAAAAATAGCACTACCACCATCTTGTTATTTTGAAGAGCGCAATTTCAGATGAATCCTGAGCATATGAGCAGAAACAGCTACCTTTGAAAGCGTCTGAACAGTTTGCATTGATCCATCTAGTTAAGTATGCGAGTAGTAAAGCAGTGGTGAGGAAGGAAATCATCTTTGCAAGGGTATCCCTCTGTAATGTATACATAATTAGCCTGACTTATCCTGCTTATTTCCATCCTTTCCTATTTCCATTTTTTCCTTGTCTCCCAGCAATCACTGTAGATATATGAAGCGAATGCAATCGATCAGATCCTGCTGGTTGATGACAATGTCTCTTTCTGCACTCCGAGGGAGCTGGTTAAACAATGCTTCGAAGGGAGCATTCCAGTTACGGACGTGGGGGTGATCTCTATTGTCTGGAGACAGAACGGTTGCCGCTGAGTAGCTGGCGCTTGTTGAGCAGTAGTAACCGGCAGGGAAGGTGGTATTTGTTGTTGCAATTGCCAAAGTACCGCTCCTGTCTTCGGTTTTGGAGTAGTGTTCGGAGGTTCCAACTGCATTTCTCGAGAACAACTCTCCTCTGCGCCCGCTTAGTCGCGATAACCAGTACAATCCTGACATCTCCATTGGATTCGTTGAACCACCAACGTGCATCCTCCCACAGACGCGGGAGGGACTCAAATAATCCTGGAAATACCAGCATGGGCCAACCAACAATCTCTCCTCCCACAGGCCGTCGCACCCCCGGGGAAAGAGAGTGATCGGGCTGTTTTCCATTGTTGCGACAATGGCAGTTCGACCACACAACATCTTAAGTTTAGGTACCCCCATAGAAAGTGCCGCGTCGTGCATTTCTCTTTCAGGTTTTCTGTCACATTGTCGTATATGAAAGAAGGCAGGATCTTGATAACACCGATCATTTTGTCTTCATAGATTATGAACCGGAAAGGCACTCCTGCGAGAACATTTTTGTCATCGTCGATACTGACCTGATCAGGCTTTGGGAGATCGAGGACAACTAGGTACTGGTTGCCTTGCTCATCGTTTTGGAGGAGTTCCTCGTAAAGCGATTGCGCGGCTGCCTACAACGCTTCAATGTTTGAAAGGTGAATTACATTGTATCCCTCTGGAAGGCCTGCAAACGGATTGTATTCTTCCATGGGATATAAGACTCTCTCGACTTGAAGCCTTTGCCTTGCTGTTGGATTCCAGGAAAGAGGTCATGCGGCGGGAGGACTCCCTTGCAGAATAGTAATCATCTTCGCTACCATTCAGCCTGTTGGCGTGGCCAGATAGCTACCTTGGGTAGATTGAATTATCCATTTGCTTACTTCTGGAGTCCTTCTGTTTCATGTATCACGCTCTGATATGTTCCCTTCTGCACAGCGCATTCACTTAGTGGATGTATCTATAAAGTATGTGGTCTTCGAAACTGGTTTTATTTCACTAAAGATCTTGTCTATGATCTAGTAAGTGCGTCACTGAAAGAGAGAGAGAATAACACACTACCTGATTCTTTCTTGCATATTTTTGGGATAGTATCTTGGGCCAGCTCCCCTAAAATGAGATGAATAAGCTTCCAAATCTTCGTATTCAGCTCGAAGCCTTATGTCTGAATCTCGACCTCGGGGTCGCTGGGAGCGAGAGATGCTTACTGTTCAACAGCGACAACCACGGGGCTTTTCTCCACCGGCTGCGGTGCCAAACGCCGTTAACGACTTCCTATCGCGCCTTCTGGAAGATCCCTAGGTACAGCACTCTTTGCTGCGTCTGGACGATCTGAATGTTTTCCCCTGACCTCTGCGACCCGAGCACAACCCTAGAATAGAAAAAGAAGACGAAGTCCAGACCCAAAAAAATAAAGCCAGGAGTTAATTAATAAGAAGTAGTTCTTCAGAGAGAACCTATCCCGCCTCCGCTCCCTCGCGATGACGAGATGTAGTTGTCACTGCTAGTCTCATTATGTATAATATCAGATTACTTATAATCAATCATTCGTCCACTGTAGAGGTCGTCCGGTGAAACTGTCTCTTTTGTATTATTCTCTTCTCCGTGAGGGAGAGTGTATCTAGGTAGGTAATGTGACGTCACTTGCCTATTTCCGGCAAATCCCCCTCCTCCCTCCAAGCTCTTTTTCTCATCAATTCTCATCCATAACATTCGCGGTCGACTATATCTCTCTACCTACCCTAACTTTGGGACTCTACTGTCTCTTGGATAATAATAATAATAATTAATAACCTTTAGAGTTACCATCAACACCACCGAATAACACCAAATCAGAAACAACATACCTCAAAAAGACCAAAAGGAGGGCAGGGAAAAGAGAAAAATGTCCCCCCTCGACTCCCTCGCTCTGTTCCGCCGCTCCCGCGCCGACAGCGACCTCACCGCCCTTGCCGATGAGCACATGCGCCACGAGCTGCCCCCCTCGGACCGGGACGCCTTACGCAAAGGCGCGTCCCAGATCGCGAACCACACGATCATCGGATCCCTCCTAGGTTTAGGGCTAGGAGTCTTCATGGCCGCCCGGCTGCGGAGGGCGAGAGGCCAGATGTTCGAGGCGTTTAAGGCGCGGGAGAAGCCGGTCGAGGTGCGGTTTCAGGATGGGAGGACCGGTATGTATCCTTATCCTGCACGCAGAGCGCTGCTGAGATCCTACCATCCGCCGGAGGCGATCTGCGGTTATTTATACTGTATACTGATATTGCGAGGTGATGATAGAGCCAGTTCCAGACATCGCGCCCCTCCTCCGACCGACTACGCTGGGCGACTTCGCAACGTACCTGTTCTTCTCGGCCGGCGGGCTGTTTATCGGCGGGGAGACGGGGCTCTTGACAGGGTCGTATGCGGCGAATCGGACGCTGACGAGGGACTCTGATACTAAGAGGCGGATCGAGGCGGCATTTCGGAGGTTCAGAGCGGATGTGCTGCGGCGGGAGGCGGAGCGGTTGGATGGTGGGGAGAGTGTGTTGGCGAAGATGTTTTGATCTGATCTGGGAAATTATGTGTCTGGGTTTTTTTATGCGGTCTGATATTATCAGTGGTTTGAAAATGAGAGCGATGAGTGAGCATTAGGGGGTTCGGTTGTGGTTCTCAATATATCATGGCAGATCTACATCAGCACATAGAATTGGGGAGGCGGACATGGGACATCAAAAAATTGCATTGAAGCATTCCTTCGGACTATCGCGTGTTAAGAAGCAGCTGAGATTAGAGTACTGTCGACGGTGAAGCGTAAGGGTAGAGACGGAATAGGTCCGGATCAGAATATCGGCATACTAGATTATGTGACAAATAAACGATCTAAATCGCATAAATTGGTTCTGGCTCGTGTCCAAGCTGCAATATTTTGCTCATACTGTCCCGAATCGACGTCTTTAAGTGACGTGGTATCTTAAGTTCAGCTCCAAAACCAAAAACCCAAAAAATCAATTGAAGGACACCCCGAGTTTAGAGAACTGCTCAGGAGGGCCGCCCTCGCCGGATGCGGCAGCGCTCCGTCACCGTCGGGCGAGTCTGTTCTCTCTCCGCTCGGTATCACAGCGCTGTTCGAAGTTCGAGGTCGATCTCTGCCGTGACGGGGAAGAGGACGGGGAGTATCTCATGTTCACGATTCACATGGCATCCGGCTGACCGCAGCCTCACCCAAATTCTCCATACTCCGTACACTGCCATCCTCCCTGTCAAGCTACTTCAGACTTACCGCTTTGACCGCGTACTTCCGGCTCACATCCTTGCCAGTCCAACGTTGACGGTACAGTACATAGAACCATTTGCAGCTCTCTGCAACGTGCCCGGGGGGCTCTGCAGTGCTACATTGTCAACCTGTGACGGACTCACAAATAGTCAAATGGGGGACTCCAGCCAGGAATGCTGTCGCCTATCGCTATTATTTGGCACACGCCAGCCCATTGATCTCCCGACAATGAGTATGTACTGTAATGTACTTGAAGAGGAGGCCAATGTTTCGCTGTCTAAGGAAGTATGTAGATTTGAGGAGCACTCCTTACCTAGATTATTTTGCTCATCTTCTCCGAGTAACAGTGAATATTGTGCTGGATCTGGCAGTCTTTGACCTGATCGAAGAGGAATCTATTGGTTTTTGGGATAGGTGCCTGGAAGCATATTTGGAGTCACAAACAATCCAGGCCCAGTCTGACGTACCCAATGGGACTGTCGGCTTCGATTTAATAACCCCTCATGTTCAGCTGCCGCTGATGCCACTCCTCCTTTGAATACCATCCCACAGTCCTCTCCGAACGTTCAGTGAACCACTCATCCTGCAAGAGCTCCAGTGCCGTATGTCCGTCCCTTGGATCAAGTTTCATGATTTTCAGCAAAAAAATGCTCTATCCGCATCGCAGATCTCTCGCTCGCTGAGATGTCGGAATGGCTTTAGCTTCTCAGGCGGCACCGCGGACATGATGCCAATAATTGCCTGTTGTGTGTCCTTGTCGGCAATCTCATTGTACGAGATCGGGAACGGCCCGAACCAGTGATGCTGACGCACGACAATTTTAGTGACATACATCTCGTGGTCTTCTGGCTCTTCTGGCCCGAATATGTTGAAGTTGTGACCCCATATCAGGTTAATAAGCTATGTAGACGTTAGCCTTTTTTGGTTCGGAAATTTGCGCGGCTTGGGGGTAAAACTAACAGTAACACCGAAGCTCTAGATATTTGCAACAGTGCCCCATGGAATCTCCAAATGGACCTCAGGAGCCCGAAAGAGGTTTGTGCCAGTTGGTACACCATCCTTTACGAATTTCGAATCAATAGAGACGGTGCCCCCACAGGCTGCCAGTTCAACCTCCGAAAATCGCTTCTTCCCTCGCCCATAATTCACTAAAATATTGCTAGGCTTGATATCTGCAGGCAATGGTTACTCCTTACTTGACCAGGCATCAGTAGTACTGGAGGGAGGATCGGGGTGTACCTGTATGGACATAGCCATCCTCATGCAGCACCTTGAGAGCTTCAAGGACATTTTTAGCCACATATTTGATGTCCTGCCTAGTGAGTCTTTGTTGCCTCGAAGCCCTTGTGAGGTCATCGTCGAGGTATTTCAGGACAACTGCGGGTGGCTCGGCTGGGTCCTCTATTTCATCCAGGAGAGGATGCAGAGTCGGCGCACGGGCTTGAAAACGCTTGAGAATGTCACGCTCATTATGTAGACGCCAGTGTCCCTCAACGCTTTTGACCACGACCGGATTTTCGTATTGCTTGCTATAGGCCATTGCTAAGTACAGGGGTGCATGTAAGCAGAGTCACAACGAGGACATACACTGCAAAATAGACAAACTCCGAGCACTGCTCAGTAAATTCTGTAGGTGCTTGCTTGGCCTCGAAGAGGCTTCCCTAGACGGAAAAGAGACTTGGATGACATTGCTGGAGGAATTCATCAGTGGTGAGAGTCGGCATAAAGCCCCCGACCCTTTCTGTATGCTCAAAAAGGGCGAAATTTCTTCATGGACACGAACATACCTACCTATGCAAGTACCTAATTTATCGCACACGCAAGCCTGCCGCGCCACACCACACCAGAGTTTGCAGTTCGCCATCGCCATGTGTCTCAGATAATTAGCTACAGTTTGATCTTAGTAACATTCCTCGCGTGCCGACGATCCGATGATGTCAGATCGATGGAATGAACAGCATATGTAGATAGAATAGTGGACAGAGAGAGTTGATAATCAGACGAATTCAGAGTACTTCATGAAATCAAAGAGTCGTCTACCGATCAATCAATTGACTATATACATACTTGCATACATACTTCACGGGGGAACAAAGGAAGTCAGCAGCAGCAAGCAAGGAATATAACATAACATGGAGACATGACATGAGCACATGACGCAGGGTTGGTATCTCAGGCATATATCATGAGATGGAGACATGGCAAAAAAACAAAATAGACAAGGCGTAACGGCATAACAGCATATACACGAGTGTGAGAGGGTTGAGGCGAGATAGTAGAACTTCCCCGGTATCGGTACGAGGAAAGGAACCAAACTCCACGAGCAGTGTGGACAAGAGGCATACGACCTAAATAGAGCCTTCCCTCGGCCCATCCGGGAGGCTAGGTTCGCTAGAACCGTTCTGTCCCGGAATCCACGCATTATCTAGCGGCAGGATCAAACTAGGGTTCACGTATTTCTTCAATCTAAGGCCCAGGTCGCGGCCGCCGATCTCGAGCCGAACCGAGTCGCGGTCCAGGCCCGACAGGGGAGACATGGTCGACGTAGGCGATGCAGATGAGTCACTGTCACGGGCACGGTCGCGGTCGATACTCCTGAGTGCGATGAACTTCATCAATGGCTCGTATGTTTGCGCGAAGAAGTACGTGAACCAGACAGTTGCGCCCAAGAGCGGCAGCAGGATCAGCGAACGGGTGATGGCCCTCCGTAGAGCCAGGACACCGATCATGGCTACCTGGAAGACCACCAGGCCCAGGAAGACGCGGCTGCAGATCATTGGCCAAGCGCGGCCTGTCGAGTGCTGCTGATGGTCCATTGCGTAGAGCAGTTGATACTTGTAGATGAATTTGCCGATAGTGAAATACACCAGGCCGAAAAAGCAGATAAGCCAAGAGCCTGGGAAGACGCTGTAAACGGCGCAAAGGATGAAAATGAGGATCGTCTGCGGGATAGAATGGCCGTAGCTGAAAGTGGGCGGCTTCGACAGATCGGCGTAGTCGCGCGGCGTCCTCGCCGAGAGGAAGTGGATTGGGTACATCGCAACGCTACCAAACTCCAACAACCGGAAAGGGAAGAGGCCTACTCCCTGAAGGATGATAAAGTTTCTGTAGAACGGGGTGAAAGATTCCAGAGACTTGGCAAGCGCAAAGGCGATCGTCGTGGCATCCTTAAATGCATTCCGGATATTTTTCATGAAGCCGTAAAACGTCGTAGCAGTACCGAAGACGGTGAAGACAAGAAAAAGGTTGAAGAAAGAAAAGAAGAAGTTCTTCGAGATAACCGACAGCTCAACATCACCCCGGGACATCATCCCTTGCATGTTCGAAAGCCCTGGCAGCGGTCAGTAGACTGATTAGCCGGCTTCCGTTGGACGCATTAAAGACTTACAGTTATAGAGGTATGGTACAGCAACCGTCAATAACGACAGAGCCAGGGTCGGCAGACCGGTCTGTACAAGCGATTTGGCAACCGGATGCTCCGACAACAAGTCGGCCAAATGTGGGAACACCTTATGGAGAGTCTCCAGCTCCAGTAAATAAGCAACAGGGATCAAAAGAACAGACCAAAATATTGTTAGAAATCCGATTACGCCAGTGATGAGCCAGGATTGCATCATCCTCCTTGGGCGCGAAAGATAGGTGTTCTTCCACACAACGTCCGCCGGAGCCGGTGCGAGCTTGGCCAGCAGCTGCATCGGATGAGGGTCGAGAATGGCCTGGACAACCATCTGACATGCGGCGGTAGACTCCATAGTCACAAAAGCCACAGCTGTGGGCGGATACTCCTTCTGCCGTGCAGCCTGGATCTTCTCATCCAGCCGGCGCAGCTTCTCCTCGTAATAATCGATGGCATCGATTTTCCGGCTCCGCAGCTTCAATGGCCCGTACCAGATTCTGGTTTGGGGGCGCTTATGGGCGCGGGAGACAGGCTCCCGGCCATCTTCCTCGGAGAGGAGATGAGAGCGCTCGGTTTCCCCCGAAACGACACTCCCGCCACGCTGATGTGACCGCACAAGAGGCAACGTATTTCCGTCGCTCTTTCGCCGTTTATACCCGAGATATTTCGTCCAAGCCCGTTCCAGCTTACGGAGCGTCTTCATTCTCTCGTCCATCAGGATGTCAAGCTCCCGCCAGTCGCGGCAGAGGGTGACATTGTCCACTTTTCCAATATCCAGGCCCTCGATGAACTCCTTGATCTTCTCCTCTGACCTCATCTCCGGCGGAATTCCCGACAGGCGAATTGTCCGATCCGTGGTAGTATTTTGGCTTCCCAGGTATCTTTGCCTAGTCCGGATGATCTTATTCGTCTCCTGGATGAGGAGGTAGATGGCCAACCCGGTGAAGGCATACGTGAACACGACGTACATCCACAAGTACGTTGGGTCTGTTTTGAGCTTGTTCCCGTCGGGAGGCGGGGCGTCTCTCAGAAACGCTGAACCATCGCCGTCCTGGTCTCCATCGTCTTTGTCCCACCCTGGAAGTCCATATTTACCAGTATACTTGTAATGGATCGGGAGGATGATGACAGCGCCAAATAGAAAAGTCACCGTCAGAAACCTGATGGCGAACTTGAAGAAGGATAGGAACTAGTTAGACGGCTTCAGTTAGTACAAATTTCCAGCAATGGTGACCCATAGCGTCCAAACCACAGGGGACCCTTGTCTGCATAGAAACTCACCACGTAGGCGTCCAGACCAGCTGACTCCAGTACTTCCTCATCCGTGATCCGGTACAGCACCGGGATCCAGCCGAAAAAGCTGTCCGGCAGCTCAGGCAACCTCGATGCTGCACATCGTTGTCTTCTCCTCGCGGCATAAAGCTCTGCCCACTTGGGCCGTATCATCTATGATTGACCATTAGCGATTATCCAATTGTATACTTCCCGAGACCTCGTCGCAACAACGCCTGGCGGGGTCCGGAACACGGGAATCACCGGTTGGACATACACAGAATGTGAGAAATGCGCCGAGGCCAAGTGCAGAGCTAATGATAAACTGCGTATACAGATCGCGCTGGCCCCTCGTCTGGTCCTCCCACCTGCGGCCGCCCTCACCCGTCCCATTGTTTGTTGCTGCAGCCGCTGCGACTGTGAGTACAGCCGTTGCGGCGGTCGCCGTCGCAGACATCTCATTCAAACCTGGCGCTTGCGCGCCCTCTCGAAGTCCCTTTCACCGCACTTCTCCTATCGGCACATATGAGTTGCGACAGGGGGGAAGGGGAGATTAGCGTATATAATCAACAAGAGACTATTGAGCTGACGAAAAGTACCACATCAACAAAAGGAGAGGCCCGGAGAAGCAGCACTTGAAGATTTGGGCCTCTTGCTCCCGTGGTGGCTGGCGGAGGGAGCAGAAGAACGCAATGTTTTGTCCTCACAACCGTCCTGTTCGGCTCTCCTGCGCGATGACGGAGCGCTCGCGGAGGTGCCAGTTGTGCGGCTGAGTCAGCGGCACATGCATAAAGTTGTGCTCGCTTATCCACGCGACGATATGCCTGAGGCCACGCAGTACAATCCAGCAGGTCTGAAGAGCATCGAAAGCTTTAGTGGCCATGGACCTTTTTGCTACCTTGTTAGGAATGGCAAGTGATGTGTTCGTCACTACGCGCGGTGCTTACCATTTGTCACTTGCTTCAGCTGTTGTTCCACTGCATCCGGCACATCACGCCAGGGCCACCTTCGCAGATGACAGCAATCGAGTCGCATTTCCAGTCGCAGGGAACCCAGAGATCACAATGACCGGTCCGTACTTTCAATACTGATCAAAACCACACATCTTTAGGTCGGATTATGAGTACACGCTCAAGAGTGGTATGGATGACTGCGCATTGTTTAATGAAACCTGGCAGCCCGCGTGCCTTGAGCGGATCCTGCAGAGATGATCTCGAGGGAGAATAATTCCAGAAGTTGGGACTATGTGAACAATATGCAGCATGGCTTTTTCGAGACCATTTCTGCAGCCACCTGTGAGTCGTCGGCCATTTCCGGAGAAGGCCGTCTCGACTGGAGTGGCTACTCGACCCCTGCCTCCGAAGCTGTGTCTTTTCTTCTACAAGCTAACCTAGTATTGATGCTATTTACCACTCTAGAAGAGTCGTTTCATTTTTCCAATCTTGATATTTAAAATTATAGTCTTTCTGTCATAAAAGGATATTATAAATTGATGCTTGCACACCTATCCTGATTTTCCAAGAGTAGAATTCTTTTCCTATTTTTCTCGTTCCATGAATCTTCACAGGAATCGCTCTAGCAGTTGGAGAGGTGCAAGATTTGGATAGTGTTTTCTTCTCAATGAAAATACAGTATCCAACAAGAAGTGAAGCTTCCCCATACTTCCATCCCTTACATTAGTCTTGCAGATAACTAAATAGCTACATGCTGCCTTTCTCCCTAGGTGACCTAATCATACAAGGCTGTGCAATGACCACAGGTGATATGTCTGACGTCCCTTCTAACCATAGCTTAGCGTCCTCAATCTGTTCCTTGTACAGTACATATGCTTCAGAAAGCCGACCTCGAGAATAAATCTTGCCTTCTCCAATCTAGAAGAGTCCTTGACCATGGAATTCAATATTCTGTAATCGCAGTGGCCTCCCCTGTCACGGTCTGGCACCTAGGGTGCATTCTAAGAGCTAAACCGCTGCGCTAAGGGCAAAAAGACCAGGATTCTAGGACAGAGTCCTAGAATTGCACTCACTATATAAGGAGCACTGTGCCGTCACATCCCCAGCCCATCCTACGAGGTTATGTTTGTTGATGGCTAGACGGCAAAACACGTCTCGCTCGGGGGAATAAGCACCGAGTGCAGTGGCAGCATAGATCTACCACCACATGGTTATGCACATACAATTGCAATTAGACACCGAGTATGTAACAAGACATGAGCGCTCGATTTCGCAGGGGAATCCAGATATCCACGGATCCAGTTTTATGTTTAATGTCTTCGAAAGGATATGTTATCATTGTACATAGCACCGAGACGGTTCTGGTTTCCTGCAAAGAAAGTTTGCTAATTGCAGAAAAATCTGTCATGGATAAGAGGGTTAGAAAACTTTACTCGCTTATGTGAAAAGGACTCCAAAGTTATTGTCACTCTTTTTGACAATCTGACAGTATCAGCTAGGCTAGAGCTAAGGAATGAATCAACAATGGAACACGGCTGAATGGCTGCCAATCGAGGAAAATTGTGCTGTATCGCCATAGAAGATGCAACAACCATCCTCAAAGCTGTTGCCAGCTGTTGACCTCCTAGGCATGGATGTAATATTAAATCCTTGCACGTGAGCTGCAACCATGGAGACGCTAAATAATATCAATCTCCGTCGCTCTCTAATTGTAGCAGAGTCTGTGGAGTATTCTGCCATGATATGTTCCTTTGTCTTTTGCTGGCTTTCGTTATATTTGGATACATGATCTGGTGACCGACATCAATCCGGCACTCTAGACGCAGGCCATCTGCTTGGCAGTCCAGACGTTATGTTACTTGCTGTTTATATGGCAATATGTGTATCACGAGATGATTGTCCTTGAAATCAAGCGTGTCTAAATCTGCGTCATCAACCTCAGGATAGCAGTATTTGGTGGCACCAACTGCCATTATTGAGAATAACTCTCCTTTTTTCACCCGTATGGTTGAGACGACGAGTATGATTCTCACATCTCTGTTAGATTATAAAAAGATCCATATGTAATGAGCCATGCATCTGTGTCTGTATACTGCATGCAAAATGTTGCAAGGGCCTCGGGAGAGTCTAGATCACTCACAAAGTAATTATTAAAGCACTGTTCTTTTCCAGAAATTATTGCAACAGAATCTTGGAGGTCAGCTGCATTAGAAAAATCCTATTTGCATTGGCTGTTGTCAAATGCCAAACTGATGTGGCCACTTATATGTATGCCAAAATTAATCATGCAAGAAGTAAAATATACAGGAAGTAGCTATACAGACAGCGACGAATTTGCACTAAAACTAATTGGATAGTATCCAACTTTGCCAACCTGTTCTGTTGAAAATGAAGAAAAATGGATATCCTTATAAGGACAATGAGAGACTTATTCACGATTGCCTCGTCATCTCCGTTCGGCTAACGCTGTGGATCTGGCCCATCCTGCGCAAGGTATATCTTACTCTTCTCTATATCTGCAGCTTTAACTATTATTGGTTATCAAATTTGTTCTCATCCGCAGGGAACAAGTGGCCAATATCATGCCACTGGTACTCAAAGCCATTTTTCCGCTTAGAATGAGTACGCAGCTTTGTTGGCTCAAAAAATCTTGTCTGCAACAGTTTCAAGTCAGTAAGACGAGAATTTCAGAATATATAGGAGGCTACTTACTGGGTGATGACATCCTGGATACCTGCAGAATACCACTCCGCCAGTTCTGGCTCCAGTCTCCACCTCTTGCCACCGTTATTGGAGTATTGACTGAGTTCGGAATAAAGAACACGCCCAAAGCTGCAATGTTGCCAATGCAACAGTCAGTCAAGATCGCATTGTGGATAGATAGATGGTGCTGCAATGAGAAAGAGGTATTTGCACCATAATTGGAGCGATTATTATATCACCGCTCGTAATTTATATAAATTAAAATCAAAATACAGGTGTGCTACTCAGGCATACCATATCTTGGTAGGTAGAAATCTATAACTAGATGTAAATGGTCGCAAGACCGTTGACAAGATAATTGTAAGAAAAGAAAACAACAGTGTGCTCTGGAGTCTGTAGTTAATATACCCTCGAGAAAGGAGGTGGCGGCGGGGCTACTCAGATCCATTAATGAATTCCACAGACAAAGTGAATTAGCATGCCATGCACTAAGGACAGGGCTTGCGGAGCAGAAGTGGACATTCAACTTGAACCTTGGAAACTACGGAGTACCTATCGACACGATGGAATGTCGTCTAGGACAAGAGATAGGCATCGCATAACGTAAATGTATCCAAAATGAACATCCATTGCTGTAAGAACCCCGAACGCCGGCCCTATTCTATCTCGTAGTGGTCATCGCATTGCTTCTGGAAGGTGAATAATCATGTCATTCATCGACGCGAACCAAAGAATTGAAATTCACTAAATTGGTATGGTATCTCTCTCATTCACTCTCCTTTTTTTCGTCTTCGCGGTCGAAGGTTTTTTCCCCTTTGTCATGACCCGAAATGTGGCACATACAATAGGTAGCGCCCGCTTCCATGCCGTAGAAGTAGATATTTTTATTCTTTTCATTTCACTGGAATTAGGCATAGTCTAAATCATCTTTGTAACCCCAAGGCGTCGCATTTTTTTCCAAACCGTCGTTAATCCATAATTTACTTTTCATTTTTCTTGTGCAAAGAGGAGACGGTGTGTTTAGTGCGTCCCGTTGACTTGCAGCTTCTGTCTGCGGGTGCGGACGGCCTGGGCCAGCATATCGAGCACAGCCTCGGTGTCTTCCCAGCCGATGCAGGCGTCCGTGATCGAGACACCGTACTTGAGGCCGGCCTTGCCCTCTGGGGGAACCTTCTGGTTGCCTGTGCGGGGAACCAACAGTAAACTTCGCGCACGAATACAATTGGGATATATATAGCGGAGTTATGACTTACCCTCGTTGATGTTGCTCTCGATCATCACACCCATAATGGCCGTCTCGCCCGCAGCGATCTGCTCCGCCAGCGCGGCTGCGACCTTGGGCTGGTTCTTGTGGTTCTTCTGCGAGTTGCCGTGGCTGCAGTCGACCATGAGACGGGGCTTGAGGCCCTTCTCGATCAGCTTGGCCTTGGCCTCTGCGATGCTCTTGGCGTCGTAGTTGGGGCCCTTCTTGCCGCCGCGTAGGATCACGAAGCAGTCCTCGTTACCGATGGTGCCGACGATGGCAACGACACCGGGCTTGGTGACGGAGAGGAAGTGGTGGGGGTGCTTGACGGCGCCGATGGCGTCGACGGCCACGTCCAGGGAGCCGTCCGTGCCGTTCTTGAAACCGACAGGGAAGGACAGACCCGAGGCCAGCTCGCGGTGCACCTGGGACTCGGTGGTGCGGGCGCCAATGGCGCCGACGGACAGGCAGTCCGCGAGGAACTGTGGGGAGATGGTGTCGAGCATCTCGCTGGCAATAGGCATTCCCTTGTCCGTCAGGTCGACGAAGAGCTGGCGCGCCAAGCGCAGGCCCTTGTTGATATTGAAGCTGTTGTCGATGTCCGGGTCGTTGATGAGACCCTTCCACCCGACCGTCGTGCGCGGCTTCTCCAGGTAGGAGCGCATGACGATGAACAGGTCATCCTTGTACTTCTCCTTCATCTTCAGAAGGCGGTCACAGTACTCGAGAGCCATGTCGGGGTCGTGGATCGAGCAGGGCCCAACGATCACCATCAGCCGGTGTTGAGTGGTATCTGTGCCGTGAACGATGGCAACGGCCTCCTCACGGCCCTGGAGGACCGTCTTCTTCGACCGTTCCGTCTGCGCGATCTCATGCTGGAGCAGGTTTGGCGGGGTAAGAGGGTTGTATCCGCGGACTGTGAAATGCGGCAAGCATTGTCAGTACAACACATTGCAAACTGTAAAATAGAAAACAGAGACACGGAGCAAGCGCGACATACTTCTCGAATCCTCAAGGGACTGCTTGTTACCCACGTTGGGGTTCTCAATGAAGAACTGCGCCGTTGAGTCAGCGCTGGACGGAGCAGCGACTGTTAGTTTTTTAGGGTTTCTTACCGACATGACGGGGCGCAATTGCTCAGTCCTTCAGCGAAAAGCAGAGAGAACCAGCTCTGTCGGGAGATTACTAAAGTCTCGAAGAGAACGAGAGGAAATAGAGACAATCCTGTGGAAAGAAACAAAAAAAACTGGGGTATCTTTTTTTTTATTCTGGAGACAGTGGAAGGCCTCTGCGACGTCGGCGGCCGTCGAGTCATCGTTGATGTATTATGCGGTTCCGATGCACGTGATCGGGCCGACCCCTTTTTCGCGTTTTTGTGCCATCGGCGTCTTCCCGGTCCAGACCGTGATTCTTATTCACGCGCCTGCATACCGTGCTACCCAATTTGTAGCACTCTATTGGATAGAAAACCATGGTGACACCGCAGATGGAACATACATATTAGCGGCTAATTCTCTACTCTATGATCTATTCTTTCCCGCGAGCTCGTCCTCTGTGATCCTGCCACCTGCATCGACTTTTCGGCATTGTCCACAAACACCCTTTCCCTGTCTACAACTAGCGCCTCTACTTGAATATGTGAAGGTCACCTCACTGGCCTGTCTGTCGCATCACATATAATAAGTACCATGCCTTGCAGCTGTCTCACCGGTGAACCCTTCATCCACGTTAAGAGTAAACGTCTCCTCCAGGACTCCTAGTCCGAGAACTATCCCTGCAGTCACCTGAGCTCATCTGCATTGCATTTCGCCTCGTAGCTCTTCATAGCCTCTTCAAGACGCGCGACAAATCGTCCGCGCTTTTTGGCTGCCGAATTCAGTTTCTCGATAGATGGTAGTGTCCTGAGCACTTCGTCGTTCTTTTTCAGGCGATCAATAGTTCCCTGGTACATGTGCACAAACTCGGTTCTGATAGGCTCCCACTGGAGTCGATATGCCTCGATGCTCTCCTTATGAGCCTCTGCGAGCTGCTCGATGAGCCTGTGGCAGCCAGCTCTGTACGTCTCGAGGACATCTCCGATTGCATCCTCCTCGTTGAGAAGGTGGCGCATGAGTCGCTATGTAAATCTCAGCGGGGTATGACAGTAGTTTCCAAAAATATATACGTACCTTGCTCGCATCAAGAAGCAGGTCAACCGTCGTCCTCTGCGTTGCGCGGAGAGAATGCCTCCATTCAGTCTCGCTGTTGTCTTCCTCCACCAAAGTAGGTGAGCCAGTCAGGCTTGACGTCGAAGCCGTACGAGTGGCCTCGAAAGGCTGGCATGGCATCTGTATCTCAACGTCCGATTCCGTCTGCTCTTCATCCTGTGAACACATCACCACCCCTGCCCGCTTGGTGGTGAGAGAATACTTGGTTACTGGCAACAGCGGCCCCTGAAGACCGGCCGATTTCGCGGGGTTTTCAGTTCTGACTGCTTCTAGACGCTGAGTGAATGAGAGCGACCTTTTGATTTCGGGGGTGCATTGCTCCCCATTTTCAGTTGGGGCGGAAAGAGGATTCAGCGTCTTTGGAGACCTTGACGTATTCGGTTTCAACGGGCTATTTTGCGTACTATATATTTTAGGGAAACGTATTCGAGAAACCGAGTACGAGCCATCCATATGTTCGTCGTCTGAGACCTCGTCATGCCCAGACTCATCGTCATATTCAGTGGAAACTTGTGAGCTAGACCGTTGGACAGTAGACATCGCAGGAGCTCTCTGCGGCATCCTGTCTGCTAAGCTCGTTTCCATGGTGTTTAGCTCAGCAATGCCTTTTGTTGCTACAATCTGGCTGCCTTTCATCCTTCTGGTGATTGGTCGCGGGCTCCCGTTCTCGTCGACCATACTACACTGGGAGTAGAACAGCTGAGGCCTAGACAGCGCGAGGAATTCCGTCCGACCAGGGGAAAGGTTTGTGCCCATATGCTCACTGGTGTCAATTTCTCTGCTATCAAGGCCGGCTCGCTTTCGTTTAGGGTATGGCGTGAGATGTTTTTCTTTGATACCTTCGGTCTGATTACCCTCCGGCTCTAATGGCATTTTTCGTTTCGCTGAATTACCATGTTTGTTGCCTGGTGTCTGAGGTCCTTTCGTAGCAGAGCTTGTAGCAACAGCTCGGTAGAACTCGCCCTGATTGCGAGGGCCATCAATGGCAAAGCTGACAATCTGAGTCTTCCTATGCAAGCGCTCGTCTATTAATTTTCCACGAGGTTGTCTTCCTTCGGCATTCTCCAATTGAGCCTGTTTGGTCTTTTCTAAGCTCCGAGCATTGCTTCTGCCGGAGATTTCCTCAGCGCTCTTTACCCCCGTCAGAGTTGCATGGTCATCACCAGTATGTTTTGCTTGTTTATCCGAAGAACCTGCAATAGTTACCTTGTCTGGGACACTTTTTCCAAATGAACGAGTCTTTCCGGCCTTTTTAGAACTTCTGGGCGAGTCCATAATAACCGGCACCGCGACTTTACGCGCTGGTCGTGCTACACTGGATTGAGACATGAAATCAGAGATTTGCTGAGAGATCCGATATAACTTTTCTCTTCTGTCGGCTGCCAACGGATCTTCCGTCTCCTTTTCAGTATTTCGAACGGAATTTGTTGCATTTTGTCTCTTTTCCGGGCTGATTCCAGCTGCTTCTGAAGTGTGAATACCTTTTCCAGATAATGCCTCCGCCAGCTTGTTTCCCATAAGCCGTCCTCGACCTTCTACATGCTGCCTTGGGTTCTGGGGATTGGTCTTCGAGGGACTCTCGACGACTTTAATATCTTGATCATGTTCCATTATTGTCACATCGTCACCAGAGAATCTCTCCTGGTTCGAGAGCCGGTCAATGTCCGTACTATCTGGTGCCTCATCTGCATGATTTGAATCCGAAACTGCTGCCAAATCCACTGTCACTTCTTCTGCCATTCCTGCTTTTGTGTTTGAAACAACGCGTTTACTAGACTTTGGAGAATGAGACAATGAGGCAGAATTCTTCGGATGGCTGAAATTGGCATCGGGGTTTGGGGCTGCGAGTAAACTCTCATCATGCGCCAAATTACTGGTGTCGTCCGCAGTATTGTCGTCGATATATCTAGGCGCCATCATGACATCAACGTGCTCGGATCCACATCCCTCTATTGACGCACCTTGCTTGGGGACCATTTGTCCAGGTGGACAGAGATTTTGCACATCCTGGTCATCATTTGCGGTGGATATTTTACTGTTCGCTACTTCAGCAGCAGCACGCCGCGGCCGGGACGATGCCAATGTCTTTTGAACTTTGGGCTTCGCCACTTTCCCTCTTTTCTTTTGAAGAGTAGAACCGGTCTTTGGAGTTGGAAGAGCAGGTTTAATCGGTTGCTTCTTCTTTTGCGAGGACTCGGATTTGTTCTCTTTAGAGGCGCTCGCAGAAGGTAATTGGAGGGGAGTTTTCTCAAGTTTCTTGTTGTTCGTCGGTTCCGGTTCGTCGTCTGTGCTCCGAAGATCTCGATCCCAGTCCGTTGGAAGGCGTTTACCGGACTTCACTGCCGCCCTGGTGCTGCGAACGCCATAAACCTTCTGTCTTGGACGTCTCAACCGGGAGCTAAACAGTAACGACTCCTGTGTATTACATTTTGGTACACTGTCATTCTTTTTCTCTGTCTCGGGAATATCTTTGTTGGATGCCACTTTATCCTTTTCTGCGACCGATTCACGCGCGGATGAGCCCCATCTGGAGTCAGGAATCGCTGTAGGGCTGGCATGGTCCTCAATTACAGTAGACATTTCATTAGCCACACTGGCCTCCTGAAGAGAGTCCGGGATATCGCGAGACACAGTCTTTTGATGGCAGGGATGAGCATCCGTGATACCCGGTCGTTGAGGCCGTCCTTCATGCTGCAGAGGATCAGACTGCGAATCCAGAACATCGTATGGGAACCTGTCTTCTCTATCGACCGGCTCCTCCACTGACCTAGCCTGGCCATTTTTAGCTGGAGTCTCTTCCATCGTAATTCTTTCTGAAGTTGCATTTTTGTGGGGTTCATTGGTCATGTCAATTGGCAGATGCTCTTTCAATTCGGAAACGTCAACTGTTGGAAATTCTTCGTTTATCATCCCAGATGGTGTACCTTCGATGTTTTGATTTATGATTGAGCCATTGTTCCGTTCACTTGCAGTGTCTTCATGAATAACTGTATCAGAAAAAGCGCTCTCGTGAAATACATTTCCACCTCCCGCCGCTGCAATACTTTTCAGGAAATCGGTAGACTTCCTTACTACTTCTTCTCGAGTAGCAAGCGAAATCATAGCCGAGGAACCGCTCCGTGTACGGTGCAACCGATAGGGACGTCCAGTGATGTTACCACCTAAACGATTTGCGAAAACTAGATTACTCGCAGTGTCTCCTTCCCCACTCAGAGTAACGAATGCCCCAGACATATGTCTTGATCTTGGGTTCCATTGGGTCGCCTCATGATGATCAGACTTAGTCACTGTTCCTTCGTCGATGGTTAGTCCCAGACTCTTGAGAACCATAAGAACCATGTCTTCAATTGCTTTCGGAAGCTCTGCCGCGTCATCATTGCACTTGATATCAATTGACGAGTTCCTGACGGATTGATTCTCTCCGCTCATAATATAAAACCCCGTAGGCTGTAGTTCGAGTCTCAAGCAGAACTTGCTTCCGCCTGTACTCTCATCTGGAAGACGGACGCTCTTCGGCACAATTACTCGCAAAGGAATGTCGATGAACTGAAAGTATTGACGTCCTCTCTTTTCAGATGGCAGTATGAAGGTCAGATGATCGGAAATAGTTACTGCAATCGAGTTATCGCCACCGTAAGTCCTCTCTCCAATTACGATTGACTCGACCGGATGCGGAAATATAAGTCTGTAGGAGTTAGCTTTGCTTCTGTTATATAAGATCAGACAATGCACAAACCCCGTCCTCGAATACCTAGGGTGATCTGTATCGACCTCGTGGATATAAGAGCAAAATGCACCCATCCAGTCAGAGTCCAATTCTTTCAAGTATTGAGAGAAACGGACATGCTGAGCAACATTCTCGACCGTCCAGAATATTTCTCCGTCGTACCCGGACGCGATCACTTCTCGGACAAGCTCTGCCGCGACAAATCGAACGGTGAGATCAGACTCATGGTGGAGAATGGTACCGATAAAGCGACTACACCGCAGGGGTTAGTGAGAGCGTTTTATGGATTGTAAACTGCCGTTCACTGACCGCTGGCTTTCTGGCCCTAGAACAAACAGCTCCATGTTGGCTTCGGATTCGCGGAGCAATTCCAGTAGAAGCTGACCATGCTGCTGCAATTGAGTATCACCATGTGATGAATCGTACAACATAGGCTCACCCATCTTCGTTGTCTGCTATCCTGGCTGTCATCCACAAAACGCTCCAGCAACAGCTGAATCATCCTTTGACCCAGAAGTGATTTCCGCTTGCGAGCCTTCGATTTGGATCTTGTGGGAGTTCCTTGTGAAGCATCTGTGAGCTGTTTGATAGTGTCCTACTGAAAGTCAGGATATTCCGGAAAGACACTGTATCAACAGGAGGGAGAGGGACAGAACCAGCAAGAGAAATAGCCCACGTTCCTGCGCCAGTGATAATTCTGCGTTCAGCAGCACGTGGGCTATACACACAAGTGACCTGTCATCCAGCATTGATAGCGTCTTATTGTTTTCACCGTCGAAGATGGAAACGAGTTCTGGAAGGTCAGCGGAACTGATTGGAAGAGGTAGTTGTGATATTGCTTGTACAATATCATCTGAAATGCTGCACGCAGAGGTGTTAGTATATATATGAGAGTCTTAGAGGATATTCTAACAGTATTTGATTATCAAATTCGTTATTTCTGATAGCATCATGCAAATAACTGATCAATTGTGTAAGAGGAAGCACTTCCGACAAGCTCTCTGAGCCTTCATCCGTCAAGGCTGACATCTTGGTTTCAGTTCAAGAGACAATGAAAACGATGTACCAGAATACAAAGCTAAGGAAATATTCCACAGCCTTTGGAGACTTTGACATTGACGTCTCCGTTGTGGCCGTTGGAGGTGGAATGCAGACTAGGAAGGCAAGACTCCCGGGTTCACGGGTGCATCACATGACACTGAGAATATATCTCTACGGGTATCGCAAACGAAAATGACAGTAAAGAGAAATGAAGATGAACCTAAAGAAAGTACTCCTCGATTAATTCTGGGATATACGTAACATGGAGGATCAGGTGAAAGTATTCCTGGCTGCGAGCAACCAACCATCAGGTAGTCTCCATTACTCTATCCAGCACGATTATCCCTTACTCCCTGCTGTACCTACTTTTGCCTTTTTTTTCCCACTGTACCTGAGTTGTTCAGCAATCAAATATCATAGAAACGTCCGGAGAACCCCGACGTTGTCAGGGGCTTGCGAGCCATTAATGGACAATCAGTTCGCGCGATTGCGTGATGCGCCAGGGGAGTCGAACTTAGCAGAGCGACAGCCCTATGAAAACCGACTCGAGATACATCACTCCCAATTCTGACTTCCATCTCATCTCAATCCTTCAGAAGCTAGGTGATATCCATAATGAGTCGCGACTCTCTCAGCTTCGCGCACGATGCACATGCAAGATGCGAATCATGACCTGCGGTGGCGGAGCAACAGCTCTCCACAGGCTGTCTGCATGAATCTGTCATAAGTCCGTATCAAGATCATGCTCTCATAACTCCCGATTGTCACTGACAGAGAGATACAGGGCTTTCCATTGATCGCATTCCTCTATGTTGATAGATCTTTTTAACTACGGACTGAATGGCCACATGTTGTGATCGAAGAACTGAAGTTCTGCCGATGCGGGCAGGTAATTCCTCCGTGTTCCGCGGATCCTCCAGGTCCAACCCAAACGGGCCCGAATGATTACTACACAACTGGCACCGGCGATAAGGCTATCTGGCTGGTTGTGTTTCGGACGAATCCATCCGAACGAAGAGTCGGGGCCGGGCCCCTTGCGTCGACAACTGTCTCCAGCCATAAATTGCTTAGTATATACTGACCTCTAGGATCTCTGCTGTTCATGCACAACTGTCATTATTCGAGCTGATCCATGCAACCAGGTACCATTGAGATGGAGAAACAGAACCCAATGCCGGCTGATCAAACAGTGCCAGTGGAAACTCCATCGCAACAACAATCCTGCGCACTCAAATCACTAAGAAAGCTCCGATCTATATTCTCTTCGATTTGGAGTTCTCCTTCGGCGCAACGAGCGATGCCCGCATTCGTCCCCGAAACAACGGCGGAAAGACTATCGAGATCGACCGAGATCGGGTCCTTAGATGCGGACGAACGTCTCTCACAGAAGCTTCTGGGTCGGGATCGCGGGGTGCAGGAGAAACTGGGCTACAATGATGGACAACAGACAGTGCTGTACCTCGCGTACGGCTCGAATCTGGCCGCGAAGACGTTCCTCGGGAAGCGTGGCATCAGGCCACTCTCCCAGGTGAATGTCTACGTGCCCGAATTGAGGCTCACATTCGACCTCCCCGGAATTCCGTACGCAGAGCCGTGTTTTGCGGGGACGCAGTTCCGCAATACTACTTCGGAAGACACGGAGGACAAAAATCCAGAGTGTGATTCAGAGAAAGCCCCGTTGGTTTCGCAGCAGGACTACCACAAAGACCGATGGCACAAGCCGCTCATCGGCGTCGTCTACGAGGTCACGCTCAAAGACTACGCACACATCATAGCCACCGAAGGCGGCGGCCGCGGCTACAGAGACGTCGTCGTGACATGCTATCCCTTCCCGAAGGCGTACGACTCGTCCGACCCTGTCCCCGATCACCCAGACACGACGCCATTCAAGGCGCACACACTACTCTCGCCGTCTCGAGATGATGACCGGGACGCCTCGAATCCCCTCATACGTCCCGATCCATCCTACGCCCAGCCGTCCGCTCGCTACCTCAACCTGATCACCACCGGCGCCGAAGAGCACAACCTCCCCATCTCCTACCGGACCTACCTCTCCACGATCCGGCCCTACCGCATCACCACGTTCCGCCAGCGTGTTGGACAGGTCGTGTTCCTCACGCTCTGGGGCCCATTGGCATTACTGTTGATGAAGCTTGGCAGTTGCCTCGCCGGTGAGGATGGCCGCAGTCCCGAGTGGTTGGTGAAAGTAGGGGATACTGTGTTTGCGGCCATGTGGATGAGCTATGATGGAGTATTCCGGGGGATATTTGGAGACGGGGAGAGGACAATAGAGGATGTGTGACAGTGACACGGTTGGCGTTGCAGTTTGGCTTGGCCTTTTTTTCGCTGGTATAGAATACTTGCCTGTGGGTACTGTACATTAAATAGATAGCCTTGTGTCGAAATATCCAGAGAATCGCGAATCAAGCTTGTATCGACGGATGTAAGAACCGCAGTGCTTGATGCTCCCGCACCTTCGACCATAGTAGTAGCAGTACCATGGTAGGTGGTCGGATATATTTCGGACCACATTCGGACCACACATAATGTTTATCCGATGCAGATCGCCATTGCAATCATCCATAGAGCCTTGTCTGTAGACATAAACTGAGATAAGGTCCTTAAAAGAAGAGTGGTGAGAAATAAACACGTGATCAAGTGGTATAGAGATTCAAGGTCATGAATAGGAAATTCGGCACTGGGCCTTTTGCATGAGTCTATCGTTTTAGGCTTTGAAGGGGACACTTCCTCTTTCTTCAAACAGATTTTCAAGGATATATCTAGGATACAGATACAGGCGTTCTGAGTGGATTCAGATAAAACAGCCAGGATGACACGCCAACACCGGTCAATGGAGTCATGGAACTCCGAAACGACCAGACCGACGGGATAAGCCACCACGCAGCCCAGACCATCGACTCCTCCTTCTCGTGCTAAATTCATCCAAGTCCGCACGCATTTAGTGCTTGACTGGCGGGGCATACACGATCTTCCGAGTCTTGATCGGAGCCCACTTGTAGCGCTTGACCCACACGCTCAGGGCAAACAGAGCGGTGGAGATAATGATAGCCTTCATACCCATCTTCTTGCGCTCATCCATCTCGGGTTCAGCAGCCCAGTTCAGGAACTCCACAACATCCTTGGCCATCTGGGAGGTGGTGGCAGGAGTGCCATCCTCGTACTCAACAAGACCGTCAAAGAGGACACGGCCCATGGCAATACCTGCCGGAAAGTTAGACATTGGGCATCAGAGTTGCGAACGGCGATCCATACCAGTTCCAGGGAAGTAAGGGTTGAAGTTGAGTCCCTCCTGGACCTGAGCACCCGCTGGGGGCTCATCCGGATAACCAGTCAACAGACTGAAGATGTAGTTGCAACCACCGTGGCGGGCCTTGACCATCAAGCTGAGATCCGGAGGCAGGGCACCGTTGTTCGCAGCCCGAGCAGCCTCGTCGTTCTTGTAGGGAGGAGGAATGTAGTCGGACAGCTTTCCGGGGCGCTTCTCGATCTCGCCCTGGTCGTTGGGCTCGGTGTCGTACTCGTGCTGCTCGGCCATGGCCTTCATCTCGTCGACGGTGTGCATGACACCAACAAACGCACGCCATGGGACACGGGAAAGCGAGTGGCAGCTAGAGCAGACCTCGCGGTAGACCTGGAAACCACGGCGGAGACTAAAAGACGTGGGTTCGTAAATTCCTATCGCGGAATTGAAGGGACTGGGCTGCTTACGCCTGGTGGTCAAAGGTCTTGTTCCACTTCTGGTGCTCCCATGGGTACTGAGTCGGGTGCAATCTTGAATCCCACGCGTCAGTCTCGGTCCGCTCCTTCAATCGAGCTGTTTCGGAGCACCGGAACTCCCAAACAGATGCCCTTCCGCACAGTATCACTCACCCTTCCTCAGCAGGGGTCATCGCAAAAGCTTCCTGGCCATAGAGATGGTAATACCACGCCGCAGATCCAATGGCTGCGACGGTCGCAGCGGTGGCCGTGAGTGTGAGGTGGAGGGGGGAGCTCTCGGTCTCGGCGCCGGACGTCGAGGAGGACGACCGCTGTCTTTCTCATCAGTAAAAAGGCCCAGAATAATTCTCCAGACGAATTCCCAAAGCAATTGCCCTGTTTCATCGAGGCCAATGGCTTCCCCAGGCTGGGAGACGGCGTACCGTGGTTGTCCGGCGGAAAGTCTGTCGTGCGATCGCCCGCGAGGGCACGCTGCGCAGGAGTGAGCGTGCCAGCATGGTGACGAATTCCAAAGCCCTCCGATCACAGGGATAGAGAGGAAGGAACTAGTGCCACTGGGGGGTGGGAGAGGGGAGGGGAAGTTAGACACCGGAGAGGAGGATGTCCTTTGGAAGCGAAGTTGAAGTTGTCGACGGAGCCGTCAAGTTTCTCTTGAAGTGGATTGGCTAAACCCTCGCCGTGATTGGTCGAGGGGTCTGCTTAGGTTCCTTCGGCAAAAACCGCGACCGGGACACCTCAATATTTCCTCTCGCCCTACAGGAACAATGCGGCATCCTCGCCGAATGGTCATCAATTTGATTGAGAGTACTTTTCGGTTCGCTCTTATCTTTCAATTCGTACCACTACATGCCATGCCTCACACCAACCCGCCCTGTGACACTTCCCCGTTCGCCTCTGCCTTAGCTTGCAGTTCCGCTGTGACGCCCTTTCGCAGAGCCGCAACGGCGTCCCGGACATTACACCTCGTGCCGTGTGTATGGAGAACCAACGAGAGGGCGGGCAATCTTCGAAGGGCACGACCGCTCAGTCCCTAACTGTTCTGTTAGATGGTATTCCCCAAGCCTGCTACGAACCCTACTCACCACACTGGCACTGGCCACATCTGCCAGCTGCTTGGGAATGGAATCGGAAAACATCTGATAGGCCAGCAGCATCTCGTCGTAACCCGGGAGTATCAGTGTCTCCGCAGGTTGACAGACATATTGTAGGGGCGTTTGGGGATCTGCTGGATTGAGCTGTATCACATCGAACGTCGACCCTTCGACGATGCCGCATCTAGCGAGATCCTCCAAGCAGCTCTTGTAGATCTCGTAAATGACTCTGGCTGACGGCTGCGGTATGAACTGTTTAATGTCCACACGATCGAGAAAGGCAGCATCCTGGGAAACATTGATACTTAGCCCAAAGAACGGGAGAGAAAACCATGCCCTGCCTGCCACACTTGAGACTCACCAATGCAGTGATCAGGTTACTCGTGCAGAGCACGACCACGTTAGGATGGTGACGCAAGCGATCAAGTGCCCTCAATAGCGCATTTACTGCGCGCATGGCATCGAAAGGCTCGTTTCCACTCAGAGCTTGCTCCCTCCTGGCTGTCAATGTTTCAACCTCGTCCACAAATACACAGACAAATGTGTCCTCCTCCTCATCGAGCATGGCCTCGATGCTGTCGAACATTCTGCTTACAAGTTTTCCACTTTCGCTAAAGAATTTGCTTCCCAAGGAGTGCGCGTTTATCTCGACGAGCTTGCTTTGCGGGAACTGCTTCCCGAGACGTATTGCAAGCTTCTGTGCGAGTCCGCGGCTGTTCGGTTGATTAGCCGTTGTCTTTCTTGAGTATTTCTGTCCTTTATTACCAGAGACTTGTCTTTCCGGTTCCTGGCGGACCCCAGAGAAGAATGACGCGATTCCAATTGATGATCCATGTGTCGAGCTTTCGAGAGGAAAACGACACTACAGTGAACTGTCAGCTGCGATGAAGGGCTATCGGCGTGAGATACTAACGCATTCTGCAGATAGCTCGTAACAATGTAGATTGGATAGGCTGGTCGAACAAAAGCCTATTGATCGTCTTAGAACGCTATGTTATCAAGGCCAAGACGGAAGCATACGATTCCCAGATACCATCCAGCTCCTTGTTAGGCAGGGCGATGGTTCGAGCCCGGGGCCCATCTTCGCTGTTGTCGGTGGTTGATTCTGACTGCTGGGTCTGGGAGGAACTCTCTGGCTCGGCTTGCCCCCGAAGCTGGTATGCCTGGACATCCAATTCGACATTCTCGAGACGATACGCACCAGACTCGAGTTCGCCGCCCGTGCACTCGGTAACCTTGACGGAGTCGAGGGCATGAGCATGTGGCTCCTTCAGGTCGTCTTGTATCCATCGTCAGAAATGATGCTAAGTCCAGGTGAGCCTTATTATTACCGAATGAGCGAAGTTCCTGACCCAAGGTCAAGACCGCGAAGTTGTCGATGAGCCATCTAGTGACCTCTTCCCTGATCTGGCTGTAGTCAGTCCCATGATACCACGCTTATGACATGCTGCAGGTAACCTACAATGTCTGTGCGGATGATGACATTGTCGCCGTCGCTTTTCACACGAGCCTCAACGTGTAGGATCGGCTTTTGGACAGTTTCGGCCGACGTTGACAGGTAACTGATAGAAACCATTGCAGATACTGAGTACTCAATCAAGGGAACCTCAGGAACGTTGGAAGGCTGCCCAATTCTGTTCTATTCTTGCTGGACCGTTGGCTGCTTTGATGCGCTCTGCTGTAGCAGCAGGCAAGACAAGCCTCCAGTTCATTGCGGGATCGGATCACATGAGTGGACAATGCCCTCAGAATCGAATCCCACCAGACATGGCTAGACTTAACATCTCTGGCCTCTGTTAGCATAGTGATACTTGTATGCATCTTCTACCGGGTTCAGAACTCAGCAATATATTTGAGGGAGATATAAGCTCGCTACAGCTGTTGTGTGTGGTTATCATGAAATGTACCAATTTGTATTTACACCCAATTGGCCGGCGGACCCCAAGAGCCCAAATCGTGCCAATGCCAAGGTATTCTGCTATCGGAATACTAGAAAATACTGGACTTGTTTTCAATATCAAGCTACGCCTCGTGGCAGCATCCCTTCGTAATGTGGAGTGTCCATATTGAACTCTGGTCTATGGTCGTTTATTGCACCATTTTATGAAAATTGCTGCGCGCCTTTCCTCGTCTGGGGGTACTGATTTTTGCCCTTATATAGGAACTCAAGCCTGAAGAATCTCACTCGTATACATGTAATGTAAAACAGTCAGTGGAAATTATCGATTCGAAATAAAAGGATTGGTGGCTGTGACGCATGGCTGGATTCTACAAGCCCTAGGGTCGTTAGCACCTGTTTCGATGTACGTGACGCTGCCTGGACTGACAAGTATCGAGTAAGTAAGTGAGCCTTTGCCTCGATTCGGATGTTGAATGGCATGCATCGCTGTAGGATGGTGTATTAGGATAGGCCCTGCTTTTTCGTTCCTCCTTCTCTGTTGTCTTATTCTTGTTCGTCATTTCCGGGAAAGGTGAAACAATTCAGCTCAGTCCGTTCTCTAGCAAAAAAAGCTGATATCGAGAATTAATTACGCGTCCTACTGCCTAGTCATCGAATATGACAGACAAGACCCCTCTCAGCAACCGGACTACCAACTCTCAGGCGTGGGCCACTTTTCCAAATCTACCATCCAAGACTTCAAATACCATGTCCCTGTCGACAAAGACGCAGTCGCCGAACGGGACCCATATTCGTATCCCATCGACGCCTACTACTGCGCCCCCGAGATGACCTCCGTCCACTCCGTCGCGACCTGTCCGGACCAGTGCCCCAGCGAGGGCTGCGACGCGCACGGCTACCCCATCCACGACGCCTGCTGGACCCTGATCAAGCGCGTAATCGGTCCTCGTGTTGTAGAGGAGCATCTAGGTCTGTTCACAGAGGTCCTCGTCGAGAGATGGAACCCAAAGACGTTCGAGCTGGAGAGATGCGTCTCGAACCGAACCAAGCGGAAGCGGTGGGTTGCGAAGATCGGTGAATCCGGCATCAACTACCGCGACGAGCATCTCACAGTGCGGGTCTTCGCGCATCGAGATCCCATCCGTATCGATCCCTTCCATTACGCCTATGCCTACGACGCCATCGACGTCTACAACGCGGTCCGGGATCTCATCCAGCGGAGCATCTCGCGCCACCATCGGAGAAGTGAGACGAAGCGGAAGACGAAGGGGCGCTGGTGCCTCCCCAGCAGCAGAAGTAGTAGTACTAGTAGTAGCAGTCGTCCTGATTATGCCTATTGTGTCGAGCACCTTCGGGCTCCCGGGTCCGGGGTGTGCATGCCATTTGAGCTTCGATATCTGATCCTAGATCACCTGGGCCCCGCAGACATTCGAAACGCCTTCAGGGCGTTTGGGTGGCGGGCGCCTCGGGGGTATTTTCGGCGTCGGTTTCCGCAGGAGATCACCTTTGAGATTGAAGAATTATCCAAGTCGGACCTCAAGAAGATTGACTGGGAGTTCCTGTGTTTGGAGATGGAGAAGCTGATGGAGAGTTCACCCGGGTTGCTGAATCGGCAGCGGATGTTCCGGATATTGGAAGATACTAAAGCGGTATTCTTGGATAGAATAGAGGGCCAGAACTGATACGAAGGAGATCGGTATGAAAGTGCAGACCCCCACGCAGTCCTATATCTGGCACAAAGATGGATGCATCTGGCGCCTGCAGGACCCCAAGGAACCAGCATGAGAGGTGAAATCAGCATTTGTATGGACAACCCCTGTGGCGGAAATCCCCGACCGAAATCAAATACTGCTGTGGAAACTGGAAACAGGCGACGACTACTTATAAGTGGATAGTTGAGGACAAGGGACCAGGACTGGAGCCGTCATATCATTAATGTATATACTAACAGCAGAGGATTCCAGAGAGGAATAAATAGGCGCTGTGACAGCGTCGTTAGTCTCGATCACTTTATTTTCTTTTCTCTGCAAGATCAGGCGTTAAGATATGAGGGATCCATGTGGCTGAAATCAGCGGTCTCAGACCTTAAATCATATACAATTAGAATGTGGGCTGTTATAGAACTTACAGAGCAAATTATAAAACTGCCACCGTTTTGTGTCCATAGTAGACAAAACAATCAATAGCCCCACCTGATACAATGCGCCTGTATAGACGCTACTGGGCTTGATACCTGCAGGCACTGCACTGTCAACTGGATGCATGCTAACATAAGAGCTGTACTATTACATGGATGGACCGACCAATTAGAGGTTATCTATAGAAAGAAAAGATGAATTAGTGGATCATGTAAAGATTTTAATAACACCTAATACTCTCCACTCATGCACTACAAGCAGTATGCATGTACATTGCTCTGAGTGTTCCGTGCGTTAGCTACGTTAGCGAATTTGGATAATCTAGCTAATTTGCCTTTTTCATTTTCTTTTCTTCCTCTCCCTGTCGGACGATCGATCTGACTTGACTGATATGTGTACTCAGTACATGTAGGTGTGGGTGTCTACAGTCTACAGGTACTGTACTGGACTGTACTATACATTACCTAGGAAGGTATATAGGTACCTGGTGGTGGCGGTGGTATGTTAACATACTTGTTAGCAAGACCCCCTGAAGAGGTCTCCAGAATCATCAATTCATCATCGTCACATTCATGAGTCTAAGTACTGTACCTAAAGAAAACTAATAGGATCAGGATCAATCATAAGACGAAAAAAAGATCAAATCTATCCATCATTATCGCATCAATCGCCCTTCCTCGTCCTTCCTTCATTCATGGCCTACTGTAAACCCAAAATGAGGGGAACAGCGGGTACAGCACCTGGTGCGGGTGCACAAAATGCGGCTCATGAAAAGCTCGCGAGTAGAGGGAAGGGGAGATGGTTGAATGGCGAGGAGTGGGGAGGGGTTTTGTGTATTTGACGCGTCAAGGGGGTTTCGAAGGGCGAAGTCGGGGATATCAACCAGGGGTGATGAGTTCTGCCTCGAGAGGTGCAACGGAAAGTGAAAAGAACAATGCCAAAGCGCCTGCATTTTGCAAAATGCTGGAATCGGGGCAGAACTGGGAAGACATGCGCGAAATTCAGGGTAAAAGAAAAAACCAAAAAGGGAGAAAAAAGGTAGGAAAAAGACATAAGTCGTGAATCAACGTCGTGTCGTCACATCGTCAAGTCGTCAATCTAAGACGCTCCGATAGATGGAACTGACCGGACTGTGAAGGTACTGTACATACAGAGAACCTCCTTCTCGGTCCTTCGAGCCAGTGCCAGTCTATCTACCGGAAGGGACAGCCGGTCTTGCGCTCCTTGGCCAGCTTCTCTGCCATGGCCTTGATCTCGTTATCCCTCTCTTCTTTCTTCTCTCCGAACATCCAGGACGGACCGAGGTCGTACACGGTGTAGCCAGCCGGGGAATACTCGGGGTTGTCGCCGGGGAGATCGCGACCAAGCCATCTCTGGAACAGGGCGAACGGGCCCCAGCGGTTGAAAACTGTCGGCGGTACGTAGTACGGCAGGGAATCGTAGTCCCACAGGTAGTAGCGTCCGTTCTTCTCCGGTTTCTCGGAGAGGAGGATGAGGCGGCGGTAGTGGGTACGCGGCAGACACAGGTAGCGGATCATAAGGCGTCGGGCTTGGATGAGGAAGCTCACGAAGTGCTGAACGGCCTTTGGTGGTTCCGGAACCCTGGCGATTCGGAGTCAGATGTCAGCAAAATTGGCCGCCAGAGAGGAAGTGAAATTGGGGGTGGGGAGGTGGAGGGAGAAAGGGAGAGAAGACATACATCAGAGCTTGCCGCATTCGCTGGTCCAGAAGACAAGACACAGCTTGCTTTGCAAAGGGTTTCAGAGGATTCGGCAATTTCCACGTCACAATGTCCAACGCGGCCCTGGTAACCGCAGCGTTGTCTTCATGGACCGCCATGCACTTGTTCTCGTAGTTCTGGCTCCACTCCTCGATGTCTTCGAGCCAGTGCAGAGCGTCCGTCCAGCCCGAGGCGGAAGAGCGAAGAGGCGAATAGTCGATCCCCATGTCGTCCCCGAGGCTCTTCCAGAACGTGGCCATGGCGCACTTTTCCATGTCGTTCAGCTCGCGCCACTCAGCCTTTTTAATCCATCGGATGGGGTTGAGCACGAAAAGACTGAGGATGTACAGCATGTCGTCATTCGAGATCTTGCCGGCCTTCTGGTACACCCCGTGGATGTAGTTCATCCGCGCGATCGACTCCACAGTCCGTTTGTGATTCGGAGGATTCAAGTAGAACTCAGCGATCATGATCGTGGTGTCGGTGTACCGCTTGTGGATTCCCTTGCCTGTCCCCTTTGCAAGTTGGTTCGTCTTGACCAGCAGGCCGGAGATTGTAGGGATTCCAACCACCTGCACTGCGAGTCAGCAAAATTGCCCACATCAGCTGCCTAGACAAGGGGGCGTGGTAAGGGACAACGCACCGAGAAGATCGCAAACCTGAGGGACATGATGATGGTGAAGGGAAATTCCTGCGAAACCAGAAGATACTGGATTGCCCAAGCGTCATATAGGCTCATGTTGGCAAGTGACTTGCGATCAGGGTAGTGAAAGCGCTTCTTCAGGGTGCGTTCGACATTGTGGCGGAAGATCGCCACGACACCCATGTACAGGGCCAACAGCACCCCAAGAATCAGTGGGAATGGAGGCATCCTGGTGCCAATAGAGGTAATTGGCAATAACATCTGTGGCATGTTGCCAACCGGTATGTTCGTCATGGTGCCGGAGCTGGAGATTCACAGCACGCAAGCAGAGAAGTAGGGGCCGGTTCGAGGAGAAGCAAGCACTTATAAAGCTGGGTAATTGAAGGATGCGCAAGAAGAATGTGTAAACAAAACTAGCGCACAGCGGACATAGCTGGAGCAAGGGTAGGTTGTAAAAGAGAAAGAAAGCTGGGTGAGTGAGGGCGCAGGTACTAATAGACACTGACAAGATATACAGCATCACTGCCAACGCACGGACCTTTGCCGGCTTTTCTCTTCAGGGAAGGGATATCAGTCATTTCCCAGTCTCTGGTGACGGTTACCCCGCTCACCTTGTGTGCAGAGAGGCTCTCTAACGGTGAAGATGCATCTAACGGTGTTGGAAGTGGATACCTATAGTAGTAACCTAGGTATGGCGGCATATATGAAATCCGACTCCACCAAGCGGGTCCAGTCTAAACAAACCCGCAGGGGGGAACCACAGAAGTTCCTAGACAATGGAGCCTATCAAACGGCGACATGATCTGCAGTAGTCCGCACGCGCTCGTCCACCGCATTGGGCCTGGCACGAAATCTTTCGATCCCAGAGCTTCAGCTCACCAGCCGGACATTGAATGAATTGAAGGTGAATCCCTTGCAGTCCACAGACCAATGGATGGTTGGACGATGGATTATACATCGAAACATCGGTATAGCACATCTCCTACCTACACACATGAGAAAAAAGGCATCTTATCACACAGCCGACATTTCCCCAAGCCTCCGAGCTTAAGGTACTGCTAGTCACGTCATCACGCCAATGATCCAGGGGACCGGCACAAGGTGAAGTGATGCGCAAGTTCCGCCTTTTTTGATGCCCACAAGGTGCTGACGTGTCAGGTCTACTGCAGACTAGGTCCCTAGAGAGGTACAGTAGCGTCATGTAGGCTAGACTACCTAGGTATCTCGCGAACGGCGCCAACCTCGAGGGGGAAAAAGTACCTCAGCATGCCTGCAGTCCTCGGCTCCATGCCAGATACACGCCATTGCCGACGTACTGCGTGGCATCCTCCGACTGCGGATCGTCGGCTGATCACTTCCTCATGGAAAGTGCCGGATATCTGTTAGCCGAACGCCCTCAGGGAGCCTACCCGTGAAGCATTCGAGCTGTGGTGCCGCGAGGAGCAAGTCATGAGCTCTGCGCCGCTGTTTCCGATATCATTGATGATAGGAACGCGAATACAAGTATTTGCCATTCCGTACTAAATTGCCTGGTAAAGGCTTCGGCTGGATGCCGATGTTGATTACCAATGGATGGGCGGTCTGCATCGTGATATGGAATTAGCCGCACCAAGGACCCTGCAGGGACGTGCAGGGTGGCTGAAAGGAAAGAGGGACTGGCATCGCCTCGGACTTCTGGCTAGACCTTTTTTCCCGGTCATATGCTCCATCAGTGACGTAGAGCCGCTTCCGTCGGCGTACTGAATTTGAATTACTTCGGCTCCTTCATCCTGATGCCTTCTTTTTCTGCCTTGTCTCGATTCTTGTCCTTCCATAAGCGCCAGACCATATGCCGGAGGGAGCGAGGAACAGCTCCATGGGTCGAAGTATCATTGTCTTTCTTTTCTGAGTCTGGGTTCCAATGACTCCTCCCGGAGTATGCCCTGCGCGTGTATACCTGCTGACGGCCTGGAACGCAGAGACCAAAATAATTGGAACGAGGCGAGGAGCTGGGTTTCCCCCACTACGGGCAGGTCCCGCATGCTGCCCAAGCACCACGTGCTTCTCAACAGCAGGCTGGGAGCTGTGGGACTGGTCGAGCAACCCTCTTATGATGTCGTGGTGCAGGGAGCAGTGCCGGATGCTGTCAACCAGGCCGTGACCTCGAGCAGGCTGGAGAGGGAATCACAAATCCCATGGGGAATAAACACGATGATTGGACGCATATGGTTCGCATTGTTCTGTTGCATGAATAGGTGTCAACCGAATATTACCACTATAACCTATCAGTATACCAAGAATTCTATCAACCTAGTCAGCACACGACGATCCGGACCCCTCGAAGGTCAGAATCCCTGCAAAGGAATCATACTGCCCATTCCCATAGTCCCCTATTGTCCTTTGTTATAACTTTTGATAATATTATATTTTTCGGGTTTCCATATTCGGAAGGTCATAGACCCCCAATCCGTGAGATAAATAGCTAGTCAGACGGGTAGATTAAGAAAATCAGAGCTTCATCATCATACCTTCGGATTACAAGGTTCGCTCAGTCTGACAACAGGAAAGCCGAGCAGGCGGACGCGGAGAACGCGGCGATAAGCAGGACGGCCTCTTGTCTTTCATCAAGAGCAAGCGAGGAGATGATGCGTGCAGAGTGCAGACATCCCCGCAGATATATCACATCACGGCGTGCTGTTCATCATGGATCAATGATGTACGGAGTCCTGCGATGATGGACAGAAGGGTTCAACGGACCCTTGCACGCGGTCCGACCCCCAGACCCTCGGCCTCGGGGCCCGGAGCTGCCTTGCCCAAGGCGGCAATTTTGCCGAACGCCGCCGACGGGCTCGGCGCCCGAGCTTGCTGGCGTGTCCTCGCATCCCGACCTGTCGACGGTCCGCGGAGGCACCTTGGAACGAGGCCATGAAAGTGTCCATTGAGTGCTTCCAGGGGTCGTGTTGTTCTGCGTTGCTCGATTGCTGAGCACCTGACGGGTCGAGCGAGGCAGACAAGCGGCGCGCCCTGCCGCCAGCAACGAGGTATCCGCAGGGGGACGCAACACGCGCATGATCCGTCCCCGATGCTGATTTGGAGACAAAGAGATGTCGAGCTCGAGAAAAGGGTCAGTCGCCGGCGGCCGGCCGCGGCGAGACGTGCTGGCCCCGCTGAAGATGGCCTCCATGGAGGAGGTTTCCAGGGCGGCCCTGCCTGCTGGTTTGTCATCCCCGATCCCAGATGTCCCTTCCGGCAGACGCTAACAACGCCCAGAGATCATAGCTTATATTTTGGACTACCTGTCTCCGACCGATCTCATCAGGGTCGCTCGATCGTCGAAGCTCCTGCGCGAGATCGTGTACGATGACACGAGATGGGTGCAGAAACTCAAGCGCATGGGCTGCTGGAACGAGCTCGAGGCAAGGAAACGCGTCGAGCGAGCGCATGGGACAATCTTCGCGCTGGAGACCCTTGACCAGCAAGAATCGACGGACAAAGGAGCGGACGCGGATGGGGTCTCTGCTCCCGAGACAAAGGAGGGACAGAGCTCTGTGGATGACCCAAACTTGCTTTCTGATGGCTTCGACAAGATCACAGTGTCAGGTCCGGCGTCAGCGGACCAGCCGCTTGACCCGGCCCTCGAAAGGGCGTTGGTGGCGCTGAAGCAGGTCAAGTCCGCCCGTGGAGAGGCGCGACAGGAGTATGGAAAGGTGCACGCTGCCTTGGCACCGTTTTACGATGATATCGTCAACAATGGAGCCTCGACCCAGAATCTGGTGTTCCAGAAGTATCAGGATCCGGAGCACCAAGCCCAGATGCTGGCCCAGCTGCAGGCGTTTGCCAAGTGCGACACCACGGAAGGCTGGTATGAGAGGCACCAGCGGCTCCAAACTGCCATCTCCATGTTCGAGACAGCAGCCGTTCGGGAGTTCCAGAACGGCTACGAATCAGATGACATTGATGGTCTGATGCGGAAGTATGCCCGCGTTCTTGCGACCCTCAACGGTGGGCACGCCGCAATCGACCTGTTCGTTCATCACAATCACATCGTGACTCGCAAGTCCGACTTTGGCAATGTGATGGACTGCATTGATCCATCGACAGGTGGTGCAAAGCTCGAGCATACGCAGGCGTTCCTGACCAAGCTAGGCGTGGCTTATAACGAGGAGGCTTCGATCATCAATCGGGCTTTCCCGCCATCTCTAGATGTCGCCTCTCCACTCTTTGAAAGGGTAGGGCAGGAGGTGCTGTCTCCGTTCCTGACGGCGCTTTTTGATGAGATACACCAGGTGAACATCGAGTCGTATCTGAAGACGGTTTCGGGGACTTTTGCGCAGTGCATGAATTTCGCAAAAGGTCTCCGGCCGGTTCAAAACTCGGGCGATGATTTCTACGCGACCGTGCACCGGGTCATTGCCAAGGTCTATGAACCGCACCTCGATCTGTATCTAGCGGAGGAGCTGGATTACTTCCGTAAGGGCTCTGACATGACGGTCAGCGAGTGGGATCGACAGCTCTCAGAACAGGCTGCCTCGAGAGAGTCCTTCCTGATGTCGAACGTCAACCGGCAGGCCGATAAGAAGGATTTCATGTCCTCGTTCAAGAAAGTCGTCATGATGCCCGTAAATATCCTCCCGAAAACCTCGAACAAATCGAATGGTTCGAAGACCGGTGAGGAATCCGCCGCCGGCGATGCACCCGCTGTGTCTAAGAATCCAAATCGATTTTCAACGATTGCCTCTCCGGCTCCTACTGCGGTCCAAGAAGCCCCAACAACGGAGCTGGCCGCGAAGGCTGCCATCATGAACGCGAAGCTGGAAGGCATCCGTTCGCTGTTCAGCATCGAGGTCGCCTTGAACCTCGTGCACGCTGCCAAGGCCAGCCTGGAGAGAGCAGCGCAGTTTGCGAAGGTGGGCGGCGAGTACGGGGCCGCTGCCAAACAGCAGTGCCAGGCTATCTTCGTCTCCTTGCTGCGCATCCTAGGGCAACGTCACGTCATCCAAGGTTTCGTCAAAGCAGTCGATCATCTGTCCAACTACAGACCACGCGAGCAAGGAGAACGGGAAAGCTCGGGGGTGGAACCGCTAGTGACGTTTCTCGAGCTGGTCAATGTGGGAGACCTCATTCTTCAGATGATGGACGTCTTCTACGAACAGGAGCTGGTGGGCGCGAAGCTGACGGACAGAAATGACTTCCTCGATCCCGCTTTTAAGGAAAAGAAGAAGTTTGAGCAGAAGCTGGATGAGCTGGTGGCTGCGGGGCTCAACAAGGGTATCGACGTGCTCATGGAAGAGGTGGACTATATACTCGCAACGAGACAGCTGGCTACGGATTTCAACCCCGGGGTCTCCCAAGATCCCAGGCGGCAGACGATGGATGTCGGCATCAGTGACGCGGCCAAAGCCGTTGTTGACGTTGTGTCGTCTCATACCCAGATGCTTGTTGGGAGCACGGACAAGAGCACGCTCGATGTCTTCAACCAGGAAATAGGGCTGCGGCTCTTTGCTGCGCTGTGCAAGCATCTGAAGAGACAGCGCATAAGTGTCGAGGGTTCGCTGAAGCTTATCAGGTAGTTTCCCCTTACCCCGGTTCTCTCTTCCTCCATCTCTCTCTCCCTCTATAGAAACTTCCTGCTAACCGTTCCCACAGCGACATGAACCACTACTTCCGGTACATCCAGACCCTGAAGAACAATGAGCTCCTTCCCTACTTCAGGGCGCTCCGAGAGCTGGCGCAGATCTATCTCATCGACCCGTCCGATGCAAAGGAGCTGGCAACCATCATCGCCGATGGGGACCGCTTCCACGGCATACTGCGCGCGGAGGAGGTCTACGAATTCGCAGAGCGGCGCGCGGACTGGTACCAAGTCAAGAAAGACGTCGAGCGGGCCATGTACGGCATTGGATGTAGCGTGATGTGAGGAGCCCTTCCTCAAGTAGTCCGACGCCTTTATAACCGCTGCATTACTCGCGGTTGCTACCGATGGGCCGGTGCTACGGCCAGAAGTGCAAGACGTTGCAATCGGCACGTTACGCTTCGGCCGGGCCTGGTCGGATGGTTTCCGCTCCGCTCCGCTCCCGGCAACTGTACATCCGCGATGTTCCGCTGGTGTTTGCTTGCCGAGACGGTGGATCGAGATAAGGAGATCTCCACGGATGAGATAGCCCTGCGGGCTGACCCCGCATTCCGACAGGGTTTCCAGCCCAGTCAACCAGTAAATGAAGCTGTCAGTCGATACGACTGCGTCTAGATCCATCCGGTCGTGGCCGAGACCATCCATTCGCCACCGCCGAGCAAATACAGATAAATACACACTTATATAATTTACAGTCCCGTTGCGGAACTGAGCATACATACAGTATCAAATGTAGATACCCCTGCGTTTTGTATAAAGTAGCTAAATAATAGTAAAAATAATTTAATCGACAAACACAAAAGCACCATCGCTGGTGGCTCTCGAGGACCTGCTGTCCCATTCTTTTATGGTCAGTGAATTTCTGACCTGATCTTAGCCAGCTACCCTACCTTCCTAACCTATGTAGGTACTGTACCTGTACCTAGGTAGGTAGGTAGAAGAAGTTCCCATCCCATCCCGTTCTGTCCTAGGAAGCAAGGAGACAGCATGAATTAGATAGCGAGAGAAAGATCCACTTGGAGGAGACATCAAATGACATACTACATACGTATATGTATACCGACGATTTGATTTGATTTTGATCTGGTTGAGAACCTTTTTCTTTTCTTTGTAAGATTGATTGAGCTCTGGCAAAGTACCTAGACTCAGTACCTATAGTAGATCATGGACTGCGTACGGTATATACACTACATCATGGTGTCATTATTAGAGTTGTCCCGTCCCGAGATGAGTATACTAGTAGATACTAATACTAACCCGAAGCGTGGAAAGAGAGAGGGAGTGTGGTCAGCCCTCCTGGAGGGCGCTGCTGCTGTGCTGCTTGCTGGCTGCGGTACATACAACTGGCATCCCGAAATAGATATAAATATCAAAAAAATATCACGCGAGGCAGGTCCATTTGCTTGTGCCTAACTAAGGCAGTCCCATAAAGAAAGAATGAAAGAATCCTAACAGCAAAACCCGGGACTGTTCCACAAGGGATGGTTCTTGGTACACTTCTTGCACCTCTTCCACTGCACCTGGCACTGGAGGTAATTCCGACAGTAGAAGCGATGACACTTGACCAAGTCCGGGTCCAGTGCCGCCAGCTCGTTTTCTCCTCCTCCTGCACTCGGGTTGGGGCTGACGCTGAGTGTTTCCAACTCATCATCGTCTTCTTGTCCTTATACTTATGCAGTGGATTTGCAATGCTGCCCGGAGCAGTACCATACTAGTGTGCCTTGATACTAAATAGCACCGAGGTGGCGCATGCAAGATTCCTGAAAAGAAGAGGGAAGACTGTTCCAAAATCTAAGTCTTTAGCAGTTGCAGTAATCTGCAAGTGAGACAGAAAACCTGTTCTTAGATTGCCTTCACTGTACTGTGCATTTGCAGTTCTATTGATATTACCATAATTTGACTGTTAACCTCGGGAAATGCGTCAGTCTCGCCTGCAACTAGAACCTACCCATCTAAATAGGTACCTAGTTAGAACTTATTTGAAGGACATCAGCGGTCAACTTGTACTACAGTAGGTGCTAGGTATGCACCTACTGTTCTCTTATTCTTCTCTTTTTTTGCATTAAGATAATCTCCTAGGAATTGGTGCAGAGAAGAGTACCTTGTTTAACATTATTGCATAGTCAGCTGCTCCATAACCACCTGCAGAACCAATAATGGCACTATCTTCTCTTGTCATCTCACGCAATTTACCAGGTACGTATCTACTATCTAGGCAGTATCTACCTGTCTAGATATGCATTTTGTACCGATCAAAAAAGGGCACCGATTCTGTGGCATCATCAGCTCACGGCACAAGAAGTTCAGCTGTCAACTGCCAAACAAATCATCCCAACAGAGGAGACCCATTTTTCTGCTTGATGAGGAACAGCTGTGGTTTAGGTAGTACCTAGATAGATAGCGATAACAACAAGAGTGAAAACGGCATGAAACAATGCAGAGACCTCCCAATTGACTTTAAATCCTGATACATCTTAAAACGTAGTGTTTAAACCTTCAGGCTCTCAGTCTCTTCAAGCTCTTTAGATCTGTTCTAGCCCTACTGCATATGCATCCTTGGAAATCACTGGCCAATCCCGGCAGCCCCAGCCAAGCGACCCCGACCCCGGCGCGTACTGAAACAACCCATCGCCATCCGAGGCATCACTGCTCTTCCACTGAAACGAAGCAACAAGCCAACCAACCCCGTCTTCTGTCTCGGCTTTGAAACGAAACACGCTGCTGGATGGATACATACGCTCAGTTATTATTGAACTGTGCGGGAGTTCCGGCTGCCCGGGGCCGCCGGAAGCGCTCTAGCTCACAGTGTATGACGCAAAATCGGCTGGCCGAATTTCTTGCCTTACCCGGGGCATCATGAACGTTATATCGAAGTCTGGATGTGAATGAAGTCTCACTTGCTGCAATATAGCATAGAGACACCCCACCAGTGGGGTCCTGGAGTTGTGTTTTGATGTTTTCCTCCTTCATGCCGAGATATATATATCCGTCGCCTCTAGTCGCGAAATGCTTGGTCGCGATATATTTCACAATTGTCTCTTTTAGCTACAGAGAATCAAAACTTCTTCTGATCTGAAGATTACTCGCTCGATTGCCTCTCCGACTGGATTGATTTCTTTTTTTTCTGTCTCGTCAAGGCTGTGGCAATCGTCTGAACTTTTCTGCCCTCTTCCTTCATTCCTCGCTTTCAAACACTGCATCATGTATGGAGAAGCATGATATATCTATGTGATTTGATGTCCGCATGCAATATCTCTGCTGCTCCCTTCTCTCTTGATTTTTCTTTTCCTTGCTCAACCGGACCTTGAACGGACACTACCATATCTATACTAATCTATATATCCCTGTCTCATTGCTCTCTCCTGAACCATCATCATCAAACCTCTCTATCAGATAGACCTACATACATCCAATTCCTCACAATGAATCCATTCAAACTACTACACTCCCTCTGGCTCACCCTCGCAGCCTGGACCATCCTCCTTGTCGGTTTCTCCAGCCAAGGACAAGTCACGACGACAGTCATTATCCCCGTCACGGTCCCGGCACCAAGTCCAAGCCAAACCCCAAGTTCACCTCCGTCTCAGGCCCCTATGGCGTCCTCGCAATACACCTCCGACACCGAGTTCAGAGACACCGTGCTCGCCGTGACCAACGACTACCGGGCCCAGCACGACGCGAAGCCGTTGACCTGGAACGACACCCTCGCTGCGTACGCACAGGAATGGGCGGATCGGTGCGTGTGGAAGCATTCCGTACGATACCCCCTCTACCCTGCCTATCTTACCTTGTATATTATTTCCTCCGGAAATAAACCAGATCTAGTTTGCTAAATCTACGGGATGCTAGCACGGCCCCTACGGCGAAAACCTCGCCGGCGGCTACCCCAACGCCTCGGCCGCCGTCGCCGCCTGGGCCGACGAGCGCCGTATGTACGACTTCCGCAAGCCGACCGGCTACACCGAGGCCACGGGCCACTTCACGCAGCTGGTCTGGAAGGCTACCCGGCACATGGGCTGCGCCAGAGTTGATTGTGGATATGATCCCGAAGAGGACGACGATAATAGCGATAGGGCGAAGGGGTGGTATGTTGTCTGCGAATATGATCCCCCGGGGAACGTGGTGGGGTATAATAATAGGTTTTTCAAGGAGAATGTGGAGCCGCAGGGTGGGAAGGGTGGGAGTGATGGTAGTAATGGTGATGATGATGATGATGATAATTGGTATAATAAAAATGGTGTGGCTTCCTCTGTGGGGAGGATGTCGATATGGTCTGTTGTAGTTGCGGTTGCTGTGATTTTTGTCCTGTGTGTATGACACATGAATATATGGAGTATGGATGTGGAAGATAAGAGGCCCTTTGGAATCACTTTTGGGGTTTATGGCTTTTATACATGTATAATATGATCATATCTATCCATCACATTGTGTGCACATGTCAAGCTCTTACATGGCCCAAAGTTAGACATCTCATTTTTCCCCTAGGGAAACACCTGGTTCTCCCAGGTTTACAGTACACATTATGGAATGATATCGAGGGTATCATCATCGTCATTTTTTTTTCCCGCTGCTCTATATGTAAAATCCGAGCAAGATTCAGCTGCTGTCTAGGAACATCAATATTTCTATCAATGTCTCCATATCCGTACCGCCTTATCTCTGCCCCCGCTGCCGACCTTCTCCCCGTCCGGGCTCCAGTCGACGGCGTACACCTCGTCCTGGTGGCCAGGGAGGTCCATGACCAGCTTCCCCGTGCGGACGTCCCACACCTTCAGCGTCGTGTCTTTCGAGGAGGAGACGAGGAGTCGGGAGTCGGCGGAGAAGCAGCACTGGTAGACCGCGGCAACATGGCCGCGTAGAGTAGTTATGAATCTGGAGATGACATCGTTAGCAGGGGAGATAGTCTCAAGTGGGTTTGCTTGGGACAACTCACTTTCCATCACGCGCATTCCACAGTTTAACGTGGTTGTCAAACCCGGCAGACGCGATGTACGCCATGTCCGGGGAGAATGTGACGTGGTTTACCTCCTTCTGATGGCCCAGCAAGCGAGCGATAGGCTTGCTCGAGTTGGCCGGGTCCCAGAGGTACATGGTGAAGTCGTCACTTGCAGAAACAAGCTTCTCTGTGATCTTGTTGTTGATCGTCGCGGCCTTCTCGAATCGCTTGCGCGCGACTTCGATCTTCTCCTCTTCGGTCTCTGGGACCTTGCCAGTGAAGTGGTCGTAGTAGCCCGTCCGGAGGACGAAATCTGTCGACAGGGCGAGGTGGTTGACGCGGTGCGCGTGCGCAGCTAGCGTCTGGATCAGACTGCCGTCCTTGGGGTTCCAGACCTTGATCGTCTTGTCGTGGGAGGCCGTGTAGATCTTGCCCGTGCCGCCCCAGCGGACGCAGGTCACCGACCCTTTATGTCCCGTGAGAACGGTGTCGATTCTCTTCGACACCACGTCCCACACGCGGACCGTCGAGTCCTTCGACGCAGACGCCAGACGCGGCCTCCCGGGCTCCTGGATATGGTACGGCTCCCACGCCAGACTGGTGATCCACTTCGTGTGGCCCTTGAGAGGGCCCCCGAGCGCCTGTCCTTTCTTCGCATCCCATAACCGCACCGTGTTGTCCATGCTGCCGGTCGCGATCATCGCGCCGTTGGGCGAATAGCTGACGGCGAGCACCCAGCTCGTGTGGCCTTTAAGGGTGTGCAACGGCGTGCCTGTGTCGCAGTCCCATATTCTGGCCGTGGAGTCTCCGCTGCCGGTAACCATTGTAGATGAAGAGACGGGAGAAAATGCAGTCGCGAGAATGGCTTCTCCGTGCCCGGATATCGAGGCGGAGCATCGCGACACCGCTTTCACCCGGAAGACGGCCTGCGGGGTGTAGTAGAGGTGGACGGTATCTTCGGTGGTTTTGATACCGGGTTTCAGCAACGAGTGGTAGAGGTCCGAGAGGATGTCGACCGTCTGGTCATCTTTACCCTCTCCCTGATATGTGAATCTGTACGGGACTCGTTCATGCTCATCCTGCGATTGCGCGCGGAGTTAGAGATACGTTACCGTAATACTAAAAAAGTGCAATCGCATGAACAGAACAGCGATGCAAACAGAATGCGTACCTACATTACCCTGCAGCGTGTTCAGAAGCGTCTCGAGATTCTTGACAGTCGCATCGGCAACGGGGACGGCGACCGCGGGCCCAGTTGCTTCGCCGGTCGCTTGGTCGAAGAACTGCACCCGAATGCTCCCCAGGTTGTCCGGGATGGACTCAATCTCCTGCTGCTGCCGCGCCTTTTCGGCGATCTCGCGCTTTTGGCGCTTGCTCGGGGGAGGGACGAGCGTCGCCATCTTGCAGCAGAGTCCGAGAAATTGCTCGTTCCTGATGGACAAGTTCTGCTATCGCGGACTTTTATCAGTTGGAGTCGGACAAATTTTGACCACGGCCCTAAACCGCTTTCGGACAGCGCCCGATCGGGCCAGCCCTACCTCCGCCTTGAGATCTCAACTCCGTCCAGACATCTGATACGAGTACTGCATTTGTCAATTTGTTTTTCTTCAGAGTCGGTGTAAATGTGAAGCTAACCCGTCAGCTGCCATGTCTTCGCCTCTCTCCACAGGGACATCCTACCCATACTACGAGGGGACTACCACCTCTGGCCCGCTTACTGGAAGGAGAGGCAGTGCCAGGACAAGACCAACTACCACTGCAACCAGCGTCGCATCTCAGGATATCATCTGTGCCATCAGCGAGTCGCGAGGCATCTCCACCACAGTGGGCCTCGCCTTTGTCAACCTCTCTACTTCAGAAGCAGTGCTTTGCCAGATCTGTGACAGCCAGACCTACGTCAAGACCGTCAACAAGATCGGCGTGTTCGAGCCGACGGAGATACTGTTCATGAACACTGCCAGGGATTCACAGTCCAAGTTGTACTCCATCGTAGAGGAGAACCTTCCTGACCTTAGGATCACCACAATTGACCGCAGGTACTGGGCCGAGAAGACAGGCTATGAGTATGTGGAGCGGCTGGCCTTTCCGGAAGACGTCGAGTCTATAAAAATTTCCCTGGGAGGAAACTATTTTGCCGCCTGCTGTCTAGCTGCAGTACGTTAGCATCGGTTCTCTACCGATGGTCGAGCTAAGTCTCTACACAGGTCCTGAAATATGTTGAACTGGAGCTTGGCAAGACTTTTGCGTTTCATTCTCTCCGTATCAAGTTTGAGCCCTCTCAGGGGTCAATGATGATTGATCTGTCTACCATTGTTTCTTTGGAGTTGATTCAGAATCTTCAGAATGCCAAGTCCAAGGATTGTCTCTTTGGACTGCTGAACGAGACATTAACCCCCATGGGAGCCAGGTTGCTCCGCAGTAACATCCTCCAGCCGTCTACTGAACGGTCCAAGATCCTCGGGAGATATGACGCTCTGGAAGAGCTGGCAACGAAGGAGGAGATGTTTTACTCTGTCAGACAGGGTCTGTCAAAACACCAAGGTGTTTCGCTAATCGCTAATATCTGTTGCTGAACAGCTCTCAAAGGCTTCGTTGATTCGGACAAAGTCCTTACATCTGTCAGTGGCCGTGATTCACAGAGTGGCGTATTGTACTGATGATACAGCTCATCTTGGTGCCAACAAAACCGTCATTCCAGCATGCAGAGCAATCTATCAACAACGTCATCATGCTCAAAACGTATGTGTCATCCATCAGACCGGTGTACGAGGCACTAGCGGGGGCACAGAGTGCGCTCCTGTTGACGATCAGAGATGTTTGTCTTCCTGCCTTGAGAATTGAAGACATAATGCTACTAATAATGCTACTACTAACGCTTGATAGCTATGTGCTCCTGCAAACTACCGGCCAATCCAGGACCTGATCGATGCCACCCTCAATGAAGACGTGTCTTACCAGACCAAACCCCTCGATCTCAGAAACCAGCGCATCTACGCCATCAAAGTGGGATTGAGGCCTTCCGCTGTACTTTGTGGTAGACTTGCTGACGTTCTCAGGCTGGCGTGAATAGTCTCCTCGACGTTGCGAGACAGACATACAAGGAGGCAAATGAGGATGCTGCCCAGCTCGTAGCGAGCCTCGCAGGTGCGGCGATTCTTACAACTCATCCTTCATGGCTAATTTGCTGCAGAAGCTCATGACCTGATTCTGGATTTGAAATTCGACACCGCACGGCAATACTACATCTGCGTGCCTCCTGCGGAGCTCGAGGACAGGCAACTCCCCGACATGTTTATCAACGTCTTTAGGAAGAAAAACCGCATCGAATGCCAGACCCTCGATCTGGTCAAGCTGAACCAGAAGATCGCTGACTCGCATAACGAAGTGATCAACATGAGTGACCGCAGCATCCAGGAACTGATCCAAGACGTCTGCTCGGAGATGTCCGCGCTCTTCAGAGTCAGCGAGGCCATCGCCACTCTAGACATGCTGGCGTCCTTCGCGCAGCTCGTAACGAGCCGAGACTATGTGCGGCCAGAACTGGCGGATGTCCTGGCAATCAAAGCCGGACGGCACCCGATCCGCGAGAAGATCCATTCCAGCAAGTTCGTCCCGAACGATGCCTACGCGGCGCAGCAGTCCCGCTTCCAGATCATCACGGGGTGCAACATGAGCGGGAAGTCGACGTACATCCGCTCCCTGGCCTTGATGACCGTCATGGCGCAGATCGGCTGCTTCGTGCCCGCGCAGTACGCATCCTTCCCCGTCGTGCACCAGCTCTTCGCGCGCGTCTCCACGGCCGACGACATCGAAGCCAACGTCTCGACCTTCGCGGCCGAGATGCGCGAGATGTCCTTCATCCTGCGCAACATCGAGCCGCGCCGGAGCATGGTCCTCGTCGACGAGCTCGGCCGCGGCACCAGCACGACGGACGGCCTGGCCATCACCATCGCCATCGCGGAGGCCCTGGTCGAGAGCCACGCACTGGTCTGGTTCGCGACGCACTTCCGCGACCTCGCCCGCATTATGGCCGAGCGCAGCGGCGTCATCAACCTCCATCTCGCCGTGGATCTTTCCCCGCAGGGGTCCAAGATGACCATGCTCTACCGCGTTGAGGAGGGCCACGTCCAGGACCGGTTCTACGGACTCGCCCTCGCGAAGCTTGTCTCCCTCCCACAGCAGGTCCTCGACGTCGCGCAGCGCGTATCCGAGGACCTGAACCGGATCGCGGACCACCATCGAGGCGACTCCCGCGCGATCGCGCTCGCACGGAAACGGAACCTGATCCTGCGCTTGCGGGAGCAGCTCGTCCTGGCACGTAACGGGACCATGCAGGGGGACGCGTTGCGGCGGTGGTTGAAGAGGCTCCAGGATGAGTTTGCGGTGAGGATGGCTGCTGTGGATTCGGAATTCGTGCCTTCGGACGATGGATCTGAACGTAATGCGGAAGCATCGGGCTCAGAAATCTTGCAGGACAGTCGTGATCGTGATACAGAGGAGGAACATTCCAGCAGCGCTTGTCCTTCGAGCAGTGCTCCAGAACCAGCTGCGGCTTCAAATTCAGAAGGTGATATGTTTGATGACGAGCAGTCATCGGAATCAGTGAACGGCTCCTCGTCTTCTTCTGACGATATCGTCCAGATGTAGGCCCGAACGACCTGGTCGTCTCGTCTCGTCTCGTCGAGGCAGAGATAATCTGTCTTTCCCTACAAGACGTTGTCTCTGAACCTGCAGGACTGTCTGAAACGTTTTCGCATGTATGCTTAGCTTTCCTGTAATCTAGGTATTGTCCTATATAAAGAATATAGATATAGATATATAGATTTTTACAAAACTGCACCTAGGGGAGGACAGGGGGGAGGGATGACATGGACGTTAATGTCTGTTTTTGAAATACTTTCTTTTCTTCCTGTTCTTCCTCACCCTCTCTATCGACTGATTATCATATATGTACAGTACAACTATTCTATTCTAGACAAGACAGTATGATAAGATAGGAAACCATACCGCACCATACCGTGTACGATGCTCTTCTCTCTTCTCTCTCTCTCTCTCTATCCCCTCAACCAGTCATCCAATCAATCAATCAATCAATCAGTCCCATCTCGACATACGTCCGGCAAGAAGGATGATAGCACCCGATGATAAAGCTGCGAAGGGCTCTGGACGGGACGGGACGGCAAGTGGAACCTAAGCACGCAGGTACTGTACTGTACTTCAGGTACATACTTACTGACGGACTGGAGATCCAGAACGGGACGAAACAAGGAGAGCAGCGCCAACTCCCAGCCAAGAAAAAAGAAGAAGAAAAGAAAAAGCAGGCGGGAAGGGAAACCGGATCACCCAAAATGAAATAGCGTCTGCTTCCCCTTCCTCCCTTTGCCTTTCTTCCCTCCCGCATTTCCATTTAGATTTCCATCCCCCTGAACATCCCCATCTGTCTCCGTCCCGCTTGTGTTTGCACTCGCCGACGCAGACGCCGATGGTCCGGGTCCCGTCCCCCACGCGTTGGGCGTCGGACCGCGCCGGTCGTCCCACCGGACGGTGCCGCGCGTGAGGCCGGCCATGAGGACGTTGGGTTTCGGGGCCGCGGGGAGGGCGGGGAAGGCTTCTGCGTCGGATGGGTTTGGGCGGGTTGATGAAGATGATGCGGAAGCAGATGAAGCGGCGGTAGGACGGGTAGTAGTAGATGGGGAGGGGCGGGAGGTCGCGGAGGTAGATGGGCCAGCGGTGCCCCAGACTGTCGTTGTTGTAGGACCAGAGGTTCGGGGGGCGGAAGTGGAGGCGGAGAGCGGAGGGAAGGGGTTTCCGCCCACAGCGGAGCGGGACGACTGCGCGGTCGACGACTTCAGCCGCAGCACGCGCTTCCCGCCCGCGCCGGCGCCGTTGACGGTGCCGGGCGACAGTCCCGGCAGGACGCCGCTGGGCCCCGGCAGCGCGGGGTAGTCCTCGTTGATGGCGCGCCAGTCGTTCCAGGCCTTCAGCAGGGCGGCGCGCTTGCCTTCGTCCTCGTAGATGTCGGCCAGCTCCTTGATGAGCTTGCCCAGCTCGGTGCTGGACGTGTCAAAGAGCGAGAAGAAGGCGTCGATCAGGTCGGTCGCGGAGATGGCGGACGCGCGGTAGTTGGAGACTTTCGTGCGGAACTCGGCGATCTTGGTCTGGTCGTTGCGCAGGAGGTTGGACGCGCGCTCGATCACGGCCGCGTGGCGCAGACGGCGCGCCTGCTCCTGCGGCGAGAGGTCGGTCGTGATGGTGAGGTTCTCCATCGCGGAGACGGGTGGGTTGGGGCTTGCACGAGCGGCCGCGGCGGCTTCTGTGGGTGTAGGGCCAGCAGCAGCAGGTCGCGCAGGTGCACGCGAGGTCTGGCTATCGCTGGGAGTGAGCTGGCCGCCGAAGGTTCGTGTCGAGACTGACTGTGCGCTTTGGATCGCGAGCTGTCGCTGGAACGCCAGCTCGTCTCGCCTCAACGGCTGCGCGCTGGAGACTGGGAGGGGTTCTGCGTTCGGGTCTCGTCCCCTGCCTGCTCCACGGCGCTGCCGTTCGGGCTGGTAGGGAGTTCTGTAGTCGAAGGTGGACATGTTCACCGTTCTCATGTCCCTCCGCGCATCCTTGGAGAGCCCGGCAGGGTGAACTTCCAGCTGATGCGCCTTCAGGTCCATCTCAGACTCGAAGACCACGAACTTCTTCTCCAAGCACTCCCTGTCCATGCACAGAAAGTGGTCCTGCCGGAAGTGCTCCTCGAGAGCATTGTAGTCGATAAAGTACTGCTGCTGGCGGTTCCCGGATCGTCGGTCGCAGATATGGCAGCGCTCATGCCGGTCCCTGCAGTGGGCGTACAGCTCGTCGTCGCCGTAGAACCGCACGCGACAGAAACCGCACTCGGGGTGGCCCTTGAACCCGGTCTGGTCGGCGGCGCCCGGACGATCGTCGCCGTATTTCTCATGCTTCCGGAGCTGGGACATGGAGAAGAGCTCGTGCTCGTGCGTAAACACCTTCTTGTGCCGGGTGCACAGATCGCTGTCCTTTGTGTCAGCGTGTTAATTGCTCTGTGCAGACTGAGAATATACTCACCACATGACCTTGCCATGCTTGCTCTTGACATGGCGATGGAGGTCCGGCCATCCCAGGCATGCGACATCGCACTCCTTGTCAGGGCAGTTGTACCGCAGCAGCAAGACGGTGTCCTCGAAGATCTCCTCCTTCTCGTACTTGATCCCCAGGTTCTCGTCCGTCCGGGCAAAGTCCGCTTCCGTGAAGGTCTCGTAGCGCTTGTTGGGGTCGTCCGTGAAGATCACGAAGGGGGATTCGGTCTGTCCACGCCGGAAGCCATGTCAGCCTGCATCCACACACAGAGCTCCTATAGAGATCAACCAAAGGAGATCGGACATACCCGACAATGCGCGCACGCCTTGGTCTTGTACAGCGCCCTCAGCCGGAGCGCACAGATGTGGCAAGTCCGGTGGTTGCACGGCGAGACCGACGTGTGCTCGACCCTTGAGGCGCAGATGAAGCATATCTCGCCGTCCTCTGCCTCCTCCTGGGCCGCCGCCGCTGCAACCGCGCGCTTGCCCTTGTCTTCGCTCTCTGTCGTTACGGCATCTCCGGTCGAGCGATCACCGGAGGTGCCTGGTCCACTGGGGGCAGGGCCCGGAGGCTGCCCGCCGCCGCCCGTCGCAGCATTGGCAGCCTGCGCTCTGTTCTTGTTCTGGCTGCGGTTCTGCTTGTCATGTCGGCCTCGTCCTCCGCCGCCGCCGCCGCCGCCGCCGCCTCTGCTCCTGGTTGTTCCTCTGGATGCAGCGTCGCCTCTGCCTTCGTCCCGGTGCGTCTCTGCTTGTCCCGCCTGGTTCGAGCCTCCTCCTCCTCCTCCTCCCCCTCGTCCCCGTCGTCGTCCACCACGGCTAGGGTTGGGGTCCCGCGGTCCTGTCGGGGGAGCTGCTGCTGGAGCTGCTGCGTTTTCCGCCATTGCAACTGCCAAAAAGCGGGGAGGAAAATCGGTGTCCTGGTAGGAGAGACGTCAAACAGACCCGACAGCAGACCGGATGAGACCCTTCTGGTCGCACAGCCCGAGGCCGCTGGCCTTTTCCCGTGCGGGACGTTTCGTTCTTGTTGCGGCGTTGGTCGGTGGGGAAGATCAGGCGGCGGCTAAAAATCGTAACCAAGATCGCGGCGAGGGAAAACCAAAAGACACGCCGGACTTTATGTGTGCATGCAGGCACCCCGTCCGGCCTGACCGCTGCCTGGACTCGCTCAACAGCAGATTCTGTGTCTCGTCAGCGGCATCACAGACACGGCGCTTGTGAATCACCGTGGATGCAAGGAGGCGGCCGGTTCTGGGCGCGCGCCGACTCGGCCAGTCACGGCGCCACGTGAAGTCGCTCTGGCTACGGGGCATGCCCACAGGACCGCATTCATCGCATGTAGATTGCGCAGGTTTGAATGTGTAAATAATATAACCAATTTCATTCTTTCCGACTAATAATAATAGTAATACCATGAACCAGAGCTAGCTTAGTCCCACGCGGGACTACCACATTCTAGGTTACATCTGCCCAGGATTACACCGCAAAAGCCACCAACTCCCGCTGCAGAGACAAAAAGCACGACAATAACATCGAAACCGCTAAGAAACCGGTGCAAAACACAGAGCCAACGGTGGGCGGGAGAGACAAGGCGAAAGGAGACAGAGGAAATCTGCACACAATATCCTGCGTGATGCAAAGATGGTCGTAGATAAATGGGTACTAGTAGGGGAGAAAGAATGGGGAGGACTGACTTGGGCCCACAAAGTCCCCACAGACGCTGATACTCAGAGCTACTCATCCGGGGTATACAGGTTCTGGTTGAGAATCTTGGTCATGGTGAACATGTGTATCCGGTCCTGCTTGAAAACCGCCCGCATCGCGTCGTCGCATCGGATCTGGCGTCGGTCGTTCGGGTCCTGCAGGTTATGCTCGCGGATGTACTGCCAGAGCCTCTTGACCGTTTGAGGGCGGGAGAGCTTGCTTGCATGAGCCAGGGACACAAACATACAGCGGAATCGGAACTTACCGCGGTTTCTCCACCCAGAAGGTTAGAGAGCGCCGGGGAGAGGGTGAGCGGCTTCTGCATCATGGTCAGCAGCTTGAGAGCTGGTGGCCGTGTGCGCCAAACCACTTACATGGAAGCCACCAGTCCGATTGACCTCCTTCTTGGCTCCCGCCTCGGACCCTGATTCCAGCTCAGAGTCGTCCTCCGCCCTGACCTTCTTGGAGGTTTTGGCTTTCGTCCTCCTCTTCACCGGCGCCGCCTTTCTCGCAGCACTACCCCGGGTTGGCCTCGCGCGCATGTTCTCCTCGGCTTGGAGCTTCGCAGCGTAGAGGGCATCCGCATCGATGTCATTCTCAGCCTTCCGCTTCTTCTTGGGCGGTGTCCTGTTACCAGAGTCGGAGGGCTCGTCATTGTCTGCCTGGCGCTTCTGGCTGGAGGATGAGTGGGCAGGAGAGGAGGGTGCGGCTGGGGGAGCTGAGGTGTCGTCTGGTCCATGACCGTTCACGGCCTCCGCGGGAGATTGTTCGGTGGATACCCCCACACCATTCTTCTGCGCAAAGATATCAAAGCGCTCCATGATGAGCTCTTTGATCACAGCCTTCGGATCGTGTCAGCAGAAGCAACAGCCGGGGCGACAAGGCGCAATTGGGCGCGACAGCGACGGATCGCAGACACGAACCTTTTGCGGAGTGATATCATAGTCGACCTTTTCCTGGATCCCTTTGCGAATGCGCTTCTCCGATATGGTGTTTAAGTCACTGGCTGCCAGGATTTCATCGATGATCTTGATATAGTTTTCGCGAACGTCGGGGGGCACTGTCAGGTACGACGTCAGTTCAACATAGCTCGCGCCGTCGGGAGCGTAAGCGCTGGAGAGACTTACAGGACGACATCTTGCCGGGAGTCGCGCGAATACACCGCAGTCACTTGCAATTATACTAGAGAGGCAGAGATGAGCTCCAAGTGAGGATAGGAGAGCCGCTTGGCTGAGGCGCGGAAGGCGGTGGTGGATGGGCTGGAGCTGTAGAAGATCGTCCCGATCTAGTTAGTGGGCGTAACGCTGGCGGGTAAGGCCGGCGGGGTATGGAGCAGCGGCCGCTGGCTGTCCTGGAGCGTGAGAGACGCGATATAAGGAGAAAGACGGATGGGAGACAAAGAGAGGATGGGATTGAAGAGATGCAGGCCGGCCGTGAGACCAGCGGCTTCAGCGCGCAGCGTAGTAAAGAAAGGCGCAAGCTGCCGAGAGCACAGCGCTCTCCAGGCGCTGACTGTCGCGCGGAGACGGAGCGCGCGCCGGCCGGGGAACGCTGAGGTAAGCATCCACGTGACTGCCGGATCAACCCTCTGCGTGCACGGATGACTAAGCATCCCCGGCGCACACACAGCGCGGTTTAATCTTTGCCCTAACAAGGCGGACCAGCGCGCCAGGACGAGCAAAAAGACTCTGCCAGCACTTCTGACCAGCGTGTCTATCGCTCTGCCGGTCCAGCGAGCTCACCATGGCGCCCAGTTTCGAGACTCTCTCTGAGCAGAATCTCCAGGAGGAGGACCTGGAGGAAGAGATTGACTTTTCAGGCAAGTTCGCCGCTTAGCCGTGCTGTTCTCTGTTTGTGCCCCTCTCTACTGACACGACTCGCCCCCCATCTACAGACCTGCGGGCGCAATATGAAGTCAAGCTGGAGGAGGGTCTGGATACCTTCGTCGTCCTCGATGGGCTCCCCATTGTGCCGGAGGAGAGCAAGCCCAAGCTCATCAAGTACCTGCTGAAGAAACTCAACACCGTCGGCCACACCAGCGAAGATGCCATCTTCATGCCCCTCAACGACAAGAAGATGTCGGAAGGGTACGTCTCACAGTGCTGCAGATGGATGGGATTACCTGCTTACGATTTTCAGGTTCGCCTTTGTGGAGTACGATACCCCCGAACAGGCCCTTGCCGCTGTCAAGCATCTGCACGGCACCCCGCTCGACAAGAAGCACACCATGCTGGTGAACAAGTTGACGGATATCGACCGCTACGGCCGTGAGGGACGCATCGATGAGGAGTACAAGCCCCCGCACATTGAGCCCTTCCAGGAGAAAGAGCACTTGAGATGGTGGCTGGGCGACCCCAACGCCCGTGACCAGTTCGCCATCTTCCGTGGAGACAAGGTTGGCGTGTTCTGGAACATGAAGAACAACCCGCCAGAGAATATCGTCGACCGCGCACACTGGACACAGCTCTTCGTTCAGTGGTCGCCCCAGGGAACGTATCTCGCCTCTACCCACCCCCAGGGTGTGCAGCTCTGGGGTGGACCTTCCTTCTCGAAACAGAAGCAGTTCCCTCATCCCTTCGTCCAGCTGATCGAGTTCTCCCCGGGAGAGAGCTATCTGACCACCTGGTCGGCCCGTCCCATCCAGGTCGACGAGCCTGGAGTCCTGACGTACGAGGAGGATGGAAAGAACATCATCATCTGGGACATCGCCTCCGGAAAGCCCCTGCGGTCCTTCGTGTCGCACGAGCTCGCCGCCGGTCCTGACGGAGAGGCCGCGCAGAAGAAGAAGGTCCAGTGGCCCGCTTTCAAGTGGTCTGCGGACGAGAAGTATGTTGCCAGAATGCTGCAGGGCCAGTCCATCTCCATCTACGAACTGCCTCGGATGAACCTGCTGGACAAGACCTCCGTCAAGATCGAGGGTGTGATGGACTTCGAGTGGGCCCCTGCCACCCCTAGCCGCGAGGGTGTTAAGCACTATGAGCAGCTTCTGTGCTTCTGGACCCCCGAAATCGGTGCCAACCCCGCCAAGGTCGGTCTGATGAGCATTCCGTCCAAGGAAATCGTGCGAACGAGAAACCTGTTCAATGTCTCGGACGTCAAGCTGCACTGGCAGTCCGAGGCCACCTACCTCTGTGTCAAGGTGGACCGGCATTCCAAGTCCAAGAAGTCGATGGCCACCAACCTGGAGATCTTCCGTATCAAGGAGAAGGGTGTGCCCGTCGAGGTTGTCGACAGCCTAAAGGACACCGTTATCAACTTTGCCTGGGAGCCGAAGGGTGACCGCTTTGTTCTGATTACAACCGGGGAAGCGCCCACCGGGGCCGCTGTCGCCCCCAAGACGGCTGTCTCGTTCTTCGCCCCTGAGAAGACCAAGGGCGGTGTGGTCGGAAACTTCAAGCTCATCCGTACCATTGAGAAGAAGACCAGCAATGCCATCTACTGGTCGCCGAAGGGTCGGTTCGTCGTGGTTGCCACCGTCCACTCGCAGCAGCACTTCGATCTCGATTTCTGGGACTTGGACTTTGAGGGCGAGAAACCCGAGAGCGAGAAGGATCTGGCCGCCAATCTCCAGCTGATGAAGACCGTCGAACACTACGGTGTCACGGATATCGAGTGGGACCCGACCGGTCGCTACGTCGTCAGCAGCGCTAGCGTCTGGACACATTCGGTAAGGACTATACCCTGTTAGAGTTTGGTACTACGTTTGCTAATGTCTCCCACAGATGGAGAACGGCTGGAATATCCACACTTTCGCCGGCCAAACGCTGGCGGAGCACCCGACCGACAAGTTCAAGCAGTTCCTGTGGCGCCCGCGGCCACCTACCTTCCTGAGCAAGGAGGAGCAGAAGCAGATCCGCAAGAACCTCCGCGAATACTCGCGCGAGTTCGAAGAGGAGGACAAGTACGCCGTCGACATCGCCAACACGGCCGTCGTCGAGAAGCGGAAGCGCGTCCTCAGCGAGTGGCTTGCCTGGATCCGCAGAGAGAAGGAGTTGCTTATCGAGGAGCGCAAGGCCCTTGGCCTTCCCGAGGAAGGGGACGACGCGGTGGACCTTCTCAGGGTCCCCGGTGCGGAGGCGAGAGCCGACACGGTCGTCGAGGAGATCGTGGAAGAGATCATCGAGGAGACGGAGGAGATTGTCGGTTGAGTGGCGTGTGTGTTTTCACGATCGGCCGCTTAGCAGCATCCTGTCTTGTCTTGTTGCTGTTTTCTTCGCTCTGCTTCTTTGACACCCCTTCCACACCTCGAGGCAGTGTTGGCTTCCTTCCCTGCGTGTTTATCATGCAGGGCTCACCAGTCTTTCCCAAATTGATAGATCTGTATTTCATTTTTCTTTTTTTTTCTCTCTGCCGGTGTGGATATAGCATTGCGATGTGATCTGACGTCGGCATGGTGTGTGGCATGATGAGAGACGATAGGGATGGGTGTGTGAAGCCCATCCATCATCATATAGCTTGGCATAGGTCCAGGATGGGAGTCGCATTAATGACAAAAATTTTACGGTGCATACCTCCTCCTCCTCCTCCTCCTCCTCCTCCTCCTCCTACTGCTGCTGCTGCTGCTGCTACTGCTCCAGTCCATAAGAAGTCCGTAACTTGAACCGTCATAGACAAGGCAGCATAGAAAGGATTGTAGATTGGGTTGGATTGGACTAGAGAAAAGTGCGTTGTGTTTATCTCATCGGCTTTTTGTTTTTATTCAGCCCGTTTGCTGTGCTTCGCGCTCGAGAGTTGATGTATGTATTCAGTACTGTACAAGCGAAAGCAGAAAAGGCACACAAACTCCCAGAAGTCACGTAATTGCTTGATTATTTATTAATGGAGGTTTAGATTCTATGTCCAGTGCCTCCCTTTCCGACATTGTCCAGTAATCATACTGTGCTGCGTACTCTGTACTACGTACGATCCACAAAATAAATAAATAGCTTCAACTCTGTCAGTGCATATTATATGCCACTGTAGATCACCAGCACTCAGCGGAAAGGAACAGCTACAGGTATCTATATCGTATACGCTGAAAACTCCTGACGTGAATTGCCTGCCGAGCCCGGGTTTACAAGTTACATGTTTGTCGGGATGCGGTTTGTTGTGCTGGGTTCAACAACAAATGACATCAAAAAGCCCCGGCGTACTAGGTAGGTACCGTTATACCATATCACAATTGCCACGCTGGGCTGGATTTTTAGCAGGAAAGGAGAATCCTTAACATCCTTTGATGCAGTGTAACCTTTACCTTCTACGGTAAATGTCAATTGACCGTGTTAAATTCTTTTCCCCCCTGCGTATTCCGCGTATTCCGCTCAGATCATGACGCGACAAGGCAAATTTAGTCAACTAACCACTTGCTTACTAAGTATAGTAGGACCATGGAAAGAAAACCCAGGGCGGTCAGATCTGATAATTATCCACAAAAAGAAAATATTAAATAACACACCCCAGGCCTCACATCTACTGTACATGTATGTATGTACAGAAGATCTACAGAGTATAAATATAACAAAAAATACCCCATCCTTTGTTGTTCCGATGTCGAGCTGAGAACTTCAATGGCTTCTCGGACGGGAGTAGCCGTGATTGGCCGGATGGTGTAGTTGGTTATCACGTATCGTTAACATCGGGCTTCCCCACGTAGAAGCCGATGGTACCGATAAGGTCCTGGGATCGAACCCCAGTCTGGTCAATTAGCCACCCTCATCCTCCGGGATGGGGGTGCTTTTTTTTTCTCACACTGTGGATTGTCTTCGGGGAAGAACATTTTTAGCGTGGCTATACTATTTTTTTGTGGGGGCTTTTTTGCTTCTTTTCTTTGCCAGTCGCGCCGGGTTAAGGATATTTATTTCTCCATTGTATCAATATACTAAAAGACTGTATCGAACGGAAAGGGAGTTGATTAGTAGAATTTATCGGTACAGTACCTTCCACGCAGCACCATAGTAATAAATAAGCGGAAGAGCAAAGCTGATATATCGGAAGGATACTATATCTTATTTAAGTATACGATGAGACGGTTAGCGGGGCGCCGGAAACGGCCGCCATTGCACGGTCCATCTGCCGCCCCTCACCGCCTGCCCCCGAGGGTGATCTGATTGCCCGATCCGGCTTAGACAGGGCCGATGTGACCTGCTTGGGGGGTAGCGCCGGCCCTGGCCGCTTTTGCCCGCTCCTGCGGAGCCCGCCCATCTATATCAACCCCAGGTGCGTCCCTTGACGGCCGACGCCCTCCATCTTCTCTTCTTCCCACTGTCTCCCGGCCTGACGGTCGATGCCGTGCAATCCGATGAGTCCCCTTAACCGGGAAGGTGCCAAGCGTACCCCCTGCACCTCCGGAGTCGCTGACGGCCAGCTGAGTTGCTTCCCCTGCTGGGCGATTTCGTGGTTGCATTGTTGAACGCCGCAGACCAGCTTTTAGGCCCCCTTTCCCCTGCGTTTCGCACCAATCTGGAGTCGAGTCAGTCTACGTGTCATTCTCCTGTCGCGGGAACTGTTCCCGTCTTTCCTCTGAACGGTCGTACTGTGTGAACCATTGTCTATTTCCTGTGAATGCTCTTCTTGTTACTCTATGATGCCTTCGCTCCTCGCTCCTCATCTCCCGTCTCTGGCACGTCGGTTCTTTTCGAATGTCTCGAACGCCAAACCTTCGGCCATCTTTCTGTAAAGATGGCGGAGTCAGGCAACCTGCTAGGGAACCGGGGCTCCACCATTGCAACTGGTTCAACCGGGGGGCGTTCTGATTTCCTGATCTTGTGAAACCACTGACACAGCCCCTCTACATGTCCAAGCAGCTTCCCATTTGAATACCAGTTGATGTGATGGCCAGTTGCAAAAATGCCGCACTTATTGTTGGTTCAGTCCTCCTATCAATGCGTCTTCACTTGACATTACAGTGACCCTTAGAGATTGGACAGCTGGCTCACTTTTATGGTTTCAACACCCTTGCTCAGTTAGTTGATTTTTGCTCTCATCAGAATCTTCCTTTGATCCGATTTGCTATGTTCTCATGTCTGGAGAGTAACCAGGGGTTTTGTGATTTGCTGCTCTGGCCTGGGTTTGTTGTGCACGCGTGAGACAGCCCATCTTTGTTTCTCAACCACAGTGGACACATCAGCAGGACCGAAAATTGGGTGGTTGCTGCAAGATGGATTCAGCATCATCCCTGCCTTCTGCTGTGAGCAGATTTGGGAGGAGGGCGATGGGGAAGGATGCTGCTGTTTTTGTTGGGGACATGAGGATGTGAGAAATGGGGAGATATTGTTCTCCAGCCAGCAGTGTGATGCCTGTGACGGCGCCCGGTCATAGTATTATTAGCTAAAACTATGGTAGCTTGTCATACAGAATCGAAAGCATGAGGGGAAAGGAAAGAATCTGCAGGGCTTCGCGTAGCGTGCGATATATGTAGGCGAGTAGGACTGGCAGTATCCCAGAGACGGAGGGATGCTCAACACCGCCTACCTTATACCACCTAGGTGTGCCGCGCTGTCACATCAACCCCCCCCCCCCCCC
>Ga0207748_1000181_pt1 | contig 61231 bp, 27 predicted proteins | sample HigsolmetaGSP13D_FD_184841 | JGI IMG/M metagenome (GOLD analysis project Ga0207748, IMG submission 184841) | High solid enriched microbial communities from the Joint BioEnergy Institute, USA - SP1-3-D (SPAdes) | ecosystem: Engineered > Bioreactor > SSF (Solid state fermentation) > Aerobic >...
GGGGGGGGGGGGGGGGTTTGGAAGGGGAAATGGAAGGACAATCTGTGGATAATGGATGACCAGTTTCAGGCTGCTGCCTTTTGGCTAAGGCTGGGCTGGTCAGGCTGAAGATGGATGCAGCTTCTGCGTCACAGGCTGACAGGGCAGGCGATACTGTTAATTTTGGCTGCGCATCTAAAAGGATCCCCGGTCCTGCACAATCAGTATCTGGAAACATCCAGCACTAGTCAGCCCATCAGAACAGAACTGTCCCTCAGCATCAAAGATCAAGGAAGAAACAGCAGTCCCACGGGCATTGCCCGCCTCATGATCATCTCACATCCGTCACCTGTTCTCATGCAAAGGAGGGTCAGCAGCCTCCCCAGTTATACAGCTGGTGTACCTGTTTGTGCACGCTGCCTGCTCACAAATTGTACACCGTGTCTCAATTGTGCTAGTCACCTGGGCAGGCAACCGCCGAAAGTAGTCAGTCACTTGAAACATCAAGCCAGACCTGAGAGAATTCTGGCTGTCCTGTGTTGATTGAGGCAGCTGCCAATGATTTGCATGACAAGGTATATGGTGACCTGACTATTTTGCGTGATGGGCAGCAGCCACCATAGTGCATGCAGCATGACTACATTGGAGCCCTGGAGCAAATTGACTTTCACTTAGTGGGGAAGGGTGCCCTGCTGGACAGTCCAAAGTCTGGACAGGTTCAAGGATTCTGGGGACTATAACACTAGGCGCCAGGCTCAGCCCCAGTGTGGAGTGGTAGGCTGCTTGTGCCCAGCGACAAAGGCAATTGGCTAATTTGACGAGGAAGGGGGGAAAGGGTGGGGTGGGGTAGCAACACCTGGTCAGCTAAAGTCACAGACAAGATAACAGTCAAAGATGCAAAGATTGTGTGGGTGTGAGGCTAATCTCAGGTGCTGCATCACTACCGAAAGAGCTGCAGGATGCCAGAAGTAGGCCGGGGCTGTTGAGCAGGACTGAATATATTAGCAGCTGGAGAGACTGGTACAGATGGCCTATCAGCTTGAGTATATTAGGCTGGATCTTGAAACTCAATACCAGGGGTGAGTAAAGGGAAGGTGGGAAAACAAGCAAGGGAACAGGGGAATGGAGAAAAAGAGGATAATACATAGATATCTAGGTACCTAGACAACTTAAAAGAAGTTTATTCAATAAGATGTGAATCTAAGAACTTCATGAAACAGATCTAATGAAGACCTTTTGGAGAACTAAATAAAGGTAAACAGTAACTAAATCTAGTATATCTACTCAATATAATATAATATACTTTATCTGACTCTAGTTATATAAATAGGAACTTTTGATTGACAGTATATTACTACTTTATAAATTCAGCCAATTATAATATCCCAATTATAATATCTTGTTAGATGCTTAAATATTAACTATAACTTATTTGCAGACCTTAATATAACTATATAGATGATTATAGTAACTGTTATTTGTAGAGTGAAGTATCTGTAAATTCTGCTAAATATATATAAAAAGTAGTATAATTCTGTTATAGCAGAGTTATCCTCTTAAGCTTTAGCTGTTAAAATATTCAAATTAGTGTATTTTTTTAGTAATTAGAGTTTTCTTTAGCTAATATACTCACTGTTTTCCAGCAATATATCAAAGGCAGATTTCTCCACCAAAATTACAGTTATAAAACTCTTATTCTCTCCTCTAATACAAGCTGTTAAGCCTATTAACATATTTCATTGCTTAAGGTTAAAGATATATCTAAATCTCTTTAAAAAATATAGCTAACAACTTGATTTCTAGAATTGTAACATTAAAACTGTTAGTATAAGCTGCTGAAGATGAATTTATCTAAATCTTTAAAACTATCTTTTATCTAGAACTGATTCTAATAATTTATTGTCAGCTCTTTATTATCACACCTCTGTCACCACTTGATACATGTAACACTTATTACATAGCTGGTTCTATATAATTAAGTAGTTATTAGTTAGTTAGCTAGAGAATAAATAATATTCAGGAAATGAATAATTCATTCAATAATCTAATTATAATAATGTAGCCTGTAAGTTAGATAGATAAGTCAGTAAGTCTCTCACTATACAACATATCTTTTTATAAGCTATATCACAACAAATAAATTATCTATATATACTGATCAGATTTTAATGACTAAAGCATGTTCTAGTAACATAATCCACAACTGAGCAACACATACAACTGAGTGATGCAGTTTTGCTGCACTCACCATGTTTTTTGAAGCTTTTCAGCCATCAACACTATTAAATTAGACTATCTTGTAGTTGAATATATAGCTATTTACTAGGACAATTTCTTATAGTATGTCCAACAATCTCACAGCCACTGCAGCATGCTGGAGCTTGCTGGTGAGGCTTAGGTGTAGGCTCATCAACATGCTTATTAAGCTGCATATCAAGCTGCTGAACACAATTTTGATCTTTCTATATAAATAAAACAAGATTATTATCTAGAATAGCACACTTTCTTGCCTTTTTTTTATTTTCTGCTTGTTCTCAGCCTATAGAACTTTTATTTCTTGTTGAAGAAAAAGGTTTATATTTATTGCTATCTGCATAGCCTTTTCAAGATATTGAATATAAGATATTAGACTGCTGAAGAGCTTTCTTGTACTAAGGCTTTTCTGTAAGCTGCAAACCTTGCAATCTAGCTGGTGAGGATTCTGAAGTGTTTAAAAAGCAGAGAAGATTGAGCCTTCAACAAAAAATAGTATTAGTATATAAAGTTGAAAGATAATCTTTTTAAGAACTTAGTTTTTATTAAATGGCTTGAGACCAGTTTCTGTGAAGCCACTGCATATATTCTCTCTAGTAAATACTTTTTTGTGAGCAAGTAGATAGAGAGATAAGAAATCCTTCTTATCAATATAATTATTGTTAGCAGCTATTATTCCCTCAACCAATTTCTTATACACATGTTTAAGCAGGCCAAAAACACTAATATCCAGTGGTTGTAGAAGATAAGAGGTATGAGGAGGCATACAAAAACAGATAATTGCATTCTTCTTACAGAAAATATCAAATTCTGCAATCTGATAGCTAGAATGACTATTAAGAATAAGCAATCACTTTGCATCAGTTAAATAGTATTTAGAATGTGGTTCAAACATCTCTTTTAGCTAGTGAAGGCCTATTTCATCTGTTGTCTAGTTATTCTGACTTCTCATAAGAGCATAGCCCTTATTAAAAAGAGCAGGTTCTTGAAACCAAGCAGCTTGTTAAAATCCTGCTTTTAAGATAATCTATAGAGATATATAGATCCCTTTTAAGCTCACATATTTAATAATTATGACCTATTTGCAATTCTCCTGAATAACTCTCTGAGGTCTTTTACTACACTCCACTGCAGTAATGACCTTAGAGATAGAACAGAATTCTATTGCAAAGCCAGTTTCATTAAAATTCCAGATATCATTCTTATAAATATCATGTTTCTGAATAGCTTTTTGTATAGTCTTAAATCACTGTCTTATAACATTTGGATCCTCCTGCTTTGCATGTTGATATAATATGTGTCAGTTATATTGTGTACACAGTGCTGGGTGGCACTTGATAAAGTTATATACCCAGTTGATATCAATAAATGCAGTAGAATCTTGTGTCCATTCATAAAGTAAAATCTATGCTATTTTATGCAGAAACTCTGGCTGAATTGAAAAGCCTCACTTATCTGTATCTAGCAGTTGCTTGGTAAGGACTTCCTCTTCAATAACTGTCAATTTATGGCCATTGGCACATGTTTCTGAGCATGGTTTTCTTCCTTCAAGCTGTTTGTGAAGGGTAGCTTCTGACACCTCAAATATATTAATAGCTTTTCTTTTTGATTGAATTTTTTGATTTCTAATAGCTGAAATAGCCATTTACATTCAATTTTCTTGAGAAAGAGGCATTTTGCATGATAGAAATAGAAAAAAGATGTGTTGAAGAATATTGATGGTAGAATGTTTTGAGGGGGCGGGGAAACTGCATTGCTCGGTTGTATGTGTCACTCAGTTGTGGATTACGTTAGTATATTTTAATAAATTATATAAGCTGCACTGAAGCAGTGCCTGCTTTATTGATTATAAATCTAATTGCTTAATTATTTTTTATATGCTTAGTTAGCTTACTGAGCACGCTGCAGTCTCTTTACAGATATCTTAATAACTACATAGAATCTAGATGTATTTCTCTTTCTTTTTTAATATTAATTGACAATTTATAACTCTCTATTTTTTATATGAAAGGAATAGCATTATATATTATAATATAACAGTTCTTAATTAACAATTTTAACGGATATAAATATTCACAAAATCTATAATAAAACTGTAAGATATTAACTACAGTATTATTAAACTATAGATTAAGTTATAATATTTCTTAATATCTTTTACTGTTACTTGTTTATTTCTAGCTGCATATCAATAAGTTTATATAAAGTTATTTAAATCAGAGAGTATTCACAATAGATTTGCAGTCACAAAATTAATTTTATACAAATTTAATCAAGTTCTTTTAAAGCTCTATATTTAATTAAAGACTTTAATATTCTCTAACATCAATTATGACAATCTATAAGTCCCTTAAATGTCTAGGACATCTTATAATATTAAAAACTGCAGCAGCTCAATTTGAGACAATCAAAGCCCTACTTAAATATTATATATATATAGTTCTTTAAGATCCACAGATTAAGCATCAAATCAGTTTATTGAAAATTGAAAAATGACAATATATGATATAGTTATTTTTGTAAAGGAAAATCAGAAATTTCACTGCAAATAAGATATAAAAATAAAAATAAATTATTTTAAATAATCACTAAAAGATGTAAAGGATAAGCGATATGTAAAAAAATAAGATGCTTAATACAAATTAATCGAATTCTAACATTAAATAAATTTTATGACTATCAAGAATCAACATTCAATATTTTCTCTTTATAGTTCTTAGTATGTTGATCAAAAACCTGCTTTAATCAAAATAATCTAAATTAATTATTAATTCAGCTATTGTCACTGACTCCAATAACTTTAGTTGATTATTTTGAAATCATATTGCTTAATATGTTTTATAAAAATAATTATAATTGATAAAGCTTATTTATATTACATTGACTAATTTTAATAACTATAGTTTATTTATAACTATCAGATTGCATAAAATTGAATAACTAATATTTTTTAATTTAGTAATTTTTTAATTATAATCTCATTGCAAAGTTAGTCTTATTAAAAAAACATCTTTATTTATAATCTTATAATGTAATCCACAAGCCACCTAAACACCCAACTGAGCCAAACACCTCTCTCATCTGCATCTCCTATACAGAAATTGAAGCTTTGTTATCTACTTAAAAAAGCAATTAAAAAATTAAGAATTAAATCAATTAAGATATTGAGTTCTTTTATACCCAATAATATTACAGTTGCTGCACCTCAGCAGAATATATATAAGATAAAGAAGCTATCTTCCTGACTGAAGCAATTAAGGCTTCAGAAACCTGATTCTAACTTTATATAAGCTTCTAAGCTTCTTGAACTAAAAGATCTTTTGTATAAGACAGCTAATTAATTGCTTATACTTCTGCTTTTGCTTCTTATTTACAATATATAAATCATAATTTTTCTTGCACTGCATTATTTATAATTAATTGACAGCTTTCAATAAGCTAATTTAATGTAGTATTTGTAGGGCTTAAAGAACTCTGAGTACACTATTTTAGTAAGATCTTAATTGTAGTTGCTTGATGCTATAATTTACAATGTTATAAGATGTTTCTGATATTTAATTGGCCCGTAGATCCTCAGAACAGCTTTTAAATATCAAAGAAATTCTAAGCTATATATTGAGCTGTAAAAAAATCTATTTTAAATTAAATAATATTAGTTTAGTTGCTGCAAAACCATTTTTGATATTCTTTAAAGTTTTTAAACAAGCTTTTGAATATGCTGTAAGAAAATCTAGATTATTAATATAATTGATTTTAAGCTATATACTTTTCTCTATTAAGTAGCTGTATATCTGCTTCAGAACTGCAAACAGTCAACATCAAAAAAATTATAGAAGATAAAGTAAATGTGATAATAGACAAATCAGTATAATATTATTCTAAATGCAGATCTAATCAGATTAAGAAATTAGATAGCTTTCATGCTTATCAAGAACTAATATTTAATATTTTGTATATAGAATAAAGAGATCTTGAAATCATAAGATGCCATATATTTATAGTCTACCTATTAGAGCTAATCTCAATTTTTTAATCGCATAATAAAGTCTCATTCTTATATTAGATCTGTAGATAAGTTTTTGCTTTAAATATTATTAATTATAATAAAAGAGCTCATTCTATTAAATTGATTAATTTAATAACTGAAATTCTTTTTAATTCTTAAGCTATATAAGAACAGAATAACTCAGCAGTCTCCGCTGTAATAATTATTTTTATAAAAGCAATTAAGTCTATTACAAAGCCTGTCTTATCAAGATTATAGATTATTAAGAATATTATATTATTGGATAATGCTCTGTACACACTTAGGCCACTTATAAATAATCTTTAAATTCTTGTATTTGACACATTAATAACTATATCTTTGTAAATATTATATTTTTTAACTCTTTATAATAATTAATAGTTATAGACCCAGTTATTGCTAATATAATATTGAGGATCTAATGAATTATATTCAAAAAGAAGAATATTAGTTATATCTTATATAAAGACTGACTGAGTAGCTGCTCCACATCTATCTAATAGAAGTGTATACTCTTTAGTGATTAATTTAACAGCCAGGCCAGACTTTTTTATTGATAAAAATATAATAGCATTATTTTATAATATAGTTCTTTCTAGCTAGACATTTAATTATATTAAACTAAAGAGACATAGGATAGATATTAGATTTAATAGTTTTATTTAAATTTCTAATGTTAATAACAACTTTATATAACATAGTTGACAAGTGAGCAAGCCACACAAGCAAGTGAGCCACCTCCCAACCTATGCAATGCATTCAATGGATTCAGCAATCAAAATGCCAGCCACATCAAGCAATTTAACTGCCTAAAAAGAAGGCAGAATTCTTCTTGCTATTTAAACATTTCAAAAGATTAATTTTATTAATACTGCTGTGCACGTATATAACATTTCATATTCTATTTGTTTTTTTTATCTTTATAGATGTGTTATATATACTGATTTAATCTTAAATAATTTAAAGCCCATCAACTATTAAGGAATCTGTGAAATATTAAATATAGATTAATATAGGCTTTCTTTTAAATCTAATTATTAATATTTAGCAAATAACAAGTCTATTATTAATAGACTATAATCTATTATATTATATATGCTGTATCACAGTGGTGTTTACTTTACTAATCATGAATCTAACTGCTTAATAATCTCTTTATACACTTTATTAGCTTGCTATATATATTGCAGTCCTTCTGTATCTATTAAAATATTTTAATAGCTGTATAGAATCTAGATATAATTCTTTTTTAATATTGATTAATAATTTATAACTCTATTTTTCTGATAAAAGAATAATATCAGATATTGCAATTTAACAGTTCTTAATTAGTTGATTGAAAGTTTGATTTACTGGACTTAATGGGCTTTGTAAATAATATTTTAACAGATGCTTAAGAGCCCTAGTGTGAAGCTCCAATTTCTTGATATTATGAGACGTTTCAGGGATCTAGCTAGAGTGCTGATTAATTACTATAATAAAATGTAGAAGATAATATTAGATAGATGTCTTTGTCTAAATATAAAGTTATAAAAGCATTTAATCTAATTAGAATTAATTTAGTAGCCGTAAATCTACTGCAGATATTAAATATAAATAGAGCTTTTTCTTATATATTGATATGCAATCAGAAAGTTTTATTTATTAATATAATTGATGCTCACTGCATGCTAGATTTAATCCTCTAATTATATATTTTTTAAAAATCAAGTGGTCAAAAAAGATGAGAGAAATATAATGATATGCATAATAGAATGATCATATTCTAAATATAAAATTGATGATCATTAAAAATTAATAATTGATATTTGTCAATTGCACAGATATAAATATACTTATAAAACATCTCTTTTATTTAATCATTCTCACAATATTAATCACTTAGTCAGGTGAAATATCTATATATTATAAAGCTTAATACATCTTTCCTATAAATATAATTATAAAAGATGAGGCTTATTCAGATAAATTAATTGATTTAATTACAGTTATTTATTTGCAATTCTCTGACTATATAGATTTTAAACAACTAGATTAATCTGATCTAATAACAATTTTTAATATTGATATTATATCTATTTAAAAATCAATCTTATCAAAGTTGTAGATATCTTGAGCAACCATATTATATTGTTAAATATATTTTGTATATATTAGAATCATTTAAAAATAATCTTTAAATCTTTATATTAAGTTTAGTAATAATTATATTTGCAGTTATATCTGGTTTGAAGCTTTGTATAATATTTAATGAAGTTTTGAACTCAATTTTTTGCTAATTGTATATATATAATATAGTAGTAGTTCATTTATTATATTAGTGTAATACCTTTATTATTATTATTATTAAATAGTTATTTTCTACTGTATAGATATTTTAATTCATTTGTTGTGATATAGTCTATGAAAAGAGGCATTGCATGATGGGGAGATGACTCTGCTTATGTAGCTTGCTTGTCAACTACATTAACATAATCAACCACCAAGCAGGCCACATCACTGAGTGGGCTACCCAACCACTACTAAATACATTAAATAATAAAATATGCAACAATAAGTTCAAAATTGAAGCTATATATACTAGATATCAATTGCTTAGCAGTTAGAATATTAAACTCTGATATAATCTAATAATTGTATGTGCTGTACTGCAGTGATGCCCACTTTGCTAACTGTAGATCTAACTGTTTAATCTCTTTATACATTTAATTAGCTTGCTGTGTATATTGTAATCTCTTTATATCTATTAAAATATCTTCAGTAGCTATAGAATCTAGATATATTTCTCTTTTTTGATGTTGATAGATAGTTTATAGCTCTTTACAGCATTATATATTGCACTGACAGCCCCTTAATTAATTAATTAACAGCTTGCTTTACTGGATTTAATAAGCTTTATAAATAATATTTTAAAAAGACACTTAAAATCCCTAGTCTGAAGCTTCAATTTCTTAATATTATAAGATGTTTTAGAGATTTAGAATGCTGATCAATTGCTATAAGATATAGAAGATGATATAAATATCTTTATCTAAATATAAAGTTGTCAAAGCATCTAATCTAATTAATATAGAATTAATTCAGTAGCTGCAAATCTATGCAGATTTAAATATAAATGAAGCCTTCTTTCTTGCATATTGATATACAATCAAAAAATCTTATTAATATAATTGATGTTTAGTTATGTATCAGATTCAACTCTAATTATATATCTTTTTTAAAGATGAAAAGCAGCAAACATTAAATGATTGAAGAAGATGAGAGGAATGTGATGGCATATATAATAACATAATTATATTCTGGATGCAGAACTAATCAAATTCAGATGTGATATAACTTTTATAATCATTAAAGATCAACAACTCATATTTGTTAATTGTATAGATATAGATATACCTAAAATAAATTAAGCTAATTATGTCTGTTAACAGCATTAACGTAATCAATCACCAAGCAAAACACTCACCAACACCATTATTATTAGATATCTAATTATCTCACCACACTACCCTTAAATTGAAGCTATTTACATGTAAAATAATTTATTTATTAGGGCAGCTGACCCTAGTATGACCTTGAATATTGCAGTTGCTGCACTGTGGTGGTGTATATCTTCTAGGCTGCATATCAGCTTGGTCAGCTGCCTCTGCCTGCAATTCTGCAGCTTGCTGAGCAAGCTGCTGGCCTTCTTCAGCAGTTAAAATCCTCCTGGTAGCAATATAGGATCTAGCTGTCTCTTGCTTGTGTTTTTGATATTGATTGGCCATATGTAGCTGCTTGATTTCATGCTCTAAAAGCACTGCATTATTCATTGCAATTTGGCAGCCCTTGATCACTTGATCAACTGCTTGACTAATTGGACTGGGAGAACTCTGCATATACTACTGCTAAAGACACTTGATTAGCTCTGACTGCTTCTCAAGCTCCCTAGCATTCTTTGGTGTTTCAGCAGTTCAGCTAGATAATTGATTGCTATAAAATGTGCCTGATGATGTAGATATTTTTAATTGAATATGAAGCTGATTAAGCACCTGCTCTAGCTTATATAAAACCAGGCCTGATGCAGCAAATCCACTGCATATATTAAATACAGTCAGAGCTCACAGATGTACTTGCTGATAAATAGTGATGAAATTCTTCTTATCAATATAATTGATGCCATGCTGTATATAGATCTGGGTTTGCTGCCTATATGTATGTTTTAATGGCCTAAAGCAGGCAACATCAAGTGGTTGTAATAGATGTGATGAATATGGTGGAAGATATAGAGGAATAATCATGTTCTCAGTGCAGAATTGATCAAATTCAGCAGATGTATGGCTGCTATGACCATCAAGAATTAGCAGGCAATATCTGCCTGCTGTACAAGCTTTAGTATGCTTATCAAAAACATTTTTTAGCCCAAGCATTTCTAGCTTATTAGTGGTCTATCTATTATTGCTAGTCCCAATTGCCCAGCCCTTTAGTAGATCTGGATACCAATTAGATTGATGATTCTTGCCAGCAAAGATGATCATTGAGGGCAGGGCCCAGCCAGCTGCATTAATTACCTCAATCATAGTCACCTATTCTCTGGTTGTATTGCTTTAGGCTGGCTCCTAGATTCAGAGCCAGTAACAACCTTTGCTGTTGATATCATGCCCATTGAAAAGCCAGTCTCATCAAAGTTGTAGATATCCTGTTTAGTAATGCTATATTTTTATACAGCCTTCAGAACATGCTGAAACCACTCTTTAATAAGCTTTAGATCCTCACATAGAGCCTGTTGATGATTATATCTGCAGCTATATTTGGATTTGAGCTCATGGTGGCAATTAATAAATCTTCAGACCCAACATTGGCTAACAGTAGCTGATGCATTCAACCAGCTAGATAGTAATAGACTGGCTATATCTCATACAATGATGATTTATGGTGGTAGTCCCTGTTGGTTCATCAATAATATCCATTTGACAAGCATAGATTCTTCAGTGGTGGTGAGCTTTTTGCTGTTTGGTATTGCATCTATACATGCAGTACACCTGCATAGGCAGTTATAGAGTGTTGAATGTGGCACATTATATGCCTGTGCAGCAGCTCATATGCTTTTAAATTGACCATCATTGAAAGCTTTAATTGCAAGCAAGATATGGCTCTCCTGATGAACTGCTAAATCTGCTGTTTTGCGTGGCATTTTGGTGGTTGAAGTTCATGAGCATGTTGTGTAGTTTGGTGGGGTGTTTCACTCAGTGATCTGTTTTGCTCGGTGATTGATTATGTCAATTTAACTGCTTATAAAAACTTAATTACTATAGAGTTTAGATAATCTATAAGTGAGTGAGACACCTCCCCATCAGTGATGCATTGTGTCATCTTCAACTACCAAGATATCATCAAAACAGGCTGAATTTCATGCTCATAAAGAAGAATTTTCTTGTCATTAAAGATTTTTAGAATGATAAATTTTTAAATGTTAGAGCTACTGCTCATACATATAATCTTTATTTAATTATTACTTATTATCTATCTAAATTTTCTTGCAGAGCTGTAGAAGACTATCTTTGAAAAATTAGATATTAATCTTCTCTACTTAACTTTATATTATCTCCAGATTAAAATTTGCTCTTTTTTAAATGTCCTAATAGCTAATAGGATTTTGCCTTCTTGATGAGAGGCTTTTTTTATTTGAATTCATGAATATTTAATAATTTGTTTTGAGAAGATGCATTGCAGATGGGAAGTGAGCCACTTGCATGAGGATTATGTTATTGACACTGCTTATTAATATAATTTAGAGATAAGCAAACCAGTGACGGAAGGAAAATAAGAAGATATTAAAATTAAATATTTCAGAATATAAAGCTTAAGAAATTGGTTAAAAGTTTAATCTATTAGACTTAATAAGCTTTATAAATAATGGTTTAATAGATATTAAGAGCCCTGATATAAAGCTTCAATTTTTTAATATCGTAAAATGTTTCAAAGATTTAAATTAAATACTGACTGATTGCTATAAGATATAGATAATAATATAAATATCTTTATCTAAATATAAAGTTGTAAAAGTATTTGATTTGATTGATATAAAATTAATTCAGTAGTTGCAAATCCACTGCAGATATTAAATATAAATAAAGCTTTTTTATATAGATATTAATATGCAACCAGAAAATGTTGTTTATTAAAAGAATTGATGTTCATATGTTAGATTTAATCCTCTGCTTATATCATTTAGCTGCTTTATAATAATAAACAATAAAAATTAATGTAATTAGATAATATTATTATTGAATATTTGCTATTTTTTAATGCAATCCTTTAAAATTATAGTACCAGAGAATAGATGCAGTGATAAAAACTCTTTAATATATAAAAATCTCTTATATTTTTAAAATCAGCTTGAATCTGTTTCTTAGCTTAGACCTTTTTAATAATATTTTTTAACTAATTCTCAAATATTTAAAGATTTTATGGTATCGTCTATTATAGTATAGTTTATAATCTAATTATTAAATAAGATACTGACATATTTATCAGTTTTTTGTTCAATAATGTACTTGGTCTCACGAGAAGTTGCTGTACTTTAAATGACTTTATTAATAGCTTTAAAGACAGAGCTGAAAGTAGTCTGACTAGAGCTGATAAAAAGAATCTTTATCTAAAAAATATAACTTAAAAAGTATATTATACTTATAACAGAACATATTTCTAATTTTTAAAATTAAGTTTATAGATTAATGTGTTCTATATTTATCCTGAAATAAATTCTATTGATAGATTCAACAAATAACTTCTATTAGTATAAAAGATTTTTTAATCAATTTTCTATCTAAAAATATAATCTAATTATACCCTTACAAAATGAATATTTGGGAAAATATGAGTTGAAATATGCCAGATTTGCTGGAAAATGAGTTCAGGCAGAAACTTTTGAACTAGTACTGTATATTAATTATCAAACTTAAGAATGAATAACTGTGTTAAATATTTTTTATAAAGATATAGAAGCACTTTTTTAAAGACAATTAATTAATACTAACTTAAAATGCTGTTTAGCTTTTATAGCTGTAAAGCTAGGTATTCTAATAATATTATTATGCTTAAAAATGTAACTAACTTCTTTTGTAATTAAATCAAAACTGATGTTAATAGCTGTGTTCAACTTAATACTATAATGTAATTGGACACCAAGCTGGACACAGACCCCTCTATTTGCTCCCAACTACCACTCAACAGCTTCCTCCTATCATCAAGATGCCCCCCAAAACAGCAGATTTCTTCAACTTCTAAAGAAGGCTGTATTTGCAGTTAAAGTCTATTAAACTGATCAGATATTAAGCATAAAGACAGCTGCTAAGATATATAAAATATCAGATCTATACTTTATTAACTGTCTCAAAGGCTATACTGTATATATAGATATAACATCAAATAATTAGAAACTTACTACTGAGGAATCTTCACTCATTATAGAAATATTAAATATGGATCAATGAAGCTTATCATTATAGTAAGATACTGTACACAATATTGATCAATCTAATATTATTTGATTGAAAAGAAGCATCTTTAACTATAAATAATATTTATTAAATGCTATGAAGAACTTCAGTCTAAATATAATTGCAAATATAATTATCAGCAAGCTCAATATAAAGATTTAAAAATTATTAACAAATGGTTTCAGCTTATAATATTACACAAAAATATAATATTCTGAAATAAGATATCTACAACTTTGATGAGACTGATTTTTAAATAAGTGTGGCATCTACAGTAAAGATTATTTCTGACTCTTATTATATTATTAATTATATTAGAGCTCTGCAGTTAGACAATCAAAAATAATAATTATTAAGACAATTAATATAACTAACTGAGTTTTATTATAATTATTATTTTAACAAAATCTATGAATCTATATAGTATCAAGATATATCACATGATTAAATGATTGATATGAGTGAAAATAGATGGACCAATAATAAGCTATATATAGTCTGACCAAAAGAGATGTTTAATAAGTATCTAGCAGTATATACAGCTGAAAATATTGTTTACTAATTTTAAATAATTAAAGTTATATAATTATAAAGTTTGATCATTTCTGCAAGAAGCATCAAATTATATCTCTTTATATATTATCTTATTATATTGATTGCAGTCTCTTGATATTAGCTGCTTTATATCATTAAAATATATGATTAATAGATTTAGACCAGCATACAGCTTAATATTAACTATATTAATAAATCAGACTTTCTGACTATATAATATACATATATATAGATGCTATCTGTGTTTAATATACAAAATGGATTTGCTGTTACTAATTTAGAGTATACTCTATCAGCTAGATAGAGTGTTATTATATCTTAATAATTAATTAAAGACATCTATATCATCAACTTTTTTATAGCTCAACTAGCTAGACTGCAAAAACATTATATTTAACTTAAGATCTATATATAATTTAGATATGGCTAATTAAATATTTAGTGAACTAATTATTATTCTTAGAGCCCATTAAATCAAGCAATTAGTAAACTAATAGTTCTCCTGTATTTTTTTAAAGTTCTACTAAAAAGTGTTAATTACATTTAAATTTAATGACTTGCTAAAATTTCAATCTGAATTTATAAAATTCTCTAAGTTGTCATACTTTATATAAAAATATTATAGTTATATCTCTATTTCTGTCAAAAGGATGAAGCCTTAGAAGGAGATATAGTGACATAAAGTCCAATAAGGGGTAACAAGAAGACTAGACACAGGGGACAAAGAAAAGCGCAGGGTACATGATTAGAAATAATATATAGTAGATGAGGAAAAGGGACTATGGTCAGTCCAACTTTCAAGAGACTGCTAGTTTGGAGGAAAGACAGAAAAATATATTAACAGACCAACTATTATAAAGAAGAATATAAGAACACTTTTTTCTCAGATAAGATTACTTCTCTTGATTGTGTCTTATTCTTTATAAAGATCTTAGAATCTAGATATTTAACTGGTTTACCTGTCTTTAGTTCTTTGACCTCTATCAACTATCTCACTTTAAGAATAACTGTTTAACTGTTAGATAGTTGATACCTTTTAACAATAAGACACCCTCATTGTGAGTACTGGTGAGAGCAAAAAAATCAATCATATCTACAGTGAGTTGACTGATCAAGCAACCTACTACTGCTGTTAAACCACCTGCTGCAAGTGTTAATACTGAAAAAGTTATCAACATGAAAGTTGTGAAGAAGTCACAGGAATATATAACTCATTTGGCAAGCTAAGTTCAGATAATGCAGTCACTTAAAGACATCAAGATTGCCAAGGCAGAGATATTTGAAGACAAGAGGTCTACCCTAAGAAGATATCTGACATCAATGGACATACATATTCAAATCAACAATCTGTCTAATATAACTGAAAGTGACAAAGTTTTGGTTTTTTAGGGATCTATTTTTAAGAAGCAGTATTCAATTGGTTTATCATATATGAGACTTCAATGAGATATCATCAAGCAAGCAGAAAAAAGAGATCAAGAAATTATTTGAGTTATACTATACTATATTTAAAAGAAACTCAAAGCAATCTTTTAGAATTCTAATAAAGAGAGAACTGCAGAACAAAAGCTTTATACCTTGCAATAAACAACTTCTGTAATGAGCTATGTGTCTGAGTTTTATTAAATTGTGTCTTATTTAAACTTGAATGAATCTGCTCAGATGGTAAAGTTTTACCAAGGATTGAAGAGCAAGATCAAAGATAAAATATTGTATATTAATAGTTGTCCAGAGACTCTTAATGAGATGATTGAACAAGCAACAAAGATTGATAATTATTTGTATAAACAAAAGCTTGAGAATCAATAACTAAAAGTCTTAAAATTTAGTTGATCAACAATAGAATTCTCAAGAGAAATAAGACTAGAATAATAATGTGTTCATGAAGCTAGACACTACTATAATTAAGAGATTAAAGAAAGATCTCAGAAAAAAATACTTGCTTCAATATAGAAAGCCCAGACACTATGCTAAAGCATGTTGGCAAAGAAAATAAAGAACTGGATTGGCCACTCAGGATTTGGGGACCAAGACCTTAGCAGCAACAATTAGAAAGCAAAAGAAGATAAGAACATCTTCAGCAAGATTAATGTGAACTTTCAAGAAATAAATAACAGTGAGAAATATAAAACTGAGTATTATAAAAAATGACCAAAAAGATGATCCAGAATTCTGGGAAATTTTCAGAATTATTGCTTGAATAGAAGAAGAACAGATTGAAGAATATAAAAGCATGCATGAAGAAGACAAAAAGCTTAAAAAGCAAAAAGAAAATAATGATTACAAGAAAGATTGCTGCAGCAAGAAAAATAAAAAACATCTTAAGCATCTGAAAGAGAAAGATCATTATAAAAAACTAAGTATTCAAGAAGAGCTTGAGAAGAGGCAAGCTGCTTAAAATAAAAATTTTTCTATCAAAATGCTTCTGAACAATCAAGAAGATCACTGCAGAAGCAAGAACTCATATAATAATAATACTAAATCTCTCTCAGATAGTGAGTTCCATAACTGTCTGACAGCTCAGAGCATGAAGAAATGAGAGACAGAGCTATCTAAGTCTGAGTTAACTTGCAACTGCACTTTCTTTAAAGCAGATTATTAGGAAGAATCCTGTGGGATATAACAGGATTATATTAATAAACGCAAGGAGCGCTAGATGCAGATATTTCTGAAGTGTTAACAAATAAAAAAAGAATCCTCTGATAGCTAAAGAATTTGAGTGAGCCTTATAAACTCAAATATGCTTTTGCAACAGAGAATTTGGACATGTGCTTAAATACAGCTGTGACCACTATTCAGTATATTCAGAAAAAAAAAATCATCATTGAAAAAAAATTAAAGGACTTGCTATAATGATCAATATCTGCTTTATAAATTTTATAAATACTACTATAGATGGTACCCTCAGGTACTGAAGATTATTATGACCAGAAGATTTGAATATCTGATGAGCAACTCAATATGTGAATATGTGTAAGAGAAGTCAGAACACTTAAGTCATTCTAAAATTAATTCAAACAAATATGGAGCAGATAAATGCATTTAGCACCTTGCAAAAATCAGAGCCAGAATACTAGATCAAAGCTGACAAGATTAAGTAGCAATATTATAAATAGCATTAGAAAGCAGTCACACTAGCAGCCACAAAAAATAAATCATCAATTTATATCCAAGAATAAATTGAGGGAAAGCCAGCCAGAATCATAATTAATTTAGAAGCATCTAAGAATTTTATCAGCTAAGAATATATTAAAGACTATAATTTGGAAACTCAAATAACAGGACCAAATATTCAGATTAAAGAACTAAATAAAGAAATAACTTATAATAGACCAGAACTTTAGATCAAGAAAGTTATATTAAGATCTGAGAATTACACTTCTATTCTGATATTTGAAGTAGTATCTTTGAGGAATCAGTATAATGCTATACTAAAAATAGTATAACTACAAGAACAAAACCCTTAGATTAACTAAAAGATAGAAAAGGTCTTAATTAATAGATGATCAGTTAGTCATAACACTTATTAATAGAAGTTGAGGGCAAGCTTTATCTGCACACTAAAGAAATTAGAGAAAATCCTTAGTGAACACATCATCATCATCAAAACAAAGATAATTAGGAAAAAGCAATATAGAAGATAAAAGATAATATTGATTCTAGAAAGCCAGAGAAGATAAGAACAAAGTGTTGTGCAAATAAAATATGAAACATCAGAAACAATTAAAGTTAACAAGATATTAAAGACAAGAGAAAAGCTCAGAGAGACATAAACAAAAAGTTCAAGAAGTCTTTGCCAAACTATCCAAAAAATATCATGAGTTCCTTGAGTTGTTTGTTAAAAAAGATTATCAGTTACTGCAACATAAAGAAGAATATAAAGCCCAGATACCACTAAAGAAGAGATATAAGTTGTCATAGATTTTTAAAACAATTAACAGATATTGTGAGATAAGCTAAAGATAATTAAAAAGTTTATTAAAAAATTTCTTGAAGCCAGATATATTTGAGAATCAAAGTCATCAATATTATTGCAAATAGTATTTGTCTCAAAAGAAGACCTGAATCCTCAGAATAATTCTTGATTACAGACAGTTAAACAACACAACAGAAGATAACACAAATAAGATATTATTACATCAGGAACGAAAATAAGATCTTTTACAAAAAAACCAAGATTATAACTGTGTTCAATATTAAATAGAGATATTATAATCTTCAGATAAGCTGGAAAACATCTGAAAGACTGTGTTTTTGACAGATTTAGATCTGTATAAATGGATTATTGTGTCTATAAGACTGAAGAGATTATCTGCGTTTTACAAGATACACAACATATGTGCTTAAAAAGTATATCAATAACTTTATTGTAGTTTACTTTGATGACATTATTGTGTTTTCAAAAGATGTCACCAAACACAACAAATATATTTAGAAGACAATAATAAAACTTATAAAAGCCGGAATTATATTGAATATCAAGAAGTGTGAATTCAATACAATAAAAATTAATTATCTTAAAATGATTTTTACACTGAAAGAACTAGAGATTCCTAAGAAAAATAGACTCTATTCTAGAATGGCCTGTGCCAACTGATCTGAAGCAAGTTTAAGAATTTTTAGGAGCTACTGAATACTGCTAGCAATTTATCAAAGAATATGCTGAATTTGCAAGATCTCTGACAAAGCTGACAAAGAAAAAAAAAACCTTTTAATAAAAAACAGCAACAAGCATTTAATCAATTAAAGAAAGCAATATAAAAAGCACTGATTTGCTCAACTAATTATTACAAATTTATATATGTTTTTGGTGGCATGATGATGCGTGAAATTCATTGATTTCTGTATCGGAGATGCAGATAGGAGGGGTGTTCAGCTCAGTTAGGTGTTCAGGTGGCTTGCAGATTATATTTAATACTTGTTGTATACATAAAAATCATGCTTTGATCTTTATATTGAGTCCTTTGATGATTATATTTATAATATCATATTTTAAGTTTATTATAGCAGTTGAAAAAGTTGTAAATCTAATTCTTATTAATAGTATCTAGAGTAGTTGATTTGGCCCACTTAGAAAAAAATATTAGTTATCTATTATATAGTGTTCTAGAAGATATTCCTCACTTATCCATAGATATTATTTATTTAATAAGGGTTTCCTCTTTAGTAGAAGTCAACTTTTGATTTTTAGGCCAAGATTTATATTACATAGTATAGTCTTGAAGCTATTCATAAAGAATAGAGTAAGAGATATTATATATATATATGCTGCTGCCAAATATTCAAAGTTTGACACTTTTTAATGCTTCAATAGCTAATAATCTTCTGCCTTCTTGATGAAGGCCTTTTTGACAGATTTTATGAATATCTTGGTGTTTGATTCTGTTGAACATGTGTGTTGGGGGTGGGCAGTTTGCCTGAGTGGGTGGCTTGTGCTTGTGGATTACATTAACATAATCAACCACCAAGCAATGAATACCACCGAGTGACGAATTTTCACCGCACCCACTATAATTTTGAAGCTTTTCAACCACCAATACAATTAAATTAGACTATCTAGTAGTTGAATATATAGCTATTTATTAAGACAATTCCTTATGGTATGTCCAATAGTCCCACAGCCACTGCAGTGTTGTGGAGCTTGCTGTCAAGGCATAGGTGTAGGCTCATCAAGCTTCTTATTAAATTGCATATCAAGCTGCTGAATGCAATTTTGGCCTTCTTATACAGATAAAAGGGTATCATTATCTAGAATAGCATACCTTCTTGCCTTCTTTCTAGTTTTCTGCTCAGTCTCAGCTTGTAGAGTCCTAATTTTATCTTGAAGAAGAAGATTTATATTCATTGCCATTTATGCAGCCTTTTCAAGATAATGAATATGAGATATTAGGCTGTTAGAAAGCTTTTGCTTTCTTGCACTAAGGCTTTTTTGTAAGCTGCAAATCTTGTGATCCAGCTGGCAAAGATTCTGAGGAGTTTGAAAAGCAGAGGAGACTGAACTTTCAACTGAAGCTGATAGTATTGGCATATAAAGCTGAAAGATAATCTTTGCAAGAACCCACTCTTTATCAAGTGGCTTAAGTCCAGCTCCTGCAAAGCCTTTGCATATATTGTCTGGAGTAAACACTTTTGCACAAGCAGGTGGATATAGGGATAGAAAATCTTCCTTGTTAATATAGTTGTTGTCAGCAATCATTCTCTTTTCAAGCAGTTTTCTGTACATGTACTTAAGCAGGCTAAAAACACCAACATCAAGTGATTGCAGGAGATGAGAGGCATGTGCAGGCATGCAAAGACAGACAATTGCATTCTTCTTGCAGAAAGTATCAAACTCTGCAGTTAAATGACTACTATAACCATCAAGAATAAGCAACCACTTTGCACCAGTTGTATAGTGTCTGGAATATGGTTCAAACACCTCTTTCAATCAGTGAAGGCCTATTTCATCTGTTGTCCAGCCATTCTTGCTAGTTGCAATCCACCAGTTTTTGGAAAGTGCAGGTTCTTGATACTAAGCAGCCTGTTGAGATGCTGCTTTCAAGATAATCACTAGTGGTATATGAATCCCCTTTGAGCTCACAGTCTCAATGATTGTAACCCATTCATGGTTTCCCTAGATGACTGTACAAGGCCTTTCACTGCATTCTACTGCAGTAATAATCTTGGAGGTTGAGCAGAGCCCCATTGCAAAGTCAGTTTCATCAAAATTTCAGATGTCATCTTCATGTATGCCATGTTCCTGAATAGCTGCATGTACAGCTTAAAACCATGGTATTATAACTCTTGGATCCTCCTGCTTTGCATGCTGGTATATAATCCTTCAATTATATCTTGTACACAGCTCAGGATGGCACTTGACAAATTTATAAGCCCAGTTGATGTCAAGGACTGCAGTAGGATTCTGTAGACACTCATAGAGTAATATTTGTGCTATTGAACACAGAAACTCTGGCTGAATTGGAAAACCTTATTTATCTGCCTCTAGTAATTGCTGAATAAGTGTTTCCTCTTCAATAGTCTTTAATCTATGGCCATTAGCATGTGTTTCTGCATGTGGTTGTCTTCCTTTAAGATGAGTGTGAAGGGTAGCCTCAGGCACCCCAAAAATCTCTGCAGCCTTCAGTATTGATTTGATTTTTTGATTTTTATAAGCTGCAATAGCCATTTGAATTCAGTTTTCTTGAGATAAAGGCATTTTTGATAGTGGTGGTGATAAAATAACATGTTGAAAAAAGGAAGTGGTAGGATGGAGGAAAATTTGTCACTCAGTGGTATTTGTCACTCAGTGGTTGATTACATTAATATAATCTACAAGCAAGCCGCCCACTCAAGCAAGCTGCCCACCTCCCAACACTGAACATATTCAAGAAAATCCGTTGAAACATTTAAAAAGAGCCAAATTTTAAATGTTCAAGCAGCTGTGCATATATTCTTTGTGATCAGCTTTGAGGCTGTACTGTATAATATAAATCCTGACCTAGAAATTAAAAATTGAGTTCTACTGAAGAGACTCTTATTAAATAAATAATATTCATAAATAAGCGGAATATCTTGTAGATCTGACACTGTATAACAAAGCAGTTAATATTCTTTTTGCTAAGCAGATTAAATCAACTACTTTATCTACTATTGACAAGAATTAGATTTAAAACCTTTTTAACTGTTATAATAATCTTAAAACATAATATTCTCACAAATATAATCATCAACAGGCTCAATGTAAAGGTTTAAAGATTATTAAAAAAATGATTTCAGTATATATAATAAGCAATTAAGCAATATAAAGTTGTGAATAAAAATATTTATAATTTTAATAAGACTAGCTTTGCAATAAATATAATTGCAATTGCAAAAATAATCACTAGATTAGAAAATACTGACTTAACAGTTAGTTTTCATGCAGTCTCTCAATTGTGAATAGATTACAATCATTAAAGCAGTCAATCTATATAAATAAGTTTTATCATCTATAATTATTTTTGCTGGGAAAACATATTAAATAGCATAATTTTAAAATGATCAACTATCTTCTAATTGGGTTATTGGAGTCAACTGAACTAATGATCAACTTGAATTACTCTGGCTAAAGAAGATTTTTGAACAACGTACTAAGAATTATACAAAAAGAAAATATCAGATGTTGATCCTTAACAGTTATAAAAGCTATTTATATTAAATATATCAGAATTTAACCAGTTTTGTACTAAGCATCTTTTTGTATATCAGCTCATTCTTCATATCTTCTACAGCCATTAGATGTGAGTTGTTTCTCAATTTTAAAGAGATTGTATGATTGCTTAGTTGAGAAAATATACAGCTTGACATCAATCAAATTAATAAAACAAACTTCTTAGCTGCATATTAATAAACTTGCATAAAGATATTTAAATTAGAAAATATTCACAATGGATTTGCAGCTACAGGATTCATTTTATATAAGCCTAATCAAGTTCTTTTACAGCTTCATGTTTAATTAAACTTTAGACTTCAACAGCCTCTAGTATCAGTTGTAGCAATCCATAAAGCCTCTTAAATATCTGAAACATCTTGTAATATTGAAGAATTGCAGCTTCAACCTGAGATAATTAAAACTTTATTTAAATGTTGCACATATAATTCTTTAAGTCTCACAGATTGGATATTAAATTAGCTTATCAAAGACCGAAAAATGACAAGGTATAATACATTTATTCTTAATAAAGAAAAATCAGAAATTACAAACTGCAAATAAGAAATAAAAGCAAAAAATAAACAAAGCTATTAGCTTAAATATCTTAAGAAAATATTCTTACTATACAGAAAGGGCAATATTGTGTAAAGACTATTCAAAAAGATGCATCGAGACAGTTGAGGATTCATCTTTTCAGGCAAAATCATGTACCTGTACACAATATATAGTATGCTAGTCATATGAGCATAATGCTCATATTACCCTCCAGTGTTATAGAACTAGTGTATATTAGATTGTGGCTGCTATAGAGAATGAAAGATTGCATATAGGTGGGAGGTGGGCAGCTTGCTTGTGGATTATGTTAGTGTAATCAACCCCTGAGTGGATCACCCCCCTGGGTGGATCAGCCATCTCCATTACACAACATGTTTAACAGCTTCAATTATTCAGATGCCACCAAACTCAGCAAATTTGACTGCTCATCAAGAAGACAGAATTCTTCTAGCTATTAAAGCTTATCAAGATGGTTAAATTTCAAGTATATGAGCAGCTGTGCAAATATTTGATGTGAATTATTCAACTCTTTATTGCTATCTTTATGACTGTACTATATATATAGATTTAACATTAAATTATCAGAAGCTTACATTGTACCATTAAAGAATCTACTTTTTATCTATAAATCAATATAGTATGCCATCTCACACTGCTACTGTGCAGTAAATAGCCAATTTATTATTGTTTAAGAGATTAATGTCTATATCTTCTATTGGCAAGAATTAGATATATAAGTTTATTAATTATTATGAAGAACTTCAGTCAAAAAATAACCACAAATATAATTATTAACAAGCTTAATATGAGGATCCAAAAATTATCTGTGAATGATTTCAATACATGTGAGATGTTGTTCAACAATATAATGTTATTGATCAAGATATCTATAACTTTGATGAAACTGACTTTTAAATATATCAACTGCCAAAGTAATTACTAGATTAGATCAATTTTTCAGCTGCGCTAGATTTATATAGTCAGAAAATTGTGAATAGATAACTATTAAGTTAATCAATTCAACTGAATGGGCTTTATCATCAATGATTATATTTGTAGAAAAGATGTATCAAGCTAATATAGAGATAAATTATCTGATTGAAGGATTGATATTAGTGTACCTAAACAAATAATTAGCTTGGCTTATTTCAAGTAAAAGAGATATTTTATAAACATACCCATGCCTGTGTAATTGGCAAATATTTATTGTTGATCTTTAATAACCATAAAAATCATATTATATCTAAATTTGATTAGTTCTGAACTTAAAATACAATTATTCCACTATATATGTTAGTATATTCCTCTTATCTTCTTTAATTACTTGATGTTAACTGTTTTTCATCTTTAAAGGGATTAAATAGATCTAGTATATAGCTGAGCATTGATTATATTAATAAATAGAACTTTCTAATTATATATATATATCAATATGCAAAAAAAGAAGCTTTATTTATATCTAATATTTGCAGTGGATTTGCAGCTACTAAACTGATCTCATATTAATTAAATACTTTCACAAGTTTATATTTAGAAGAACATATTTATATTATTATCTACATCTCACAGCAATCAGTTAGCATCTTAAATTTCTAAGACATCTGAATATTAAGAAATTGAAGCTTCAGATCAAGGCCCTTAAGCATCTATTAAAATATTGTTTATAAAGTTTAAGTCCAGCAAATCAAGCTCTTAATTAACTAATTAAAGGCTGCCAGATTGCAATATATAATACTATTTTTTATACAGGAAAATAGCTTATAGCTTCAGTTTTTGGTCTAACAAGTTAGCTAATTAATTATTGAATATACTAGGTGGTGGACAGGTGATCCACTCAGAGGGGTGATCTACTCAGGGTTGATTACATTAACATAATCCAACACCAAGTAGTCCAGGATATCTAGATAGCATGCTATATTAATCTGAACTCACTCTACTAAAGCTGATTTTTCCAGTAGAAATAAGTTTTTGATTCTTAAAATATATATTGATGTAATAAGTGGCCCTAAAAACAATATAAAAGAATAGCTTAAAAAGATTATATGCGTATCTGCAGCTTATATACTTGAAAATTAATCTTTTTATAAGTATTTATAGCTAAAAGAATTCTGCCTTCTTTATAGAAAGCTTGATTTTCTAATGTTGTAGACATTTTTAATAATAGAAAGATTGAGACACATCATGTGATAAGAGACTGACTAACTTGCCTATCTGACTAACTTATAGATTATATTAACGTAATCCACAACCGAGCGATGCATACAACCAAGTGATGCAGTTTTGCCGCCCCCTCAAAACATTCTACCATCAATATTCTTCAATGTGTTTTTTTTTCCATTTCTATCATGCAAAATGCCTCTTTCTCAAGAAAATTGAATGCAAATGGCTATTTCAGCTATTAGAAATCAAAAAATTCAATCAAAAAGGAAAGCTGCTGGTATATTTGGGGTGTCAGAAGCTACTCTTTACAAACAGCTTGAAGAAAGAAAATCATGCTCAGAAACACATGCCAATAGCCATAAATTAACAGTTATTGAAGAGGAAGTCCTTACCAAGCAACTGCTAGATACAGATAAGTGAGGCTTTTTAATTTGGCCAGAGTTTCTGTGTGGAATGGCACAGATTTTACTTTGTAAGCAGACACAAGATTCTATTGTATTTATTGGCATCAACTGGGTATATAACTTTATCAAGCACCACCCAGCACTGTGTACACAATATAACCAACATATATCATATCAACATGCAAAGCAGGAGGATCCAAATGTTATAAGACAGTGATTTGAGACTATACAAGAAGCTATTCAGGAACATGATATCCATAAGAATGATATCTGGAATTTTAATAAAACTGGCTTTGCAATAGGACTCTGTTCCACCTCTAAGATCATTACTGCAGTGGAGTGTAGTAAAAGACCTCAGAGAGTTATTCAGGGGAATTGCAAATGGATTACAATTATTGAATGTGTAAGCTTAAAAGAGATCTATATATCCTCATGAATTATCTTAAAAGCAGGATCTCAATAAGCTGCTTGGTTTTAAGAATCTGCTTTTTTTAATAAGGGCTATGCTCTTGTGAGAAGTCAGAATAACTGAACAACAGATAAAATAGGTCTTCATTGGCTAAAAGAGATATTTGAACCACATTCTAAACACCATTCAACTGGTGCAAAGCAGTTGCTTATTCTTGATGATCATTCTAGCTATCAGACTGCAAAATTTGATATTTTCTGCAAGAAGAATGCAATTATCTGTTTTTGTATGCCTCCTCATACCTCTCATCTTCTACAACCACTGGATGTTGGTGTTTTTGGCCCACTTAAACACACATATGAGAAATTGGTTGAGGGAATGATGGCTGCTGACAATAACTATATTGATAAGAAGGATTTCTTATCTCTCTATCCACCTGCTTGTGAAAAGGTATTTACTAGGGAGAATATATGTAGTGGCTTTATAGAAACTGGTCTTAAGCTACTTAATAAAGACCAAGTTCTTGAAAAGATTATCTTTTAACTTTGTATATCAACATCATCTCTTGTTGAAGGCTCAATCTCCTCTGCTTTTCAAACACCTCAGAATCCTCATCAGCTAGATTGCAAGGTTTGCAGCTTACAGAAAAGCCTTAGTACAAGAAAGCTCTTCAGCAGTCCAATGTCTCATATTCAACATCTTGAAAAGGCTGTATAAATGGTAATAAATGTGAACCTTCTTCTTCAACAAGAAATAAAAGTTCTACAGACTGAGAACAAGCAGAAAATGAAAAAGAAGGCAAGGAGGCATGCTATTCTAGATGATGATCTTGTTTTATTTGTACAGGAAGGTCAAAATTGTGTTCAGCAGCTTGATACACAGCTTAATGAGCATGTTGATGAGCCTACACCTAGGCCTTGCCAGTGAGCTCCAGCATGCTGCAGTGGCTGCAGGATTGTTGGACATACTATAAGGAGTTGTCCTAATAAATAGCTATATATTCAACTACAAGATAGTCTAATTTAATGGTGTTGATGGCTGAAAAGCTTCAAAAAACATGGTGAGTGCGGTGAAACTGTGTCGCTCGGTTGTATGTGTCGCTCGGTTGTGGATTACGTTAGCTCTAAGGTGGCTGACAATTCAGATAGTTTAAAGAGTTCTAAAAATCTAAAAATTTTAGTGATTCTTATAGTTGTATTCTTTATGATTTAAATAATTTAATTAGCTTAGAAGAACTATAATTATTAATTAGAGCTGCAGCAACAGCCTGTACTATTATTATTTAAAGATAACTTTCTTAGAGATAAATATTTTCTAATTGAAGTGAGAGTTCAGCTAAAAGATATAGCTAATATCTCCAAAAACTGAATTTCTTATAAGTTGTATTGTCTTCTGAATGCAGGTATATATTAATTTATAACATTATCTACAAGCCACCTAAACACCCAACTGAGCCAAACACCTCTCTCATCTGCATCTCATATATAGAAATTGAAGCTTTATTATCCACCCAAAACAGCAATTAATCACAAAAACTCAAGAATTAGAGCAATTAGGGCATTGAGTTCTCTTATGCCCAATAATATTACAGTTGCTGCACCTCAGCAGGGTGTGTGTATAAGATAAAGAAGCTATTTTTCTGATTGAAGCAATTAAGGCTTCAGAAACCTAATTCTAACTTTATATAAGCTTTTAAGCTTTCTGAACTGAAAGACCTTCTGTATAAGACAGCTAATTAATTGATGATTTATACTTCTGCTTTTACTTCTTATTTGCAGTATATAAATCATGATTTTTCTTTGCAAGAAGCACTGCACTATTTATAGCCAATTAATAGTCCTTGATGAGCTGGTTCAATGCAGCATTTGTAGAGCTCAGAGAGCTCTGAGTATACTTTTTTAATAAGATCTTAATTCCAGCTGCTTAATGCTGTAATTCAACAATATTATAAGGTGTTTCTGATACTCAATTGGCCTGTAGATTCCCAGAATAGCTTTTAGATCATAAAGAAGTCTTAAGCTGTATATTAAGCTGTAAAAGAACCTGTTCTAAATTAAATAACATTGGTCCAGTTGCTGCAAAGCCATTTTTAATATTCTCTGATTTAAAAGGCTTCCAAACAGGCTCTTGAATAGGTTATAAGAAAATATAGCTTATTAATATAATTGATTTTAAGCCACATGCTTTTCTTCATCAAGCAGCTCCATATCCGCTTCAGAACTGCAAAACAGCTGACATCAAAAGATTGTAGAAGATTGAATGAGTATAACAGTAAGCAAATCAGTGCGATATTATTCTATGTGCAAATCTGATTAAATTAAGGATTTAAATATTTCATGTTTGTCAAGAATCAATATCTGATATTTTCTCTTTGAATAAGCATTTATATATGGGATGAAGAGATTTTGAAACTATAAGATGCCAATATTATCTGTAGTCCATTTATTAGGGCTGATCTCAATTTTTCAGTTGTGCAGTAAAGCCTCATTCTCATATCAAGCCTGTAGATAAGTCTTTGAATATAATACATGGTGAGAGAGCTCATCTCATTGAATTGACTCATTTAAAATTGAAATCTATTCTTGATTCTCAGGCTGTACAAAAATAGAACAACCAGCAGTCTCTGCTTTAGTAACCATCTTTATAGTAGCAATTAGATCTATTGCAAAGCCTGTCTTATCAAAATTATAGATATCATTGTTAAGAATGCTACATTGTTGAATAGTGCTTTGTACACACTCAAACCACTTATAAATAATCTTTAGATCCTTATATTTGACACATTGATAATTGTATCTTTATAAATATTATGTTTTTAGCTCTTTATAGTAGTTGATAAAGTTATAGGCCCAGTTCCTGCCAATAAAGTATTGAGTATCTGACAGACTATATTTAAAAAGAAGAATATTAGTCATATCTTATACAGAGACTGGCTGAGGAGCTGCTTCACACCTATCCAAAGATAATATTCATTGTAAAAGTATATTCTCTTCAGTAATTATTAATTTATATCTATTAATATATTTCTTGATCCTTGCAACACAGCATAAAGTCAGTTATATAAAATAATAAGAGAAACATCATAAAGATATGCTGCTTCACAAATATAAGAAAATTGTTTATTTTTCAAAGCAGATATTGCCAATAAGATTCTTCCCAATTGCTCAACTATTTTTTGCAAATTTCTATGTGTTTTTGGTGACATGGTGACATTTTGAAATTCATCTATTTCTGTATAGGAGACACAGGATGGGAGGGGTGTTCGGCTCAGTTGGGTGTTTGGGTGGCTTGTGGATTATGTTAATAAGTAAAAGTTCTTAATAATAAATATAACTAAGATTCAGATTTGCTAATAAATATTATAAATAGATCTATAATTAACCTGAAGAAAACAATTAAATATATATTATTTAAATTAGCTTATTAAGTAGCACTTGTAGATCAAAGAGATAAATAATAAGAATTAGAGAGAAAATAAAATCTTTTTAAAAATAATATTTGGGTAAAAAGCAAAAAACAAACAGATAGGATTAATATGGATAACCCAGCATCAATTATTCAGAAAAAAGAGAGAAAATAAAATATATATTATTCTGATTTTTAAGATATTATGCCTCCTTCTAAGAGTAAATAAACTACTCTTTTCTCTTTTTTTCTGTAGTGTATCTGCGAGTTTACTCATTGTTTCCAATAAGTGGCATTTCTTTCTCTTACTTTATATATTATATCAAACTTATTAAACAAATGCTTTATCTTTCTAAAATTCTTAAATTTTCAATATTCTCTAATAATAGATAGCTTTTTATCTTATAAAATACTACATGTAGTTCTTTTTTATGTTATATACTTTATGAACATAGCTTTATTTTTATTACATTTATTAATCTCTATAGAATCTGATAACTTAAACTAATTTAAATATTTAGAAATACTTTAGCAGTAAGATGCAAAAGATAGGATATAGATAATAGTATTATAGTCTCAGGGCTAGCTTATAAGACTGCTTTTTTAAAAATTTAATAATATAGAATAGTTCTATCTAGCAGTAATCAAGCTTTCAATAAAGATAAATATAGGAAAAATATATTTTTATATATATTACTATTTATTTAGTTTTTTATATAAAAGATTATTATCTAACAGTCTTTATCGTAATACTTCTTAGCAGCTTTATTAGTTTTAAAGACATTTCTTTGAAAATACATATTATTTAAAGGTGCTTAATAAAATTCTCCACAGATAATATACTATTAATAATATTTAATCTTCTTTTTATAATAATATATACACTACTATGTTTGGTCAACAGTGCTTTACAGCTAGAATATTTAATTATTTTATATAAAGCTGCAGTAGCTTTATAGATAGCGCTTTAATATTTTATTTAATTTGATTATTGGTTTAAGGATAAAAGGCTGTGAACACTTTATATTTTTATACTAATATAACAATAAAGACTAAATTAGAACTTGCTTTAAAAATTGTTAATTACTAATTATATTTTAGAGGTTCTGTATCAGCTAATATATCTACTGTATATAATTATATATACTAAGTTCTAAAATATCTTAATAATAAAATATAAACAGCAGGCTTAGTGAACAGATTAATAATAATAACAATAGCATTAAATTTATTCTCTAGCTATTTTAATTATGCTATCTAGCTCTGTTATAAAATTTATAAATATCTAAATTTAATTATGTTGAGACTGAGAGCAGTTAGAGATACAGTCTATATCTTCAAGTCATATTTCTTTAACAAATATTATATATCATGAGATATGTCTTGATATCTGTTATTATTTATATTAAAAATACTTCGACTAAATAGTCTTTAGTATACTTCTTATTAAAGCATTCTTCTATTAAATTGTTATGATTTACTTTTATAATCTTCATAATCATTACAGGATCTTAATTAAGGTATACATGTATATATGCATTTCTAATATTTAAGAAGGCTCTCTTTATTCTTTATGTAATCCTAGAATAAGTTTTTAATGTCCTTATTATTCTTACTGATGCTAACTTCTTTAGTTATTCTATGTAAAAATATTCTCTTATTAAACTTGCTGAAGAAGTTGTTCTAAAAGCTCAGCACGTTTATTCAAATATATTATTTTAGTTATTATAACATTAAATAATCTAAAATATTTATATACTCAATATCTGACTGTCTCTTATTATATTTATATACGTAGAAGGTTATACTAGCTAGCCAAGAGTGAACTCCAGAAATAGCTGAATTTGATTGACTAATCTAGTCCTATATAATGTAATCCACCACCGAGCTGGTCACACCACTGAGCTGGTCAGTCCTCAGCCAAAAGTTGCAGCCCAACGCGACCGAAAATCTTGAAGATTATTGCAACAAAATTATTATATTTTCCTATAACGTAATCCACAACCGAGTGAGCCACCCAACCAAGCAAGCCACCTGGACATGATTTTTGCTGTGGTCAAAAGCCATGAGATATCTTTACTACAGAATCAAACCAAAGCAAAAATTATTTGAATATTTGAATTATCTAGGTCTACTAGAACAGCTTGTTCTAGTATGACCAACTTGATGGCAATTACTACATTGTGGTGGTGCATGCTTTTTAGGAACTCCTACTGGTTCCATCACCTGTATAGCTTCTTGGGCAAGTTGCTGGCCTTCAGCATCTGTTAGAGCACCTCCAGTAGTAATAAAAGATCTAGGGGTTATATACTTTTGCTTCTGCTTCTCATTTGCTGCACACAGCCCTTTTATCTCCTGATCTAGGAAAAGGACCTTGTGTATAGTAGATTTAGCTGCCTTTACAAGCTGACAAATAGCCTTGGTTGAAGGACTTTAAGAGTTGCACTAAATAAGCTGCTTGATAAGCTCCATCTGCCTTTGCATCTCAGTAGTAGTATAAGGGGTCTTTGCAGTCCATTCAATATCTACAGGTCCATGAGCAGTACCAGAGGATATAATATTCTTGATAGTAAGCTTATCTAGTACTCTTTAAGAATCTAAAGAAACTAAATCAGAAGCTGTAAATCCACTGCAGATATTCTTTGATTCTCTATAAAGATCAAGAAAGTTTTTCTTGTTAATGTGATGAATGCTATTTTGAATACTTCTTATTATCTCTATCCCATATGCCTCCTTTAGGGTGCAAAGCAGCCAACATCAAGAGATTGCAGTTTATCAGATGAATGAGAAGGCATATAAAGAGGGATAATTTAATGGTTCTTGTAGAAAAGATCAAACTCTGCTGATTCATGGCTAGTATAGCCATCAAGAATCAAAAGCTAATATTTTTCAATTGTATAAGCTATAGTATGCTTTTCAAAGACCTTTTTCAACTATAAAACTCTAAGATTATTATTTGTCCACTCATTATCACTCAGGCCAATTAGCCAGCTAGGGTTGATATCTTGATATTATTGAGATTGGTGGACCTTGCTGGAGAAAATAATCATAAGGGGGAGAGGCCATCCAGAGAGATTAATGCATTTAATAATAATGATCTATTCACAATTCTCTGACTGTACAGCTTGTATGTAGCTTGTTTAATGACAGAATGCAGTAATAATCTTTGCTATATAAGCTACACTCATTTGAAAGCTAGTCTCATCAAAGTTGTAGATATCTTGTTCAAGAATACCATACTTTACTATGGTATTCTTAACAAGACTAAACTATTAGTTGATGACTTCTGGGTCCTCACATTTTGCACACTGGTAATCATATTTGCAGGTATATTTTGATATAAGATCATCATGCTGTTTAATAAAGTTGCTGACCCAGTTCTTTTTAGTAGATAGGCCTGGATTCTGATGAAATAATAAGATATCTGCTATTTTGCATATAGTATCCTGAGTTGGTGGTAGGCTGCACTCATTCATATCTAGAATCTATTTCTTTAAAGAACTCTCTTCTAGAATACTAAGCTTCTGGCAGTTGGCTGGTATATCAACCTGTGCTTTACAGCCACTAATTCAATGTGTAAGAGTAGATCAAGGAACATCATTACTACTGCTGCTGCTTATATGCTTTTAAACTGACCATTTGGTATGCTTTGACTGCAAGAGATATGCAATCTTCTAATTTAACAGTTGAGTCTGGTTGTTTTGATGTTATATTGGATGAAAAATTGAGTTTGATAATGATCCAATGGATGCAAGGTTTAGGGGTTCTGAGGTGGCTTACTTGGTTAGGTGGCTCACTCGGTTGTGGATTATGTTATAAAAGAAAAGACACTATTTATTAGGACATTTAAGCTAATTATAGCCTTCTTGATTGCAATTATCTTAGTGGTCTCTGTAGTTGTCAAGATGATTTCTGCAGTTGCTCATGCTCTTGAGCTTTTTGCTGCTCTTTAGCATCTGTCAAGCTTCCCCCTGCTTGAATAAAATATTTAGATGCTTGTTGCTTTCTTTTTTGGTGTTGGTTTTCTGCACAAAGCTGATGAATCTCTTGCTGCAATAGGATAGCATTCTGCATAGTTATCTCTGCATATTTAATTATTTTATCCACTGCCTGTTCTATAGTGGAAGAAGATAATAATTAATGATTTCAGAGATGTTGAATTTACTTCTTTTACTGGTCCAGTTGATACATATCAGTTGATGTCTTACCTGGGTTAAAAGATTGATTGCTATGTGCTATAAAAGGTGGTGTTGGTGTCTTGAGCTGAATATAAAGCTTTGAAAGAACTCTTTCAGGGGATAATGAAATCAGGTCAGTTACTGCAAATCCACTTTAGATGTTTGATGCTGATAAAGCTTGTTGATAGACTACAGAATAAATATATAGAAAATCTTTTTTATTAATAGAATAGATCCCTCTCTGCATTATCTCCTGAGTCTTCTGGTCATATAAGTACTTTAATGGTGAAAAGCAGCTCACATCCAGTGATTGTAGCAGATGAGAAGAATATAATAGTATATATAAAGAAATTATCTTTCTTTCTGTATAGAACTTGTTAAATTCTGTAGTGGTATGGCTACTGTATTTATTTAGAATCAAAAGGCAATATCTCCCAACTGTATATAAAGCTGTATATGTCTTGAAAGTCTCTTGAAGTTATTTGAGGTCTATCTCATCATTTGTCCAACTATTCTTGCTGATGCTGATTCAGTAGTTATTTAGAACAATTTGATACCAACAAGATTGGTGATTTTCTGCAGCAAGAATAATCTGAAGAGATAAAGCCTATTTAGCTGCATTTACTACAATAATTGCAGTCACCTATTCACAATTCCCAGGTTGTATAGCTCTTGCATGACTCTCTTGTGTTTCTGATCCACAGACAACTTTGACAGTTGAAATCACACTTATTTGAAAGCCAGTCTCATCCATATTGTAGATATCTTGTGTAAGAATTCCATAATTTTGAATAGTATTATAGAACCACTTGAACCATCCCTTGATCAGCTCTGAATCTTCACATTTAGCTTGCTGGTAATCATACTTTTGGCTGTATTTAGAGCAGTTCATTGTGGCACTTGATATATTGGTTTACTCAGTTCTCACCAATAAAGGCCCTTTGAGAGGATGATAGCTGGACAAATAGCAATAACTGTATCAGATAGTATACAGTTGATATTTGTGGAGGTAAACCATGTTAGTCTATATCCAGAATCTATATTGAAAGTGTATTCTCTTCAGTCTCTGTCAATTTTCAGCAATTGGCAATTGAATCTTTGCAAGAAGTAGTCCCACTGACATATATTATTAAGATGCTTTTAGGCATGTCAAATGCATCTGCAGCCTTTCAGATTGATAGAAATTGGCTCTTTTTATAGGCCTGAAGAGCCAATTGAAGATGTTCCTCCCTAGATATATCAGCCATTAGGTGGTGGTGGTGGGTGGTGGTGGTAGTAATAGTCAAAAACTTGGTGTTGGTGTTGTGGCTGACCAGCTCGGTAGTGTGACCAGCTCGGTGGTGGATTACGTTATAAGGTGATACACAGGAATTAAAACTTTATACTGATCAGGAGCAGGTTTTTATACTTTTAAGAATGTTAAATTTTATAGTGCTATACTCTATCAAATTAGTCTTAAGCAAAGTCATAACTAAGCCAATAATATGATATTAAGGTTACATACTCTTATAAGGGTTGAGGCTTCTGACTCTTCAGCAATAATCAATATACTCTCTTAATCTGTGACTGTTATGCTTTCTAATCAGACAGTTTTGAAGTTATTTACAAGCAGTATTTTGTTCCTTATTTTTATAGTCTAGATAAAGTATTTAAAGAAATTATTTATACTTTGTACAACTGAGAGACTTTCTAAAGCTGTTTGCCAGCATATAATTGTTATCAGATGCTTTAACATAATCTATAAGTGAGAGCCACATATAACTGAGTGCTAATCAATCCTCAACCTATAACATGTTCAATATATCTAAATCAAGATGTCAACATTGTAATGCAATCAAGATACTTCAAAAGAAAATAGAATTTTTAGTTATTTAAGCTTTTAAAAATAATCAATTTTCAAGTATTTGAGCTGCTGTAAATATATATAATTTGCTCACTGTCTTTGCAGTCACACATAGATATATTAATTTAACATTTAATAATTAAAACTGACTTCTACTGAAAAGAACACTTTCAAAATAGATATTATTAATAAATTAATATGATCTAGTATTTAAAGTTTTATTCAGTTCATCTATAATTGATAAATATTAAGTTTGCAACTTTATCAGCTAATATTATAAGCTGAAATCTAAATATAATTGCAAGTATAATTATTAATAAACTCAATATGAAAATTTAAAGATTATTTATAAATGATTTTACTATGTACAAGATGTTATTTAACATATAATATAATTAATCAAAATACAACTTTGATGAGATAGACTTTTAAATAAATATATATTAATTATTAAAGTTATTGCTGACTCAGATTAAAATCAGCTAACTAGTATATTGGATTTCATATAATCAAAAAATCACAAATAAATATAATTAAGTTAATTGACTTATCTGAATGAGCCTTATCTTTAAAAAAGTATAATTATATTTTCAGGAAAGATGCACTAAGCTTTATAATATTAAGATATATTATTAAATTGGGTAATCAATATTATTAAGAATAATTAAACAAATAATTAACTTAACTTACTTTAAATAAAAAAACTTTATAAATATATTCATATCTGTGTAATTGACAAATATTAATTATTATCTTTCAATAATCATAGAAATTATATTATATCTAGATTTAATCAGTTCTATGCTCAGAATATGATTATTTTATTATATATGTTATTGTATTTTTTCTTATCTTTTTTAATCACTTAATATTGACTATTTTTATCTTTAAAAGATATATAGAAGATTGAATCTAGTATATAATTAAGTATCAATATATTTGATAAATAGATTTTAATTATATATTAATATATAAAAAAAGCTCTATTTATGTCTAATATCTGCAGTGGATTTGCAGCTACTGAACTAATCTTATATTATTTAGATTAAGTGCTTTTGTGACTATATTTAAATAAAGATACTTATATTTCTATATCTTGCAGCAATCAATGAGCATCTTAAATCTCTTAAAATATCTTTACTATTAAGAAATTTGAGCTTTAAATTAGGACTCTTAAAGTGTCTATTAAAACATTATCTATAAAGCTTGTTAAGTCTAATAAATTAAGCTTTTAATTAATTAATTAAGAGCGTCAGATCACAGTATATAATGCAGTCTTTCTTACACAAAAAAGAAGCTATAAGCTAAGAATTGATATTCAAAAAGCAGAACACATCTAGATTCTATATTATTAGTAAAGATATTTTAAGAAATGCAGAAAGACTGCAACATGCTTAAAAACTGATTAAAGATAGAAAAGAATAACTGAGCAATTAGCTTAACAGACATCTAAACAGGCATCATTATCAAAATGTAGTAAATATAGAATATTAGGATGTATTATTAGACAATGCTCTAATTATTAAATATGTACATACATGCCCATGGCTGGTTAGAAAACCTGGTTGTCACTAGTTATGGATGATTGTTAAAGATAATTAAGAGTTTTTGCTAATTATTAGCTACTATGACTGGTATATGATAGACTAGTGGATAATTTTAGTTTTATAAAGAATTTATTTGGTTTATAATAGATCTGCTTAGGTTTTGCTTAGAGTTTAGAACCAAGTAATATCTCAGATATGGTTTAGAGCTAAATAACTATTATTGATAATTTATACCTATTTATGGTTTTTAAATAATTCTTATCTAGTCAGATCTAGATGCCATCAGGGCTTCAGTTGCATAGATCTAATATGCCAACTTCAATCATTTATATATTTATGAATTCTTCATGAAACCAAATAAGGATTGAATCATTTTTTGCATAAATAAGAGGATTAAAATGAGCTCATTTTTATTAGATTTTTTTATAAACCCTGATGGAAATAAGTCCATTTTAATCTTCTTATGTGAAAACAATGATCTTATTTGATTTCATGAAGAATTCATGAATATATGAAGGATTGAAGTTGGCATACTAGATCTATGCAACCAAAGCCTTAACGTAATTCACCAACGAGCGAGCGGCGGTCTGAGCGAGCCGCGCCTGAATATCTGCCCCGAATGCTGCAACGCCTATTATATTAAATATTCTATAAAAAAGCGCCTATATACATGAAATTGAAGCTATTTACTAGGGCATCCAGTCCTAATATATCCAATCTTATGGCAGTTACTGCACTGCAGTGGTGCTTGCTTTTTTGGCTCCTGTATCTCACCTACTGCTTGATCAGCTTCTTGAATAAGCTGCTGGCCTTAAGCACCTGTTAAGATCCCCCCTGAAGCAATAAAGGATCTAGGGGCTTCTCTCTTTTGTCTTTAATGCTTATTGGCAGCTTGAAGCTCTTTCATCTGCTGCTGAAGCATGAGAACCTCATGCATAGTAGATTTGCATGCCTTTGCTAGCTGACCAATTGCTTGATTTGGGGGGCTTTGAGAATGCCAGTCAATAAACTCCTTGATAAGTTGCATCTGCTTTTGCACCTCTGCAGTAGAATGAGGAGTCTTTGCAGTCCAGAGACCATGAGAAGAAGGTGGTGTAATCTTTTTAGCCTGAATATCAAGTATATCTAGCACATGCTGTGGATTGAATGGCACTAGGCCTGTTGCTGCAAATCCACTCTTTATATTGGCTTCTGAAAGTGCTTTTTATAAAGATTGGTATAGTGATAAGAAGCCTTGCTTGTCCATATAATTAATGCCAAGTTGCATGCTTTTCTAAACCCCCTGTCCATAGGCCTTCTTTAAGGGAGCAAAGCAAGAGACATCAAGAGGCTGCAGGCAATGGGAAGAATGTGGTGGCATATAAAGAGAGATAATTTACTAATTCTTGCAGAAGTAGTCAAATTCTGCAGTGGCATGGCTGCTATAGCTATCCAGAATAAGAAGGTGATATTTCTCTATAGTCTGCTAAATTGTATGCTTCTCAAAAACCTCTTTTAGCTAAAGCAATCCCAGCTTATCATTGGTTCATCCATGCTCACTTAGGCCTATTGTCCAGTCTGGTGGTAGATCTTGATACCATGAAAATTGGTGGACCTTGCCAGCAAAGATAATCAAAGAGGGTAGGGCTCAGCCTATAGCATTAATTAATTTAATAGCTGTCACTCATTCACAATTTCCAGACTGTATAGCTTGTACACAGCTTATGGTATGATAAGATCCAGTAATAACTTTAGCTGTTAATGCCACATCTATTTAAAAGCCTGTTTCATCACAATTGTAAATATCTTGTTCAAGAATACCATATTTTTTGCTATGGTATTCTGAACAAGATTGAACTAATTCTTAATAATTTCTGGATCCTTATATTGTGCCTGTTGATAGTTGTACTTGTGATTATATTTAGAGGCAAGATCACTATACCACTTAATAAACTGGATCACTCAATTTAGACCAATTAATATATTGCCTTTGCAATCAGATAATAATATAGTTGCCATTTTGCACACTATATCATGAGATGGTGGCAGGCCTCACTCATCTATATTAAAAATCTATTGCTTTAGTGAAGATTTCTCCAGCTTGATAAGCCTTTGATTATTTGCTGAGATATTAAGGCAAGCTGTACACCCCCAAATATGGTGTTTTAGGGTAGAATATAAAACATCATAGATATTAGCTGCTGCTTTTGTAGAAGAGATTTGACCCTCTTTAACTGCTTTAATTGCAAGCAGCATACAGCCTTCTATTTGCACCTTTAATTCAGCAGTCTTTGATGGCATATTTGATGGAATTTGATATAGTAGTAGATGATGTGGTTGAATAGGGGAGTGGCTCGCTTGGCAGCTTGAACCACTGCTTGCTTGTTGGTGAGGCTTGCTTGTTGGTGAATTATGTTAAGTCTTTAAGCTTATGCAATCAAATCCTCTGGGGGCTCCTAGACTTGCTAGACTTATGTCTTTAAAAAAGTACTGCTAGTAAGAGTATGCAGTAAGTCTAGTTAGTGTTATAATATTTAATAATATTGTTGCATAATCAATATAAACTACTCTATATAAAATTCTTGTGTAGATGTTTAAATCTCATCAGATCTAAATAAAATAATAAATTTATTTTAAAAATTCTAGTGCCTATCAGGCAGAATAATTGTAAATTATTATATAATTAATAACTATTTTATAATCTTGAGTTATAATAATTTCAACTTTACAATTATAAGTTTTTAACTAGCTTATTACTAGTTAAGTTTACAGTTAAAATTATTTAAAACCTGTTATAATGATCTACAATTATGCATAATCAAGTACAACCTTTATGCAACCCTCATGCTTAACAGAAATTTGGCAGCATAGTATTTTAAGTTCTAGTCAATATTAGATATTCTAATTCAAATATGGCAGTTGAACTGATGATAAAGACATCATCTAGTGAATGATGTGGCACTCGGTTATATGTAGCTCTCATTTATAAATTATGTTAATATAATTCAACACCAAGTAGCCCACATTCCCCAACACACAATGTGTTCAACAGCTTCAACTATCAAGATGCCATCAAAAACAGCAGATTTAAAGGCTTATATAAAGAGCTCTATTTTGCTTGCAATCAAAGCTTATAATAAATATCAAGCAATGAGCAGCTGCAAAAGCATATAATATATTAAATACTTGCATATTATCTTTGTTTGTGCTGCTTATATTAATTTAGCATCAAATAAATAAAAACACTAATATTAAAGAATCTTCACTTATCAAATAAATATTGAATATGGATCAAGAGAGTATTATTATATCTAGCTATTATATATAATATAATCAATTTACTGCTATTTATCTAAAAAACATCATCTTTAGTCATAATTAATGAGAAGTGAATACATAAATTTATTGATTCTTATATAGAGCTTGTCTAGATATAACTGCAAATATAATTATTAACAACTTAATGTGAAATTTTAAAATTATTAAAGAATGATTTTGACTTACGCATAATATTATATAAAAATATAACATTCTAGAACAAGATGTCTCCAACTTTAATAAAACTGATTTTTAAAAGCTATATCAAGATCATTGCTAAATTTCACTATTTTATTAATTGTGTTAGAGCTCTGCAGTCAGACAATCACAAATAAATATTTATAATTAAAATAGTTAATGTAACTGATTAAGCTTTATTTTTAATAATTATACAAGGTTCATCAATCTATATAATATGTTCAGAAGATATATCAAATGATTGGGTAATTGATGTAAGTGAAAATAAATAGACCAATAATGATCTATATATAATCTGGTTAAAAGAGATGTTTGATAAGCATACAGCAGTAACATAATCAACCACCAAGCAATGAATACCACTGAGCGACAAATTTTCACCGCACCCACTATAATTTTGAAGCTTTTCAACCACCAATACAATTAAATTAGACTATCTAGTAGTTGAATATATAGCTATTTATTAAGACAATTCCTTATGGTATGTCCAATAGTCCCACAGCCACTGCAGTATTGTAGAGCTTGCTGTTGAGGCATAGGTGTAGGCTCATCAAGCTTCTTATTAAGCTGTATATCAAGCTGCTGAATGCAATTTTGGCTTTATACAGATAAAAGAATATTCTTACTTAGAATAGCATATTTTCTTGCCTTCTTTCTAGTTTTCTGCTCAGTCTCAGCTTGTAGAGTCCTAATTTCATCTTAAAGAAGAAGGCTCATATTCATTACCATCTATGCAGCCTTTTCAAGATAATGAATATAAGATATTGGGCTGCTAGAAAGCTTTTGCTTTCTTATATTAAGGCTTTTTTGCAAGCTGCAAACCTTGTGATCCAGCTGGCAAGAATTCTGAGAAGTTTGAAAAGCAGAAAAAACTGAACTTTTAACTAAAGCTAATAGTATTGATGTATAAAGCTAAAAGGTAATCTTTGCAAGAACCCACTCTTTATTAAATAGCTTAAGTCCAGCTCCTGCAAAGCCTTTGCATATATTGTCTGGAGTAAACACTTTTACACAAGCAGATAAATATAGAGATAGAAAATCTTCCTTGTCAATATAATTGTTGCCAGTAATTATTCTTTTTTCAAGCAGTTTTCTGTATGTGCGCTTAAGCAGGCCAAAAACACCAACATCAAGTGGTTGCAGGAGATGAGAGGCATGTGCAGGCATGCAAAGACAGACAATTGCATTCTTCTTGCAGAAAGTATCAAACTCTGCAGTTAAATGGCTACTATGACCATCAAGAATAAGCAACCACTTTGCACCAGTTGTATAGTGTCTGGAATATGGTTCAAACATCTTTTTTAACTTTGCATGCTGGTATGTAATCCTTTAATTATATCTTGTATGCAGCTCAGGATAGTGCTTGACAAATTTATAAACTCAGTTGATGCTAAAGACTGTAGTAGGTAAACACTCACAAAATAATATTTGTGTTATTGAACACAGAAACTCTGGCTAAATTGAAAAACCTTGTTTATCTGCTTCTAGTAATTGCTGAATAAGTGTTTTCTCTTCAATAGTCTTTAATTTATGGTCATTAGCATGTGTTTCTGTGTGTGGTTGTCTTTCTTTAAGATAAGTGCAAAGAGTAGCCTCAGGCACTCAAAATCTCTGCAGCCTTCAGTATTAATTTGATTTTTTGATTTTTATAAGCTGCAACAGCTATTTGAATTTGGTTTTCTTGAGATAAAGGTATTTTTGATAGTGGTGGTGATAAAATAATGTGTTAAAAAAAGAAAGTTGTAGTGGAGGAAAATTTGTTGCTTAATAATATTTATTGCTTGGTGGTTGATTATGTTATTGTTATGAACTAGAAAGGAGGTCACATGATAGATTATCTACAATTTATTTTCATGATTCAATACTATAATTCAATTTTATAATTCAATTTCATAATTCAACCCTATAATCTAAATCTATAATTCAAGACTATAATCTCATTCTATAATCCAGGAATCCAGGAAGACAGCATGTATATAAAGATACTCTTTTCAGACAGATTCTGACTCTCATAGTTGACTCACATAGCAATCTGTCATATAAACATTGCTAGTAACACAGGCTTGTTTTAACTATTATATTGCTCACCTCCTTGTTTCTTGTCTTCAAGATAAACCAATGACCTCTTTAGGTCTAGTTATCTAGGCCTGTTGTTACACTTTGACCACCCTTCTTGCAGGAAGCAAGGTGTGTTGTGAGCATTCAAGAGATTAAAAACATGAAGGGATATATCTCCACCCAGAAACTAGCTCAAGCAGTAAGAGCTCTATAGGAGCAAATTCAGCAGTTACAGAAACAGTTATAGAGACAGGTTAATAAAAATATATAGCTGTAAGAGCAGGTAACATACCTCAGATATTAAACACACTTAAATAAAAGCAACACAAGATAGACAATTGATCTCAACCAAGATTTGACCCAGCAGACTAAGGTGGCTAAACCAGACCTCTTTTATAGAGAAAGAAAGAAGCTCCAGATATTTATTTTCTAGTTGAAACTCTACTTCTTTTTTAATACACCAGATTTTCTGGATGAAGACAGAAAGGTCATGTTTGCAGCAATCTATTTTTAAAATACAGCAGCTCAATGGTTTGAACCCTACCTTCAAGACTAAATGCAAAAAGCGCCTGAAGAACATCAACCAGAAACTAATAAAGTGTTTAATAGATTTTCTACTTTTATGGCAAAGATGAAGCAGAACTTTGAAGACCTCAATAAAATCAAAAAGACTACTTATATAATTATAACAATCTGGCAAAAGACCTCTGTTGCTGCTTATACCACAGAATTCCAGTAAGCTACAGCATATTTAAATAATTGGTCAGATAAATCTCTCATGAAATACTACTATTGAGGATTGAAGAACAAAATCAAGAACAGATTAATAATCTATAAAAACTCTAAAAATCTAAATACACTTATTAATCTAGCTATTAAGATTGATAACCACCTCTTTAAGTGTTACTATCAAGCTAATACTCCACAACAGACTAACCAGCAGCATACTAAGAATGGAGGAGATGCTATAAAATTAAACAACACCAACTAGAAAAACTCCCAGAAGGATAAACTCAAACAATTTAACAAAAAGCCTTGAGGACCTAACCCCAATTAAACTAAAAAGCAAAAAAATACTATAAGCAGAAACTATATATTTACTGTAAAAAAAATAATTATATAGGATAGAAATACCCCAACAAGCTCAAAAAAAAGAAAAGAAGCAAGCTACCTCTACTCAGAAAAGAAAAGAAGACCACACTGCCTGCCACTAAACCACCTATTATGATGATAACTGCAGTATTTATTGGTCAGAAAAGGATGCCACAGGCTGGTATTTAAAGCCACTTAAGTCAAAAAACTAGTTGGCCCTGTGTTACAGATTAGGACAGATTAGGAAAAAGGTCACATAATAGATTATACATAATCTATTTCCATGATCCATTTTCATGATCCATTTCCATGATCTAACTTTATAATCCAACTCTATAATCCTATTCTATGATCCTAGAGACTCAGGAAAACAGCATGTATATAAAAATGCTCCTTTCAGACAGAATCCGACCCTTGTGGTCAACTCACATAGCAACTTGTCATATAGACATTGCTAGTAACACAGGCTTATTCTTACTATTCTATTGCTCACCCCCTTGTTTCTTGTCCTCAAGATAAACCCAACAGCCCTATTAGGTCTAGTCATCTAGGCCTGTTGTTACACCCTGCCAGAAAGGAATACTTGCAGAAAGTATAGCTAAAGTCTTTATATCTTAATACAAGCACCACCAGAAAAAGACTATATCAGCAGCTTATTGTTAACAGTGAAATCAACAGAAGATAAGCAAGAATCATAATTAATAATAGAGCAACTGAAAACTTTATTAGCAATATTTTTGTCATCAAGAATTATATCTCTTATTAGGCAAAGAAGAAACTCTATAAGTTAATTATAGCAAATAAATCACCCAGCAATTATAGAGATAGATAAATATAAATGAAAACCAAGAAATCCATCTTGGCAATTGAACAGCATTTCAAACAGATCAACCTGGATATTACTTAAATCTTAAAACATAACATCATTCTAGGAATACCTTGGCTAAAGACACACAACCTCTATATAGACTGGAGAACTGAAGAGATACAGTTTATAAAAACACTTAAAAGCAGTGTAAGGCTCAAGAGGCAGCCTGAAAAGCAATCAGAGATTGTTAAAGTCTAAGAGATATTAGGAGAAGCATTAAAGTATATATAATAATAAAAAAAGCAAGTTGGCATGTTATATATCTGTCCTAAAGAGGTCAAGGAAGTAGGAACTCTAACAAAAAAGCAGAAAATAACTAAACTCTCTATTCAAGAAATAGAGAATGTGCCATAAAAGTACTGAAACTTTCAGGATATTTTTCAGGAAAGAGGTAAGAAAAAACTCTTAGAACACCAGCTATAAAACTATAAAATATTATTGAAATCAGGGATACAGCTAGTATTCAAACTAATTTATTTTCTCTTAAAAAAGAAACATGAGGCACTATAGAAATATATTGACAAGAATCTAAAATAAAAATATATTAGGCTATTTATTTCTCCTGCAGAATACTCTATACTCTTTGTCTCTAAGAAGAATGAGAAGTTACAGCTCTGTGTAAACTATTATCAGCTTAATAACATCACTATCAAGAACTGCTATCTGCTGCTGCTCATTTCAGAGCTTCAGGATAGACTTAGGAGGGCCAGATATTTCACCAAACTAAATCTACATAAAGACTACTATCTGGTCTGAATAAAAAAAGAAGAGGAATGGAAGACTGCCTTTAAAACCTGTTTAAAATATTTTAAATATATAGTTATATTATTTGGACTTACTAACATGCCTGCCACATTCTAGAGCCTAGTCAACAATATACTGCAGGATTATTTAGACATCTTTTATATAGCCTATTTTGATGATATTCTCATCTATTCAGAAACCCTGGAAGAGCATAAAGAGCATGTAAAGGTTTTAAAAGCTCTGCAGAATAGAAAGCTCTCTATAGCTCCAGACAAATATTTAGAATTTATCATTACTCCAGAACATGTAGAGATAAATAAAAGAAAACTGGCTGCCATTAAAAAATGATCTACTTTTACTTTGGTCAAAAAAGTGCAATTCTTTCTTGGATTTGCCAACTTTTACTGGAAATTCATCTGGAATTACTTCAAGATTGCAGAACCCTTGTTATGGCTCACCAGAAAGAAATAAAGCTTTGAATAAAAAAAAAAGAACAGCAAGCAGCATTTAAAAAGTTAAAGCAGAAATTCTGTAAAGAATCTGTTTTAAAGATCTATAATCCTGAGAAACTGGCTATATTGAAAATAAATACTTCAGACTATACTATTAGAGCATGCCTCAATCAGCCAGATAAGAAAGAAAGACTATATTCTATTATTTACTACTTCAGAAAGATAACACCCTCAGAACTAAACTATAATATTCATGACAAAGAATTATTAGCCATTGTTGCAGCTCTGAAGGAATGAAGGCATTACCTAAAAAAAGCTAAGCATCAGACCTTAATATATTGTGACCACAAGAACTTGGTTCATTTTACTACTATTAAAAAGCTGACCTGAAGGCAAGCTAGATAAGCTAAGAAGTTAATACAGTATAAGATTCAGATCATCTACAGAAAGGGAAAGGAGAATGCTAGAGCTAATACTTTTAACTAAAGACCAGACTATAAGACAGAAAAGCTGGGAATTCAGCTAGCAATTTTTAGAACTAAGACAGACAGCACACTTGTTGTAGTTAAGCAGCTAGCACTAGTTTTCCAAATCACTGGCTCATAGGAGGAAGAAATTTATAAGAATAACTTTATAATCCAGAAATTGACAAAGATTTAGAAAGGTCTAAAATATTGGAACCTATAGAGAGGGACCCCAACATAACTATAAAGAAAAAAGATATTATTTTATACCAGAGATTAATCTATATGCCTGCTAAACTCTGAGAACAGCTGGTTAAGAATATTTATAAAGCCCCAGCATATAGCTATCAAGAAATAAACAAAATTATTGAATAAATCACCAGGAATTTCTACTTTCTGGGGCTCAGAAAGATAGTACAAAAAGTAGTCTCCTAATATAATCTTTATATAAGGAGTAAGGCTACTAGGTATACTCTATATAAATATCTACAATTTTTAAAAGTATTTAAAAAGTCTTGATAATCTATATCTCTAGACTTTATTATTAATTTGTCAGAGTTGAAGAAGCCCCTGATCAAGGTAAAATATAACTCAATTCTGGTCATTGTGAACAGATTGATTAAATATGCCTACTTTCTACTCTACTGGAAAACAGCTAATATAGATGACTTAGTATATATTTTTCTACAGATAATTGTGGGGAACCATAGTCTACCAAATAAAATTGTGTCAAACAGGGATAAACTAGTCACATTTAAGTTTTAATAATTCTTGACTTAATAATTAGGCTCCAAGTATAAGCTGTCTACAACAGCACATCCACAGACAGATGAGCAGACTAAGTGGATTAATCAAACCCTAAAACAATATCTTTATTGCTACATTAATTATCAACAGAATAACTGGATTAAATTATTGCCTTTAGCCCAGTTTGCATACAATAATGCAAAAACTGAAGCCACTCAGGAATCACCATTCTATGCCAACTATAGGTTTAAGCCTACAGCATATCAAGAGTTTATTTCTGGCAAAATCTTGGCCCAAAAAGGAATCCTCAAGGCAGACCAATTAAAAGAGCTATATCAACAGCTGAGCTTAAATATTTAATTTATTACCTACTGAGCAGTTATGTACTACAATCAGCAGCACCAGAAGGTGCCTAAATTTAAGAAAGAGAATAAGATATACCTCCTTAAAAAAACATCAAAACACAGAGACCTAGTGACAAACTGGATTTTAAAAAGATCAGACCCTTCAAAATTAAAGAACAGATTAAGAAAGTGAACTATAAACTTAGACTATCAGAAAATATGTGGATACATCCTGTTTTTTATGTTTTCTTGTTGGAACCAGCACTGATTCATGTAACAGTCATTACCAAAACTAAAGAAATACTGCCTGAAAACCCAGAAATAGACCAAGAATACAAAGTTGAAAAGATACTGGACAGTAGATATGTGGATGGTCAGTTTAAATACCTGATAAAATGAGCAGAATATAATAATTCAGAAAATATCTAAGAACCTCTTAAGAACTGTGAGAGATGCAAAAATCTTATTAAAGAATTCTACCTCTGGAACTTAGATTACCTGAAGCCAGAGGACTCACCACCTTGGAGGAAAAAAGATTAGCCAAAGAAAAATCCCAGAAAGAAAGATGAGACAGATCCATAAACAATTTAGCCCCTACCTAAGACATTAAATAAACTGACACTAATAACTAAGTTGGAAGCCACTGCCTGAGTATTTGAAAAAGAAGGATTGGCATCTGAACCTTTATAACATAGTCTTTTAAAACAGGAGCCTTCAGAATCCTCAGCTTCAGCTTCTAAATGCTTTAACTCTTCAAGATCTTCAACTGTCTTTGCCTTTCTCTGAAGCATTAAGGAACCTCAGTGACAAAGAAGATCTCACTGTTTGCAGACTTATTGAAGACAACTCAGACTTTTTTGCAATAAATCAAGAGCTATCTGCTCCTCCTTCTCTGCCTTATCAATGGCTTGTTTTAACTGATCAACTAACTACATCAGCAAGGGGATAAATGAAGAAATAAGAAATCTTACAGTCAGTCTTAAAGAGACTACTGTCATTACAAGCACTCAACCCTTACTGGACACACTCTCTACAGCAGAAATACCTGAGATCTATTTTGCAAACAATCTCAGAATCCCCATCCTTTCAACAGGCTTGAAGAAGAAGACATGAACTGCAAGAAATAGGCATCTTATCATCTAGCAAATCAATCTTGTCAGCCAGAATCAAGTGTTCCTGGTGTTTGACGGACTGAGGATCAGAATGCTTGTGTTTAAAAGGCATGGCAACAACAGACTTACATGAAGGAAAGATCTAGAATAAAAAGGGCTATAAGCTAAAGGCACAGACAGATCTTCAGGCCAAAGATCCCTAAGAGGAGGGGTAGTGTTATGGACTAGAAAGGAGGTCACATAATAGATCATCTACAATCCATTTCCATGATCCAACACTATGATCCAATTCCACAATCCAACCCCATGATCTAAACCCATAATCCAAGACTATGATCCCATTCTATGATTCAGGAATCCAGGAAGACAGCATGTACATAAAGATGCTCCTTTCAGACAGATTCTGACCCTTGTGGTCAACTCACATAGCAACCTGTTATATAGACATTGCTAGTAACACAGGCTTGTTCTAACTATTATATTGCTCACCCCCTTGTTTCTTGTCTTCAAGATAAACCAATAACCCCTTTAGGTCTAGTTATGTAGGCCTGTCGTTACAGTTATATATAGTTGAAGGTTATTATTTATTAATTCTAAATAGTTATAAAATCATACAAATAAAGTTAATCATTTCTGCAAGCATCAAATCATATTTTTATATATTGCCTTATTTATTATATTGACTATTGTCTCTTAATGTGACTATTTTGCATTATTAAAATAAATATATAATCAGTAAATTCAGTTCAGTGACATGCAGCCTTAATATTAATTATATTAATAAGTCAGACTTTCTGATTATATATTCATATACATACATGCGGGTGCTATTTATATTTAATATACAAAGTGGATTTCCTGCTGTTAATTTAGTATTCTATTAATTAGATAGAGTGCTATCACATCTTATATTCAATTGAAGATATTAATATTATTAATTTTATAGCAATAGCTCAGCTAGCTGAACTATATAAACATCATATTTAATAAAGAATTTACAGCATCATATACAGCTAATAAAGCATCTAATTAATTATTATTTATAGAGTCTATTAAATCTGGCAATTAATTAGTAAAAGAATAAATGAGAACAAATAAAGTTATTTAAAAAAGAAGTTAAAGAGCTTTGTGCAGTTAATTAATATCAGAAAAAAGTAAAAAACAGCTAGATCCTATATCGCTATTAGAGAAATTTTTAATAGATGCTGAAAATCAGAAACATGCTCGGAAAGCCAAGCAGATGCAGATAGAGATGATTAAATAGCAGAATTCAGAGTTTAAAAAATAGATATCACTGCAGTGCAGCATATGCAGAATAATAGAACGTATAAGAATTGGATGCTTTAAGACCTATAAATTTGATATCTAGGATAGATAGCTTCAATTTTAGGTAGTGCTGTTAAATAACTAGATTTTTTTCAAGTATATAAGCTGCAGATACACATATAATCTTTTTTAAGCTATTCTTTTATATTGTTTATAGTGCCACTTATTACATCAATATATATTTTAAGAATCAAAAACTTATTTCTACTGGAAAAATCAGCTTTAGTAGAGTGAGTTCAGATTAATATAGCATGCTATCTAGAGGCTGTTGATTAACCACTCTCTTGCTTTCACAATTCCAGGTGCATGTTTTTAGTGTGTTTCCCCATTTCAATGTCACTTATCATCTCAACATCAATTTTATATAAGTTGAATTCAACTTTAATTTAGTCTCTATATATAGTGAGATCTATTGAACTAGCTGCTTATTGGTCTTTTTATTTTATTATTAAAACTCTTTTATACTTCTTGCAGTTCTTTACAATCTAAAATATCTGTTTTTATAATATTTTAAATCAGTCTATTTTAACTGCTTAGAGACCTGTTTTATCTCTCCGAGTTTGTCTTTATCCTATTTTTTAGATAGTAACGAGCTTGATGATATCTTTTAAAATACTATCAGTCTGTAGATTCTTTTGTCAAAATCTTATAGTATACTGTAATTCTTTTTAACTGTAACTTTATTAAAATTCTTAATTTGCTCTGTTAAGTGCCTTATAGCTATAATATCTTTTAAAATTAAATCTAAATAATGTGATCTTATTTAGATTTAAATAAAGAATCCTCTTTAAATCTTTTGCATATTACTTTATAATTTAAAAAGATCTAGAAGTGCTTAAACTAGTTATAAATATATATAATATTAAGACTGAATTAATTGATTCTGAGCTGTATTTATAAAGTTTTTATGACACAATTTAAGAATATATAGTATTAGATCTGTCTGGTAAAATCTCTTACAGATAATAAATAATTTAAAGATCTCACAAATAGATTAAATAGCATTTATGAAATTAATCTTACTAAAGTTTGGATAGTTTGTCTAACATAAGCAAGAGCCACATATAACTGAGTGCCACATGATCCTCAACCTATAACACATTCAATAATTCAAATCAAAATATCAACATTGTAATATAATTAAGATACTTTAAAAAGAAGACAAAATTTTTAGTCATTCAAACTTTTAAAATGATTAATTTTTAATATCTGAGCTGCTGTAAACATATAAATATCTTATATTTAACCATTGCTTATTATCTTCATAGTCACACTATATATTTAATTTGACATCTAATAGCTAGAAACTAACTTCTACTAAAAACATATTTTCAAAATAAATGCTATTAAGAAATTAATATGATTACTATTTAGAGCTAATACAATTCAGTAAATAATTAATCTATTATTAGCTTAATATATAAATTATTCAATTTATCTACTGTTAATAAATATTAGATTTATAACTTATCAGCTGATATATTTAATAAGCTTGAATCTAAATATAATTGCAAATATGATTTTCAATAAGCTTAATATAAAAATTTAAAGATAATCTATAAGTAGTTTTAACACATGCAAGATGTTATTCAACAATATAATATGATTAGTTAAGATATTTACAACTTTGATGAGATAGATTTTTAAATATAATATCAACTATCAAAATTATTATTAATTTAGACTAATCAGCTAGCTGTGCCAGATTTATATAGTTAAAAAATTATAAATAACTAATAATTAAATTAATCAACTTATCTAAATAGGTCTTATCTCTTATAATTATATTTACAGAAAATGTCACGGCCTGGCACCTAGGGTGCATTCTAAGAGCTAAACCGCTGCGCTAAGGGCAAAAAGACCAGGATTCTAGGACAGAGTCCTAGAATTGCACTCACTATATAAGGAGCACTGTGCCGTCACAGAAAAGATACGTCAAGCTTTATAATATAAAAATATATTATTAGATTAATATTATCCACAAGCAAGTAGATCACTTATCTACCACCTAGTATATTCAATAACTAATCATATAACAGCAACCCCAAAAATTGAAGCTATATACAGTAGCAATCAATTGCTTAGCAATTAAGATATTGAACTCTGATATAATCTAGTATATTGCATGTGCTGCATCAGTAGTGTCTGCTTTGCTGACTGTGAATTTAACTGCTCAACTGTCTTATACACTTAATCAGCTTACTGTGCATGTTGCAGTCCCTCTGCAGCTGTTAGAATCCCCTCAATAGCTATATATGATCTAGATACTTCATTTTTTGATGTTAATTTTAACAGCTGCCCTATTTTTCTGTGCAAGAAGAACTGCATTGCAATCTGATAGCCTTAGCTAGTTAATCAAGAGCTTGCTTTAATAGATTTGATGAGCTTCATGAATGATGCTTTAAGAGGTGCTTAAGAGCCCAGATATGAAGTCTTAATTTTTTGATCAGGGATTCAGGATACTTATTGATTGCTAATATCTTGATTAACCACATCATATTATTAAATGATATCTCACACATGTTGAAACCATTTACAGATGATCTTTGAATCTTTATATTAAGTCTGTTGGTAATTATATTTGCAGTTGATTAAAGCTTTTATGATAATTAATAGAATTTTGCATCTAATTCTTTCTAACAGTAGATAAAACAGATATTGATTTTGATTATTCAGCTAATAATAGTCTGTTATTTATTGTATAATGGCAGTCTGCAGTGATTGATCTTATTAATCTATAGATAATATCTGTTCCATAAAAGTAGATTCTTCAATAGAAGTAAGTTTTAATATTGAATTTGCCTGAGTAGTACATTCATAAATGTCAGCGGAACCCCAGGACAAGGGCTGAAACAAAACAAGGCAACTTAAAGGAGAAAAGATAACCCGAACCGATCATATCCAGGGACATGAGGAAAAAAGAAATACCAAACTGAGCAGATCTAGAGAAGAAACAGAACAGGATGGACATAAATAAGGCTGTATATCTAAGCATATATCTAGTCTACCGTATCTTATTTATAAAGCAAATCTTAGAACTTATAGAGAATCAATTAGTTCTTCTATAGCTTCTACCTACTTTGCTCACATTAAGAAGCTTATATCAACTCTTAATCAGTTGATATTCCTATATTTTGACAATAAGACACCCTCATTATGAGAACTGGTGAGAAGCTATAAAACCAACCATATTTATAATAAGTTAATTAGCTAAATCATCTGCTTCTGCTACTGCTTTGAAGGCATTGACTACTTCTGAGGTCAGCATGAAGATTGTAAATGAGTTGAAGAAGCAGATTGTCCAGCTTATAAGCCAGATTCAGATTATATAGTTGCTTGAGAGAATCAAGGTTGCTGACACTAAAGTGTTTAACAGTAAGTATTCCATTCCTAAGATATCTAACATCAATGAATATGTATATCAGGACCAACAATTTGTCAAATACTTGAAAAGCAACAATGTTATATTTGCAAGAACCTATCTTTAAGAAGCAGTGTTTGATTAATTTAAGCCATATATACAGGACTTCAATAAGTATTTATCAGAAAAACAAAAGAAGAATACTTAAGAGATGTTTAAGAATTATATTAAGTTCAAGAAGAAGCTTGCGGCAACTTTTAAAATCTGAACAAAGAACAAACTCAGTAAAAGCTATATTCTCTTCTATAAACAACTTTAGTGACAAGTTATGCATCTGAGTTTCATCAGATTATTTCTTATCTAGATTGAAATAAACCAACTCTTAAGGCACACTTCTATCAGAGCTTGAAAAGTAAGATTAAAACTGGAATACTATATATAAATAACAAATCAGAAATATTGAATAAAATAATTAAACAAGCTATTTATATTGATAATTAACTTTATATAGAAGCTCAAGACTTGATGTAACAATTAAAGGCCTTAAAAGCTAATTAAACATCAATGAAACTCACAAGCAAAACAAGACCAAGATAAAAATATTATTATAAAGTTGAATGCAACTAAAAAGAAAGAATTGAAAACAATCTCAAGGGAAAAATACTTGTTTTAAGTATAGAAAACCAGGATATTATACAAAAGCTTGTTGTTTGAGAAAACTGAGGACTGGCCTAATCATCCAGAAATTAAAGATTAAGATGCTAGCTGCTGTTTTTATGAAACAAATCAGAATCTAAGATAATTTAAAAGAATTATTAAATGATTCAGAATCAAAGAAATTTGCAATTGACTGAAAAAATAGCCTGAAGCATTAAAAAAGATTCAGGATTACTATCTGAAATAAAAGTATGTATGAGGAAGCCTATAATAATAAAAAGCTTAAACAAGATATCTAAACCAATGAAAAAATTACAACAGAAATAGAGATAAGAATAAAGAAGATGAAAGTTATAATTTAAGCTGCAGTCAAAAGTTCTTTTAACTATTTCAAAGAAAAAAATCAGCACAAAAAAATAAGTACTCAAAAAAAGCTTAAGAAAAGACAAACTGCTCAAAATAATAATTTATCTATCAGAATATCTTAAGAAGACTGAAAAAATCATCACAAAGTCAAGAATCTGCATGATAATAATTTAATTCCACAGCTGTTTGATGACTCAGAACATAGAGAAATGGAAGATAGAGCTATCTGAATTCAAGTTAAGAACAACAAATAAAAACCTCACTAAGAAAAAAAGATTTCTAGAAGAATAAATCCTGCAGCTGCACTTTCTTAAAAGCAGACTGTTAAAAAGAATCCTGCAAAATATAAAAAGAATATATCAACTGTAAGAACAGGCCTAAATAACTAGACCAAAGAAGTTGTAGGTTTATCTTAAAGACAGAAAACAAGGGGGTGAGTAATATAATTGATAAGAACAAGCCTGTGTTACTAACAATGCCTATATAACAGGTTGCTATATGAGTTGACCACAAGGGTCAGAATCTGTCTGAAAGAAGTGTCATTATATACATGCCCATCTGTCTGAATCAATAGATTGTTTAAATCATTTTAGGTGTTGGATCATAGGCCTTGCTGGATCAAGATGGCAGATAGATCATTTCAACTTATTGTCACATGACCTCCACATGACATACGCCCTCTTTATGCCAACTCCAGCTATAACATCAACATCTGCTAGCAATACCGGAAATAGATCTTCCAAGAATATCTAAGATATGGACAACAGAACTTTCAAATTGCCAAAGATATTAAATAAGCATTAAGAACCCGAAGAACCCAGTTTTGCAATAAATTAGTGAAACATGTGTTGAACTACAGTTGCATTTATTATTAAAGATTTTTGAGAAGCCTTTATTAAGAAAAGAAATTGATAAGTCTGTTATAATAACTGATGCACTCTTCATGATAGAGAAAAGAGTTACTATAGATAATATTCTTAAATATCACAAATTGTTGAAACTTGGGAACTTAAATGCCCAATAAATAATTTAATATGCAACTGCCTAAAAAAGAATCAGAATATTTAAGCTATCACAAAATAAACTCTAAAGAATATCAATACTGTATTGTTTCTGGAATTGTAAAAATAAATCAGAAGAAGAATGCCTAAGTTTAGGAGAAGAAAGATATAAAAAGATTTTATAACTAATATTAAGAGATAACTGTGCTAGTAGCCATCAAGAATAAAACATCAATCTATATTCAAAAATAGATTGAGGAAAAGCCAGCCAGAATTATAATCAACTTAAAAGTATCTGGGAACTTTATCAGCTAAGAATATGCTAAGAAATTCCAAAAATTCAAAAAGCAGAAATAAATGTTCAGATTAAAGGATTAAATAAAGAAATAATCTATTATAAGCCAGAGCTCAGAACAAAAGAAGTGATGTTATAATCAAGAAGTTATGCTTTTATATTAATATTTGGAGTTGTGTCTCTGAGAAAGCAGTACAATACTGTATTAGAAATATTATATTGCAAGAACAGAACCCTCAGATTAACTAAAAAACTGACAGTGTGATAATTAATAAATAATTAGTCACAACATCTGTCAAGAGTTAAGGGCAAGCTTTATAAGTGTACTAAAGAGATTAAGGGGAACTCTCAGTAAACACATTAATAATTTTAAAAAATTAGTCCAGAAAAAGCAAGAAAGATAGAAGATAATATCTAATCTAAAAAGCTAAGAAAGGCAAGATCAAAGCATTATGCAACAAGAATATAAAACAACCAGAGAGATAAAAGAGACCACCAGAAAAAAGGTGACTAAAAAGAAGATGTTAAAGATTTGAGAGAAACACAAAAAGATATATAAACAGAAAGTTCAGAAAGTTTTTATCAAACTGTTTAAGAAATACTTTGAGTTCCTCAAGCTGTTTATTAAAAAAGATTATCAGTTACTATAGTATGAAGAATACAAAACACAAATATCATCAAAAAAAGAATATAAGTTACTGCAGATAAAACAGCAATAAATATTGCAGGATGAGCTAAGGACAGTGACAGAGTTATTGAGAAATTCTTAAAAACTAAATATATTAGAGAATCAAAATCATCAATATTATTACAAGTGATATTTGTGCTGAAAAAGAATAAAATATCAAGAACAATAATTGATTATCAACAATTAAATAATGTAACTGAAGATGACGTAAACAAGACATTATATCAGGAATAAAAAAGAGATCTTTTATAAGAAGCGAAGATTATAACTATATTTAATATTAAATAAGGATATTACAACTTGTGGATGAAATTAGAAGACATATAAAAAACTGTGTTCTTAACAGACTTAGGACTATATAAATGAGTTGTCATATCTATAGAACTAAAATAACTATTGATAAAGTTTGTAAGATACATAACACATGTGCTTTAAGAATATATCAACAACTTTGTTGCTGTCTACTTTAATGACATTATAGTTTTTTGAAAGATATCACCAAACAAGATGAGCATATCTGAAAAACAATAAAGTTTATAGAAGCTAAAATTATCTTAAACATTAAAAAGTGAATTTGATACAACTAAAATCAACTATTTTAAGATGATTTTTTGCCAGAAGAATTGAAAATTCTCAAAGAAAAGATGGATTTAATTTTAAATTGGCTGATCCTAACTAATCTGAAGCAAGTTCAAGAATTCTTAAAAGCAACTGAATACTATTAACAATTCATCAAAGAATATGCTGAAATTGCAAGACTCCTGACAAAGAAAAAAGAACCTTTGAGTAAAAAAAAAACAGCAGCAAGCATTTAAATAGTTGAAGAAAGCAATTCAGAAAGCACTAATATTAATATTATTCAATCTAAAAAATCAATAATGATTCAGATAGATGTGTTCAAGTTTGCTATTGAACTTATCTTAAAACAATCAGACAATCAAGAAAATATAATTTATTCTTAATAACTGACTGGATCAGAACTATAATGTTCATGACCAGGAATTACTGGCAATTATGACTGTGTTTGATAAATAAAGACATTGCCTTCAAGAAGCAAAATACACAACAAGAAACTAGTTGGACAACAAATTTAATGGGCAGAAATTATTAAGATTCAACTTTTAAATTAAACACAAAGAAAAAATATCATTGCTAATATATTGAGCTAACAATCTGATTATGGAATTAAGATTGAATCATCAGAAACAAATATCTTGAAAGAAACTAAGAAAGAACTCCAATACAATCATAAAATAATATTAATAGCAACTATTTTGGTGACTGAGAATAAATCATACAATAAAATAATTAAAGAAACAGCAAAAGACAAAAAAATCCAGAAAAAATATGTGAAAAAAGGCTTAAAGAACAGAATAAACTAGCATTATTAGAAGAATTTATATTAGACTAAAATATATTGTTCTCTTTGAAATTTTGAACAATTATAAGGCCACTGAGATTGATTAACAACTATCAATAGTAAATCACCTACAAACCAATGAACAATCAGAAAGAATAATTTAGATGATAGAACAATATCTGCAATATTATCTTGATTATGAGCAGAATAACTAAGTAGAGCTTCTATTAATAGCCTAGTTTATTATTAATGATTTGAAAAAATGTGACCACTCATGAAACACCATATTTTACAAATCTAAGAAGACATCTGAGAATGATCTAAAACCAAATTAAGAGAGAACATAAATCTGAGAAAACTATAGTTATAATTATCAGATTGAAACAACTGCATTTACAGATTGCTAAAGATATACTGTAAGCAGAAGATCAGATAAAACAGTACTATAATTAATACTGCAAGAACACATTAAGTTTAAGAAAGAGTGTTTACCTTTTAAAATAAGTAAAAGATCAGAAAAACTTCAATCTAAAAAGCAAGCAACCAAGCAATAAACTAGATACTATCAAATATAAATCATTCACAACCAAGAGGAAACTGCCAAATGATAATTATAAACTTAAGCTATCAGCAAGAATGAAGATTCATTTAATATTCTATATCTCACTACTTGAATCAATGTCCAACACAGAATTGAGTTAAGACAAAGTTACTGAGAAAGAATAAGAAGTTGAGAAAATTCTAAACAAAAATCAGAAAAAGAAAGAATCTATTATCTTACTGAGTGAAAAAAATACCCACTAAAAAAAGTACCTAAGAATCAATCAGGAATTTGAATTATTCAGAGAAGATCCAGAAATTTTAGTACCAGAAAAAGCAAACAAAAAATTCAAGATTTTATTGACTTAACTGTTCAACAGCTGCAGAAGAAGAGAATCCTTCAATAAAAAAATAACTGCTTAAAGTGTGTTGTTTTTATGCTTTGAAGCTTAATTCTCTTTGTTTTTGTTTATTTTTTCTCTAATCTCTTCAATTCTTTAATTTCTTTAATATCACATATAATAAAGTTATCAGCTCAACAACAAAGTTCTTATTGTTTGCAGATATAATAAGAATAATCTATAAGAACTTTTATTTTCTCTTGAATTTAATTCTTGCAAAGAGTGAGCTCTTATTGTGTCTAAATTAAATAATACCACTCCAATTCTAAAAAAGAATGTTCTAATTCTATATATTTCTGTCTGCTTTTATACATTTAGCACATTGAGAAGAGCCCTCCAATTTAATAATAAGATTTGTTCAGACAAATATAATAAGTGTAAGAGATAATCATTGTGAAATTCTTCTCTTAAATATATTAAAGAAGTTTCTTCTTTTGAGCCTCAATTTTAAAGACATGATTAATTATGAAGTGATAAAGAAAAGAATAATTAGACGGAACTTACAGATAAAAAGAATTGAGATAATAGATGATTAGCAGGATTAAATACTTTCAGAGATGAAAGCCTTAAAAGCAAGGGATTGTCAGCAGAACCTTATATATTTTAAAATCAAGATTTCCTCTCAAGCTATATATTAAAATATAAGCTTCTGTATTTTCATGAATTCTTTATAAAATCTAATAAAATAGGCTTATTTTAATCCCCTGATTTATGTGAAGACAATGATTTAATTCTTATTTAGTTTTACAAAGAATCATGAATATAGAAAGGATAAAGTTGGCATACTAGATTTATGCAACTAAAGCCTCAAGCTTCTCAGCCTATGCAACTGAAACCTCTGAGAGCTCCTAGATATACTAGACTTAGGCATTTAATAAAGAAGCACTAGTAAGAATATGCAGATAGTCTAGTTATTTGATAAGTATTCAATAATATTATCATATAATCAATATAAACTATATTCTATAAAATTCTTGTGTAGACTAAATGTTTGAATCTCATCAGATCTAAATAAAATAACAAAATTATTTTAAAAAAATTTAGTGCTCATCAAGCAGAATGGTTATAAATTATTATATAATCAATAACTGTTTTATAATCTTAGGAGTTGTTAATAATAATTCGAATTTTATAGTTTAAATAGTTTAGTTTTGACTAGTTTATTACTAGTCAAGTTTATAGTTGAAAAATTATTTAAAATCTATTATAATTATCTACAGCTATATACAACCAAGTACAACCTTTATGCAACCCTATGCTTAACAGAAATTTGTAAGTATGGTATTTAGCTATTGAATATACTAGACAGTAGGTGAGTGATCTACTTGCTTAGGTGATCTGCTCACTTGAAGATCATGTTAATGTAATCAACTATTAAGCGGGCTACACCACCAATTGGGCCACTCAACCACTACTAAATACATTAAATAATAAATTATGCGACAACAAATTCAAAATGAAGCTATATACACTAGATATTAATTGCTTAGCAGTTAGAATATTAAACTATAATCTATATATGCTGCACTGTGATAGTACTTGCTTTGCTGACTATTCTTCAATTTCTTAATATTATAAGAAGTTTTAGAGGTTTAAAATGCTGATTAATTGCTGTAAGATATAAAAAGTAATATAGATATCTTTATCTGAATATAAAATTGTAAAAATATTTAATTTAACTAATATAAAACTAATTTAGTAGCTGTAAATTTACTGTATATCTGATATTAAATATAGATAGAGCTTCCTTATATATTAATATGCAATTAGAAAGTTCTATTTATAAAATAATCATATTCTAAGTGCAAAACTGATCAAATTTAGATATAACATAATTTTATAGCTATTAAATATATTATAATAATCAATATTCATCAATTGCATAAGTATGCTTATAAAATATTTCTTTTATCTAAAGTAAGCTAAGCTGATTATTTATTCAGCTATTCTCACTGATATATATCAATTATCCAGTTAGATAGTATATTTTATTATAAAGCTTAATGCATTTTTCCTGCAAATATGATCAAACTTATTTGGATGAATTAATTGATTTAATCACAGTTATTTATTTGTGATTCTTAATTATATAAATTCTAAATAACTAATCTGAGCTTATAATAATTTTGCTATTGATATTACACTTACTGAAAGTCAATTTCATTAAAGTTGTAGATATCTTGATTAATTATATTATATTGTTAAATGACATCTTGCACATATTAAAATCATTTATAGATGATCTTTAAATCTTTATATTAAGCCTGTTGACAGTTATATTTGCAGTTATATCTTGATTAAAGCTCTTTATAACAGTTAATAAAATTTTGCATCTAATTCTTTTCAACAATAAAGCAGATATTGATTTTGATTATTTAGCTAATAATAAATTTGCTATTTGTTATATAATGGCAGCCTGCAGTGATAAATCATCATTAATCTATAGATAATATTCATTCTATAAGAGTAAATTCTTCAGTAGAAGTGAATTTTTAATTATTTAATATTGAATCTGCTCAAGCAGTATATTCATAAAAACAATAAATAAGAGTTAAATAAGGCACATCATATGCTTGTGCAGCTACTTGTATACTTGATATTTGATCTTTTTGAATAGCTTTAATGGCTAGAAGAAATCTGCCTTCTTTATGAGCATTTAAATCTGCTTGTTTTGATGGCATCTTAGTATTGAAGCTGTTGAACACAATGTGTTGGGATGGGTGATCTGCTTGCTTAAGTGGTCCGCTCGCCTGCGGATTACGTTAATGTAATCAATCACCGAGCGAAACAGATTACCGAGCGAAACACCCCACCAAACTACGCGACGCGCTCATCAACTTCAACCACCAAAATGCCATGCAAAACAGCAGATTCAGCAGTTCATCAAGAGGGCC